>OGIE01000416.1_pt1 | contig 63949 bp, 50 predicted proteins | sample 1571581 | NCBI WGS metagenome assembly OGIE01 (sample SAMEA2582021, study PRJEB24529) | metagenome | biome: Human gut stool | place: China | collected 2011 | reverse complement strand
GCTTGCCGACTTCTGGACGTACACGGGCTTTGCCAATGCAACGGTGGGCCACGTCGTTATGATCCTGGTAGGTTTGTTCTTCATATACTTGGCGGTAGCCAAGGAATTTGAACCAATGCTACTGATTCCTATCGGATTCGGTATGCTGATCGGTAATATTCCTTTCAACATGGAAGCCGGACTGAAAGTTGGTATCTATGAGGAAGGTTCTGTACTCAACATCTTATATCAGGGAGTGACCTCCGGTTGGTATCCGCCGCTCATCTTCTTAGGCATTGGTGCTATGACGGACTTCTCGTCTCTGATATCCAATCCTAAGTTGTTACTAATCGGTGCTGCTGCTCAGTTTGGTATCTTCGGTGCTTATATGATTGCTTTGGAAATTGGTTTCGACCCCATGCAAGCTGGTGCCATCGGTATTATCGGTGGTGCTGACGGTCCGACCGCCATCTTCCTTTCATCCAAGCTGGCTCCTAACCTGATGGGTGCGATTGCGGTATCAGCCTATTCATATATGGCATTGGTACCGGTAATACAGCCGCCTATCATGCGTCTGTTGACTAATAAGCACGAACGCTTGATCCGTATGAAACCGCCGCGCGTAGTTTCTCACACGGAGAAAGTGATTTTCCCGATTATCGGTTTGTTGCTGACTTGTTTCCTCGTTCCGTCAGGTTTGCCTCTGTTGGGTATGCTATTCTTTGGTAACCTGTTGAAGGAAAGTGGTGTAACCCGTCGTTTGGCTGAAACTGCCCGTGGTCCGCTAATTGATACAATTACTATTCTGTTAGGTTTGACGGTAGGTGCATCTACTCAGGCTTCTGAGTTCCTGACGCTTGACTCAATCAAAATCTTCGGTCTGGGTGCGTTGTCATTCGTCATTGCTACCGCTTCCGGTGTAATCTTCGTGAAGATATTCAACTGCTTCCTGAAGAAAGACAATAAGATTAACCCGTTGATCGGTAACGCAGGTGTATCTGCCGTACCTGACTCGGCACGTATCTCTCAGGTAGTAGGTCTGGAATATGATCCTACTAACTACCTGCTGATGCACGCCATGGGTCCGAACGTTGCAGGTGTAATCGGTTCAGCAGTAGCTGCCGGTATCTTGCTGGGATTCTTGATGTAAAAGATATGTATGTATTTTGAGTTGCATCTCTGCGGCTCATTTTACTCAGTTTATTGTAGCGCTCCTTCGAAAGAAGGGGCGCTACTTTTATTAGTTAATCTATCTAAAAGTTACTACGAATATTTCGTAAAGTAAATCTTTTTAGTAACTTGCACCCGGTTAAGCAATACTTAAAAGATAAAAAGACTATGCGAAAACTCTTCATTCTACTCTTTTTCAGTGCTTCTTCATTGCTGATGGCACAGAATACAAATCCTATTCAGGAGGCGATGGCAAACTACGATTACGAAACAGCCTTGAAGCTTATGGAACAGGAGACGCCAACAGTTCCACTACTCTACCAGAAAGGGAGGGCATTGAAAGGATTGGGATACAATGACAAAGCCTTGCTTGTATTCCAGGAAATTATAGAGCAAGATTCACTCACCCCGCGCGCTTATATTGAAGCCGCCGAGTGCTGCAAGTCCATCGCCAAACAAAGGGAGGCGCTGGATTACTACCAGAGTGCGCTCAATCTTAATCCGGACAATAAATATGTGCGAATACAGTACATCAGCCTGCTGCTGAACATGAAAAGAGATCGTGATGCCCTGAGGGAAAGCAATTTGCTGGCAGCACAAGACAGTTCTGCTTTTGTACTGCATCTGAGGGCGGAGAGTATGTCGCGCGTCTGCGACAATTCTGATGTACACCTTGTCATAGAAGCCTATCAGGACATACAGGAGAGGTATCCCAAAGACTACATGGCACCCGCCATATTAGGAAATATATACATAGCCGCCCGCCAGTTTGATGAAGCTATAGGAACTACCGAGAAATACCGTTGTTTAGATAGCACCAACATTCTCGTAAACCGAGTCAACGCACAGGCTTATTGTATGAATAAGTATTATCCGGAGGCCATAGAGCGATACAATTATCTCCTGCAAAACGGTGACAGTACATTCCTGACTTGCTTGTATGCAGGAATCAGCCACTATGCTACCGAAGACTTTTACGTAGCAAGGGATTTGCTGAAGAAGGCGGTGAAAGAGGACGGTTCGAATGTAAATGCGCACTATTACCTGGGACGCGCCTGCTCTAAAACCCCTTGGACGAAAGAGGGCGTATTGCATCTGGAAACCGCCATCAATCTGACCATTCCCAGTGATAGCACTATAGTACCACTTTACACTGGCCTGGCCGACTGCTACAAGATGGCAAACATGTATAAAGAACAAGCCGATATTCTATTAGAACAATATGAAAGGTATGATAAGAATAAACATAAACTGCTATATGATGCTGCTTACGTTTACTATTATAGCCTGAAAAACACTCCCAAAGCCGAGCAGTGTCTGAAAGCCTACCTGAAAACCCGGCCGAAGAATAATGATAAACTGCAAGAAGTAGACGCAGACGGTGTACCTATCATCGGGGAGAACAACAGATATAATGCTGCCGAAGCCTGGCTGAAAGATATTCAGGAAAAGAAGAAAGTGAATGATTTCTTTCAGGGGAAAGGCTCAGGAACGCAAGGAAAATGACAACTTACTGAAAACGTTTGCATAACATAATAAAGTATATAGTAGCGGAGGGGCAACAGCTTTCTCCGCTATTTGCGTATATTAGCACAGAAATACGGATATAATAACGTAAAACTAATATCATGAAAAGATTATTCCTTATCCTGGGAACGTTTTTACTTTCCCTAAGTACGTATGCAGCTATGAACGTAAACAAAATCGATCCTCCGTTTTGGTACACCGGAATGCAGAATCCCGAACTTCAGCTTATGGTCTACGGTGAAGACATCGGCAACTCTGCTGTTACTGTCGATTACCCCGGCATTTCACTGAGCAGCACTGTCAAGTTGGAAAGCCCCAACTACCTGATTGTCTACCTGAGACTGGAGAAAGATGTGAAACCCGGCAAAGTAACTCTTACCTTCGCACAAGGCAAAAAGAAAATCGTAAAAGAGTATGAACTGAAAGCACGCGGCAAAAAGAGTTGCGAACACAAAGGTTTCGATGCTTCCGACGCTCTCTACCTGTTGATGCCCGACCGTTTTGCCAATGGTAATCCAGAGAATGACCAGATTCCCGGTATGGCCGAATATAAGGTAGACCGAAATGATCCGAACGCCCGGCATGGTGGTGATCTTGCAGGTATCGAGCAACATCTGGATTATTTCTCCGACCTCGGTGTGACTGCCCTTTGGTTCACTCCGGTACTGGAAAATAACATGACCGGCGGTTCTTACCACGGCTATGCCACCACCGACTATTATAAAGTAGACCCACGTTTCGGCACTAACGAAGAATACCGACAACTGATTTCCAAATGCCATGATCGCGACATCAAGGTAGTAATGGATATGATCTTCAACCACTGCGGTGTAGAACATCCATGGATTAAAGATATGCCGTCTAAAGACTGGTTCAACAATCCCGATCATGAAAAGAACTTTGTGCAGACTTCTTTCAAACTGACTCCGCACGTTGACCCGTATACTTCCCAATACGATTTTGAACAAATGAACGACGGATGGTTCGTTACTGCTATGCCGGACCTTAACCAAAAGAATCCGCACGTATATCGCTACTTGGTTCAGAACAGTTTCTGGTGGATTGAGTACGCCAACATTGATGGCATCCGCATGGACACTTATCCGTATGCTGACTATGACGCCATGAGCAACTGGATGAAAGAGTTGAATGAAGAATACCCCAACTACAACACTGTAGGTGAAACCTGGGTGACCGAACCAGCTTATACCGCCTGGTGGCAAATGGATTCCAAGCTCTCTGCACCAAAGAACAGTAACCTGAAAACCGTTATGGACTTCAGTTTCTACGATAAGATCAATATTGCCAAAACCGAACAAACAGAAACATGGTTCAAAGGTCTAGACCGCGTATACAACAGTTTCGTGTACGACTTCCTCTACCCTAACCCGGCTTCCGTATTGGCATTCATCGAAAATCATGATACTGACCGCTATCTGGGTGAAGGTGACAATCTGCCGATGCTAAAACAAGCTTCTACCCTGTTGCTTACCACTCGTCGCATCCCTCAACTTTACTATGGCACGGAAATCATGATGAACGGTGTTAAGAGCAAAAGCGATGGTTATGTTCGCAAAGACTTCCCCGGCGGATGGTCTGACGACAAAGCAACTGCACTGACCGCAGAAGGACGTAGCCAAATCCAGAACGATTGCTATAACTTCTATAAAACTTTGCTGAACTGGCGTAAAGGAAACGATGTCATAGCCAAAGGTAGCATGGTCCAATTCATGGTACAGAATGGCGTTTACGCCTATGCCCGCCAGCACGAAGGAAAGACTGTGTTCGTAATGCTGAACGGTACAGATGCTGAAACCACCGTTCCTTTGAAATACTACAAAGAAGTACTGAAAGATACAAAACAAGGAAAAGATATTCTCAGCGGAAAAGCTGTTTCATTCGGCGAATCGTTGACTATGGGACCGAGAGAATCACTGGTGATTGAGTTATAAATCATTTATTACCGATAATAAAAGGGCGTAGAGAGGTAACCTAAACTCTACGCCCTTTCTTATGCCTTTCCTTTTGTACGGTCACCCTTTCAGCTTTTCTTTCTGCAAAGCCTCTTTCAATATCCTTTGATTCAATACTTTTTCCCTTGATTTAATTATATACAATGCGCATCGTCGCACCACGTTCGCAATAGAGCCGCCGGAAAGTTCGGTTTCAGCCGCCATAGCGATTAATTCATCCGCATCTTCACCCAGCCACATTCTGGGAAACATCTTTCGCCACAGATCCGCACGTAGATCCATTGTCGGCATCGAAAAATAGACAGCCGATTGAAAACGGCGGGAGAAAGCTTCATCAATGTTGGAACGCAGGTTCGTTGCCAAGATTACCATACCAGGGAAATCCTCTATCCGTTGAAGCAGGTAAGCTACTTCCTGATTGGCATGACGGTCATTGGAAGTATTGGTGGAGGTACGTTTTCCGAACAATGCATCCGCCTCATCAAAGAAGAGAATCCAATTCCGGTTTTCAGCGAGGTCAAACACCCGGGCCAGATTCTTTTCCGTTTCCCCGATATACTTAGATACAATCATGGACAAGTCTATCCGATACACATCCATATTGTTCTTCTTGCCAAGTAACGTTGCCGCCAGTGTCTTTCCCGTGCCGGGAGGCCCGTAAAACAGCGAACGATACCCGGCTTTCAGGAAACGGGACAGTCCCCAGTCTTCCATAATGATCTTTCCCGAGGAAATCCAGGTATTTATCTCTTCAAGTTCGGCCGCCACCTGATAGTCCAGCACCATATCCTCCCAGTCCAGTTCCGTGGTGATGCGTTTGGCAGGGAAGCCAATGTTATAATCGGGCTTATAATCTTTATCCAGCAGGACGCGACTCAGAAACTCTTCCGATACCCGCAATTGCCCGCTAAGAAATGGTTCTCCTTCTCCCGCACCTTCCAGACGGATGACGTTCTTCACGTAGAACCAATGGTCTTTCTGGAAGAGTTTGATTACCTCTTTCCGCTTTTCCATATCTTCTCCGGCGAGGATAAAGGCAACCGTTTCTCCGGTAGGCAAGAAACCGCCATGTGACAGCCCTTTCCATCCCCCGAACTCAGTGTATTGCCGGTCGAAGTTCTTGTTCTGCACGAAAAAGATATCCAATATCTGCGGACAGACATGGGGCATCAAAGCCAACATAGTGACTATCCGCTCACCAAATGCTATGTCTGAGATACCGGTCACCCTTTCCAACCATCTGTTTGAAGGTGGCGCCACTTCTTCCAGCGAGGAATATTCACATTCCTGCTGGAAGTAAAGCTGGATGGAAGTAGTCAGAGCCTGATTGAACCAAGCGATATATTCGTTCATCCTCTTTCTGTTTTACAAACTGTCAGCCCTTGCACCCATCACGTCTGCTTCATGTTCCAGACCAATATTATCATTGACCGGCATACCGCCCACTTCCGTAGTAGGCTCCACTCGTCCCGCCATCTGTTGGGCAACATGCCATGCCTCATGCGGCAAGTGCTGCTCCTGACCCGGTGATACATGGATGTCTGTTCCTTGTGTATAAGCAAGAGCCTGCACGGTTGCCGGCTGGGATGAATTATAGTGAACCTTTACATCATCCATTGAAAACCCGGACAGTTCTTCTACGCCTGCCTTGAGGTTGTCCGGCAATCCGGTATTATTCGATCTCTGCTGTACGGTGGTATCCGCTTTCATCTGTGAGGCTTCGTCTTCGTCATCGCTAACCCGCTGCAACAGTTGGTTCACCGGACGGTTATCAACAAACTGCAAAGCACCACTTCCGTCCTGCCTTTGCTGGATAACACGGGTTGTCTTTTTTGGGTATACTTTTTCTACTTCCATACGTTATTCTATTTATTATTATACATTTCATCGCAGTAATAGAAGTTTCTTAAAACTCTTACTTTTCATGCCAAACTACCTGTACACATTTCTTTAGCCACGGGAAACGTATTTGTCTGAATGACCAAGGAACGGAATCAAGCAATATGTCATACGCACGGTTTTCAATCGTCAGCAGCCATTTCTCATCCTGTTGCTCCAGCCGTCCGTCGCGCACGATGAAACTCTGTCTGAACCCGCTTACCGAAGTACCGTGCAATTTGGGCCAGTTGGCTTTCGCAGCTTCTATCAGGCTGTCAGCCGTTTGCTTTTCTTCATGAGTCAGCTCTATCCGTTTCGGCAATGGAATATGTACAGGCAGGGCAACAAGCAGACGGTTGAAAGCCAGTTCAAGCTCACGATAATCTTTTTCTTCCGGATATGCCAGATGTTGCAAAAGGAATACAGCGCGGATTCTCGATGCATCGTCCTTGAAATTCCTTCTCTCTTTGTCTAAATAATCAAGCATGACGAACAGTCGCGGAAGCCAAGGCGAGAACAGGCACAATCCAGCATTACCAATAAAGAGGACTTCGGGAAATTCCACCTGCTCTTCTGCCGATGAACAATCCCCTACTTTTGTAATTTTCAATTCTTCTTTCATGTTCTTTTCCATAATTTCTTTTTCTATTTTTGTTTTTACTTGCAGAGAAGGAAGCAAGTGTATAAAAGAATATATTGTTTCTTCCCTGCTATTATAAATCCATTCTTCTACACGGTTATTTATAAGACAAGTTACCAGTGCAGTTAACAGTTCTGACTCCTTTACCTGGTTATTATCAGATAACCAGGTCATAATCTGTTGCAACAGTTCCGCCCGAGATAGGGAAAGGTTAGTCAATATCCGCATCCAGTCGCTGATGTCCAACCACTCCAGCCACTTAACCAAAGGCACAAGCCTGTATTCTACCGACCGACTGATATAATCAGACAACTCCTTCGGTTGGAAGCGAATATAGCTGTGAAGCAATCTTTTCCGAATACTTTCCGGCAAAGTAGTGTCCGCAATACTTTCTATTGGCAAATGGACAGCATTTCTGACGAACAGATCGGTATCTTTCTCCAACCATACCAGCAATTGTTCCGGCTGCCTTTCCATGCCAGAAACAATGGTTTCCAGTTCAGCAGCCATTCCGCCGGATAAGTCTGTCCATTCTGTATCGTCCTGATAATTCGGCTTCCCCGTATAAACAAGATGCAGATACGACAAAAATTTATAGACCGTTTCGTTTTCTGTTAAAGTCCTTCCGCTTAATGTATCGTCATCCTGCATATAAAGCAGCAGAGCTTTCGACAAGGCAGTTGAAAGTAGCATATTGTTTCCGCTCAGGCATGTAAATTTGTCCGCCTTGCGTTGCAGCCATTCAACCGTTTTCGACAGGATTGATGTCTGATAGAAATCGACCCGTACCATTCCCTGCAGGAGTTGGGAGGCAGATAAACAAGTAGTCGCGAGAGCTATCGTTTTGCTTTCACGGGGTTGTTTACGAAGCAGGCGAATCCATTCATGTGGTTTCTCAACAGTCAGCTTCTGTAATAAATTCCGCTTGTCGTCCTCAGAAACAGTAGTATCTTCCAGCCAGCCGGCAAAGCCTTCATCAGTATTCCAACGGCTTTTCAGCAGTGTTTGAACAACGTTCAAAAGGTCTTCCGACTGATGCAACCATTCCTCAAAATCTTGTCTGGGAGAATGATCTTTACTGGATTGTGATAGCCCGGCATCCAGCAATAAGCCTAACGCCGCTTCCACATCATATAACGCATCTTCGGTTTCCTCTGCCCGTTCCCGCGAAATTAGGCTGATAACAGAGGGGATGTTTTCTTCGCTGAATAACGCGGTAAGAAGAGAAGGAAGCATTTGGGTTATCGTTCTTTTGACTTCTATTTGCGATTGAGCTGCTTTTGTCAACCATAAAAGCAGTTGCACTTTTAAGCCCGATGCAGTATCCCGCAGATAAGCGGAAATATTCGATTCATGAATAATTAACCAATAGAGCAATGGCAACAGTTCTGTAACCCTGTATGTGCCACTGCCCCGTATAACTAACTGCCTGATGATTTCTTCCAATACGGGTTGGCTAATCAGATTGAGTGTATCCTCCAACAATCCCTGTTCATGCAACGACAATACCGCATCAGCATAGTCTTCCTTATATTGTTCCAAAAACGAAGCGAGCATCCTGCGCTTTACCAGTTCAGGTACATCCTTATCCGCCAATAGCGTTTTCAATCCTTTTATGTGTGAGGCAAATGAAGACGTTTCCTTCTTCCCGGTCAATTTTTTCCAGCTTTCTTCCGACAGATAGAATTGTATTGATAATCTTTCAATATCCTCCTCTTTATCACCACCCGTTATCTCCTGATAAATCAGACGTAGTAACTGCCTGATGCTTTCTGATTCCGGCCGGACAACGTGTCCGTTTCCTATCCATAGTAGAATTGATTTGCGAAGAACAAAGCTCAACCGGGATTCACTTACTCCGCTTAGCCAACTGATTTCCGGTGCATGGCTTCTCAGATAGCTCCTTACTTGCTCCACTACTTCCATAATCCTGAAAGAAACAGAAGAAAGCAAGCGGTTTATAACAGAATCATCAACAATTCCTGTTACGGCAGAAAGTAAAGTAGAAACAGCAGTATCCCCTTTCGTAATTTCCACTTTCAACCAGTCCATTACTATTTCCGGCTTTTCCTTTCCAGAAATTGTTTCTTCTTTCTTCTCACCTCCAATTTCCGGCATCCTGAGCAGCGAAAGTTGCAAAAAGATACCATACAGTTCCCTGTTCAAATATCCGTCGTACACAGGTGAACCGTCCGCATTGTGCGGCTGAAGGTCATAAATAGCATTCAATACCTCTATATAATAAGTTGAGCCAAACACTTCCAACAAAAAACCTGCTGTAAGTTCCGCTTTGGAGAGATAAAAAGAGTAATTCCGTTTATGGATAAACGTGAGTAACCGGTGGTGCAGATGACGGATAAAATCACCCTTTCCGCCGAAAACAGCAAGCCCATTGAAAGGATAATACTTTACGAGCCATTCGTACAGATAATGCCAGTATGGAGGTAAATCCACCTCAGCATGTTCTTCGGCTTCCGTTTCCATAATCCGGCGAACGGACAAGGTATCGAGCAATTCCGCCATGTTATGCAACCCTGCGTCATCAGCAATCCCATGGATAAAGCGCACAGGAACGCCGGGTTTCATCTCCAACATTATTTCCAGAAAGCAGCGTTTCTCATACAGGTCGGAAGAGGTTTCGGAGAGTGCTATGGCATAGAGGCTGACAAGAGTCTTGTCATCATCCGTATGCCACAGTAGTCGGCGGAGCACATACTCTTTCTTAAGGCAGAGCTTTACAATCCCCTCTGTATATGCTATAGGTTGTGAAGCCGCCCAGTTCAATTCTTCCGTCAGACTGAAATCACTGTCTGCCCATTCCGCTTTCGGATAGCCGTGTTCCAGGTAGAACAGTAGGTTAGCCAACCGGGAGGCATCCGTCCTTTTCCTTTCATCCGCTGTCTGTGTATCCCATGAAGGCATGACTCTCAGTAGTTCCTCCCTGAGGCGGCGTGGAAATTCCCGGTATAAATCGTCTTCCGGAATGCTACCCAAATCCAAATCAAGTTGTGCTATCTCATGCAATATCTTGTCCTTATCGTAAGCAGAGAAACATTCCTCCACCACCTTTTCAAAACAGTCACGGCAAAAGCCATCCCAATCCGCATACAGCTTGTGTGCGAAGTCTTCGCCGGTAACGGCGAACTCGAACGATATGTGATCAATATTTATCATCTAATTCCTGCATTTCTATTGCGTTTTTTAACAGTTCGTATATGGCATCCAACAACTGTTTGCCGTAATCCCGGAGGTCGCTGTTGCCCAAAGTCCGCATCAGTTGCCGGTAACAACCCTCAAACTTTCTCATGACTCCTTCGTCCAGCCAGTATATGGTTCCGGTCAGGTGGGCAGGAATGATAGTCCGCAGCAACTCCCCGCACTTCTCCCTGAAACGCGGCGTATGGAAACGCTGTGTCCATATCGGGAGTACCACCAGCAGACGGAACGGGCGTTCCGGATCTGTCAATACAGGCTCTATCACGTAGATGGTTTCGCATTCCTGGTTTAGATCGCGTAGGGTTCTCCGCAGTATATTTGCCAGAGTATTCAGTCGTTCCCGGCCATCGGCCCGTCCCAAATTGGTCCATCCACTCCGTTCGCGGTTGTGGAACACCAACATGTATTCATCTTTTCCCACCTTCACTATCTTGTAGTTGTCCAGACGGGTACCACCACGAAATAAGTCGCCGCTAATCCGGTTTTCATTGAATATCGGTAGTTCCTGCCGCATCTGATTGTACTCCTTACGTTTTTCCGCTTCATCTGCTGATAGTTCCTTGTAATCCACCTCCAGCACATTATCCGCTTCCAGCATCCGTTCATCAATAAGCAAAGAGTCTATCCGGTCGAACAGAGGCTTATCCGGCTTTTTCTCTATCAGTTGCAGATTGTAACTGGGGAGCACATTGCTTATGATATGCTCATCGCTTTCATTGATACCCAGCAGCAGGCAGAACCACTCCTTCACCATGGGGGCGTTGCCCTCCCCGCCAGAAACGATGATGTTCCTAGCCCTGGCCCTGTTTTTAATCAGACCGGCTACATGACGCAGGAAATTCATGCGACGCAATAATGTACCTTCTTCTGTTTCGCCATAGCTGTTCTGCTCTGACAACCATACCGGATGACTCTCCACGCCATACAGTCGGTCAAGAAAATCAAGATAGCGACTTTTCAGCATAAGAATATCACGTTTCCTGTCACTCTTCTCCATGAGGATGGCAAAATCTTCCGCAAACAGAGAGAGCAGGCGCGGCAGGTACTCCACTTCTTTCAGTCCATCCTCTACTACCTTGTCATACAGTTTCAAGTATGCTTCGAAGGAAGTAGGTATTTCCCGGTTCGGGGAAAGGCGATAGCATGCAGGAAATTCTTCGGTAATGGATGTATGGGAGAAGATATTGCGGTATGTGCTGTTGGGAACACCCCAATCATATTCTTTCCGTCCACTCTTCTGTTCCCTAATGTGACCCTCGGTATAGTAGAAGATTTTCAGATATTCCTTGAACCTTTTCATGTCCACCTTTTCTGTAAACCGTCCACAGCGGATACACACTTTCAGTTCTTCTTCTTTCTTTGGAATTTTCAGACTGAACCCTCCGAAAAAGTCAGTTAGAGGCTCACCGTTTTTCATCAGGTAGCAGGTGCTGAACGAGTGGATACCTTCCACCTGCCAGAGTTTCTTGTACAGCTCATATTCTGTATTTTGCTGTCGGGGAATGATGACGCGTATAACATCTTCCGACCCTTCCAGCCATTCTTCGGGCACAACCTTCAACAACTCGTTTTCAGACGACATGCCCAAAGGAGCCATTTCTTTCGGCATAAAGATGTTTACTCCACCTGAGAGATAATTCAGAATGGTCCAATAGATTTTGGCCAGCACCACGGAGGCATCCTTTCCCGGTTCTATCTCGAACTCCGCATGAAACTCCAGTTCTTCGGGTTGCACTACAATGACCTCACGAAGATATTCGCACAGATTTCGGTGACCATGGTACACCTCCTTAACCTGCTTCACCACCTTATTTTCATCATCTTCTCCAAATGGTGGAAGAACGATTTTGACGGTGTAACTACCGGATACCGCATCACACTCCACCCACACATTATCCAGTCCGGAAACGTGAGCGAAAAACAGTTTACGGTAGTCCTCTGCCGTGACGGGTGTGGTGGTATAGACCTCATTGGGAAGAAAAAGCCCAAAACGTTCCGGATTGAATTTCCCATCTTCCGCAGTCAGATAGTCCGTAAGGTTGAAACCGAGTTTATAGTCCGTTTCTGCCAGCATATAATTGGTAATATCTGCCAGCGTCACACCAGGATCATGGATATTATAGTCCGTCCACACCTTTCCCGAAAGCCTCTGCACCTCTGTCAGCGTCTCTCTTTGCAGTCGCGCATATAAGTTTTCACCCTCCGCCTGCTGCCTGATATAAGGTTGTTTCCCATCTTTCTCCATCTCCACCCACTCTTATTTTTAAATTTCTAATTCTCTATTTTTAATTTTCAACTACCCCTTGTATATCTCCACAATCCTGCAATGTACCTCGCCGGATAGCAGATGCTTCTTACTGCACATTTGGAGGCAGGGTTTGCCTTTGGTATCCAGCCAACGAAAACGGACTCCACCTGCCCAACCCCACCAATGCTTCTGAGGCGATTCTATCCGTTGTTCCATCCGGTTCAGCCAGATGGCGGTGGCACGTGTCAGCTTACAAAGTCCTGTACCTTGTTCCCGAAAGGAAGCGTAGATGAGGTACACACGACAACCAAAACCTTCGCGCGACACATCCAACGACAGGTCGTACCACTGCTTGTCGGCGGGAATACTCTGGTTATCTTCCCTGCCGGGAGCTGGTTCTACGCCGCTTTCCACTGTCAGGCTGCCAGGCAGTACAATCGATTTGTCTTGTGCCGCATCAAGAACCGTTTCACCCTTTTCATTTTTTATTAGCAGATGCTTTTCGGACGTAACGGAAAGCGTCCATACAGGCGGCTCATTTTCCTCCGTATAAAGACCGATATCCATACTGCCTGCCTGTGGTGGGTAAAATGCCCACCCCGTGGCGGTTCTTACCATTTGCCCGTCCTCCATAAGATTCGACATGGAGTCTATCAATTGGGCAAACTGTTCCTCTGTCGGCGTTTTGCCTTTTCTGAAGTATTCCTTCAGTGTATTTCTGTCTTTTCGATTGTTCCGTTCCATAAGCTATCCTATTATGAAATTACTCTCGATTTCGGCTGAATTGATGCCATCATGGAGAGAAAGTAATTCGATTTCTATTTTCGGAAGCAGTACACTCCACGGGTGACTGCCTTTGAATGCCATGTCTTTGGTGTCGATATCCACTTGTGACAGGCTTTTTCCATTCACTTCCAAAGAGACCAATTTCATCAGATCCTCATGGTTCATCATGCGGGCATGCAATTCCTTATAAGAGAAACACTGTCTGAGTGTGGGGATTTCTCCCTTTCGATACCACAATGCAATGTAGTTCTGTGCCAGCACCACAAGCTGTCGAATAGCCTTGCTCTCATCCTGCACCTTATCCCACAGCACCGCCTTACAATGCACTTTCACCTGCTCATACATAGGATTCATCACACGTAGCGTGACAAAAGGCGGTACATATTGTCCGACAAGCCGCTGTATTTCGGCCAGTTTCCATACAGGGGAGAGGAAATAACGGCTGTCCTCTGTACGGCTAAATACCACGAGGCAGATTTCCGAGGCTCCCTTGTCCTGCGGAAGGGGGATGCACTGCACTTTGTCCACTTCAGGAAAATGTTCCAACACCAGTTGCTCGTAATCCTTTATCGTAAGAGCACGGTGACGGTTGTGGATGCGCGCGTTTTGACGCGCAGCACACTGCATTTCCGTTTCGGCAGGTCTGCCCCCGAAACCAGGAAGAGGCTGGACTATACTCTCAATCCGTTCATCTGCTTCCGGCATTCCCTGTATCGTCCCGGCTGCCAATGATAGCCCGTCACTATTCTGTGCCTCCAGCCGAATACAGTTTGTCCGGATTCCACGGATAGCAAGACACGCCGACACATTGCCTGTCAATGCAGTGCGAAGCCACATCCTGCCTTGCCTGTCTGTATGCTTATCGCTAATCTTCTCCGGAAAAATTATCTCGATAAAGCCGCTTTGCGTCAGTCCGCTAGTTTCTTCAATACGGATGGACTCGCCCGCAATAGTTTTCCAACTGTTTCCGTTCCACAGCTCCCAGGATAACTTCACGCGCTTATTTGGTTGCAGGTTATAGAACGGTATATTTTCTTTCGGCAATGTCATATCCATATACATCCGCACGCTCTTTTCTCCCCTGGCATTACGAAAAGCAAAGTAAAGCAGATGGTCTGCCGGGAAAGCCGGGAGAAAAGGATGTTTCTGTTTGCTGCAAATAGGATAAGTATCCTGCTCGGATAATTCCGTGATGCGGCTCAGCCGGATAGATGATTGCCCGATTTTTGTCAACGACATTTCTTCCATGGCGATGTACGAAAGTTCTACCTCTGCAAGTTGTGGCACCGGCGGCTCTGTGGGAATCGGTTTACAATCTTTTTTCTTGCATTGGCTGTTGTGTATCATCACGTCAGTGAACTGTGTACGGTAGGTATCCACCCCGAAACCGATGGCAGGGGCATTCAGTGTAGCACGGAAGAATCTGTCATGTTTCGGTTCCGTGCAATTAAAGCGCATCTCGGCAAGCCTAATTTTACCTTGATCGTCAAATGTAAGCAGATCTTGGCTTTCCGGATGACAGGTAATCCATCTGCCTTTCTGTTGCCATTCGGCAGTAATCCGGAAAGCGTCAGCGTTCGTACCGTAGCTTCCGTATATCTTATCAAATTCTTCTTTGGTTTCAGGCAACTTCTTCCATGTACCTTTCAAGCAGACCTCCTGCAAAGATTTCAGTCCCATCTCATCATAGCCAAAGATGAACCACGCGCCTTTGCCAGCCTGAATACCGAAAGGCTGGAAAGATTGCGAAGTGTCTACATCTCCTAATTCATTGCAGAAAGTGAAGTTGCGGATACCAGTCACTCTTGTCTCTATTTTCACACTGTAAAACTGCAGAAGACTTGCCCACCCATAGGGGCCAATTCTATTGTCCGTCAGTATACGAAGAACGGGATATTCCGTTATCACGCCGTGTATTTCTTCCGTGCAGGGGACAGGAACAACCTCACCGGGTTCCAAAGTGAATTCAAAGCAAAGGCAATCAGCTTCGATACAACAATTACAAGATTGTTCTATCCAGCTTTCGGCACCACTCAATTGCAGGATGAAACAACCATCAGATATGCTGTCCGGCACAAGGCTGTCGGCGGTCAAACAAAAATAAACATTTACTTTCCGCTCTCCCTCATTCAGAACAAGCATGGAAGATTCTATTTGCCAGCCGATACGCAGTTCCTCGCCATGCGCGAACAGTGTCTCATCAGTACCTTCAAGAGGTATGGATTGCTTGTACAGTCTTAAATCTCCTTTTTGAGAAATACTTACCGCATCCACCGCCACACATTGCATCGAACTGATGTACTCTTCTTTCTTTGTTTGGTAGATAAGGTCTTCCCCAGCCATATTCTGTCCGGCTGGGAACAACTCGCCTTTAGGCAAGATAAAATCGGCAACGCCTGCTGCCGGAGTGATAATGAGATAAACATTGTCCTGCACCGTCGCTTGCGGCACGGCGTGCAAAATGTCATGGCGGTAAAGTTCGGGCAACGTGTCAAGGAGGCGGTTAAATGCTTCTGCGATACCGCTGTAGTTCTTTTGTTGGGCAACAAGTAACGACAATGCCGATTCCATATCACCGCTTTCCTCTATCTGTTGCCGATAATAGTCCTCCTGCTCCTGTATAGCAGTCACAGTTCGCAGCATCCGGTAATAACCGTTCTTCTCCGTAGTGCTCCCATTCTGCAATGACTGTCCCAAAGTCTCCATTAGTTTCCGGGCAGTCTGCACGGCACTGCTTTCACTATCTCCTTTCTTCCAACTTTGATGGAGATAATTGTCTAACCGGATTATCCAGTCCACAATTTCCCTTCTCAACTTATCAATATAGAAAGTCTGCCGTGCCGTACCCTGCACATCTGCAAAGGCATCTCCGTAGCCGGACAACTTTTTCTGTGAGATGTCGGCAAGTACGGTCAGCACCTGATTTTCCAGCAGAGAACGAAGCGTACCTTTCCGTCCATCCGCATCACAGTAACAAATGTCACTGCTTGCTTTCACTAACCGATGCAACAGCTTGTCCCAGTCGCTTTCTATAGTGCAAAAGTTGTCCAGCCGGGCAAGATTAGCTTCGTAGTCGGTGTGAAGGATACCATTTGTTTTAGTGGGGGTCGCCATTGCCTTATCTCCTTTAATTGTTTATACCTCGTATCTTTACTTTTACACAACCCGAGAGAACTCTTTCATTCAATCGGATATGCCATCATTCGCTCAAATACTTCACAACACCTTCCACTATAATATCTACAACGCGTTGCTTACCCGCTTCAGAGAGCAAGAAATCTACATCCTCCCGGTTGTCCTGAAAGAAGTTTTCTACCAATACAGCAGGACAGTTGGTTTTGCGGCAGATATAGAGGTCGGCAGTCCAGTAAAGACATTGCTTGGAGGGCTGGCGTACTTTTATATCCTTGGTAAGAGCAATTTCTGCCATCTTACGGGCAAGGATTTTACTCTTTTGAGAAGCATTTCCACCTACGAACACACTCCAGCCGCGTGCAGACATCCATTCTGTACCACTACCCATGGCATTACAATGGATGGAAACAAGGATGGCTTGCTTACCACTTTCAATATACGCTTTATTAGCGCGTGCCACACGATCCACCAGCGAAATGTCCGTTTCTTCAGGTACGATGCGCACAGCATCTACACCTGCGTTGTGCAACTGGCTTACTACACGATTGGCTATCTCGCGCGTATAGGCGTATTCTCTCAAACATCCATCAGGAGAACGCTTGCCTGAAGTTTCTACTCCATGACCATTATCGATTAATACTTTCATGACATTTATGTTTTAATTTCGTAATGTTATGCTACTTATTTCTTATCTTTAATGGATGACAGAATTACAAATTCTACGCACTTACCGCTAAATTGCAAGTTCGTTAGAATAAGAGCAAATGTTCTCACCATATTATTATATACCATAGCTCCAATGATGGGTCTTACTTTATAGACTCTGTCTCAGACTAATCATTTTTCTTTTTCTCATTTTTTCATAATCAATTTTCGACAGGTCCATGCCATCAAGAGTTTTCATTTTAACGTCTTTTTTAAATGGTACTCTAGTACTTTTTTCGGATGGATTCGTATCTAATATCATTAGATATAAATGAGCCAGATACTCTAATAAATCAAAATCGTTGTTAGACGAAATTTTTCGCTCTGCTCTAATCTGTTTTGGAGTAAAACGATTGACGTCTATAATATCTTCTTCAAAAATACTTTCCAAAGAAGATACTGTTTCTCTCCCTATTCCATTTAGCCTTAAAAGATATTTCCTAGTTTCAACAGGATAATTATCAAATAAAAAAGCCAAAGTTTCTATAGCATCTGTATTTAAGTGAGTAACAATATTCTTTGACGTTGACCAATAAGGTTCATATTCATTTACTTCATTTGAAATATCTCCAAAAGCACCATCTCTATCCTCGATAATATTAGGAGATTTTGCATCGGACTGACCTTCATATGTAGAATCAATATCCACAATTTTCGACTTCGACGAGCCAATAACATTAACACTACAATGCAAAGTACAATTTATAATATTTGCCAGTTGATCTTCTTCATCTGCAATAAAATCATCATTTCCATATGGACGTTCCCGATCCTGTACTTCAACAGTATATTTAACCCACTGCTTACGTACATTAACCCATTCTTTTACAACATGTTCTATATTCATTTCATGTTCTTTATTTGCTTTTCCTGTTATAGGAAATAAATTATACGCCTCTCCTGGACCACCTACATTGTCATTTAACAAATGACCACGTATATATTTAAGTCCATTAGAAAGATTCGTTTGTGTAGGAATTAATGACATAATATTATTTTGCACACCATTTTTAGGAGGACCACCTTGCAAATGCTCTGGACCTAAAGTAGCTTCCATTTTCAATCCTACTGTATCACCATATAATGTACCTTCAGTCCATTCAACATCTGTTTGTTTACCCTCCAAGGTCCCTCTTGAAAGAGGTATGCATTGTAATACATTACATTTTTTTTTATTTTGTACTATAAAAGATATTATATCATTTCCTCCTCCTTCTAATGATTTTTCACACTGTAAACATTCTTTCCGCAACATCTTTTTTTTATATTGTTGACTCTTTGAACTATTAATAGTATGATTTACTATATTCGATGCATTTACATATTCGGTCATAATTCTTATTTATCTAAACAAATTTTAACTTCGTCTTCTATATACCTTAAGACATGTATAATTTATTGGTTAGAACAACTCTGTTCGCACTAGGCTCTAGTACAATGTTTGTCTTTGCCATCTTATGGATAAAGAAAAAAAAGCCTGTTCATATCATTCTTTTTTATCATTGCACATTCAAATTTGTCCCTTCATTCAAATAAAACGGATAAACCATATTATTGCGGTTATTTGTACGAATAACAATATAGGTGAGCCGTATCAATAGCAATCCCTCATCCGTCCGTTCTTCAAACGACACCTCTTCCAACAGTATGCGTGGTTCGAAGAGCGTGACCGCACGCATAATATCGTTGCGCATCCTGATAGTGGTCTCCGTAGTTATCGGCTCGAAAGCATAGCGGCGCAATGGACAACCATAGTCATAACGGTTCACACGCTCGCCCGGCGAAGTGCTGAACAGTACACGTAGACTCTGCTTGATGTCTTGCTCGTAAGTCACCATCTCCACCCCATCCTCCGTCAGCGTGGGAGGAAAGCTCCAACCTCTGCCCAGGAAAGCATCGGAGTCCATAAGGTCTTTCAAATCGTCCATATTTTACTTATTGGAGGTTCGATTTATCCTCCAATTTGCACAGTAGGACATCCGGCGACTATCGTGCCGCCATGTGCAGTACTGTCACCCATCCGGGCGGCAGGCCTGCCACCTATCATCACAGTGGACGATCCTTTTACTATCACATCCGGCGGTCCCGCGCAGACGCACATGTCGCCTACGACGGCTGCCGGCAGTTTCCCTATCAATACATTCTGCACACTCGGGCCGGTTATCGGTCCGCCCGCATGAGGTATCGGCGAGGGAAACGCCGGAGTTTGCATGGGACAGGTATGCATATCAGTAATTCTTGCTGCCGGTGGCATAATTTGCTCCTTTCTTCATTAAATAATTCTTCATTTTTAATTTATCATCACTAACGCTCCCTTGACCGTAGTCTGACCGCTGGCAGAAAGTTCTGCCGTGGCGTTACCTTTGACAGATGCACCTACCTTTGCCTGTACTTTCACATTCATCCCTTCCAGGTTGATGTCCGATTTGGCAGTACCACTTATCTTGGAAGTAGCATCTATCGTGATACCGCCCTTCGCTTTCAGCTTTATATCTTTTGAAGACGAAAGGGAAATTCCACTGCTGTCCATCACAATCTCGTTCTTGTGCTGATCGGTCAGCTTGATATACTTTCCGTCGTCATTGATTTCCACCGTATTCTTTCCAGGGGTGGAAACCGTTATGATTTTCTTTTCTTCATTGAACTCTATTTGCATCTTTTCACGAGTGACAATGGCTTTCGTATTGTTCTTCTCTTCGTACTCATAACGCGGCTTGTGCTTTATGCCATACAGCGAACCGAGTATCACGGGGTGTCCGGGATCCTGATTCATAAAACCGACCACTACTTCGTCGCCCAGTTCAGGCAAGAAGAACATGCCCATATTGCTGGTGGCATACATCGTGGAGAAGCGTGCCCAAAGCAATTTACTCCGCCCCTCCATCCATGGCAGTTCCACTTGTATGCGGTATTCTCTCAGAGGGTCGCCGTCCAGTTTTTTCACCACCGCTGTATGAAGCCCCTGCAAACCGGGCAGGAAGCCAGAAGCGGAAGGAGATACCACGTCCGTTTCATCGGTAATATTCAGGGGAGATACACCTGCGCCCGTTTCGGTCACCCATTCGTTGTTCTCGATGGTATGTGTTACCGAGCCTACAAACATATTGCCATTGAATCGCCTACCGAAACCTTTCAGTTCGATGATGCAACCGGGCTTCACCTTTGCAGAGCCGTAGAAGCTGCATAAACCCTGATAGCGTGCCAGTCCCGCTTTCAGCGCCATACCGCTTGCCCATTGCTTCAATGCCCTTTCATCTGTCGGCGCATCGGTCTGGAGCAGTAGGCTATCGCCTGTGGCAATGCTTTTCGGCTGTAGGTCGCCTTGTTTGTTAAGCAAGGGCGTGGAGGCAGATACCTTAACCGCTCTCTGCGTATTGGGACACCATGACACTGCCTCATACTGTGTGAACTGGTCGTCAGCGGTGAGTTCGAGATCGAAAGCAGTGACATCAGTACCACAAGTTATTGCCAATACGGGCGAGCCGTTTACTTCTGGCTTCTTCACTTTTATATTACTGCCTTCGGTGAAAACAAACAGTCCGCAGGCATCAGCACGTGAGAGGGCAAAATCCCAGTCCGAACAGTAATACTGCACGAGCGTGGGATGCTCGTAAGCCGTTCCATCCACCTCCACGCTACCATAAGCGGAGAGCACTTGCTTGATGATTTCACTGTCTTTTTTCTTCTCGAAGATGCAGTTCTTGCGTCCTTGCGTAGCGGGATAGGCATGGTCACGGCATTCTACCACCATGCAGGAACGCGAGTCCTTGTTTGTCATGATGCGCAACCCGATGATTACACCGTCAAACAGTGTTTCTTCCTTGTCTGTACTACCTGCATCCAGACGGATGGCATTACCAGGTTTAAACAGGTTGTCGTCACTCTCGTCGAACACCTGCTTGTCCATATCTCCAGCATTGAACTTCAGCGTCGCCTTACCGATGCGGTTCAGTTCCAACCGCACGGTGGCGGACACTAACGAATAAGTATCTTTCAGCTTCGTCCCATTACAATAGACGGAGCAAGACAATACACGATCTTTGTTTACAGAAGGTGATTCTGCCATATTTTCATTCTTTTTTTAACATTGGCAACAGGATTTCCATACCTGCCGGTATACTCCTGTAGCCGTTCAAATTATTAAATCTTGCGACTTGCCCCACCAGGAGCGGATCGCCGTAAACTTCGTAGCAAAGGGCAGCCAATGTCTGTCCTTCTTTCAGTGTAACCAGCCTCGACACGTCGGGCGAGCGTTTAGAGAAATGCTTCTTCTCTTCCTTCTGGCTGCAATAGCCCGTCAACGTTACTTTCAGCTCGGCACGAAGTGGGATGCCATCCGGATCAAACTGAGTGTATTCCGTTTCCAACGTCTTGAGCTGACCGAAGAAAGTGATGTCACCGTATTGCACCTTGACAAATGAAGGGCGATGGGCTTCAGTGTTATAATCGTACATCCGTTCTTCCAGTTCGTCCACCGCATCGTGCACGGGTTTTTTCTCGTCATCGTCCTCCATGGCATTGGTCATGTCGAACAAGCAGTCGAAGCTAAAGGTTTCAGGCTGGTAACGCACATAGACATTCGACCCATTCAGGCTGCCCAGCTGTTTGTCCTCCGCATAACGGATTCCTTTGGTGAGCTTCACCTTAGCCGGATTGACAGGCAGTTCCAACGCAGATTTGCATTCTCTGTTGAAATCGCCGTCCGTATAGGCTGTAATGGTCATCTTTCCCATGTTACTCCTTTTTATTTGTTACTCGCGTCCGTTTTTACCGTCCGTTCCTTTTCCGCCGCTGGCCAGCAGATTGGCCGATTCTTTCTTCTTCGGACAACCTGTTCAGTACACGGTTCTCTATCTTTCGAATGATTTCTTCCGGAAGTTCCGCTTCCGTGACGATGCGTTTCTCTACTACAGTATGTATACGCATTTCCTTGATGATGACAGCCATAATACCAAATTTAAATTTTTATACGATCCATCCGGTTACAACTTATAATGACCGATTCTGTGGCCAGTCCGCTTTTTTCCGCATTCAGAGCATCCAAGCTCCACTGTGTGGGATATGCATGCGAACACTTCCACCCCATCAGGGGTTTTCCGTCTTTGCCCAACAACTTCACAATCATGTCGTAAGGAATCATTTTCTTACCCTTATCTGCCTGCAAGCATTTGTCAACCCATTGGGTAAAAATATCATCACTTGACAGCGGAACAGAGCGTTTAAGTGTTATGTTTCCATATTTAGTTCCACCGGGCATTTTAATCCACATTCCTGCATCACTGGGTTTTTCTTCCGTACTCAACTGCATATTCAGACCGGACACTTCCGTAAACGCGGTCTGAAAGCGGTCAAACTTGCTCTGAAATTCCACCAAAAAGTAGAAACTCACAGGAAGTGCCCAGTCTGATGCAGCATTGTCTGTCATACTACTTGACAGTTACTCCTTCGTGTGCCAGAATCAAGGTTTCTATTGCCGCCGTGTTGCCGTCCGCCTTGAAACCTTCCACTGTGATTTTTTTAGGCCACGCATTGGTCAGTTCCCAAGTCTTCACAGGCTTGCCCGATTCGTCCAGCAAGCTGATCGTAACCGTTGCACGCTTAATCGTATTCAACTTGATACTATTAATCCAATCCCACATTGCCTTGTCATCTTTGAAGACACCTTTCTTCAAGGTTACATCGCTGGCCTTTCTCATTCCCGGCATTTTCTGTTTGGTGAAAATCGGACTGTCGCCTGCGCGATACTCTATCATCTCATATTCTGTTTCAAGCCCTGATACTTCACTACACGAAATATCCCCTACATCGGTAACTGAAACCTTGAAGTAAAAACTCGGTAACGGCCATGCCTGTGTACTCGCACTCTGTGCTGCTCCATCTTCTGCCATAATATTCTATTTTTAAATTATTAATTATTCGATTCCTGATAAATCTCAGCTTTTTTGCATCTGCTGCTGGAATGTGATTTCAATGAATTCAGCCGGACGTGATATAGCCACCAACACTGTGATGCGCATGATGCCTTCCAATATATCTTCCGGCGTCATGGTATCACCCAGTCCGACGTGCACACTGTATGCGTCCTCGGGAGTGGCGCCGGCCAGTCCGCCGCGTTTCCACACGCTACGCAGGAAGTTCTCTATCATGCACTTCATGTTAATCCATGTGTTGGCATCATTCGGTTCAAACACGTAGGCACGGGCGGCGTTTTTCACAGAATGCTCCAGGAAACTCATCGTGCGACGCACGTTGATATAGCGCCAGTCCTGCGAATTGCCATCCAATGTGCGGGCACCCCATACCTTGACGCCTTCACCTACAAAAGAGCGGATGGCATTGACGGCTTTGCCGTTCATCGGCATATTCAATTCTTCCTGTGCCTTATTGTCAATTACTACCGAAGGTTTGTTCACATAGTTAACGGATACATTGGCCGGAGCTTTCCAAACACCGCGTGTGCTATCTACCATCGTATAAATGCCTGCCATAGCAGCCGAAGGTGGGAGTAGATTCAGGTAGTCTTTCACTTTTTTTGCCAGCAGCTTGTATTCCGACCAATTTTGTAACAGGGCATTGTGCAGGTCATTCTTGACCAACTTTATGTCGGCTTCAGTCAAAACTTTTGCATCTTCTTTATCGCTATCTTTCTTATTGACTATTTTAAAGAAACTATCCTTAATATACTTTTCCATCGGAGTATCTTCCTCAGGCTTCAGATTTGTCCTGTCTACAAACGAGGTCAAGTCGGGAATCAACGTATAATCCCATGTCAACATTTCACCGTTAATATCATTGTCAGATAGCACAGATGTTTCCAACCAGGGATAGTAAGCCGCCGCATACGAGAGATGGTTACCACCGATAGCACTTCGAAACGTATCGACTGCCTTGTCACTGGGTGATGGGATATCTATTATCGCAAAACGATTTTGCTCTTCACAATGTGCCAATATATCCGTGTAAATGTTCATACAATCGCTCGTGTTCACTGCTTCAGGAACTACCAGCATAGTGATGTCCTGCACTTTCTTTAATTCAGGAAGCACCGTATTCTTTATGGCATTTTTATCTAATATACCAGTGTTGCAGTCACCCACCGACACAATGTAGCAGGTACCACCTCCATTGGCAAAGAACATAACTAGATTATAGTACAAAGTACATAAATTACCTTGCCGCACGGCCTTTAGGCCGGCATTTTTACCCTTATTACAGACTGACAAAATCTTTTCACCGTCGTTAACGGCTACGGTTTCAACCGACAGCATAAACTTCGGTATTGGTGCACCACCGAAATACATGTTGTATTCCGTCATTGATGAAATCTTTACCGGCTTGTTCAGCAACGATTCCGTTCCGTTCTCGGCTTTTTCAGTCAGCCCGATAAATGTCGGGATAGCAGTTTCTGCCTCTACCACGGAATTAGGAAAAGCGTTTTTCTCTTTAATGTAAACGCCCGGGGTTTTGTATTCTCCCATGATTTTTAATCTTTTAGTTTAACAATAGGTTATCAGCTTTTCTGCATTTGCTGCTGGAAGGTGATTTCGATGAATTCTGCCGGATGCGTAACGGCTACCAACACAGTGATGCGCATGATACCTTCCAATATGTCATCAGCCGTCATTGTATCACCCAGCCCCACATGTACACTGAAGGCATCCTCGGGTGTAGCACCTGCCAGTCCGCCGCGCTTCCATACGCTGCGTAAGAAACTCTCTATCATACACTTCATGTTAATCCATGTGCCCGCATCGTTCGGTTCAAACACGTAGGCACGGGAAGCATTCTTCACGGATTCTTCGAGGAAGAGCAGGGTGCGACGTACATTGATGTAGCGCCAATCCAACGAGTTTCCGTCCAGTGTGCGTGCTCCCCATACTTTGATACCCTCACCCCGGAAAGGACGTATCACGTTGATGGCTTTGCCATTCATCGGCGCATTCAGGCCTGCCTGCTGTTCATCATCAATATCTTTTGTCGTACTGTCCACATAGTTCAATGTCACGTTTGCCGGAGCCTTCCATACACCGCGGCTGTTGTCCACCATAGTGTAAATACCCGCCATTGCGGCAGAAGGAGGAAGCAGGTTTAGATATTTTTTCACAGCTTTCATAGCTTGCTGATAAAGGATGGAACCGCTTACCAATGCTTGATGGAAATCATTCTTATCAACTGCATCAGGCGATAAGAGAGTAATGGTTTTCTTGTGGGGAGTTGCCGTTAAATCTTCCTTTACTGTCACAGTGAACTTTTCACCCAAATCCTTCTTCAAATCCTCTTCTTTCACCTCTTCATATTTATATTTCTTTCCTCCGATTGTCACTGTTTCATTTTCTTTGCTTTTATCCTCTTCAAACAGGATAGTCGTTTTCATAAAGAAATCCACTATTTTCTGCAACTGGCTGTCAGTTTGCGAGAATTTCGTTATCTTGGCGTATACATCCGCATTCATAGTCCATGAGAACATTCCACCATCCAAATCCCTGTCACCCAAAACCGAAGTATTCAACCACGGAAAGTAAGCCGCCCCATAGGAGAGGTAATTGCTGCCGATATTGCCCTGAAAAGTTTCTATATGGGTATCCAATGGGCTGTTGCCAGGATACTTAGGCGACATATCCAAAATAGTAAAGCGGTTGGTCATTTCTCCGCAATGTTTCAGCATTAATTGCTGAATTTTGGCACACGCATCAGTTTCTACTGCTTCCGGTACTATAATCAGGGTCACTTCCTGTATTTTCTTCAAGGCATCCAAAGCTGTCTCCACTTTCTTGTCACCCAGCGTATTTTTGCTATCGCCATAGCCTCCCATGGATACTACATAACAAGTACTGCCGCCATTAGCAAAGAATAGCATCATGTTGTAGTACAAAGTATATTTATTTTCTCCATCTACACAGAAAGCATATCCGACAGGTGTGGCTTCTCCATTTTCCCCTGTTTTTGTTTCCGTACCAGCACTGTCTTTATTAAATGTCACCTTTCCGGTTTCTCCTACAGGGCATACACAATATTTAAATATTTTGGATGCAGGTTCTACCAAAGTTTCCGCCAATGCCTTCTTAGGATCAGCCACTTTCTGATCTTTCGACAGATAAAAATACTTTTTTATATCCACATTGAACTTCAGCTCCGGTGCTCCGCCAAAACACTGTAAATACTCCGTCATCGACGATATTTTCCAAGGAATACCAGTCAGATCATCATTCCCACTCTGAGCCTTTTCCGTTATGCCGATAAAAGCTGGAATAGCGGTCGGTGCTTCCACCACCGAGTTCGGAAAGGCGTTCTTCTCTACGATATAAACGCCGGGTGTTTTCATGTTTCCCATACAATTTTATTTTAGTAAGATTAAACCAGTATAGCCAATATCTTTTAGATATAACAGATTTCCCGGATGCAGCCCCGTTGATCTGTCCGGAATTTCCCCGGCTGCGGACAGGGAATAAATCGGCTTACAATCCGTTTTTTCAGCGATCTATCAGCGAGAATCTTAGGAAGTATCTCGGACAGTACTTTAGGTGGCAATCTAAAGAATTCCTCCGGCTGTACATCCCTGAAGAATGCATTGGAAAGCAGTTTGGAGAGTTCTTCTGTCAGCACCTCAGACAGTTGAAGGTCGCAATTCTGAAATTTTCGACACACAATGGGGGATGTAGAAAAAATCCGCCACATCATTCCTCCGAGAGAGGAATTAGTATGTTTTTCAGGAAGGGTAAACAAAAACTTCCCTTTGAGGTCTTCCAGCAAAAACGTCTTTGATCCATCTATGCTTCCGCAACGGGGCACAAACATATATTCCCACCGGTAAGCCGCCACACAGAACCCTAGCAGATATTCCTGCGGCATTCCAGCTTTTGCTTCTTCCAGCATCTTGCCCGTCAGTTTGATAGTAATGTGGCAAAAATGAGAGCTCTCCTTTTGCTCTTCCGTAGACACAAGGGCAGAAACTACATCTATCTCCTGACTATCTTCGGGCAAAGCCAATCGGTAAAACGTTTGCGGACGATAATCGTCCAATTGCGTTACAAAAACAAAATTGTGATCTTGCATCTGCAAAGTCAACTCCAATTCGTCACCACTTAGAAATCCGGCACGATCGTCTTCTATCAGAAATTGGCAACCTCTTTTTGTATGCCGAATCAATACTCCCCGATTACGCATCAGCCTTTCAGTTTCTGCTGTAGGCCGAAACTGAAAGTAATCAGACATGTCGTTATAGTAGCCATGTGTTACCATTATATCAATGAATGTAACGAATCGTCCCATGTTTTTTCTTCATTTCAGAATTTCATATCCGGCTGTTTCATCGTTGTTCCGCTATCTTTCACTTCTTGCGCATGGATGGTCAGACGGCGCAACTTGCACATCACCGACGGATAATACTGTCCACCCAGTGTGGTCCAGATATTATTAATGTCCTGCACCGACAGCGTCACAATTTCTACCGTATACATCTGTCCGTCCAGTTCGAAGGAGGGATGTGACTGGATAAAAAGTAACGCTTCATGCAGAACGGACAATGATTCGGCATACCGTTTCTCATCATATACAGCAGCAAGCATCAGGTCCAGGTTCAGCAACAACGGCGGATAAGTCCGCACATACCCCGAACCACTTCGGTTGAGACCTGCCGAGATGCCTCCTGCCGTTTCGCGCTCAATGTTGACAAGCGAAACAATCAGTTTGCAAGGCTTTTCATCAGTACTACTGCTGATAACTCCTACTTCTGCCACACCTTCGGGTTGCAAGAATTTCCGGCGAAGATACTCGTCCAGCCAAGAGACATAAAATGTTATGATTTTCTTTATCATAAACTGTTCCGTTTTTTTGTTGTTACAGGCGAAAATACGGAAATAGATTGAGAGAACAACAATTTAAAAGATTCTTGTTCGGTCATATTGTCCTCAATTTCGGTCATATTGTCACCAAGACTGGAAATCAGTGTTTTACAAAGTGCGTCTATAGTCGTTCGGAGTCATCTTATACTTATTTTTGAATGCCCTGTTGAAGGTGGAAACGCTAATTCCACACCGTTCTGCCACAATAGCAATGTTATATTCGGGATGCTCTTTAAGTAATTCGACGGCATATTCCAGACGTTTGTTATTGATATATTCTGTTGAATCGACGTCCACATTCTGCTTCAATATTCTTATTATCCGATTTTTTCCCACGCCGATACACCTCATCAAACCCTCACGTGCAAAATCCTGCTGGATGAACAGTTTTTCGGTCGTAACAACACGGTCGAGCTTGCGGAACAGAACTACATTTTCCTCCACTTCTTTATCGGTAACAAGAGGGGTTCCCGTGTCATCTTGTTCATCCACAATCGGGACACTTACCGGAAACGCTTTGAGTAGATGGGCATTCTCTACTTTCTGGACTGTCAGTTCTTCCTCTGTCTTATACAAAGTGTCACGGTATACAAGCAATTCCCGTATGGTGGCCGACATACCAACATTCTTTTCGCGGACAATACGGGTATACTGCACATTTCTCACAAACAGTATCAGCAAGATAACAAAGACTCCCCCAAAAGAGAGTAGCATCACATTGCGCATCCTCACCCGTTCTGTCTGTTCGTGCAATTCCGCTTCCCGTTCATGCGTTTCATATACCGTGGCGAGTTCGATAGCGGAACTTTTTTGTTCCCGCACCTTCAGACTGTCTGTCAGGATAGCAAGTGCCTCATAATATCGTGATGCTAACTTGTAGTCTCCTTTGCCCTCATAGGCTTTGGCGAGCGAACGTTTCACCGCCACCATGTGGTAATTGATAGTATCCTTGTTTGCATATAGGAACGCTTCACGCGGTGTGTACATCTCAATCACCTTGTCATACCGTTTTCTGTCCATCAGATAAGGGATAATCAAATAATCATCTTTGATGTATGCCTCCCCAATGGCTTTCCATTCCTGGTATGCTTCATCCGCTTCCCGTATTCGCCCCAACCGGGACAGGACAACCGCCCGTTGTGCATACATAGTTTTTTTCTCCTTTTCCGCCAGGTTTCCAATACCGGGTTCCTCGTTGGTAGTTTCGGTCACCACCTCTTCAAGTTCTTCCAGCGTTTGCAGCGCATCCTCGTAACGTCTGTCCCGTTGCTGCATAATAAGCAGCGAGTTATAATTATACCGCAGGTTGTCATACTTATATTTATAGTTCGTCCGCTTCATCAGGGAGATAGCTTCTTTTATCATCTCGTAGCCCCGTGGCTTGTCCTCCTGATAATAGACCATTTTCCCCATATTGAAAAGGGCAATGGATTTCATTTCCATGTTACCACACCGCTCCGCCTTCTGCAACAGCCGCCGTACATAATTGGCTTTCTTTGCTTCATCATGCAGGCAGTCATAGCAGGAAACCATGCGGTGTACCTGCTCCATATATTCCTTGTCGTTGCTGCGTACAGAATCACTTTCCAGCACCCGTTTATAATATTTCAGTGCTTGCAGGTAGCGGCCTGTATTAAAATACAAATCGCCTTCGGTCACATCCATACGAAATTGTGAGTAGGCATTCCGCTTGCGCAATTCCTGCATAATCTGCACTGCCTTGTCAAAATCCGAAAAGGTGTATTCATAAACATAGTCGTCGGTTATCAGACTATCCGGCAAAGAGTTATTTACTGCATGTACATATGTTACGTTAAACTCGGCTATTATAATCAGCCATATAAATACGAGTATACGGTATAGGTTATTCATATCTTTTTACGCCCCCAATTTCTTTTTTATAAATAAATAAACATTCACAAAACTAATAAAAATTCATTAGCACAGTAAGAATTCTTCAAAAACCTTTTCATTTTTTTTATCTTACCCGAAGAACGCTGTCCACATCATCGGAGTCTTTCAAGTGTTCAACATAAATATTAGTCAAATATTTGACTAATCCCGATAAAAAGCTCTACCTTTGCACCCGAAAAAGAAACTAAAGCAACACAACAATGGAGAATTACAATTCATCGCGTGCGCTAATATTACAAATGCTAAAGACCCGCATGGCATTCCGCCAAGCCCTACAACGTGTTTTGAAGCGCAATAATATAGATATGACCTTTGAAATGCTGCAAGTACTAAGTTGCCTGTGGCAAGAACAAGGAGTCAGTCAGCAGATATTGGCCGAAAAGATAGCCAAAGATAAAGCCTGTATGACCAATCTGCTGGCAAATCTCGAAAAGAAAAACTGGATAATGCGTCAGGAAGATCTTACCGACCGGCGTAACCGGCTTGTATATCTCACCCCCGCAGGAGAAGAAATATCCAACCGGATTCGCCCGTTAATCCAAGACTTCTATACCCAGACGGGCAAACAAATGGGAATAGAAAACCTCAACGCATGTTCCAATCAATTACAGACACTCTATGAGATACTTAGCCAGTTTTAACATCCACCGCTTATTGCTTGCCAATATCCTTCTTGTAGTTCCGTTGTGGACAGTTGCCCAACAATCCGCCCGCCTGCTATCGGTAGATGAACTTTTCCGTCTAGGCACAGAAAACAGTCTCCAGCTTAAAAAAAACAAAATACAGGAAGCCATTTCAGGTGAACGGGAAAAGTCGGCCCGTACAAACCTGTTGCCGGACATCCAGGTCGGTGCCAGTGCCGGAGTGATTGGCCAACCGATTATTTTTCAACGGGGAATGTCCCATCCGGTACGTCCCGAAACACCCGACTGGTCACAGAATTATAATATCAACCTGACACAGCCACTCTACCAAGGAGGAAAGTTGCAAGGTAAAATACGGGCAGCCAAACTCCAAAAGCAAATAGCCGCTTTGAGTAATGCTGATAATGAAGCAGACATCAAGTTAGTGTTATTGCAACAGTACATGACGCTTTTCAGTTATTACAAACAGCAGGAGGTTCTGTCACGCAATATCGAAGAATCCGAACATCGCCTGAAAGATATCCGCCGGATGAAACGGGAAGGCATCGTCACCCGCAATGATGAAATCCGCAGCGAACTGCAACTAACCAATGATCGCCTAGCTTATCAGGAAGCAGAAAACAGCATAGCCATCGCCTCGCAACAGCTCGATATTTTATTGGGACTGGACGAATCGCTGTTAATTACCCCAGATACCACACTATTATATACCGCCATCAACTTACTTGACTATGATACCTATGTACAACTGGCGTACAACAACTACCCCGGCATGCAGATAGCCCGGCAACAAATCCTTCTTGTGGAAAATGACATAAAGCTTGTCAAAGCAGACTATCTCCCCAGTCTCTCATTACACGCAGGCAATACCCTCGCCCGCCCGCTCAGCAGCACAATGGCCGATTTATACAACAATAACTGGAATATCGGCCTCAGCCTCACCTACAACCTGTCTTCCCTCTATCAGAACAAGTATAAGATGCACGAAGCCCGGCAAAGCGTGCAACTGCAAAAGTATGCCGAAGAGTTGTTGATGCAGGACATCCGAATCAGCATCCGAACCGCCTATACCCGCCACAAAGAAGCCATGGAGCGGGTGGAAGCCCTAAAACTCTCCGTCCGGCAAGCGGAAGAGAACTACCGGATTGTGCAGAACCGTTACTTAAACCAACTTTCCATCCTGACCGACCTGCTCGATGCAAGCAGCGTGCGTCTTGATGCCGAACTGCAACTCACTGTAGCCCGCACCCAAACCATCTACACCTACTATGAACTGCAACGCGCCTGCGGCAACCTTTAATTTTTAATTATTAATTTAGAATTTAGAATTATTCTATGTCCGATTTACAAAAAAAACATAAGCAACTGAGAAGATTAAAAATAAGGAATATCACCCTTAACACCGTTTGCATTCTACTGGCATTAGCCGGCATTTCGTGGACCGTCAATTATTTCTGGAAATACCTCAATTACGAAATCACCAATGATGCAATGGTAGACCAATATATCGCCCCACTGAATATCCGTGTGTCGGGATATATCAAGGAAGTGCGCTTCACTGAGCACCAGCCGGTGCATGCAGGAGATACACTCCTCATCCTCGACGACCGGGAATACCGCATCAAAGTCAAAGATGCGCAAGCCGCCCTGATGGATGCAAAAGGAGCAAAAGAGGTATTAAGTTCCGGCATCCAGACTTCGCAGACCAATGTAGCCATCCAAGAAGCCAACATTGCAGAAACCAAAGCAAAACTTTGGCAACAGGAACAAGATTACCGTCGTTACGCCAATCTGCTTGCCGAAGAATCCGTCAGTCAGCAGCAGTACGAACAGGTGAGAACGAACTACGAAGCTACCAAGGCACGTTACCAGGCACTGTTGCAACAAAAGGAAGCTGCCAAATCACAATACTCCGAAACGAATAAAAAGTCTACAGGCGCCGAAGCCAATATCCTCCGTAAAGAAGCAGACCTGGAAATGGCCCAGCTCAACCTTTCGTATACGATAATCACCGCGCCTTACGATGGCTACATGGGACGCCGCACCCTCGAACCAGGACAATTCGTGCAGGCAGGACAAACGATGTCCTACCTTGTGCGAGGCAATGACAAATGGATCACCGCCAATTATAAAGAAACACAAATTGCCCACATCTATATCGGGCAGAAAGTGCGCATCAAGGTAGATGCCCTCCAGGGACATATCTTTCATGGTACCGTGACGGCTATTTCCGAAGCTACCGGTTCGAAATACGCTTTAGTCCCCACCGACAATTCCGCAGGCAACTTTGTCAAAGTGCAACAGCGAATCCCTGTACGTATTGAGCTGAACGACACCACTCCCGAAGAAATGGCACACCTCCGGGCGGGCATGATGGTAGAAACAGAAGCATTAAGAAAATAAAGCAACACACTGATGGTAAAACTGAATCTTCCCCTGCGGCCTTGGGTACCACAATGGTTGGGCGTTGTCACTATGTTTGTGGTGATGCTTCCCATTATTATGCTCAATGGAACGTACACGGGCAGCATGCTGGAGGTCAGCAACACCCTCGGAATACTCAGCGAAGACCTCACAATGGGGTACTACGCCGCTGCGGCAGGCATGGCAGTAGCCTATCCCATTATTCCTAAAATACGTGCTATAGCCACCCCAAAGACCTTGCTACTGACCGATTTGTTACTGCAAATCATTCTCAGTTTCGTCTGCGCCCAGGTCGGCAACATGGATATTACGATTATTTGCAGCTTCTTCATCGGCTTTCTAAAAGCTTTCATCATGCTGGAATTCATCATTCAGATTCGCCCGTTCTTCAGCCCAAAGAATGTACGTAGCGAATTCTACGCCTACTTCTACCCCATCGTTTTCTCCGGCGGACAGATTTCAATGGCGCTGACGGCACAACTGGCCTACTATTATCAATGGCAATACATGTACTACTTCACCATTCTGCTGATGCTCATTGCCATTATTTTCATCTTATTATTTTTCCGGTACGCCAAGCGCCCTATGCGTATTCCATATAAAGACATAGACGGACGAAGCATGTTCATCATAGCAGCGGCACTGCTATTCAGCATTTATGTATTTACTTACGGAAAGACACTGGACTGGTTTGATTCTACAAAAATTAAAGTGTACGTTTTCGCCATTCCGCTACTGATTTATCTCTTTGTACAGCGGCAGCGCACACAAGAAAAGCCTTACGTCAGTCTAAAGCCTCTCCACCATCATAAGTCCATCATCGGATATACTTTCATGGTATTGGTAATGTTTTTCAGTGCCAGCAGTTCACTGATTACCAACTATCTGAACAGTATTATCAAAGTAGATAGCGTACACGCCAACTCACTGAGCCTGTTGCTCATACCCGGTTTCATAATGGGAGCCATCATTTGTTTCTGGTGGTTCCGTTGGCAACGATGGCGGTTCCGCTTCCTCATTTCAGGAGGAATGTTCTGCTACGTCATTTATTTGGCGATACTCTATTTTGGCGTCACCCCCTACTCTACTTATGAGATGCTTTACCTCCCGGTATTCCTGCGCGGGCTGGCAATGATGAGCCTCTTCATCGCTTTTGGTGTATATGTAGTAGAGGATTTAGACCCTAAACTGATGCTATCGAATGCTTTCTTCCTGATTTCTTTCCGCTCGGTACTGGCTCCTGCCATATCCGCCTCATTCTTCAGCAATGCACTTTATCATTTGCAAATGAAGGGAATAAATACCCTCTCGGAGAACATGGTACTGACTAATCCAGTGACTTCAACACGCTACACTCAGGCGCTAAACAACGCATTGACACAGGGACATGGATATAACGAAGCCAGCCAGATAGCCACCAATAGCCTCTACACCATCCTGCAACAACAAAGCTTATTGTTGGGAATAAAAACCATTATCGGGTATTTGTTAATCACAGCTCTGGTCATCGCAATAGTTTCCGCTTTCATCCCGTTCCATAAGACACTGAAGGTGGCTGTGGTGAAGACGGGAGATGATATGGTATAAAACTTATAAGCGGCAGATAAAAAGTCTTATCTACAAAATATCAGAAGCTTGTTGAAAAAGTTAAAAGTTGAAAAGAAATAAACGGCACAATACTTTCTGCCTTCAAGAAGAAATGCTAACAGCAAACTAAACTTGAAAGTTTTTTGTACTTCTATATAAATGAATTATTAAAAAGGAGTAACCGATGTTCCTGAACTATCATCATTAACTTTGGTAAAGGGAATATGAGAAAGAGCAGTACCGCCAATTTTTCCTCTTATATATGTGCTACCAAATGTTACATCTGTTATAACTGACCCTGCCGGATATGAATGAAATCCTTTCCTATAGCTACTGTTTAGTACAAATCCTCCTTCAGCACGCCCCACACTATTCCATTTATTGACACTTGTTACTACCGCTGCAGTATCGCCAGGTAGTATATCGTAACTGTGACTTCTATCAAATCCCCATTTCACTGTACCGTAATAGTGCTTGCTTACTAAACCAACAGCAGATGTTTGAAACATCATTCCTCTACAGGATCGTGGAGTATCAATCATGGTCGCGGGTGTCAATGTAGTCGTATCTCCCAAAGTTGTTAATGTTATAGGTGCTGCTCCAACTGATACAGCTCCACTTACAGGTGTACTATTATCCAGTGTTTGCCCTGCTACCAAGTTTTTAGTCCCATATAAGGGGTTAGTATAGGGGCGTGCTCTGTCTAAGAAATTTCCGTTTGAATCCATTCTTAAACGGTGAACAGGCTTAACCTCTCCAGGATCCATTCTGTGGACAATCTGAATAAAACCAATCTTTTCAGGGATTCCTCCTACTACTGCAGTTGGCGTGAATGTTAAGTTCATATCAACACCCTTAATGTAGCTACGAAGACCACAACAATAAGACTTCCTTTTTTCATCAAATTGTGTTGTCTCAAATTTGCCTACACCTCGCACATCAACCCTTGCGAATTGTAAACTCACGTTGTTACAGGAACGATTATCTACAAATCTCAGATTTCCTCTTTGACGTTTAACCTGAATAATTCTGGAAGGTAATGCATTATATTGCTTACACTCTTTCATACAACTTAATTACATTTACCACAAATATAGTCATTTTTTGATAAACCAACTCTTTTCAGACAAAATATTACCCGGTAGTAATCAAGCAATTACTACTGGATAGTTCATTCACTATCACTAAGTAGTAAAGCCACTACCTATAGGTAGTTTTTCAACCTAGTAGTTACTTCACCTGTTCAATTACCTCACCTTTACTTTTACAGAAACAAAAAAATAAAATAAATTGATAGCAGGATTTGGCAGAATTGAAAAATACTATTAATCAAAAGTTATAATGAATTTAGCATATTCCGGCAAAAAACAGACTTGATTACTAAACGAGTATCAAAAAAGGCTGCCCTTTTTCAAGAGCAGCCTTCCATTTATATTCTAACAGACCTGTAGATTATTCAGCCAATTTATTGTCTGAACCCAGCACGTTAAGGATTTTATGCATGTACAGTTTCTCCATGTTGTCACGAGCCGGACCAAGATACTTACGAGGGTCGAATTCTCCCGGTTTTTCAGCAAATACCTTACGAACTGCAGCAGTCATAGCCAAGCGAGAGTCTGAGTCGATGTTGATCTTGCAAACTGCAGATTTAGCTGCTTTACGCAGTTCATCTTCAGGAATACCGATAGCTGCTTCCAGTTTGCCACCATATTTGTTGATAGTTTCAACTTCTTCCTGAGGAACTGAAGAAGAACCGTGCAGCACGATGGGGAATCCCGGAAGTTTCTCCATTACAGCATCCAATACTTCGAATGCCAAAGGAGGAGGAACTAAGCGACCTGTAGCCGGATCAACGTGACACTGTTCGGGTTTGAACTTGTAAGCACCATGAGAAGTACCGATTGAGATAGCCAAAGAGTCACAACCTGTGCGAGTAGCAAAGTCGATTACTTCTTCAGGGTCAGTATAAGTATGGTGTTCAGCAGAAACTTCATCTTCTACACCAGCCAAAACGCCAAGCTCGCCTTCTACAGTTACATCAAACTGATGAGCATATTCAACTACCTTCTTTGTCAAAGCAACGTTTTCTTCGTAAGGCAGGTGAGAACCGTCGATCATAACTGAAGAGAAACCTGAGTCGATACAGCTTTTGCAAGTCTCGAAAGTATCTCCATGGTCAAGGTGAAGAACGATTTCAGGATGTTTGCAGCCTAATTCTTTAGCATATTCCACAGCACCCTGAGCCATGTAACGCAACAGTGTAGCGTTAGCATACTGACGAGCACCCTTAGATACCTGAAGGATTACCGGAGACTTTGTCTCAACTGCAGCTTTGATGATAGCCTGCATCTGTTCCATGTTGTTGAAGTTGAATGCAGGGATTGCATATCCACCCTTGATAGCCTTCGCAAACATTTCTCTTGTATTTACGAGACCCAAATCTTTGTAATTAACCATTTTGTTTAAAGTTTATTGTTAGTGAATGAAAATTCTACGCAAAAGTAGTCATTATCTTCCAAAAGAAAGAATAGGTCGGGAATAAATTATCGCTTCCTACCCGTCAAAACAATTCTCTTTTAAAGCTATTGGATGATTTTAACAGAATATTGTAATCTCTATATTACAAACTCTTTTCATCTGTCGCTCTCATCCGCCCCTTTTGCATCTCTATTTTATATAACAAAAAAACCGGAAAGCAAGTTTGGCTTTCCGGTCATCATTTACACATTATTATATATACTACTTTTTCAAATAAATGATGGTAGGCAGATGGTCACTGTAGCCATTCAGCCATTCACGTCCACCATGCGTACGCAACGGAGAACCTTTATATTTGCCATCCTGCTGAATAAGATATTCGCGGATGAACACTTCATTATGATCGTACTTCAAGCCTTTCTTAGCTTTCAGCAAAGGTTTGGAAATTACGATCTGGTCAAACAAGTTCCATTTACCACGATAGAGCAGGGTTCCCACCCCTTTATCTTCAAGAGTTTCCCACCAGGGATTATAAAATTCGCCTTTCTTCACCTGTTTGGGATATTTGCGCGCACCCAATGCTTCCATACTTTCGTCCATAGGATCATCATTCATATCACCCATAACTACCAGTTTCAACTTCTTATCTTCACGCATCAAAGAGTCCGTCAACGCCTTTACCTGCTTAGCAGCATGCACACGCACCGGAGACTTGGCACCACGGGAAGGCCAGTGATTCACAATAAAGCAGATACGCTCACCTGCCATCTGTCCGTCCACAATGAGGAAACCACGCGTCAAATGTACCGTATCGCCTTCAAAGGGAGTGGAAAGCACCAGTTTGGAGTTGGTTACAGTGAACTGTGCCGGGTCGTATAGCAGAGCACAATCAATCCCCCGTTTGTCCGGTCCCTCATAATGCACAAATTTATAATTGGAAATAGCCGGCTGACTTACCAAATCCGTCAATACCCGGTTATTTTCAGCTTCCGCCACCCCAATCACGGCAGGACCTTCGGAAACCCTGTCACGTGAAACCTCACTCAACACTTTGGCAAGGTTCTTCAACTTGGCTTCATACTTTTCAGCCGTCCAGGTGTAACTACCGGTAGGTAGAAATTCAAGATCATTCTTGCCTGCATCATGAATCGTATCAAACAAGTTCTCAAGATTATAGAACGCGACGCTATACAAATTCCGTTCGTTCTGCTGAGCTCCTGCCGTCGTAACACAGAGCCATAGGGAAAATAAGAAAAGTAGCTTCTTCATGCTGGATATAAATTTAAATACCATGCAAAAATCTGAAATAAAAAGCGATAAACCTATTTTTTCAGGAAACTTTTTTCTGATTCACAGAAAAGCATTACCTCTAAACAGGATAGACTGCGATTTAAACAAAAATAAATCTGAATTTATTTTGTATTATCTGCGACTTACACTATCTTTGCGCTCTGAAAAATAAGACCATTACACTATTTATTACCAAAATAGTAACCGAATATAATAATTAAAAAACAAATATTGAAATGAAAAAAGGTATTCATCCTGAAAATTACCGCCCGGTAGTATTCAAAGATATGTCAAATGGTGACATGTTTTTGTCTCGTTCAACTGTAAATACAAAAGAAACCATCGAGTTTGAAGGTGAAACTTATCCGTTGGTAAAGATGGAAATCTCTAACACTTCTCACCCGTTCTACACCGGTAAGTCTACATTGGTAGATACAGCAGGTCGCGTTGATAAGTTCATGAGCCGCTACGGTGACCGCAAAAAGAAATAATAGGCTTTCAAAAGAAGCTAAAAAAGGGAATCTTCAGAAAAGATTCCCTTTTTTGTTACTATCAGACTAAAGAATGGAATAGGAAAATCCCTATCACTTCTTAGGGAAAAGAATAGGAAAGAGAGAAAACTCTTTCCTATTTTTGTATCAGTAATTTTGATTACCGATCAATAGTGCGAACCATAAAAGAATCGATATGAAACGTTTTATCACTTTTGCCATCCTTGCTGTAGTCCTCTCTACGGCAGGATTTGCTGCCAAACAAAACGATTTGAGTGGCCAGATTGCCATAAAAGGCGAATTAAAACAAACATATGAAAACTATCCGGCAGGTACTCCAGTAGTTATTCGTAGAGTGGTAAAAATGAAAGCAACCGATAAAGTCGGTTCCGACATCTTTTATGCAGCCGAAATCAATGGTATACAGATAGCAATTCCAGCGGAAAGCATGAAAACCGTTACCTTCCTGCCTCCCGAAACCAATCAGGAGTTTTGGCAACAAATGTATCTGAAGCAGCATCTGTATGAATACTTTCATCAATATGGATACCACACTAAACTACGCCAGGAAGTGGACGAGGAATGTCGGGATTATCTGTACAAGTTAGAAGACATCGGCTATGAAGACGACTTCACCACCTCATACGTGCAGAATATCTTCGCGAAACTAACCGCCACGGGCATTGATCCTAATCGCAACGAACGATTGAATGTACGTGTCATCCAATCTCCCGAGCCGGATGCTTATATGCTGCCCAACGGGACCATGCTCATCAGCACCGGCTTGCTCTGTACTCTTGATTCGGAAGATGAACTCGCCGCAGTCATTGCCAGTGAAATGGCTCACTTTGTATTGGACCATCAGATTAATAATATTTATCGTGCCGAGCGCCGTGCCAAACGAGCAGCATTCTGGGGCACAGTACTTGCCGTTACGGCCGAAGTAGCTCTGGATGTTGCATATTGGGACGATGACGACACTGCTTTAGGTGTAAGTGCCGTAGCCAGCATCGGAAGTATTGCCGCTCTATTGAATGTCAATGTGATTAACCGTTTGGGAATGAAATACAAGAATAATCAGGAATATGCAGCCGACAGGGTTGCCCGTGAATTGCTGGCATTCAAAGGAATGAATCCAGACGGTTTATCTTCCGCGCTTGCCAAAATTATCGGATTCTATAGTATGCAGAACCGTAGCGATAACCTGCTCCGGTATGGCAGTGTCGACAACCTGAGAAAACGAATAGAAAAGTCTGGTGAAGCAGAGAGTCAGAGCAGCCGTCCTTACCTCAGGACCATGTCGGATGTCGTGACTTTCAATGCTGCCATGAATATGGCAGACCAGCGCTATGATGACGCAATACGGCTAGTCCAGAAGAACATTAACAACAACCTCGTTTCAGATCATGATTATATTATCCTGGTAAAATCTCAAATGGCGCTTTATAATACGGAAGAAGTGAATGAAGAATGTGCTACCCTGCTTTGGCAAGCCAGAGAACTGGCAGGAGATAATCCCAATCTCGACATATATAAACAGGAAATCCTATTGCTTATGCGCATGAATAAACAAGCAAAAGCCGCCAGTACACTGAAAGAATATTTAGGTCTGCTTTCCCGCTATCAAAAACAGGGTGTGCAAGCAGAAGACGAAGAGTGGGCAAACAAAGAAATTAATTGGGCAAATCAATTATTAAACAAAATCAGTAGACTATAGAATATAACAAGGGCACCCGGATTACCAATCCAGATGCCCTTATACTTTAATACGATTCTATTATTTACTTGCGGAATGGCGGACGAACCACCACAGCTTTCAGCTTACGCCCGCGCATATCAATACAAATCTCCGTACCTACTTTGCTATATTCCGGTTTTACGTATCCCATGCCGATGCCAATCTTACGGGTTGGCGACATGGTGCCCGAAGTAACCACACCTATAGCTTCACCATCTGCACTGAATAATTCGTATCCATGACGCGGAATACCACGGTCCACCATTTCAAAACCTACCAGCTTACGGACAGTGCCTTCTGTCTTTTGCTTCTCCAATACCGGGCGATTGGTAAAGTTCTTATTTTCCACAAACTTGGTAATCCAACCTAATCCAGCTTCAATGGGCGATGTCGTATCATCCAGATCATTACCGTACAGGCAGAAACCCATTTCCAAACGAAGCGTATCGCGTGCACCCAGACCGATTGGCTTTATACCAAATTCTTCACCTGCCTCAAACACGGCATCCCAAATCTTCCTGGCAGCTTCAGGGTAGAAGTAAAGTTCAAAACCGCCTGCACCGGTATAGCCTGTATTGGAAATAATCACGTCTTTCTCACCGGCAAACTCACCATGAGTGAAGGTGTAATAGGGAAGTGACGATAAATCAATACTTGTCAGTTTCTGCAATGCAAGAATGGCTTTCGGTCCCTGCACAGCAAGCTGAGCCATATGTTCGGAAGCATTCTCCAGCTCGGCACCTTCAGTATTATGCGAAACGCACCAGTTCCAGTCTTTCTCTATGTTCGAGGCGTTCACTACCAACAGGTATTTCTCCGGCTCATAATGATAGACCAGCAAGTCATCCACAATGCCGCCATCCTCATTTGGGAAACAGGTGTATTGCACCTTACCCGGAGTCAGGGCAGCTACATTGTTAGAAGTCACTTTCTGAAGAAAAGCCAGCGCATTCGGACCTTTCACCCAGAACTCTCCCATGTGGGACACATCAAATACACCGACAGCATTACAAACTGTCAGATGTTCATCAATGATACCGGAATATTCTATCGGCATATTGTATCCCGCAAACTCATGCATCTTAGCACCCAGCGAGATATGGTTTTCAGTAAACGGAGTGGTTTTCATGTTTTAAGGTATTGAATTATTATTTAGCAGCAACAAGTTCGGCAATCTTCACGATAACGTTCATCGCTTTCTCCATGTTCTGGATAGGAATGAACTCATACCGTCCGTGGAAGTTCAGACCACCCGCAAAAATATTGGGACAGGGCAAACCCTTAAAAGATAGTTGCGCACCATCCGTACCACCACGAATTGGTTTTACGTTCGGCTTCACGCCTACAGCTTCCATTGCGGCAAAAGCAGTATCGATGATATGCATCACGGGCTCAATCTTCTCACGCATATTATAGTATTGGTCGCGAAGCTCAAGCTTGGCAGTACCTTCACCATATTCAGCATTGATTTTCTGAACAAACTGTTCCATCTCTTTCTTACGAGTTTCAAAACGAGCACGGTCATGGTCACGAATGATATAGGCAACCGTAGTCTGCTCCACATCACCGTTAAAGCTGATGAGATGATAGAAACCTTCATACCCCTCGGTATGCTCCGGCGTTTCATGACCGGGTAGCATAGCACAGAAACGGTTAGCCACACGAATAGAATTAATCATCTTATTCTTAGCATAACCCGGATGCACGTTGCGGCCTTTAAAAGTTATCTTGGCAGACGCTGCATTGAAGTTCTCAAACTCTAATTCACCGGCTTCACCGCCATCCATTGTATAAGCCCAGTCGCAACCGAACTTCTCTACAATAAATTTATGCGCTCCCAATCCGATTTCCTCATCCGGATTAAAGCCGATACGAATTTTGCCATGCTTGATTTCGGGATGCTCTTTCAGATATACGATTGCAGAAACAATCTCTGCGATACCGGCTTTATCATCTGCCCCCAGCAATGTTTTGCCATTTGTCACAATAAGATCTTCACCTTTATGATCCAATAATTCGGGAAACTGCTCGGGAGAAAGAACGACCTTCTCTTCTTCGCAAAGCACGATGTCCGAACCGTCATAGTTTTGAACGATGCGGGGTGACACATCCTTGCCACTCATATCGGGACTGGTATCCATGTGTGCGATAAAGCCAATGGTAGGTAGCGGTTTATCAATATTGGCCGGAAGTGTGGCAAACAAATAGCCATGTTCATCCAACGTTATGTCTTCCAGACCTAAAGATTCTAATTCTTCTTTCAGATACCTGGCAAATACCATTTGCCCCGGAGTACTTGGAGTCACCTCAGTCTCTTCACTGGACTGGGTGTCAAAGCTTACATACTTCAAAAAACGTTCTACTAAAGCCATATTAATAATGTTTTAATGTGATAATGTGCCAATATGTTCACATCAGCACATCATGTTCTGCCGTAAAGGTAGAAAAAGGGGCGTGAATAGCCAAGCAATTCACGCCCCTTTTTACAAAATGTTAGTATTTGGAGTTACTTAAAAGCAACTGCTACCATCAAAACAATGCGTACAAACCTTACATTTAGGCAATCCAATGGCTTCAACCAAAGTTTCTAGTGTATTAAACTTCAGAGTAGTAAGCCCGAAACGTTCGGCAATGATGCTGACCATCTTCTCATATTCCGGAGAACCGGTGGTGGCATACTTTTCCAGATTCTTATCCGCATCTCCTTCCAATTCTTCAATAATACGCCGAGTAATCAGTTCCAGCGGACTCTTGGAAGCCGTAAAGCCAACAAACGGACATGCATAAATCAACGGAGGACAAGCAATACGAATATGTACTTCTTTTGCACCATATTCATATAGCACTTTCACATTATCACGAAGCTGCGTACCACGCACAATCGAGTCATCGCAGAACAACACCCGCTTGCCTTCCAGCATAGCGCGGTTCGGTATCAGTTTCATCTTTGCCACCAACGAGCGCATTTCCTGCTTGCTGGGAGTAAAGCTACGCGGCCATGTCGGCGTATATTTAGAAATAGCACGATGATAAGGCACCCCTTTTCCTTCGGCATATCCCAGTGCCATACCTACACCGGAATCGGGAATGCCACAGGCACAATCTACCTCGGAATCATCCCGTTGCCCCATCTTCAAACCACTGGTAAAACGCACATCTTCCACATTGCGACCTTCATAGCAAGAAGTAGGGAAACCGTAATACACCCACAGGAACGAGCAAATCTGCATTTTCTCCTCTGGTTTCCTCAGTTGTTCCACCCCATCAGCAGTCAAGCGAACAATTTCACCCGGACCGAGATAACGGTCTATTTCATAATCCAGATTCGGAAAACTGCTTGATTCGCTGGTTGCAGCATATGCACCGTTTTTCCGTCCGATGACGATTGGAGTACGCCCCCATTTATCACGGGCTGCAATAATGCTGCCATCTTCCAACAACAACAGCATAGAACAAGACCCTTTGACACGGTGGAAAACATTTTCTATACCTTCTACAAAGTTTCTGCCTTGTATAATAAGTAATGAGATAAGTTCAGTTTGATTGGTATTGCCGGAACTGAGTTCGGCGAAGTGCATGTTTTGAGAGAGTAGTTCCGCTTCTATTTCTTCCAGATTTACTATTTTGGCTACCGTAGCGATGGCGAAGCGTCCGAGGTGGGAGTTGATAATGATAGGTTGAGGGTCCGTGTCACTGATGATTCCTATGCCTGCGTTTCCTTTGAATTTGTCCAGTTCGTCTTCAAACTTGGTTCGGAAATACGTGCTTTCCAGATTGTGAATGGATCGGGCAAACATGTCTTCTTCTGCATCATACGTGGCAAGCCCGCCCCTCTTAGTTCCTAAATGTGAATTATAATCTGTACCGTAAAATAAGTCCGTCACACAGCTCGCTTTGGAGACTGTCCCGAAAAATCCTCCCATAAATTCCTTATATTTATTATTGATTTTAGTATTGACGGGCACAAAGGTACAAAGAAGTTTCTTCTCCACGTTACTTTCCGACGAGACAATTTCTAAAAAAACTTATTTTTATGCACATTTCCGAACACCGGATTAGACATTTTGTTTAGTTCGCAGATAAAATAATTTATATGATTCAAGATGGAAAATCTCAGAAAATAGAGGAAACAGACGGATTACCATTTCCACGGCGTATATGGGCTGTAGTTGCTGTTGGCTTTGCTCTCTGCATGTCAGTACTCGACATTAACATCAGCACCGTAATCCTCCCTACCCTTTCACACGACTTCGGCACTTCCCCTTCTGTAATCACGTGGATTGTCAATGGTTATCAATTAGCAATCGTCGTGTCTCTACTTTCATTTTCCGCTTTGGGTGAGATATTCGGATATCGCAAAATATTTCTCTCCGGTATCGCCTGTTTTTGCGTAACGTCTCTAATGTGCGCACTTTCCGACTCTTTCTGGACACTGACAGTTGCCCGCGTTTTCCAGGGATTCAGTGCGTCGGCCATAACGAGCGTGAATACGGCTCAGTTACGCCTTATCTATCCTAAAAAACAGATTGGGCGGGGCATGGGAATCAATGCAATGGTAGTTGCTATTTCGGCTGCGGCAGGACCATCCGTTGCCAGCGGTATTTTGTCGATAGCTTCCTGGCATTGGCTGTTTGCTATCAATCTGCCGTTAGGTATCATTGCATTGGTATTAGGTATCAAATATCTGCCCCGACGGGAAGAACTCTCCAAACGGAAATTCGATATCATCAGTGCCATTGCCAATGCTATTACTTTCGGGTTGCTGATTTATACACTGGATGGTTTTGCCCATCACGAGCGGTATGATTATCTAATTATTCAATTAGTGATATTAATTGTTGTTGGTACGTATTATGTACGCCGTCAATTGGGTCAGGCATCCCCACTACTTCCATTGGATTTACTAAGAATCCCCATATTCAGACTTTCGATATTAACCTCCGTCTGCTCGTTCACAGCACAGATGCTGGCTATGATTTCATTACCCTTCTTTCTGCAAAATACATTGGGACATAGTGAAGTTATGACCGGATTGTTACTGACTCCCTGGCCTCTTGCTACACTATTTGCAGCACCGGCTGCCGGTTATCTGGTGGAGCGTATCCATCCGGGCATACTGGGGAGCATCGGTATGGGAATATTTTGCATCGGACTTTATTCGCTCTCTACGTTGGATGCAGAATCGTCCATCCTTAGTATTTGTCTGCGATTGGCAGTCTGCGGCATTGGTTTCGGGCTTTTCCAGACACCCAATAACAGCACTATTATCGCCTCTGCACCTACGAAGCGTTCGGGTGGAGCCAGTGGGATGTTAGGCATGGCGCGGTTAATGGGACAGACTTTGGGGACGACTCTTGTGGCTCTTCTATTTAGCTGGGTGGTGGGAAGTAAGAGCACGGAGGTATGTTTGATTACAGGAAGTGTGTTTGCACTGATAGCGGCGATTGTGAGTAGTTTGAGGCTATCGCAACCGTCGGTACTTAAGGAATAAAAAAAGGTCGAAACTCATATCTTCGACCTTTTCACTGCAATATCATGATAGTTATTTCTTCCAGACATAATATGGAACAAATAGGCATTTCATTATCTTAATGACACGTTTTATCAACGGACAATACTCCATATAGTCAGAAATATAATATTGAAATATTCCGTTACTGACCGATGCTCAATATATTTCATATTGTAGTGTATCTTATCCGGAAGTATCAGCTCTACATATGCTTTATCTGCATCCTCAGCCTGCCCTAATATCATATTCTCATCTACATATTCTATAGATGCATAATCGGTAATCCCAGGACGTACAGACAGCACCTTTCTCTGTTCTTCCGTATATAAATCTACATACTTCCGAACTTCCGGACGAGGACCTACCAAACTCATATCCCCTTTCAGGACATTAAATAACTGAGGCAATTCATCCAACTTATATTTGCGGATAAAGTAGCCAATACGGGTAATTCGAGAATCGCGCCCACCTACCGTTATCAAACCTTGCTTATCTGCCCCAATACGCATCGAACGAAATTTATAGACATAAAAATCCTTACCATTAAGTCCGACACGCAATTGCTTATAAAAGCCACCGCCTTTACTTTCAAAACGAATAGCAATATACAAAAACAAGAAAACAGGAGACAGGAACAGGATTCCTAAAAAGGAGAAAAGTATATCAAAAAAGCGAATCATCATTTATCACCGATCACTTTATCATATGCAGCCTTTACGGTCTTAATAATGAAGGCTAGTTGTTCCACATCCAGTTGCGGATAAATAGGCAAGGAAATCTCTCCCTTAAAATTCTCATAAGCTTGCGGATAGTTCTTTATATCATACCCTAATGAGTTAAAGAAAGAGAGCATCGGCATCGGAATAAAATGAACATTCACAGCAACTTCACTTTTGGCTATCTCATCAATCATACGATCACGCTGTTCTTCTGTAAATCCCTTGATACGCAACGCATAGATGTGGTATGAACTCTCCTTTTCCCCGTCTACAGAGGGTGGTAGAACAGCCCAATCACAATCCGCAAATCCTTTCGAATAAGTGTTGAACACTCTTTTACGCTCTTTCAGCAGTTCCGGATATTCCCGTATCTGAGCCAGACCGATAGCCGCATTTACATCAGCCATATTTATTTTCATTCCCAGACCAACGATGTCATAACGCCACCCACCGGCTTTTGATTTAGAAAAAGCATCCTTAGTCTGGCAATTCAGGCTCATCATACGGAGTTCTTTATAAAGTTCCGCATTATCAAATGGTTCAGGCAGATTCAAGCAGATAGCTCCTCCTTCCGCAGTCGTCACATTCTTTACAGCATGAAGAGAAAAGATGGCAATATCTGTTTCACATCCTGTACGCTGGTTCTTACTATAATAAGCGCCCAAAGAGTGGGCAGCATCATTCATTACAAGAATGCGTCCTAATTTCTCCTGCGTTGGCGAAGTTGCATGAAATAGATTCCGTATTTCCGGCTCATTAACAAGTTTCATGATACGGTCATAATCACAAGGAAAACCTGCAATATCTACCGGAATAATTGCTTTAGTCTTGGGCGTAATTGCTTTACGGATAGCTTCTACAGAAATATTAAAATCTTCCCCGGAATCTACCATAACAGGCTTTGCACCTGCATGAAGCACCGCTAATGCCGTAGCGCTATATGTATATGCCGGAACGATTACTTCGTCTTCTGCCGTCACTCCCAGCCAACGGAGCATCATAATAGCTCCCGAAGTCCAGGAATTTACACAAAGCACTTCTTTTGCATTAGAAAATATTTTAATTTCTTCTTCCAATGCTTTTACTTTAGGACCGGAAGTAATCCAGCCGGAACGTAACGAATCAACGACTTCGTTGATAACCGCCTCGTCAATATAAGGGGGCGAAAATGGTATTTTCATAACTATAATATTAAAATATATAATTATATCAATACTTCGTTTGAGAATAATATCCCAAATCTCTGAGTACTTTCTTATTTGTTTCTTTTCTCTTCTTATCCCAAATCCACCCCCATTTATTAAAGTATTTAATCATGTTTATGATAAGCACCCCATGCATCTTAAAACTTTTATAGGGAGCAGCCTCATAACCATGATATACATTCAAGACAGGGTAATAGACTGTTTGATACTTTTCATGCATACGGCGGGTTATATCATCATCTTCAGGATACATAAAGAAACGTTCATCAAATAAGCCTACCTCTTTCAAAGCGTTCACCCTAAAAAACATAAAACAACCAGACAAAATGGGTACATTCATTACCTCATTATACCCAGTAAATTTCAGCATAAATCTATCAGCACGTTTCTTTGCCCAATCAAATGGCAAGTATCTCTTACAAACATAATCCCAAGGAGTAGGAATCAGTCTACATAAATATTGTAATTCTCCATTCTTATAAGTAATTTTAGGCATCAATTGACCATATTGAGGATTTTTTTCCATTACTTCAGCAATGTCATTGAGTAATCCTGCGCCAAATAATATATCAGGATTAATAACCACGTGATAGTCCACATTTACTTTGAGTGATTCACGTATAGCCACATTGTGAGCTATGCCATAACCAACATTAGCATTTTGGAATACATATATCAATTTAGGAGAATATCTGGCAATACTTCTCAAGTCATCAGTGGGCGAGTTATCTATTATATAAATAGTATTAACATCACTCTCTAATATACAATCCACCAAAGAGATTATCTCTTCAGAAGAGTGTTTATACGTAACAACAGAACAATTTATCTTCATACAGTTAATATCAAATTATCAATATAAGTTATCTCCATACACAAAGAGTAAATCAAAACTCTTCAATAGTGAATGTTCCTCGACTTTTCTATTTAAAATCATCCTATCAAATATTCCAAGTAACCTCAAGTAAATCATCGAAAATAAAAAGTATATATAAAGTTTATAATTTGTAACTAACAAAATAAGGTCAAAACCAAAATAAAACTAAAAGATGAATCTTTCATAAGCTATCCATGTACAAAATCATTTCTAAATAGATTAATTTTGACAATTAATTACCACACTAAATCAGCATAAATACCAAAACAATTGTACGTACAAATAAATCAATGATAATAAACATTTTTATATACACAATAAATCGGATTAAATAAGATGCTAAAAAGACGGAAAGGAAATTGTAATATACAAGAATAAATACTAGCTTTTTCTCCTTTATATATTTGCCTCAGTTGAGAATAGAAATATTTGCGTTCTATATATGCCCCATCATAATTCAAAAGTAATAAGGCTGTATTAAACTTTTCAAATCCTATAAACTTCCCAAATGCCCTATCTAAATTAACATCCTTGACTTTGCTATCCCAATCTTCTATAAGTTTCTTGATAATAAATAATTTACTCTCAATTTTATGAGAAGTTACCTTATTTGTAGTGATAGAATTCGACCGTATTTTATATACATAAGTTTCTTTTTCAACCACCGCTAGTTTATTTGCTTTTGATGCAATGTAATATGACCATAAAATATCCTCAAAAAGTAATCCTTTCTGAAAACAAAATGCGTTACTCAAAAGAAATTTTTTTCTATACAGCTTATTCCATGCACTACAAAGCCAGTTTCGAGATAAATAGGATTCAATCGGAGATTTCTTAGATACTTCAGAAGTTATAGACTTAACATGAACGGATCTTGCTCCTTTTAATTTGGTATTTGCCACAGTAAAATCAGCACAAGTAGTAGACAAAGCCCTATAATGAAGTTCAATACACTCGTTGGAAATTTCATCATCGGAATCCATGAAGAAAATATATTCACCTGAAGCATTTTGTACACCTGTATTTCTTGATACTGACAATCCACTATTACGTTGATGATGTATAATCTTAACAGAATCCTTGCGAATACTTTTTTTTACTATATTGTTCACAATAGTCATTGTTTTATCAGTAGAGCAATCATCAACCAATACATATTCAATATCATTAAATGTTTGATTAAAGGCTGAATGTAAAGCATCTGTAACATATTGCTCTACATTATAAAGTGGGATAATAATTGAAACCATATATTATAAAAAATATATTCTATTTAAAATGAAGAATTGAATGTGTAGATTGATGCTTAATTTGATGATACAAACAGATATAAATAAGTAACAATAAAAAATTCAAATCGGCAAGTCCTTTAAAATTTAATACTAAGATATAAAAAAATGAGAAATATAAAAATCTCCTTAAAAGTAAATTCTCTCTCAATGATATTATTTTCCGAATCAAAAACCACGAATAAAAATAGTAGGACAATAACATAGGAATCCCCCCATAGTACAATAACCTGAAATAGCCAACATCAGTAGACATATAATAACCATTATGAAGATTATACTTTCCATCACCAATTATATAGGTTTTAAGACTTTCAGGGAAAATATACATTTCTTGCATTCGATTAGTTGAAGCTGAGTCAAATTCTCCGGATTCAGCATAACTAAAGAAAAATTCAAAAGCCCATTTTACAACTTGTTCGTCCATCAGAGATAAAACCATAACTACTGCAATTATCAATACTAATAAAAATAGAAAAAGCCACTTAATTTTCAGCTTTATTAGATTCAGATTAAATGGTTTCCACGAGAAAATTAATAACATACTAATTCCTAAACCAATAATTGTCGTACGCGCCATTAATAGACCGATAATAAAAATAAATATGTATATTATAGTCCACAGCCGAAAACATCGAATATTATTAGACAAGAACAAATAAGCTATAATAATTAATGCCATTCCATGTATAATACCGGCTTCAAAAAAATAAGATCCAAATCCTTGCAAACGTAAACCTTGGTTTTTCTCAAATGTGTTTTGCTCAGAGGCTGGAAGAACAATTAGTTCTAACAAACTAGATCCAAATGTTGGGAAAATGAACATTAATAAAGCCAAAACAGATTGCAATAATACAACAGCTACGAACAATCGAAAAATATTAGTTACTATATCTTTCGATGATAGCAAATTAGGAAAAAGTGCTGTAAAGAAGTAAGCTGCAAAAAATATTAAAATAGAAGATATACAATAAAATGCAAAATTAAAATCAAAAGTACTATTTATCAAAGCTGTCATTATAGAAATAACAAACATAGGTATTAAGCCTCTAAAAACCACAAAAAGCGACAAACAAAAATATCTTCGAATAAGAAATGTTATAATTCCCAATAATGCAAATACTATTCTTGTAGAGCAAGGCATACCCACAAAAAAAAGTGGATATACAAACAAAAAAAGGAACAAGAATACTCCTATTCTCTCTTTATAATCGACCCCTAGCATATAAATTCTCATATTTAGTGACCATCCGTTCGACTGAAAAGTCCCTACTTCTGCCACGTGCTGCCTTACCTATTTTCAATCTATTTTCTCTATTCTCAATCATCATTGCTATCACAGTTTTCCAAGCACATACATCATTAATAGCTAAAGTAAACCCATTTATTCCATCAGTAATTACCTCCTTGAACGGTGGAATATCTGATGCTATTACTGGCAATCCTGCTGCCATTTTCTCTATTAAAGATAAACTAAAGCCTTCATAATCCGAAGGAAATAATGCAAAATCTGAAACAGATAAAATTTTTGGTATTTCACTAGACCTACCCAAGCAATTTACAATATCAGAGAGCTTTTCTTTTATTATCAATTCTTTTATTCTATTGAAATGTAAACCGTCACCAACGAATAACAATTTTGCTTTATCTAACCCACAATCCTTTAATTGTTTCCAAATATAGAGCAAAAAATCATGATTTTTACCATCATCAAATCGTGCCACATATACAGCTAATAATTCCTTACCACATGTTAATTCATTTCTTAAATCTTCATTAATACTGCTATCAAATAAAGCCAAATCTACTCCATTATGAATAAGAAAAACATTTTTAGATTGCTTTGAAAATAATTGTTTACATCTATCATAAACTTGCTCTGAGATACCTACAACATAAGTATTATTGAGTCGTGTAGCTAACTGTTCTACACATACTCTAAAACGTTTCATTAACGTATCTGATGAATAAAATAAACCACTTGTATGCACAGTTTTTATCACCACTGAATGTTTTGCATAGAATCTCACAGCAAGAGACACCAAAAAATAGATTGTAAAGTAACTATGAACATGAACCACATCAGGTTTAACACAGCTCAAAAGTTTACCTAATTTTTTTAAAACTGAATAAAAATGAAATAGCAACTGGAAGCCACGTAATTGTGTTGTTCGGTATCCCAAAGAGAAAAATTCAACATCGGTATTAAGTTCAGAAGCTTTTGGACTATCAGCAGATAAAGAACATACTACTACTGAATATCTATTTTTATCAATATGGTTACTCAATTGTACCATCATTGTCTCAATCCCCCCCATATTTAGAGATTGGTGAATCTGTATTACTTTAATAAGAGACATAGTATTTTGATACCACTAGTGTATTGTATGTTTTTAAGCTGTCGAAAAAATAAAACTGAAACAACAGTTAATCATTGAACCGCATCAATGAAAATGTTTGAACTAAGAAAGCAGTAATATTCGACTCTCAATTAAAAACTGTTTTCATTGTTAATCCTATAGAAGTCAACAATTTCATTAAAGAATACAATCGAACCTTAAAAGAATTATCGGTTGACTTTGCACACGAAATATAGGCTCTACATTTATAATAAGAAATAGTTTTCTTTAAACATCTATCATCGAATAGTTTTATCTGTTTATTACGTTCATATAATTCAGTAGATATCTGACTAATACTATTCCATTCAGTATATGTTGTTTTTAAATTCCAATTTCCTAATAAAAACCTCATATTATATTTACAGCAATTAGCAATATCACCAAAATAAGCTGGATACATATCGTATAGCTTATGTATCTTAGCAATTTTTCTTTCATCATTATTCAGAGTAGTTACATTATTGCCATGAACTCTATAATACAATAAAACACAAGAGAGATTTGCCATTTTAAATCCATTCATAGACATACGTATCCAATACTCTAAATCTTCAATAGGCATCAACTCCTCGTAACCTCCTATACTCTCATATATGCTTTTACGAAATAAAACACTTGGGTGTGCGAAACAAGAATCAAATAATAAAACTGGCTTTAATTCATCATTTGACAAAAGATATTCCATTTTTCCTAATCTATATCCATATTTATCAATTATAATACATTGTCCTCCACATATATCTATTTGAGGATTTCTTTCTAAAAACTCTACTTGCAATTCAATCCTATTAAAAACTGAAATATCATCTGCATCCATACGGGCTATATATTTTCCGTGAGCATGTTCCAAACCAATATTAAGTGCTGCTGCCAACTTCATGTTCACAGGATTGGTAAACACTTTCACGCGAGAATCATTTTGCGCATATTCATAGAGTATAGATAATGTTTTATCCTTAGAGCAATCATCAATACACAACACTTCCAAATGTCTATATGATTGGTTTAAGATTGAATCAAGTGCTTCTTTCACAAAAAGCTCTGCGTTATAGCAGGGAATAATGACTGAAACAAGTGGTAGATCTGTATTCATTTAATTCTATCTAGCAAAATTTATAAAAGTTGAAACGTTATCAACATCACAATAAAACTAAAAGGTGTAAGGAAAAGAAACATTCCACAACATCATCCTTAGCACTTTACAAAACTCAAACATCTTTTATCGATTTATTACGCGCATTACTGATTAATCCTTTTAAAAAGTACACAGCATCGTTATATTCAGGAAAGATTCTAAATAACACAAAAAAAAGAATGTTGGGAAGGAGAATGCATAAACCTATGCAAACTGTCAATCTATAAACAACATCACCTTCAATCAATTGTGCAATAATATATGTAATATAACTAACAATCCCTATAATTAATATATAACCAATTTGTTTAGCAACAAACGCTACAAAACTTTTATCTTTGAAATAATAATGAAAGACTATCCACCCCCCATATCCATGTCCGAGTATAGCCATTGTGATAATGGTTGCCCATAGAATACCTTCGACCCCCCAATAATAACCTAATAGAAAGTTCAAAAGAAGATTAGCAACAGCTTCAATAATCACTCTATAGCGTCCATACCACCATAACCCGGCAGCATCTTTGTACAAGGCAATTATGTCAGACAGAGATAACAGTACAAAATAAAGACAAAATAAGATTACTGTAGACAAGGGGAACATTAAATCTTTCCCTACCCACAATTCCATAAAAGGCTGATAAAGTAAAAATAAGCAAACAGCACACCAACCAGAAATCCACATATATATTAAATACATCGAGCCAAAATCACGATAGTTTTTTTCCAAAGTCTCGCTAGCAACACTATTTCCGACTATTGCTCGAATAGAATTTGGTACTTGATACAAGAATACATGAATTGAAATCATAATATAGAAATAGTTGCTATATATAGCAATTGCAGTCAAGCCCAAAAACATTGAAATTACAATACTATCCAACGAATTCCTTGATGTAGAACAAAGTTGTTGGAGTGCTATTCCCTTTGTATGCTGTTTAATTGCTTCCTTATCCATCTTATCAATACTCCCTTTCGGTTCTAAATCAGGATAACGTTTTTTAGATATATACCCAGTCCAAAGATTTTCAACAATTGTAAATATTGGGAATACACATACATAAAAATAATAATTATGAGTCACGAGAAGAAGTAGAATTTGCAAAATATTAGTGCCGACAGCAATAGCAGTATTAACATTACTCAATATATCACTACGCTGATATGCAATGAGCAACGCTTTCTTATGTGCATAAGCGAAGTAGCTAACTGATGTATTAAACAAGTATACCAAATATAATAAATACAAATTTACGTCATCAGGGATTTCACCTTTAATAATATCTCTAAGAAAAGGTGTAAACAAAAGACCTAAAACTAAAACACCTATTCCTATTAAACGATAAATCTTTTTATAAACTGCAAGTAATGCACAAAGTTTAACTTTATCACTACTTGCTACAGGTTTATACATACTATAAACCAATGCACTGCCAATCCCTAATTCAGAGAGATTTAGAACCATAAGAATAGACGAAAATAAGCTATTCAATCCTAAATAGCTACTACCTAGTACATATATTATTACAGTACGAGCAATAAATGGTAAAGCTATAAGAACTAGGCGATTTAATAAACCTGCCACAATATTACGAGTACCATTTTTAGAACGACTATCCATAAATAATCAAATATCTAAATACATCTATATCTAAACACACTTTTAGAAAAGTCTACACCATATTGGCTTTATTAATTTATAGGATCTGTGCAGACCCGGAATAGATATAAGAAATCTATAAGCATAATCTTTTCTTATTTTAATAAAATCTTCTTTCAAAGCTTTCTTGCAAGCTTTTTCAAAACCAAATTTGAGATAATCAGCAAGAAACATAGTATTGTTTTTATGTCTTCGCATTGGCTCTCGCAATTGCTCACTATGCATCAGAAGTTTCTTCAATGATATTTCTTTGGTACAAATTCGTTTCCCCACCATGTTCACCAATTCCTCCCCATGAACTGTATTTATATGCATTTGGCTTAGACCATCTTTACTATTAGGCATGTGACCGTATTCTTTTTCCCAATCCCAAAAGTCTCCAATAGTTAAATCTCCTGCACGCTTCTGGGTGGCAAACTTGCACGCATAACAACTATCACGATAAAACAAAGCATGAGTATAGGCCGTAATGTAACAATTCGTCCCCCAGTTCTTTCTGTACACAATCCTACCTAAATGGTGTTTTTGAATTTTCTTATAATCATTATCAACTAATTGAAGACAGCGTATTGATTTTTTTCGTTTATTCTTGTATCTAAAAACCACTTGCATATCCGATTTCTTCAGGCGTAATTCTTTAACAGCATCTGTCAAAATTTGCTGCGAAGGAACACCATGACAAATAAATTCGATACAATATAGCATAGTGTATTCATTATGCAAGAATCTTTTTAGTGCTACCACTTGACAAGGAGTACCGATAAACAAAACATATCGTCCATTATTCAAATCCTTCTTTATCTGTTGATATATACCACTTGTATCACTCTGAACATATTTACTTCCTTTCAATAAAGCTAATTCTTCCTCTCTCTCCACACGGAGATGCCTTACATGAAAGCAATTGAATCCTGTACAGCCATACACAACACCTTTCAGCTCTGTGATGACATATCGTGCAAAAGCCGAAGCCAGTCCACCACTTGTCGATGTAAGTTGTTCTTTACTATCTGTAGCAATTGCAACTGTTGAAATCCTAGGCTGGAAGAGAGTGATATCATTCTGTATGGGACATACCCTTTCACAAAGTCCACATTCTACACACTTTGTCACATCAATTTGAGGAAAGGTGAAACCAACCTCATCACAATGCATCTTTATGGCATTATGATGGCATATACTAGCACAGGCGGTACAACCACAGCAATCTTTTTTGTCATTAACTGTAATCATATCATCTATTTACCAATAACAATTTTTTAATACATGAAACGACATGAAAAGGAAAGTAATATTTCCAGTATATCTTACTAATATTATTTTCATTTTTCAACGCTTTTTCTAAATCATAATAGAATAAAGGCATCCGAGAATCCTCCCCTTTTTGATTATCCAAGTATTTACATCGATAGCATTTTTCAGCCAAGGCAAATGGATATTTACACATCACTTTCATATATCCACTGTTGCTTTCAGTACTCATTCTCTCTTGGAAAGCTGAGGAAAGTTCTCCCGGACATGGTGAAGTGCATGTACATACTGAGGCAAAGTTTGTAGTTTCTAATACCGGCAATGATTGAAGCGCATTTCTCAAATAATCAAACGACAACATTCTTTGTTCTTGTAGCCTATTTTGAACGCTACAATAATCTATAATTGTGTCAAACGTACAACCTGCACAAAATTCCGCATCTACTATTGAAAGTCTTTTCAACAAATCAGTTATTCGGCTATTTTGTGACACTCCGCTATCACTTAAATATTTCTTAAATGCTTTAAACGGAATACTGTATATAATAGACAGCACGATGATATGAAAAGAATCTGTACAAACATAAGAGGCATGACTTATATAGGTCAACAGTTGTCCAGGAGTCAATTCATCCACATTGGCAAAATTGGTGTCTTCTGACTGCGTACAATGCAGAACAACAGTTTTTAGTTTCTTTTCCTCCGCTTGCTTAATAGCTTCTTTAATATAATTATCATTATTAACCAAAAAAAAGACAAACATATATTCTCCATCTGGAAGAGTGACATCTTCCGAAATCTTATTCCATGACTCAGCGTTTAGCATAAGAACAGGATCTAGAACATTTAACACATCCTTTCTTTCTAACAGAGCCTTTACTATTTCACACCCCGTCTGTTCTCGAACTGATAGATAAGCAAATCTATTTATCAAAGGAACAATAAATTGTCTCACCTTTTGGTCTATAATTTCAGACACACCTAAACTAGGAGCATAAGCTATTAATCGCTTCTCATCAATAACAAAATCTAAAAAATATCTAGCATCAAATAATTCCGGATTCCATATCTGATCGCTACCACATACAAAACCAACATATTTTGTATTTAAATCAAAAAAATCTTGGTTATAAACACAAGGCTGCGTGTAATCGAAATAATTCTTATAAAAAGCATTAAACGTATTATCTTTAAATTTAAAGAAAATCTTTTTATTCCACTTAAGTCTTTGAAAAAGTTGACGCACAACCCCAGTACTTATCTCTTTTAGAGTTCTCAATTTTATTGGTGCCTCCAATCGGTGGTAATCGATAAGATCAACTTCAAAACCATGCTGTTCAATCAAGTATTTCAAAGCATAAGCCTGGAATGCTGTTCCATAGTTCTCTGCATGATGCCATGTCATCAAAGCAATCTTCTTTTTCATATTACTGCTGTAATTTCAACTATTAAAATCCTATTGCTTAAACTTTCTATAAAGAAATTGCAATGTAGATTCTAGTGGATCAAAAATTTGCATAGAAGATAAGGAAGACCGATCTTTGATCTTACTATAAATAACGGGGAATTCCGTACAACCAAGTATTAATGATTTTCCAGGTTGTTCAAGAAGAAATTTCTCAAAACAGTTAAATATTCCATCTGTATAAATATTCGTTTTCACCGCCTCAATAAAATAGCGTAAACTATTAAAGGTCTCATTCGTAGGTACATTTACAATGATATTGTACTTTGCAAATGTATCTTGATAAATTCCTGAAAGAATCGTTCCCTCAGTTGCAATGAGGGAGACTTCATTTATCTCTTTAGACATCAGTTCTTCAGCACAAACTTCCACTATATTAAGAATATAAGGACATAACTTAGGTTCTTTTGCAAACACATCTTTTAGAAAAACATGGGATGTATTACAAGCCAAAATAACTTTGTCACACCCAGCATCCACTAACCGACATATAGAATCCGTCAATTCATCAACAACAATATCCCAATTTTCATTATAAAGAATTGCACGTACCCTACTGGGCATAGTACAACGATTATCAATTATAATTCTTGGACGATCCCATTCTTTATCAGCTTTAAAGAGGTTTAAGTACCTTTCAAAAAAATTAAGTGTGGCATAAGACCCCATACCACCAACTAACCCTATTATCATAACTATCTATTATTCAAAATATAGTCGACAACAGACTTAGAAGCAATTCCCTTTTCAAGAACGCCAATCTGGTTAAAAAAAGCATTTAGTTTTATCAAGTATGCATCATAATCAAATTTCTCAATTTGATTCAAAAGCTCCTCATTATTTTCTGCAAGAGAATATGGAAGAGTATGAATATCATAATAAAAACTCCTTCCTTTAGAATATTCATCAAGATCTGACGCATATAGTAGAACAGGTTTCTTAGTTAATGAAAATTCAAACATGCAATCCGAGTAATCCGAGATTAGCAGATCAGAAGCTGCGAACAATTCTTGAATATCATCATATGTAGACGCATCTATTATTTGATTTGAATAATTTATAAAATCACTTTTTTCCCGGACAACGGGATGAAGCCTAATTAAAACTTTCCAATCATCACCAAATTTATTATTTAAAGCCTCAATTACATCTTCAAAATTTAAATTATATGCACTTACACTACGATTATCTCTAAAAGTTGGAGCATACAATAAGAGCTTTGATTTTATATCTAATTTAAAGAACTTACAAATCTCTTGTTTAAAATCGTAATCCTTAAAAAAGATATCATTTCGAGGAGTTCCCCATTCTTTTATTTCACCATCATACCAGAAAGATGATCGATAAATTTCAGTTCGCGCTTTACACCCAGACATCATTAAATCTGTCATTTTTCCATCATGAATTGCCGATTGAATATAAGCAGATGGTAAAGTATCAATAGCATCTTTTTCTATCTTCTTTAAAGGATAAAATCCATGCCAAGTTTGGATGTATTTTTGTTTCGGATTCTTAATTATCGATGCTATCTTTCTACTATTGTCTATCCAATAACCAGATGTCGCTAATTCATATAGTTCCCGATAAGTTCCTTTATAAACAGTCCTAATTTCCTTGGGAAACTTATAACTAGTATTCTTATTAACAATCCATACTAAATCATATTTCAGATTTCTTGAAATAAGCTCTTCTGCGATATACTTAGGATTATCTCCATATCCACGACCTGCAAAATTTTCAAAAACGATTTTATTTTTATTTACATAAAGTACAGATAAAGTTTTCATAAAAGCAGGGCTAATATTTCTCATGAAAAAACGATGGGCGTGCATCATGAGTCCAGCAAGTCCATCTTTCCTTATCAAAAAAAGTATATTGTCAATAAAGCTTCCGACTCTATTTCCCAGAAAAGAAATTGCCCTCCTTCTCATTCTTAAGCTTTTCTTTTCTTCTTCAGAAAGCCAGCTAGCATCAGCATAATGTATTACATATAATTCCGAATTCCTATAAATTTGACCTGTATTCCATTTTGTAGAACAAAAATATTCCCTAGGATATATTACAATATTTTCTTTTAATCTTTGATATTTTCCATTTAACACTAAACCGTATTGTTCCTGCAGAATTTTTAATGCTGAATTCTCAATCGGGGACAAATCGTACTCACCATTTGGTTTAATAAAAGATCTTGTATTGTAATAATCTAAAATCAGTTTTAGACAATTCAATCCTTTACTTGCTCCAAACACTGGCAATGTTAGTGTTTCCCATCCAAAACCAAAAAAAGCACCATCATTTAATAAATTATCAAAAGATTTTAAGGCTTCAATATCTGTATCAAAATAAATACCACCTTCTTTATATAAAGCCATAAAACGGGCATAATCAGAAACAAATGCCCATTTCTTAGCAATGTAAGCTTCTTCTACATATTGACAGCAATGAACATCAAAATTTGTTTCGTTCCATTCCTTTATTTCATAACCGGGACAAGCCTTTTTCCACGATTCAATATATTTTTTCACTTCTTTTGGTAATGGATTTCCACCAAACCAACAATAATGAATTATTTTAGGTATTGACATTGCATTACTATTATTAGCCGTTAACAGAATCAATAAATATTTTCACCCAAACCTGAATATATCTTCGTTAACAGGTTCTTTTTTACTTAAATGATAATGATTATCAGACTATCTATTTTTCACTCTATTTTCTAACTTTTTCTGCAATTTTAGCTTTAAGTTCAGAAGATGAAACACCATCTGTTCTTGCCAAAACAATATGTTCTTTTGAATGATCCTCACACCATTTTATGGCATTCTGAAAGCCAGAATGACATTGGTCCGGTCCAGTAACAAAAATATCAAAATCAACTTGTTTTATAATTTCATCAACGGCTCCATATACGATAGCCTCGTCTACATATTTTATAGATTTCACCATATACATACGATCTTCTGTAGAATTAAGCACTTTAGCCTGTGGCTTATATTTACAAATTATATCACCATCTTGGACTGCTACTATTAAGTAATCACCAAGTCCTCTTGCTCTTCGGAACAGTTCTATATGACCTTTATGTAGCAAATCATAGACACCTACCGTAAGAATCTTTTTATTTTTCCTCGGCTTTATATAGGAAAGTTCAATGTTGGGCAGTAATGGTATACCCTTTTCTACACAAAGAGTTTTGAAATATTCGAAATCTTTTTGTCTATGCCTATAAGACCACCAAAAATAGCATGAATCAGGAAGATAATCTAAAAATAAAGTTTTTGCCCAAGAAATAATTCTTAAAATTGGTGTTAGTTCATACTTAACTGTCTGTTTAGGAGTTACCCAATTCCCATATTGGAAAGTTAAGTATTCATCTAAATCTTCAGGTATATTGAACTCTATTCCCTTAAATTCCCATTTTAGAGTATTTTGCAAATACTTTTCAAGGATAAAATCACGACCACCAGTATGCCTTACATCACTTGATATTTTATGAAGAACAAAAAATTTAAAATATTCTCCATTGCGTTCAAGATAATATAATCCTCTTCGTTCATATCTAGTTAATATAAAACCAACATCTAATAATAACCATAAAACATCTTTGAATCGCTCCTCATCTTCTTTCAGTATATAGATATCAAAAGTTGGTGCCCATGGCAAAAAATCATCGTTACGAACAACACCTATCAAAGTACCAAACGCCGGTCCCCACTGTATGCCGATTTTATCTAGGTACAAAGACAAGACCTGTAGATTTTCAAGCATTATTTTGGGCTGAATATGCTTATTTCCAAAATACAGCAAATGACTATTGTATTTTAAATATCCCTTCGAAGTTTTCAAATTAGCCATATTTCAGAACATTTTGATTACATTGATTATACGAGGACATTTATTATTCTTTTCACGTCTAGCCGAATGAAAATCTTTATTATAATACGTACAAACTCCACTCACTATTATGTTTTCTGTTTGTACACCACTTCCTTCTAACAACCATTGATTTGCCTTCCATAAATCAATATGATGTCCTGAAAGCAGATTTAAGTCATTCTTTGGACCATAATATTTATGCATTATATTCATAGGAAAACCTTCTTTATATAATGACTCTACAACCTCCTCACCAACCTGAAAAGCATCAATACTTATAGATGGTCCTATCACAGCAAGAAGATTAGAGGGATCCACTTCGAACGATTTTTGCAGTTCATTTACTACTTTCTTTGTAATTCTAGAAACCGTCCCCTTCCATCCGCTATGTATGGCTGCAACTACTTCTTTTACTGGATCATATAGTAGTATTGGGACACAATCCGCTGTTCTTACTGCAATTGGGCAATTCTTAATTGGAGTTATTAATGCATCTATGCCTTCAAGTTCATCACGTGTAGTCTTTTTATCCAATATTATTGCCAATTTATCTCCATGAATTTGGTGAGGCTGAACTACACAATAAGGAAGTTCAGCACCAACCATTGTTGAAAAAGCTTCCACTTTCTCAGAAACATTATATTTAAGAAATCTTTCGCGACACATAACGGAAACGAATATGGCTATAAAAGAAATGCTCTATATAGCTATACTACCTTAAAGCGTCATAGTTCACATTGAACATTTTTCCACGAAAACTCAACTACTACGACACAAGATAACGGATATAATAACCAAAATTAAGCATCAAACAATGAGTCTTATTTGATACTCGCCATAATGTGCCCTCTTAAGCTTCAATATCAACATGAGAATATGGATTATTCTCAATTTCTTTTAGTTCATCAATTATTACTTGTTGATCGTCAGTACATGAAGGTATCCAACTATCTATTATTTCACGTGCTTCTTGCGCCAATTCCTCATCAAATGTCTCTCCATAGCAAGCCACTAATAGTTGACATTTCAATAAAGAATCCGAAATTTTTCCAAGAACTTTCCCGCTACGGTCCAATATCTCCTGAACTTTCTCTTCTTTATCTCCATGATTATAGATCGTAGCACTATAAGCTTTCAGAAGAGTGACACAAAGGGCGGCTTCTTCATCATCATTCCCGGTTTTTTCACCGTGCAAAGCTTCCGCCTGACTATATACTTCTGAATTTAATAGATATAAACGATCGGCATAAATGGGTTCACCATCCATACCAAGATAAAGAAGCTCATGCGTGAGTTGACGCAAAGCATCGATTTGAGACTTCATACAATTAAAATTACAAATTATGAACTACGAATTACAAAGCGTATAAGTAACAAAGTACAATGTGCAGAATTATGAATTATTCTTCTGTTATCGGAACAATAAGAGAGGGATGAATAAAAGTGGTAGCTACTGCCATAACCCCCTGAATAGAAACAACTACCCGACGATCACCTTTTACACGAACAAATATACCTTCGACGCCTTCGAAAACCCCACCGGTGATGCGGACACGATCTCCTTTCTGCATGGAATATTCCGTAGGCGGCAAGTAAATTACTTGTTGGTCGTAAGAGCCGGCGATGGCTATAAAGTGGCGCATTTGGATTTCCGGAACGATAATCGGCTGCTTCGTCTCACGATCCATTATATAACGAAGAGGTAGAAGAACAGCATTTTCCTCCTTAATTTCGTCAATCTTCTTACGAGTGGAATAAATGAAAACCAGGTTATGTATGGCAGGAACGAGTTTACGAATACGTTGCTCCTTCCGCGTTACATATTCATAACGCATAGGAATGAAGTTTTCGATATTATTCTTGTCCAAAAACTCTTTCAGAACGAGTTCCCGGC
>OGIE01000413.1_pt1 | contig 64387 bp, 67 predicted proteins | sample 1571581 | NCBI WGS metagenome assembly OGIE01 (sample SAMEA2582021, study PRJEB24529) | metagenome | biome: Human gut stool | place: China | collected 2011 | reverse complement strand
GCACGAACTCCACGCCGCGCTGCTCCACGTTCACTTGCAGGGTGGTGACGAACTTCCTGCCGTCGTTGCGCTCGATGAGCTTGTCGCGCACGGGCAGTCCGGCGCGGAGCATGTCCTGCTCCTGCTTGGTGATTTCCGTCTTGCCGATGCGCTCCGGGATGCGCACCTTGTTTGCCGGAATGTCCGTGATTTCATTCGTCTTGCGGTCGATGCTGATGTAGGAGGGGATGATTTCGCCCGTTTCCCTGTCCACAATGTCCACGACCCTGCCGAGGTTGCCCGTTTCGCGCAGGTTCTTCCGGTCATCGTCGGAGAATTTGTGTTCCTTGTACTCATCTAACTTCTGCTCCTTGCGGATGAAGTGCGGCACGAGGCTGACATTTCCCTCGCCGTCCTTCTTGAAGGAGAGGCGGGCGTCCAGTTCGAAAGCCTCTCCGCCGAAATTGGGCGACACCCTCACCAAGTCGGACTTGCCGTAGTTGAGCATCCTGTTAAGGTCGCCCGACTTTTCAAGGTCGTCGCGCTTCACGCCCCATTTCTCCTCCAACTTCTGCCAGTTGATCTTGCTCTCGTCGATGGGCTGGTAGCCCCGGTTGCCCTGCGTCTGCTGAGGACTTTCCTGATTCTGTTCGTTTTTCTGTTCCATTTCTTCCTGTTTTTTAGGTTCGTCATCTTGTTTCTGTTCCGGTTGTTCCTGTTTTTCGGCGGACTGCTCCTCCTGTACTTTCTTTTCGTAGCCGGAGGTGTCCACCTTGTGGGGCGCAAGCATCTCCTTGTTGCCGTCGGGATCTTTCAGCAAGTCCTTGATAACCTCCAGCAGTTTGTCGGCTTGGTCCGCCGCGACACGGTAGAAACCGAAGCGGCTGGGTTCCCTGCACTGCCGGAAGAAGTTCCTGAAGAAGTTGTCCAGCACGTCGCCGTGCCGGTCGAATTGCAGGAAACTCTGCGCGTTCTCCGCTTTCGCGGGGATACGCTTGGGGGAGCCGTCGGCGTTCAGCCCGGCTACCACGCTGATTTCGCCCGTCTTCTCGTCACGGACAACCAGCACGTCCTTTTCGTCTTTTTTCTTTGCCATCTGAAAAATGTTTTAATGGTTATTTTTGAAAGAAATTATGGATACGAGCCTTGTAGAAGGCTATGTCTTCCTTGCGGAAATCCTTTACATGTTCGGAGAGGAACGTCAGCACGTCCGCCTCGCTGTAATAGGTCTTTTTGCCGAGCGTCTTGTAGGGCAGCGCGCCGATGCTGCGGTAGCGTTGCAGGGTGCGCTTGCTGATCTGGAGCAGTATGCACAGGTCTTGGTTGTCGAAAAGCCTGATCCCGTCCATCGGGTTCGGGGCTTTGCCGGACGGCTGCATGGAGAGCAGCATCTCGTCCTGACGGTCGAGCCGTTCCATCACCTTCTGCATCCAGTTCTCGAAATTGTTGCGGGTAAGCAGTTCCATGTCTTACGTCCTCCTTCCTTTGGGTCTGCCGCCCGTGCGCAGCGTGTGGTTGCGTTTCAACTGTTCCGGTGTCGCGGCTTCGCCCGTAACGGTGCTGTCTTCGAGCAGGCGGTCGATTTCCGACTGCCGGTAGCGGCACTTGCCGCGCAGCACGACATAGGCGATGCGCTGTTCGCTGCGCATGCGCTGGAGGGTGCGGCAACTCACGTTCAGCAGGTGCGCCGCCTCGCGGGTGGTGAGCAACCTGTCGGGAGCTTCTTCCTTCCTACCGCCGGAAACGGCACGCACGTGTGCCGCTATCTCGGCTATCTGTTCCGTCAATGCGGTGAAGGCGGAACTTTCCATCGTTATCACTTTCATATTCAGTTCTTTCTTTTGGTTTATTTGCATGAACATAGGCTGCGCCTCGGCATACCGTTCAAGCGGGCTTGACGTTCTGCGCTCGGCTTGCGCTATGTTTCTGCGACAAAATTCGGCAATAAACCAAATGGGCTTTAACAGCTCACTACGTGGCTCACGTAAGATTTTTACGGATAATGGCTCCGTAACCCGGACAGACGGCGCAACAAGCTGCCTTTTAGCGGGAAACGGTACGTGTTCAAGGCGGCTTCGTTACCTTTGCGGCAAACTCTGAAATGTTTTGCTTATGGAAATAGTATCTATCGAGAAAAAGACCTTCGAGATGATGGTGGCGTCCTTCAACGCCCTCGCGGAGAAGGTAGCCGCCCTGAGGCGCAGGAGCGACGGCGGGCGGATGGAAAGGTGGCTCACGGGCGAGGAGGTCTGCGGGCAGTTGAGGATCAGCCCGCGCACGTTGCAGACTTTGCGTGACAGGCGGCTTATCGGCTACTCGCAGATAAACCGCAGGTTCTATTACAAGCCGGAGGAGGTCAAAAGGCTCATTCCGCTTGTCGGCACGCTCTATCCCGGCGGAAAATGATTTGATTTTTATTATTCACAACCCACTGAATCCGAAGTTATGATGAACGAGAACAATGAAGTGTTTACGATGGAGGACGAGCCGCTTGCCACCGTCGTGCAGAACATGCGCAAAGGCTCGAAATGGCTCTCCGCCTTTCTGGAAAGTTACCGCCCGCCGTTGGACGGGGAGCGTTACCTGACGGACAGGGAGGTGGCGGAACTGCTCCGTGTCAGCCGCCGCACCTTGCAGGAGTACCGCAACAACAGGGTGCTGCCCTTTATACTTTTGGGAGGGAAGGTGCTTTACCCCGAATCGGGGTTGCGTGAACTATTGGAGGCGAACTACCGCAAGCCGATGGAATAAGGCGGCTGCATGAAAAAAGGAAACGGGCAACTCCATACGGGCTGTCCGTTTCCTTTTTCTTTTTTCTTTTTATGCGTGTTTAGCAATACCCGGCTTTTCCGTTCTGTATGAACATCACGTATGCCTGCCGCTTTTCCTTCGAGAGTGCCTTGCCCACCAGCCACGTGCGGAACACGTGTGCATGGTAGGTGTTCAGCCGGAAGGCGATGGGGATGATGATTTCCAGCGAATACACGTCGGCTGAAAGCCCGTTTTCAAGCCGCATGTAGCGACACACCTCGTAGTCGTTCAGCACGTCCGGCTTGCGGACGGCTCTGATGGCGGCGTTCACTGCCGGGACGCCCGTGTGGAACAGTCCGGCGATTTCTGTGGAGGTCATCCATATCTCGTTACCGGTTACGCTGACCGCCTTGTCCTCTATGATGATTATGTCACGTTTCATGGCTTTTCTTTTTAGATGGTGCAACCTGCAAATTCCTCGATGCCGTTCAACCTTGCGGCAAGGTTCTCCATGTCTTGGTTGAGCTTTTCTTTGGTGATTTTCGCGTATATCTGCGTCGTTTTTATGCTCTTGTGTCCCAGCATGGAACTGACCGTTTCGATGGGTACGCCGTTGGAGAGGAACACCGTCGTGGCGGCCGTGTGGCGGCTTTGATGCCATGTAATATGCTTGGTGATACCGCAACGCTTGGCGACGGCACGGATTCCGGCAAGGCACGTGTTATAGTGGGGTACGGGGAATATCCTGCCGTCCCCACACAGCCCACGGTATTTGTCGATGATGCGCTTCGCTATGTCGAGCATACGGATGTTGGACACCACACCCGTCTTCTGGCGGTTGATGTTTATCCACTCGTGTTCGTCAAAGTAGGTGCGGATATTCTCTTCCGTCAGGTTGCGCATATCGGCGAACGACAAGCCCGTGAAGGCGCAGAACAGGTATAAATCACGATACAGTTCTTGCTTCGCATTCTTCAGCTTACCTTCCATCAGCAGGCGGATTTCATCTTTCGTCAGAAAGCTGCGGGTCGTTTCCTCCTTCTTGATTTCATACTCGCGGAACGGGTCGCGCGTGAGCCACTCATTGTTGATGGCGATGAACACCATCGTCCGAAGCGGGCAGACATACAGCCACACGGTGTTGGTGCAGCAATGTTTGTCTGTGCGCAGGAACATTTCAAAATCGGAAATGAAAGCGGGTGTAAGCTCTTTCAGGGCAATGTCCTTCACATGGTAGCGGACGGTGAGGAACTCTTGCAGGTGCTTGTAAACGATCTTGTACTTGTCAAACGTGCCTTTGGCTTTCATGCTTGCCTCCACCTGCTTGGCATAGTCCTCGTTGTGTTGCCGGAACACCTGCAACAGCGTGTGGTAGCGGTGTTCCAGTCCGAGAAAGGCGTTTTTCACCTTTTCCGCAGTGACGAAGTTGTCACGCTCCATGATTTCCTGATAGTGCTTGTTGATGCGTACGCGCATCTTGTCGAGCATACGGTTCGTTTCGAGTGCAGCCGTGCTTCTGCCCGTGACACGTCCTCCTTTGGTATCCCACAGCTTGGGATCGACGGTCAGTTTGCAGCTGAACTGTGTCTGGCTTCCGTCCACCGTAATACGTCCCATGACGGGTACTGTCCCGTCCTTTTTCACTACCTGACGTTTGAGGTAGTAGATTACTGAAAATGTACTCTTCATCGTCCTTAATTTTTTTAGGTTCAAAATTAGTCGGTGAAGAATCCTTCGTCGGTACGCAAAACACGGAGGAACGGCGCAATCTTTTTCCGTAACCGGATTTGTTTCGTGAGTTGTTAGTAACTCACTATATCACAATGCCTTGTTTTGCCATTCGTACTCATTTTGTTACCTATATGGTGTGGTTACGAACAAGTAACGTAGCGACGTCTTGACTTGGCTTCGGCAAGGATTATGGTGGCGTTGGAGATAATCGGCAGCTTAAATGAAACCTCTGTAAATCAATTCTATTACTTCATTCTTCCGTATTCCACTTTTTTGTAGTAACTTTGCTCTTAATAAATCCATCTCTTAAAGAGAGATAGCTCATTTTACTCAACAAAAATTCCTTCTCCATCTGCAAAAGAATACTCTTCATTATATCTCATCTTGCATAAATTCAGTGTACGATGTCTTGATTTGCTGAAATCGTCATTTTCTATTCGTCTTTTACCTTTTTCCATTCAAGGTAGGCAATAACAGTTTGGCGCATCCACCAAACATGATTAGCCAGTGGGTGCGCAGAGAAATTGTCAGCAAAATCAGCAGTACGAAAGATAGATAGGACAAATCTATGCCAATCTAACTTATCTGTTTAATCTGTAGGTTATCGTGCATAGACTGCGCGAATGACAGTCAGGTTCGCATCATCAATCACCTGGTTATCCAATGAGTTCAAGTAGATGCGTGTGGTCTTTTCCGAATCATGCCCCAATGCCTGGCTGATTGACGGGGTGGGTATGTTCAGCCGATAGGCAGCACTGGCCCAGCAATGCCTCGCCGTGTAGGTCGTCAGCGGAATGGGGCAGTTTACGAGTTTGCCAATCTTTTTCAGCTGGACGTTCATCCGGTGCAGGGCATTCAGGTATTGCCTCCGTATGTCGCCCCTTTCTTCGCTTAGGATTGGCAATAGATAGCGGGAGCCCTCCACGTGATGGCGGTCAACTATCTCCTGCATCTGTTTCTCCCATTTGATTTCGAGTTTCTGCCGGGTCTTTTGACGGGAATAGGTCAAGTAGCCATTTTTCAATTGGCCGGTTTCCAGCATGGCCAAGTCCACGAACGAGATGCCTCTCAGGTCGAAGCTCATCAGGTAGAGGTCGCGGGCAAACGCCATTTCGGCATCCCTGCTCAAATCCAAGTCCTTGATTTCTTTGACGGTCCGGATGGGGATAGCCCGCTTGGCGGTCTTGTCCACGCCGGTATAGACTTCCGCGAAGGGGTGTCGGTCTATGGTAAGTTTCTTTTTCACGGCGCGGTTGTAGATGGCCCGCAGGTTGCGGTTGTAAAACGAAGAGGTATTCCTGCACAATCCGCAATCTTCAAGCAGGTAATATTCATACTCTTTAATCAGTTCTTCATCTATTTCATCCAAACGGATGTCGCCTTGTTCACCACGGAAACGCAGGAAACTGTTCACGGATGAAGTGTAGGTCTCGGCAAGACGGTGCTTTCCCGTGCGTTTCAGATGTTCCACCAGTTTGTGGGAAAACGCGCGAAGGCAGTGTTCGTCATCATCGGGCAACTGGTAAGCCGCCACCACTTCGTCCGCAGAATACAGCTTGCCCGACTCGTCCAAACGGTGGATAATCGCTTCGATTCGTTTCCTCATATTCTGCAGGTTCTGTGCTATTTCCGACAAATAGCAACTGCGTTCCGGATTTTGTTCAGGGAGTGCCACTTCTCCATCTTTCCATTCTTCGGGGAAAAGTTTGTAACCTGTACTGATTTGCCGTGCCATACGGTCGTGAATCACTTGGAAATAGACGGCTCCTGTTTTCCCTTTTACCCGCGAGGGTCTGAATTTAGCTTTTACTGATGTTGTCATAACATTGATATTTTATTGTTGAAGTATCATTTCGCCCCTCGGCGGTTCACCACGTCTTTAATCATCTCCTTCACATCCATCCCCACCTGAACGAAGTTCTTGTACAAGATACGTTCCCTTTCCTCTTTCGAGGGGAAAGTATAGAATTTAGGCAGCGGCACATACCCGGCTTCCTCCTGCCTGATTTCCTCCATATCGAAATCCGTCTTACAGAAGAATTTCGAGGTCTTGAACTCCTCGGCTTCCTGTATGTTCATGCTTCCGCCCATGCCGGTCTTGGTCTTCACGAAGTCACGGGCGACTTGCCCGCATATCCATCCTGTAGGCAGGTCGCTAATTTTCGAGGCGGGCACGAGGTTGTCCATGTTTTCGTTCAGGTTGATGCTGGTCTTATCCCGGTCAATGGTCACGCCTCTTTTCAGTTGCACGACCTTGCCGAAGATGTCGTTGCTCAGCCATTCCAAGGTTTCCTTGGATCGGGCAGAACCAGATACGACATTACCTACTGTAGTGATAATCTTCTGCATACCAACCTTCCCGTAGTCTGCCTCCAACTGCGGCAACTCTTGGAATCCCAACGCCACGCTCACCTTGTTGCTTCGCGCCGTACCTATCAGACGGTCTATCTTGTGAAAATACAGCGTGGGCAGCTCGTCCACGATGATGCTCACGGGCACGTTCTTGCCCTGCCCGGTATTCACACGGGTTACCAGTCGATTCAGGATAAGGGCGTTCAATGCTCCGATGATGCTTTCCATTTCCGGGTCGTTGGCTATCAGCAGGTAGCTGGGGTTTTTCGGGTCGCTCACCTTCAGGTCGAAGTCGTCCCCGTCCTTATGGAATATCCAATAAGATTCCTTGGTGGCCAATCGGGAAGTATAGACACGCAACGTGCCTATCATACCCTCCAACTGCTCCATCGCCTTGTTCTGGAAAGCCGTCTGGAACGGGCCGAGCAGCGGGGCAACCTCATTGTCGGTCTGCAACACCTCAAAGATGGTTTGATAACTCTCGTTCAAAAAGGAAAGAATATGCGGCATGTCGGAATACTTGCCCAACCAATAGGCCGGTTCCACGATGTTGCCGCCCTTGCGGTCACGCACTACGCCAGTGAGCTTCCAGAATTTGGTTTCCTTGTCCTGCACTTTTTCCGCATACAGTTTATTCCCGTCCTTGTCGTAAGGCTCCCGCTCGTAGTTCACGAAAAAGTAGATACAAGCGGCAAGAAAGTTGACCGCCGAGGTCTGAAAGAATTGGTCGCTGCCTCCTCCTCCCTCTTTCTTGCCTTTCTGTAAAGATTCCAATAGCGTTTCTGCCGTTTCGCTGGCAGCAGCGAGGTTGGGGATGTACTTTGCCTGTATCGGGTTCACCCTCCGGCTGTATTCCACGTTCACAAAGTTGATGATGTTGAACTTGCAGCCCTTTGGTAGTTTCCCCAGCTTCTGGTTCTTCTTGTAATGGTAATACAGCTTGGTCGCCAAAGTGGGGAACTTATAATCGTAAACTACTAAGGCAAAGCCTTTTGCGGAGTGCTGTCGAATAAAAGGTTCGATGATGGAAAAGGTCTTTCCGCTACCCGGAGTGCCGACCACCCATGTTCCTCTGAAAGGATTGACAATATTCACCCATCCCTTGCGGAACTTGCCTTTGTAATAATAGCGCATGGGTACATTCACCGAATACTTGTTCTCCACCAACTCCATGCATTGCTCGAAACTTTCATTTTCCAAGTTGAAACGGTCTTTCAGCAAACCTTCTTTCAAGAACTTGGAGATATTATCGAGTGCCACATGGACAAGGATAGTACCCATTACGGATACCGCCATATAGAAGATGACATTCAAACGTAGGGAATAAACACGCAGTTCCATCGGATGATTGTAAAGCCAAACAGACAGCACCAGGAAACCGATGCCGCTCACCAACGGGTATAGCACCTGCCTCCGGGCATTGAACTCCAAATGTTTCTTGTTACGCGTACCCACGCAGGTAATGCAAATCAGCAGGACGGTTGCCACCTTGCTGTAAACGAGATTTCCGTCGTGGTAGATAAGCCATGTCTTCATGCGGTCATGCACATCGCACACGATACCGTTCCAGTGGTCGAGCATTGCCGGGTCGATGGCGTACATGAAGAACTCCACCAACACCGACACATACACCACTGTCCGAAATATCTTATAAGCCCCTTGCAGTTCCTTACTTTCTTCCATATTTCCTTTCTATATTTGGGTCCAATTTACAAACGTGCAATAATTCTTCGTTCTTCATTCTTCATTATACAAAGTGACTATCGCCCGCACCTTATGCCCTTGCAGTTTGGGTGTTTCCTGTATGGCACCGCTCCCCATCGAGAACAGCCATGCTTTGGCGGTTTCCTGTCCTTCTACTTCCGTACTCGTCCAGTACCAACATTCATCGGCATCATCGGGCAGCGGTTCACCACCGCAAGACTTGATGTAAGGATTGATAGATGCCTTGGCAGCATAAAGCAGCCGCATTTGCGCCACCGAAGGCACGTAGGCACTCTGTCCATACCGCCACATATCGAATACCTGCATGGCCATAGGTGAAGAAACATCGTCTGTGTCATACAGGGCAAAGGTATTCTCGTTCCCATCGTAAGCCGTCAAGTCAGCAGATGTTCCTTGCGAAATGCCCAAACTGTCAGCAAAGGCTTCCGGAGGAAGGTCATGCAGATAGACCGCATAGCCAGTGCCACTCATTTCTTCATTGCGGTTCACATGGAACACCACAGCTATCGCCTCCTTGCCGGAAGCCACATAATCCTCGTAGCTTCGTGTCTTGCCGTCCGTACAAAGTATGTGTCCTACTTTCATCGAGGTGTCCAACGGGTCGTGATGCCCGTCGCAACCGGTCAAGCCAACACCCAACATGGCCACGACCGCCACACACGCTATTCTTGTTTTAATCGTTCTCGTTTGCATACCTTATAATATATATAGATGAATACTCCATTCTGCGAGAATCTGTTTAATCTGTGTTATCTGTGTGCCAATCTCTTATTTCGTGGGTATCTTCACGCCGATGACAATACCTGTCCGAAACAAATCTTCCCCTTTTATCATCAAGTCGCACTTGGCTTGCCAAAACAGTTTCCAGCCCTTGCGAAGCGCATAGTTGTGTTCGTACCCCACATGGATGCCGCCCAGCACCTTGTTCCTGTCCGAACCCAGCGACCCGCCCAACCGCAAATTGCCATGATGGTTACGGCTGCGGAACACGCAGGGCTTGTAGGCCGCTCCCACGCCCCAAGTGTTGTAGTGGTTCCAGAAAGATTCGGGGCAAACATGCTTGCAATCCTCACATTCGTCCCATTTCAGATAGACATTCCCGAAGAACTCCAACGCATGGTGGTAGTTCGTTTCATACTCGTAACCCACCGTCAAGTCCAACCCTCTCTCATACAGCAGGCCTGTACCGATTTGGATGCGTCCTTGCCGGTCATCGGCAAAGGCGGATAAAGCGACTGCAAACATTAAAAAGGCCGTTATCCACCCTTTAGACGGGAAAAAATTCTTCATTCTTCGTTCATCATTTTTCATTTCTATTCCTCCTGTAATAAAGCCTCATTAAAACTATCCGCGCAAAGCACGTCCTCATAGTCGATGTTCAAAGCAATGGTACGCCCCGAAATCTGTTTCTCGCTTACCTCGATGGTCAGCACCTTGTCATTGGGAAAAGTCATTTTCTTTATGACCAGCACATTGCGGTAACCATGTTGGAACGAACTACGTTGCTCCAATTTCATCTCCGGCTCCAGTTCGATAACTTGTGAGTTGGTGGCTTTCGACACCTTCTTGTCCGCCAATTTGACGCGGATTTCGTCGATGTCAAAGCGGATATTCGTCCTGTTCTCGATGGAGAAGTCAAGGAAGAAGTAGTCGCCCACGGCATAGATGTTGTTCAGGCGCATGGTCATGCGGTGTTGCCTGCGGTTCACGTTGCGGTAACGGGCGGGCGACAACCACACCTGCCGGGCAAAGCGGTACATGTCCTCGGTGGAGAGCGACACCGCCGGGTTACGGTAGGCGGTCATTTCCATGGGCTGCACCTCCTTGTCCGTTACGGCTTCCTGCATCCGAGTGGTGTAGAGCAAGGCGTATTGGGTACGGTAGCGTTCCGTCACGATGGTGACGATGGCCAGCACCTCGCCGTCTTCATGCCCGGCCTCTTTCGGTTTCAGGCGGATGGTATTGTTGATGGGCTGGTCGCCCGCTATCTTGTCAGTGGAAATATCCACAAAGCGGATGGGCTCGGTGGCGGTGATGACGGTCGTCACCTGCTCGTTCACCGTCAGTTGTTCCATTTCGTTGTAGGTTTGCTGGGCCTGTGCTGAGCTTGCGGTAATCCATGTGGCAACAAGCAGCATCACTTTTGCTATCAGTTTCATTTTTAGTTTGTTTATTTGTTACATCGTATGTCAGTTCCTTTTCTCCCTGCCGTTCACCAAATAGACGAACGTGCCGTATTTCAGTTTCGCCTTGTTCTTGCGGACAGCCTTCGACAAAGCATTGCTCGTGCGCTGGTAGGCGTTCTGTATGGCTTGCATCCCCCATTGAGCGAAAGTGTTCCCGGTAGAGCCGTTGTTGATGCTCATCGTGCTGCCGAGGGCATTGGAGGCCACATCTTGTGTGGTTTCACGGAAGGAACTGCTCGGCACATAAAGTCCTTCCAGCCCGTCCGTGTCGTAGAGCGACAGATTCACTTTTACCAGTTCATCCTCCACCAGCAGGCTCTTGATGCTGCCTTTCACGCGCTGGCTGCCGAAGCCGCTCATCGTGGCATACAGGTACGAGCCTTTCGGCACCACCTTGCCGTCTATCTCCACGTCGTCCAACAGGCGCAAACGCACCCGCGAGCCTTCCACGGCTTTGATATTCTCATCGATGATGGCTTTTATCAAGCGGGGTTCCGGTTCGTTCTCGGCCAAAGTGTTAAAGTAATCCGAAGAAGTCTTCACCTTTTTCACCACCTGCTCGCTCTCTGCATTCTCGGCAAGCTCGTTCACGGCCTGTTCACTAATTTCCACCTTGCCGCCTATGGCGACACTGCCGGTGGGGGCGAGGCTCTCCGCGTCCGTGCTGTCCACGTCCTGCAATCCTTTTTGCCCTTGCTTTCTGGCTTCTGCCAGTACCTTGTCCAACTCGGCCAAAGCCTCTTTGCGTCGCTGCTCACTTCGCGCAAGGCGTTCTTCCTCGCTCAACGGTTGCACCCCGATGGAATCCGCCACCATCGCTTCGCCTCTCTCGGCACTTTGCCGCAGGCGTTCCTGCATCTCACGCAGGTGTTCCAGTTCCTCCGACCTTGCGGCTGCTTCCGAATCGAGCAGGGCAAGGTCTTCATCGCTATAGCGGGAATCGTAATCTTCTTTCTCTGTTTCATTGTTGTTCCGTTCAATGTTTTCTACGGCGGAATAGTCTTGTATCCGGCCGTAGGACTTGACCATGCTCTCATACTTGCCGCCTATGCCGTCATCGCGCATCTGAGCTTCCGGCAATTCCGGGTTCAGGTACTCGGTGGTTTGCAAGGCGGAAGGCGTCTCTGCCACTTCTGTATCGAAAATATCCATCACCAAATACCCCGTCACCAACAGCAGCGGATAGAGGATGGCCGGCAGCACATACTTCGGCTGCCTGAAATTAATCCTGTCTGTTATCATCATGCGTAGGTTGTTTTTGTTTCAAAAGAATCTCCTGCCGCTCGGTGGCTGTGGCTTGTTTGCCATTGTCAGGCATGGTGCATATTGATACCACCCTGCACACATTGAGTGCGAGGCATCCCAACACGATGCCGAACACGATACCGAGAAACCATCTCGGATGCTTGCAGGCAAATCGTTGCGCACACCCTGCCATCTTGTCTATCCGCAGAAAACGGGCGGCTTTCTTTCCTGCTTCCACTTCCTTCTTATACCGTTTCTCATACTTCGGGTCATCCTTGTCCGGCATCTTCTCCCCGAAAATCAGTTTCTTCCATCCCATAGCTTGATTATTTCAGTGTTTAAATCCTTCATTCTTAACTCTTCATTCTTCATTTAGTAGTTGTTCTTCGTCCGTTGCTCAATGTCTTTGTTGAGCAAAGTACGCCAATTCACAATCAGCAGCCCATGCGGGTTATTGTCTGTCCGGGGTACACGTTTCAGTTGCCCGGCCGTAACCAGTTCGCGCATCAGAATGCTGGTGCGCCGTTCAATACGTTGCCGGCCGTAATAGGTAAACTCCATCTTTTCCTTGTCAAACTTGATACTGTCACAAAAGATGCTGAACACCGCACTTGTACCCATGATATTGTTGTAAAATCCTTTTTCTTTCAAGGTATTGTACTGCGCCAATCCGGTTTCGTCCACCAAATACATCGCCTTCTCCATCGTGTACTGGATATACTTGTCGTCCGGTGCAAGGGTGAAGAAGTAGTGGTGGAACATCTCGACATGACTACGGGCTTCAACATCAAGTGTTTCTTCCATCGAGGTGCGTTGCACCAATATCGGCACATTACCGTCCAGTACATAGATTTTTTGTTGTGCGTCTGCCACCATGCCCCGTGCCGTCCAAATGCTCGACATACTGATAACCACGCATCCTACGATGACCGCCACGCAGACAATCCCCACTAATTTGATTTTGTTCTCCAGGTTTTTTATGACCATAATCCTAACCGTTATAATCGTTACTCATTATCATCTTTTTTATCGCATCATCGAATGCATAGCTCCGGTAGCTGACATCTTCGCCTGTTGCGCCACGCCCTCACCGAAGTTTCTCGTGCTGAATGCCGTGTCACCTTCCGGTATCATCCATGCCGCAAGGTCTGGTACGAGGTTCAGGCATTTCAGTGCCACGATGCTTGCGGCCATCAGGTAGCCTGCCGAGAAGAATGAGTTCTGCAAATATGCAGCCATCGTCTGTTCGCTGGCGGTTATCGCCGTCAGGTTCTCTACCTGAATGCACAATACGATGTCAAACAGAAGCAGCACATAAAAGCCTACGAAGTATAACATCGCGCCATAGAAATGCACCGTCAGATACCTTGTCATCCATTTGGCCCAGGCACCTTCCCATTTGGGCAACAGCGAGAATGCCCACTGTATCGGTCCGAATATCGTCAGCATACCCAGCAGGATTTGCTGACAGTATATGGTCGCCCACCAACCGATTCGGTACACAATCAAGGCGATTACCATCACGATTTTATCCAAGCAGACGGTCGCCCCGCTTACCAAAGAGGTGAACCACAACCGGCTGGCATCTTTCTCCATTTCCGTCACTTCGTCCACACCGGTCTGTTCCATCGTCGATTCCACCAATGCCGGATCCATTGTGCCGGAACGGGCAATGTCGGCTTGTGCCTGAAGGCTGGTGTACATGGTATCACGCACGTAAATGAGTTGCTGCACTTCCTCGAATTTGTCCGTTATCTGTAAGGCTTCCGCTTGGTAGAGGTCGTGGGTGTACGAACCGATGGCATTGGGGATATAGGACAGGAAATCCAACACGCACCAACTACTTCCACTATTGGTAATGCCCGTATCTGCAGGCGGATACCACCACGACATGATGACAGCCACCGCCAACGGCTTGAACAGCTTCATTACGTCCAATGGTTCTTTCTTCACCATCATTTTGTAAGCCATACCCGCCGCCATGATGATGGCAAACAGGGCGGCCAGTGCCATGCACATTTGGAGAATCCACCAATTATTACAGATGGGTAAAAACATAGGAAACCAAATATAACAAAATAGGCTAAATCGCACTGATTTATAGTTGGTTATGAATAAAGTCCGATTTTTGATTAGACCGTTATATTTGCCTAAATTGAGATATTTTCGCGCGCTTTTTGTCCCGTTTTTGTCCCTTTTGGATTTATCTTTGCGAAGTGCATAAGTGACTGATAAACAATATAGTAACAAATCCAAGAATCGGATAATACAGAAAATAAAATGGGACGAAAGAAGAAAGAAATCAAAATGAAAGAGCCTGTCCGCATACGCGAGAAGAGGCTCAACGACGGCAATGTAAGTCTGTATCTCGACATGTATTACATGGGTGCAAGGAAAAAGGAGGGGCTGAAGCTCTACCTCATTCCGGAAGTGAACGCTGCCGCCAAATTACAGAACCGGAATACGCTCAAGCTTGCCGAGCAAATCAAGGCGGAGCGTATTCTCGACATTCAGCAACATGGACTTGTAAATTGGGAGAGCGTGAAAAAGGGGCGGATGACGCTTGCCGCATGGGTGGAGAAGTACACGAAAGATGAGAACGGCCTTACTCCTGCAAGCATGAGGTCGAAACGGAACGCGCAGGCAAGGGTGGAACAATACCTATTATATATAGGGAAGCCCAATCTTGCATTGAAAGAGGTGGACAAGGATTTCTGTAAGGGCTTCATCGCCTTCTTAAAGACCTGCACTTTCAATAACGGGAAAAAGACATTGGGCAGCACCACCTGCCGTATCTTCATGAATCGTTTAGCTGCCGCCTTGAACATGGCTGTCCGTGAGGGGCTGATTGACAACAACCCGTTCAAGCTGTTGGACGCAAAGGAGAAACCGCAAAAGAAAAGCGCCATGCGCGAGTTTCTGACCATAGAGGAACTGCGGACGCTGATTGCCACGCCGTGCCGCTATGAGATTGTAAAAAAGGCTTTCCTGTTTTCTTGTTTTACAGGCTTGCGGTACAGCGACATGATGGCATTGAAGTGGAACGAGATACACAAGGCGGCTGACGGTAAGACGCTCTACATCGAGCATGAGCAGGTAAAGACCAAGAACATGGTGACGATACCGCTTTCCAACGAGGCCTTGAAATGGATGCCAAGAAAGTCGAAAGGGGACGAAAGAGTGTTCCACCAACTCCGTATCACCTCTACCACGGTTGAAGTGGTGTTGGGCGAATGGATGCAGGAGGCCGGAATACAGAAGCACATCACCTATCATTGCTCACGGCATACGGCGGCAACCCTGTTGCTAACCCTCGGCGCAGACCTCTATACAGTGAGCAAGATTCTCGGACACCGGAGCATAAGGATGACGGAAGTCTATGCCAAGATAGTGGACAAAAAGAAAATCGAGACGATGAACCTCGTGAACAATATGTTTGTATAACTTAAAAATAGAAAGGAAGAATTTTATGAAAGTAGAAATCAAAGCAAGAATGTTGACAGCCGGAAACCGTAGCCTTTATTTGGAGTATTACGAAACCGGCTTCCGCAAGAGGGAGAACCTGCACCTGTACCTTATCCCCGATGACGCTCCCAATGCAAGAAAACTCAACGAACAAACCTTGCGAAAGGCACAGGAGATACAGGCACAGCGCATCCTTACACCTCCGTCTTTCGAGAAGAAGGAAAAGAGGGAAGAAAACGAACAGACCAAGACCATGACCATGACTTGGCTTGGGTGGTGCGATGACTATGTGCGTTGTGCCATGACAGATGGAAACTGTAAAAAAATGATACAACATAAGGATGTTGTGCGCAGGCGGATTGAAGCCTATTTGAAACGTGCAAAGAAAACGGATGTCTTGCTGAAAGATGTGGACAGGGATTTGGTAAGCGGCCTGTTCGGGTATATGCGAAGTTATCGTAACCGTAAGCAAATAAGGACGAATGGCGGCAGGCTGGCCGCTTATACCCTCGTGCTGTTCGAAGAGACAGTAAAGGCCATTTTCAACAAGGCGGTGCGTGACGGTCTGATTGCGTACAACCCTATTCAAGACTTATCCAAAGAAGAACGCTTTCATGCGCCGGACAAGCACCGTGAATACCTGACGGCTGACGAACTGAAACGTTTTCTCTCGGTAGAACCGCAAACCTTTATGGAAGAAGTCGTGCAGAGGGCTTTCGGCTTTTCCTGCATGACGGGGCTTCGGCTCGGTGATATGCAACGGTTGCGCTGGAGCGACATCAAGGACGTAAACGGCGTGCTGATGGTTTCCCTTATCCAACACAAGACCAAGAGGCCTGTCGCCGTGCCGCTTAACGCTTTAGCCATCTCGCTACTTCCTCCAAGACCTGAGGATGGCAAGGATGGTATTATTTTCCCGTTGGTGAAGAAACCAGATAACGTGGCAAAGTACGTGCGCCGCATAAAGAACAAGGCAGGGATAGAAAAAGACTTCACTTACCACAGCAGCCGTCATTCGGCGGCAACACTGGCGATAACGGCAGGAGCAGAGCTATACTCTGTCAGCAAGATTTTGGGTCATGGCAGCATCGCATCCACGCAAGTTTACGCAAAGGTGAATATGGAGAAAAAGGTTGAAGCGATGAACCTGACAAACGGTGTGTTCTAACTTGAATGATAGTTCAAACAGGGGGTGTTGAAATGACATCCCCCTATGTTTGAAGTGGAAGTTGTTTAGGGGGCGCTAAATCAACGCCCCCCTATAATTATTCAAATTTATGGAGAAGAAAAACATTTTTGTAAAAACACAACTCGTTGGTTGTGCTTTCTTGAATATTTGTATTACCTTTGCATTCAGACAAGATAAGGTAATCTTTCAATGAATACAACGACAGATAAAATGCCTTGTATGGCTTTGGAAGCTGTAAGGCAGGAAACTGATGTGAAACAGGATAAAAAGGATTGGGCGGAATATTCGCAGTTGATTGCCACCGCCATGTCAAAACGGATGACGGAACTCGGTTTGACGCAACAGATGCTTGCCGAAAAGATGAACTGCACCCAGCAATACATATCCAAAGTGCTGAAAGGCAAAAAGAATATGTCGTTGGAAACCATCTGTAAGATAGAAAACGCATTGGGCATTGAGATTATCAGAAGTCTGAACGATAATAAGTAACACAAAAAGGCAGAACAGGAATATGTCTATACAAAGTGAAGCGGCATTGGAAGCCGGACTTATCGCCACGCTCCAGCAAATGGACTATGAATATGTCCAGATTGCCGAGGAAGAGAATCTTCAAGCCAATTTCAAGCGGCAGTTGGAGATACACAACCATAAGCGGTTGGCAGAGCATGGCCGTACCGAATTTACGGATGAGGAATTTGACAAGATACTCATCTACCTTGAAGGAGGCACCCGCTTTGAAAAAGCGAAGAAGCTCCGCGACCTTTATCCGCTTGACACGGCGGACGGTAAACGCATCTGGGTGGAGTTCCTTAACCGCCAACAGTGGTGTCAGAACGAATTTCAGGTTTCCAACCAAATTACGGTGGAAGGACGTAAGAAATGCCGTTATGATGTGACCATTCTTATAAACGGTCTGCCTTTGGTACAGATTGAATTGAAACGCCGGGGCGTAGAGTTAAGGGTAGCATACGACCAAATCCAACGTTATCACAAAACTTCTTATCATGGTTTGTTTGACTATATCCAACTGTTTGTTATTTCCAACGGTGTCAACACACGCTATTTCGCCAACAATCCCAACGGTGGTTATAAGTTCACGTTCAACTGGACGGATGCGGCCAATGTGCCGTTCAATGAATTGGATAAGTTCGCAGCCGCATTTTTAGAGAAATGTACGCTCGGCAAAATCATAGGCAAATACATTGTGCTGCATGAGGGTGACAAGTGCCTGATGGTGCTTCGTCCGTACCAATTCTATGCCGTGGAGAAAATTTTGGATAAGGTAAAGAACTCCAATGACAACGGTTATATATGGCATACTACCGGAGCAGGAAAGACCCTGACATCGTTCAAGGCCGCACAACTTGTTGCGGAGTTGGATGATGTGGATAAGGTGATGTTTGTGGTTGACCGCCACGACCTTGACACCCAAACCCAATCGGAATATGAAGCCTTTGAACCGGGTGCAGTGGATGGCACGGACAATACGGACGAATTGGTGAAACGCTTGCACAGCAACTCCAAGATAATTATCACCACCATACAAAAGCTCAATGCCGCAGTCAGCAAGACATGGTACAGCAACAAAATTGAAGCCATACGCCACTCACGTATCGTGATGATATTCGATGAGTGCCACAGAAGTCACTTCGGGGAAAGTCACAAGCGGATAATGAAGTTCTTTGACAACGCCCAAGTGTTCGGCTTCACTGGTACTCCCATCTTCACGGAAAATGCCGTTGACGGGCATACCACCAAAGAGATATTCGGTAACTGCCTACACCAATACCTTATCAAGGATGCCATAGCCGATGAAAATGTTTTGGGCTTCCTTGTGGAGTATTATCACGGAAGCGAAGAAGTGGAAAAGGGCAATGCCAACCGCATGGAGGAGATAGCCAAATTCATCCTTAATAATTTCAATAAGTCAACCTTTGACGGTGAATTTGATGCGTTGTTTGCCGTGCAGTCCGTACCGATGCTTATCCGTTATTATAAGATATTCAAGTCCTTGAAGCCGAAAATCCGTATCGGTGCAGTGTTTACATACGCTGCCAACAGCAGCCAGGACGATGAACAGACGGGGATGAATACGGGGCAGTATGTCAGCGAGAGCACAGGCGAGGCGGACGAATTGCAAGCTATCATGGATGACTACAATGAAATGTTCGGCACAGCGTTCACGACCGAGAATTTCCGTGCTTACTATGATGACATCAACCTGCGCATGAAAAAGAAGAAAGCGGACATGAAGCCGCTTGACCTCTGCCTTGTCGTGGGTATGTTCCTTACGGGTTTTGACAGCAAGAAACTCAACACGCTCTATGTGGATAAGAATTTGGAGTATCACGGATTGCTGCAAGCATTCAGCCGAACCAACCGTGTACTGAATGAGAAAAAACGTTTCGGGAAGATTATATGTTTCCGTGATTTGAAAAACAATGTAGATACGGCCATCAGGCTTTTCAGTAACTCCAACAATCCCGAAGAAATAGTACGACCTCCGTTTGAGGACGTGAAAAAGGAATACCAGCAGTTGGCAACTGACTTCTTGCAGAAATACCCCGAGCCAAGCAGCATAGACCTGTTGCAGAGTGAAAAGGACAAGAAAGACTTTGTACTGGCTTTCCGCGACATCATCCGCAAGCACGCCGAGATTCAGATATACGAGGACTACAGCGATGATGCGGACGACCTCGGCATGACCGAACAGCAGTTCATGGACTTCCGAAGCAAGTACCTTGACATTCACGATACGTTTGTTCCATCGGATATACCTTCACCCTCTCCAAACGGCGGCGATGAAACGCCAAGCGATGAACGGTTGGAAGATGTGGATTTCTGCCTTGAACTCCTGCACAGCGACATTATCAATGTGGCGTATATCCTCGAACTGATTGCCAATCTTGACCCGTACAGCACGGACTATGCAGAGAGGCGCAAGAACATCATTGACACGATGATAAAGGATGCCGAAATGCGTAACAAGGCGAAACTCATTGACGGTTTCATTCAAAAGAACGTGGACGAGGATAAGGAGAACTTCATGATGCAGCGGCAAAAGGCGGACGGTACAAGTGAACTGGAAGAACGATTGAATAACTATATCACGACCGAGCGCGAAAAGGCCGTGAACTCTTTGGCACAGGACGAGGGACTTTCTTCTGATGTACTCGACCATTACTTGAAAGAATATGACTACCTGCAAAAAGAGCAGCCGGAAATCATACAAAAGGCTCTCAAAGAGAAGCACCTCGGACTGATTAAGACACGAAAGGCTTTGACAAGGATAATGGATAGGTTGCGCAGTATTATCAGAACTTTTAGTTGGGATTAAATTATGGACGAAAATGTTTTTCTTGTAAAGTGGTATGGCCCATTTGCTACTTCAGAGGAAGAAAGATTATGGGAAAAAGAACAATCATTCAAGTGCTCTTTATATTTACTACATGGCAAATTAAAATACGCAAAGTCACGTGAAGTCTATTATTGCGGGGAATCCACACGGAACGTATATAAAAGACTTTGTGATAAAGGGCACCATATCGCCGAGATAAAAGAGCGTTTGAACTCAATTTATGTAGGTCGTATATCCAACATCAAACATCCTACAAGAAGCCAAATAATGTTAGTAGAAAAGACTATTACAGCATATTTGGCTGAAGAGCTTGGAGAGCAGAATCTACTTAATGCAACAAATTTCTATTATTCAAGCCAAAATGTATATGTAATTAACGAGTGGTGGAAAATAGATGGTGTATCCATGTGGGCACGTCAACCCATAAATGCACCATCCCATATTGTGCCAGATGTAATATGCTCTCATTGTACGGAGAACAAAGATATAGAGCTGTATGGTTGTAAGAAAATGAAACGGTTGTAACCAATAAAATCTCAACAATGAAGTTAGGCAAATTAGAACAAGTAACAGACCTCCGCTCTGTTTGGAAGCACGAAGCTAAGGATTTCACTCCTTGGCTGGCCAAAGAAGAAAATTTAGAGATTCTTAGTGAAGCGGTGGGCATAGATATAGTTGTCGAAGAACAGGAATCCAATGTAGGCGATTTTAGTGTTGACCTGTACGCTACAGAGGAAGGGACAGGGCGGCGAATTATCATAGAGAACCAACTGGAAGAAACTAATCACGACCATTTGGGTAAGATTATTACGTATGCTTCGGGTAAAGATGCGGAGGTGATTATTTGGATTGTCAAGAAAGCACGTGACGAGCATAAACAAGCCATAGAATGGCTGAATCAACATACAGATGACAAATTTGAGTTTTTCCTAATAGAGATTGAATTATGGAAAATCAACGATTCTGAACCAGCTCCTAAGTTCAATATCGTAGAACGCCCCAATAATTGGGCAAAGGCTATGAAAAAGACTGCTGGACTTTCGGAAACTGAAAGTCTGCAACTCGCTTTTTGGGAACAATTCAACAATGAAGCTCCCAAATATTCTGCTTTTATGAAGAATTTCAAATTACGAAAGCCGCAAGCTCAACATTGGTATGACCTTGGGATGGGGTCATCCGCATATCATCTTTGCATGACATTGAATACTAAAAATAACAGTCTATCTGCAGGATTGTATGTTCACGAAGACAAAGAAATTATTGCAAAATTCAAGGCTAATGAAGAACTTGTCGCCAAGATTTTAGGTATATCAGACCAAAATGAAATCGAATGGCGTTTGAATGATAACAAAAAGTCAAGTCGTTTCTTAGTCCTTCATTCTATGGGAGATATGAATGACAAAGATAATTGGAATAGAGGCTGTGCATGGCTTTGTGACATGTGCATAAGAATAAAACAAGTAGTTAAAGAGATACTAAAATAGATATGAGCGAAGAATTACAACAAAAACTCCGCGACCAACTTTGGGAAGTAGCCAATAAGTTGCGCGGCAATATGTCGGCCAGTGATTTCATGTATTTCACTTTGGGCTTCATCTTCTACAAATACCTTTCGGAGAAGATAGAGGCATACGCCAACAATGCCTTGGTGGATGATGAAGTGTCATTCAAAGACTTGTGGAATATGGAGGGTGAAGATGCCGCCGAGTTACAAGAGGAACTGAAAAAGCAATGCTTGGAGGGTGTCGGCTACTTTATCGAACCGACTTACCTTTTCTCATCGGTGATAGACCGGATAAAGAAGAAAGAGAACATATTGCCCATCCTTGAACGCTCGTTGAAGCGGATTGAGGACAGCACATTGGGGCATGACAGTGAGGAAGATTTCGGTGGTCTGTTCTCTGATATAGACCTTGCTTCACCCAAGCTGGGCAAGACGGCTGATGACAAAAATACCCTCGTCAGCAATGTACTGTTGGCATTGGATGATATAAAGTTTGGCGTGGAAGCCTCGAATGAGATAGATATTCTTGGCGATGCCTACGAGTATATGATTGGCCAGTTCGCTGCTGGAGCCGGAAAGAAAGCCGGGGAGTTCTATACTCCGCAAGAGGTCAGTCAGATATTGGCAGAAATCGTGTCTATCGGTCATGCGCGGCTTCGCAATGTGTACGACCCGACTTGCGGTAGCGGCTCGTTGCTTCTTCGTGCGGCAAAGGTCGGTCACGCGGTGGATATTTACGGACAAGAGAAGAATCCGACCACTTACAACCTTGCCCGGATGAATATGCTGCTGCACGGCATCAAGTTCAGCAACTTCAAGATTGAGAACGGTGATACATTAGAATGGGATGCCTTTGGCGATACGCAGTTTGACGCGGTTGTGGCAAATCCTCCTTTCTCTGCAGAATGGAGTGCCGCAGACAAGTTCAATAACGATGACCGTTTTAGCAAGGCCGGACGGCTCGCGCCGAAAAAAACAGCCGACTACGCCTTTATCCTCCACATGATTTACCACTTGAATGAGGGTGGCACGATGGCTTGCGTAGCTCCGCATGGTGTATTGTTCCGTGGCAATGCAGAGGGTGTAATCCGCCGTTTCCTCATAGAGAAGAAGAACTATATAGATGCTATTATCGGTTTGCCAGCCAACATCTTCTATGGTACAAGCATACCAACCTGCATCCTTGTGATGAAGAAGTGCCGTAAGGAGGATGACAATATCCTGTTCATTGATGCCAGCAAGGAGTTTGAGAAAGTCAAAACCCAAAACAAGCTTCGTCCGCAACACATCCAAAAGATAGTCGAAACCTATCGTGACCGTAAGGAAATAGAAAAGTACAGTCACCTTGCCACGCTGCAAGAGATAGCCGACAACGATTATAACCTGAACATCCCTCGTTACGTTGATACGTTTGAGGAAGAAGAACCGATTGACATCAAGGCAGTAATGGCGGAGATCAAAGAATTAGAGGCTAAACGTGCCGAGTTGGATAAGGAGATTGACGTATATCTGAAAGAGTTGGGAATTGTATAATTCTGAATGTGTAATTTGAAGTCGCAAATTGCGACATCAAGGTTTATAAGCTATGGCGAAAGACAGGGAAAAGATAGAGGGTAAGGCAAGCGAACAGGTCGCAAATTGCGGCCAGTTACCAGAGGTTATTGACATAAAGCCGATGATTCGGGTAATCAGAGGCCAACAAGTCATAATTGACAGGGATTTGGCTCTGTTATACGGTGTGGAAACCAGAGTGTTGAACCAAGCTGTAAAACGAAACAGTGAGCGATTCCCAGATGACTTCATGTTTCAACTCAGCAAAGAGGACGTTGAAATCTTGAAATCACAAAATGTGACTTCAAGTTGGGGCGGCGACAGAAGATTGCCTTACGCATTTACAGAACAAGGTATTGCCATGCTTAGCTCTGTCTTGAAATCACAAACTGCCGTAGATGTGAATATCCGCATTATGCGAGCCTTTGTGTCCATGCGCCGTTTCATTGCCACTAATGCTCAACTGTTCCAGCGGCTTGAAACGATAGAATACCATCAACTGGAAATGAAACAGCATCAAGAGGTAACGGACAAGCGCATTGACGAGGTTTTCAAGCGACTTGACGCAAACATTCCACCCATACAAGGCATATTCTATGATGGACAAGTGTTTGACGCTTACCGTTTCGTGTCTGATTTGATGCGAAAGGCCAAACGTTCAATCGTGCTTATTGATAACTATGTGGATGACACCGTGCTTACCTTGCTTGACAAGAGGGAGAACGGAGTGACGGCAACCATCTACACACAACGTATCAGTAGCCAGTTTCAGTTGGATGTTGACCGTCACAATGCCCAATATCCACTCATAGAGATAAAGCTATTTAATAAAGCGCATGACCGCTTCTTGCTTGTGGACGATGAGGTTTACCACATAGGAGCATCCATCAAAGATTTGGGTAAAAAGTGGTTTGGCTTTACCCTAATGCGTGACATCACGGCAACCGAACTTATCAACAAAATTAAAGAGTAATGACTATGGCAGACAATAAAGATAAGAAAGTCCTTAATGTTCCGGCTTTGCGATTCCCGGAGTTTAGCGGTGAATGGGAAAAATTGAGATTGAGTGATTTCGCTACAAAGATTACGAAGAAAAACAAAGGGAATATAGTTAAGAATGTTTTGTGTAATTCTGCAAACTTAGGTCTTGTTCCGCAAGGTAATTACTTCGATAGAGAAATTGCAAATACGGAAAATACAGATGGGTATTATGTTATATGTAATGGTGACTTTGTTTATAATCCAAGAAAATCAACCGCAGCTCCATTTGGTCCTGTTAATATCTATGAGGGGGAAGATGCTGGAATAATATCACCCTTATACCTCTGTTTTTCTGTACATAACATATTTCCCAAATTCCTTTATTACCGTTTTAAGAGTTCTGCTTGGCATTCATATGTATATTCTCATGGTGATTCTGGGGTTAGATTTGACCGAGTAAGCATTAAAGATGACGTGTTTTTTGATATGCCAATATATAAACCAGCGCAAGATGAGCAAATTAAAATTGCAACTTTATTACAGTTAATAGATGACCGTATTTCAACTCAGAACAAAATCATTGAGAAATACGAATCCTTAATTCAGGCGATATGCGATACCTTGATTGAACAAGAAACGCAGCAAGTCACATTATCTTTTAGTGACTTTGGGCAATCATATTCAGGGTTATCAGGAAAAAGCGCAGATGATTTTGGTGAAGGTTATCCGTTCATAACATACATGAATGTCTATCAGAATCAAATCATTGATTTAACAGATGTGGGGCTTGTAAAAATCAATGAAACAGAACAACAGTCTGTTGTTCGTTATGGCGATATTCTTCTTACGTTATCTTCTGAAACGCCGGAAGAAGTTGGAATGGGTGCAGTGTATTTGGGAGAAACTTATCCTTTGTATCTGAATAGTTTCTGCTTTGGTATTCATATAACCGATGAATCCAAGATATATCCTCCATTTTTGGCTTATTATGTTTCATCACAATCATTTAGAAAAGCCGTGTATCCATTGGCACAGGGCAGCACACGCTTTAATTTGCAGAAAAGTGACTTTATGAAGAAAAAGTTTTCTTTTCCAGTGATAGAAAAGCAACACAAAATATACTCAATCCTCAAAATCTATTCCGACAAACTAATTGTTGAAAAACTGATAATGAGATTGCTTTGTAATCAAAAGTGTTATCTGTTACGCCAGTTGTTTATATGAACATCTGACGTAACAGATACTCTTTCTCTTTGGTGTATGATTGTAACAAATTTTTCTCTATCTCAATCTTTGCTTGGATAGTTTTCAAGATTCCAGCTATAGTGTTGGCCTCACTTTTTGAAATAGGAAGAGGAACGGAATTTTCCAAAAATCTTCCATTGGTTATGTTTATAGTGTTCTTTGCACCTTTTTGTATGAGCGGATGAAGATAGTTGAAAGCATTACTTGGTTGCATAAAATAGAAATGCAAAATTACGCCTACACTATCACTTGCAGGAATATAAACTCCATACAAAGGTGAAACAGCTACATCTTCTCGAATATCGCTACGCTTTATTATACCATACGGGAAATCACCAGTCGGACTTTTCGTATAAACAATATCTCCGTATTTGACAATATTATAGTGACTTGTCTGTTTCGCTGCAAAAGAACGTCCAAGATATTCAATTTGATTTACAACCCCTTGGCTGACAGACACAGAACAAATGGTTCTTCCATCAACATTCTTCTCATTCCGCTCTTGCAAAACCTTACATAGGTCTATTCTTCGCCACGTACCCTTGCTTATCCCATCCATCTTTGCCTTATAAATAATCGCCTGAATTAAGGATTTTCATAGTTATATTAAGGGGATTATCGAAACTGTCATTTCTTTGCAAAAGCCTAATACATTTATAAAAGATTGCCTTGAATGTAATTCATCCATATTGCAAGAAAGCCAAGTTGCAGAATATGGCGCTTCCCCTGTCTATGGAGCAACTGGTATAACAGGCTATACAGAAGCAGCAGATGTAAACGGTGAATCCATTTTGATAATCAAAGATGGTTCTGGGGTTGGTACGGTTAAGTATGTGACTGGAGAATACAGCTACATCGGAACTCTCAACCGCCTAATAGCAAAAGATGGCTATTATTTAAAATACATATACTTCGCCTTGCAAGGATTTAGTTTTGAACCATATAAAACAGGAATGGCTATACCACACATCTATTTTAAAGATTATGGTAAAGCAAAAATCTTTTGTCCGACCATAGAGAAGCAATCTGCTATTGCCCAAAAACTTTCTTCTACTGAAGATAAAGTGTCAGTTGAGAAGCAAATCTTATTTTACTACCAAGTACAGAAATCTTATTTGTTATCGCAAATGCTTATATAAACATTTTAGATAAAAGATATTGCCTTTGTTTATTAAGTATGAGTGCCAAAGATTGCTCATTCGACAATTTGTAAGCTAAATTTTCAAACACTAAAGCAATAGTTTTAAGAGTATTCTCATCTGGCAATACGCAACTATATGGCTGAATTTCGGTAATATAATGTCGTTTATGTTCTTCCGTAGAGAGTTCGAGCGATTTCAAATACTCATATGTGTATCTAAGGATAAATTTATTGTTTGCGGTGAGTATTTTAATCGCAGATGACTTTACTTTGAATGGAAATGATACATATTTACAGTCCAAGGTAAAATCATCAATTATAATGCAATCGCCTTTATCATAGATGCCGTCTGTTTCTGTTGTATAGCCAAGTATAAAAGCCTTATTAGCTGTTAATACAGGAATGAAAGTGTCATCGTTGCTATATTCTGCACTTGATACAATGTATCGTTGCGGTTGTTCAAAAGAAAGTATATCACCGATAGTTGAATTAAAGCCAAAATCCTTTCGGAGTTGCTTAAAAACTTTATGTCTTATCCCCTTAATTAGGGTTTCCAGTTTCTCAATGATTTTGTTTTGAGTGGCAATGCGCTCATCCAACAAAGAAATGAACTTTGCCAGTTTATCTTGTTCTTCACTGTTCGCAAAATAGAATGGGATGTTCTTTACGATGTCAGAAGATAAGTTACCTTGGCCACCTTGCAAATATGTTTGGAGCAGTCTTTCAACATGCTTATTCCAAACTGATTCTATAAATTTCTTGTCTTGTTTAGTACGAATACAAAGTATTGCTTGATTTATAGCTCCTTTGATTTTACTTATGGCAATATCTCCACTTGTAGCGCCATATAACGCTAATAGCAAGTCGCCAGTTTCCACCAATTTTGCAGCAGAATTACTAAGACCAGCTTCGGTTATGAATAATTCAGTATAGTCTTTATGTAATTCTCCTGATCGTATAAACGGAATATTCCCATTGTAGTATTCTTTTTTTGAAGAAGACGGAGTACCACCTGAATAGAACGAACAAACTTCTGATAGCTTGTGTCTTTCCCATTCTCCCGTAAACTCCGGAAATCGTAAAGCCGGAACATCACATACTATATTTCTCTAATTATAAGAACCAATTATTTAGAAATCATGATTCATAAGACAGTTAGAGAAATTGCAGGAGCTTGGAAAGAGTACAAGCGTCCTTACGTGAAGCAGTCCACGATGGCTGCATATGTGTTAATTCTGGAGAACCACGTTCTCCCGTATTTCGGAGATAATGATTCTCTCCATGAACAGGCTGTGCAGACCTTTGTCTTGCAGAAATTAGAGAGCGGATTGAGTGTCAAAACTGTCAAGGACATACTGATAGTGCTCAAAATGGTGATGAAGTTCGGCGTTAAAAATGAATGGATGAACTATTATGAATGGGACATCAAATATCCTACAAGCTCATCGAGTAATGAGTTGGAAGTGCTTTCGGTCAATAATCATAGAAAGATTTTAGACTATATCCAAACGCACTTTTCCTTTACTGGGCTTGGCATTTATATCAGCCTTACTACAGGCTTACGCATTGGCGAGGTCTGTGCTTTAAAGTGGAACGACATCAATGTGACGGATGGAACTATAACGGTAAGCCGCACAATCGAGCGTATCTATATCATCGAAGGCGGCAGAAAACATACGGAGGTCGTCATCAATACACCCAAAACCAAGAACTCCTGTCGTGAAATACCCATGAACAAAGAGTTGCTTGCCATGATTAAGCCATTGAAAAAGGTAGTCAATGATGATTTCTATGTGCTGACCAACGATGAACATCCTACCGAACCACGCACGTACCGCAATTACTATAATAGGTTGATGGCAAAGCTTGGCATCCCCAAACTGAAATATCACGGGCTGCGTCATAGCTTTGCAACCCGTTGTATTGAAGCCGGATGTGACTACAAGACAGTAAGTGTGTTGTTAGGTCATTCCAACATTTCAACCACTCTTGACCTTTATGTTCATCCTAACATGGAACAAAAGAAACGCTGCATCAGCAAAATGTTCAAATCTTTGGGAAAGTAAGAGCGTATTTTATTTGTATAAAGCCCATAGGATTACGGTAATGCAACATATAGCCAGTGTTAGTATCGTGAACCTGAGCCATCCACTCGACAGCCAAATACCTTCATTCTTTTGGAGGTGTTTGGCTAACTCTTTACTGTGTTCCTCCAAAAGTTTCTTTTCTGCCTTGATGTGTTGGGCTGAACATTGGTTTACTTTAGCCAGTTCACAGTCATCAACCTTGGCATGGATGACGGTGTGCTTCTCTGCCTTGACAATGGTATTGCTAATACCGTCCACTATGTTGTCGGCACTTTCCTTGGCCGCTTCCAGAGCCTTGAAAGCCGCCCGTTCCCGTTGGACGGTGTGCTTCAAGCTGCCGTGTATGCCGTGCAGTTCTTCTTTCAGGGCACGGATTTCATGTAGCAGATTGCGAAGTCCAACCATTTGGCAATTGACTTCCTGCAACAGTCCGTCAAACTCCTGCAAGTCCTGTTTCAGTTCCTCTTCGGACATATAATTGGCAAGCCGCTCACGCAGGGCGGCGGTATCGGGTTGTTTCATATCCGTTGTTGTTTATTGGGTTTGTCATTTGCGTTTCATTCCTGATTTCTTCTGTGTGCCGAGCCTGCGCAAAGCCTCACGCGCACAACGGCGGGCAAATTCAATCTCGTCTTCCTCCGGGTCTCGTCCCCATTTGAGGTCGGACTGTGAGCCGCCTCCACCGCCGCCGGATGTCACCTCATAGGGTGACGCTATAAGGGTGAAGTAAGCCATCGCCAAGTTCTGCAAGTCCTGCCAGTTGGCAAGTTCTCGGTAGTCGAACTCATCATTGAAGAAGTCAAGCACCTTGTCGGGCAGATAGCGTTTGTAGGTCTTGCCATCATGCTCGAACTCCGTGGGCTGGCGGTTCGGCTTATAGTCCGTGTAGTCCTCGTAAACCGTGTTGTTCTGCCGTATAACGGGCTGTGGCTTTTGCTTTGCTGCATTGGGTACAGGCGGTTTCGGTGTCGGGCTTGCTTGTTTGGTTTTCTGTTTATCCTGTTCGGGATGCAGTTTCTCCCATGTCTGCCTGATGCGTGATGCGGTCAGGTTGCGCCCCTTTCCGAGTTCCGATGCCTTGAACCTTGTGTTGCCCTTGCAAAGCACATAGCCGCGTATCATGTCCTTCTTGTCCTTGCGCAGATGCAGTTCGTAGCCTTTGTCAGCAAGCCGTTCCTTATAACCGTCCCATGACCATCTGTCAAGTTCGCGCAAGGCTTTCATGCAGTCGGCACTGACCTGTGGAATGTTGGTTTCGTGTATGTGCATGGCGGTAGTCCAGCCCCTTTGCCTTGCAACCTTTTCAGCCGCCCGTTGCGCCCGGAGGTGGATGGCGTGGTCGTTGTTGATGTTCCCGTCCTCGTCCACACGGCAGACGATGGCATGGAGGTGCGGTATGCCGCTCTTGGATTCCTCGTGCAGCCAGACGGAGGACTTGCTGCCCGATACGTTGGTGCGTGGAGAAACAACTTTGCCGTCCTTGTCACGGATTACCTGCTCGTCGAAAGCCGCCGCAAAGTCGTACCACAGTTGCCGCCAGTCGTCCAACGTAAAGTTCTCGGTATGTTCCATCGCCGGACTTATCTCCATGCGGATGACATTGTTCTTGATGTTGGGGTGGTTCATGGTTGCGAACTTCATTTCCGTCCAGATACCCGTAGCGTCCATGCCCTGCGGCATGAAGTTGTCGCAGATGCGCGTTATCCTTTCGGGGTGTTTCTTGTTCCTCGATTCGCCCGACACATAGAGCATCGCCCTTATGCCGTGGGCTACCGCCTTTGCGTTGGCTATCATGCGTCGTCCTCCTTTGTTTCTTGGTTTGTCGTTCCTGCCGGATAGCTGTTCACTGTCTGCGCGGACTGCAAGAAGTCGGCGACATGGTTTGTGACATGAGCCACTTTCTCGTACCATTCGAGCATGGTCTCTTCGTGCCGGAACAGGCGTATCTTCTCGTTGTCGCTTAACCCGTGCAGGGCGTTGGCGAAGTTCACCATGTCCGTGCGGCAGGCCGCAAGCTGACGCAATCCGTCCAGTTCCCTGTCGGAAAGCCTTTGCCGTGGCTTGTAGCCGAGTGCCCTTGCACGGATGAAGTCGCTGCGTGTCATGCCGCATTGCTCGGCGGTGCTCTTGATTTGGGAAAGCTCCTGTTCCGTGACCTTGGTGACAACAACCTTGTCGCGCCTTATAACGGGCTTCTTTTGTTCCTGCTTCTGATTGGAAGTATCTTCTTCGTGTACCATAAACGAGAGTTCTTAAAATGGTCGTAAAACATTTACTACAAAAGGGATGGTGCGAGCCTGCGAGCGGCAAGGACAACAGTCTGCCGGACTGTTGCGAGGGCGTCGGGGTGTTGCCGTCCGAAGGCGGTAATACCTCGGCATACCTCGAAACTGAACGCTACCGCTCCATGCCATTCCAACTGTCCGCTTGCCACAGCCAAAAAGGCTGGTGCCAGCAAAATGTCGGAGAATGGAACAACGGAAAGCGTTTGTTTGCGCTATACCGTTGTCTGCTCGGCTCTGACGGCTCTTATTCTTCCCTCTGTTCGTGGGTTAAAGGGTTTGATGTAATACCGCCGTCCACTGTTTCCCACCCGGTTAGGCACGGAAAGGTCATCACGGATGCCACCCTTGAACGGCAAGTGTCGATAAGCCCCATGTCCGTAAGCGTGGCAAGCAGGTTGCGTATGCGCTTCCTGCCCATGTCCCATTGCGAAGAAAGCCGTTCCTCGGAATACTGTGCCTGACCTGCGGAAAGCATGAGCGGTCTGTGGAAGCCTTTGGCTGCGCCGTCCGTCAATGCCATCTTTGCCAACAGGTCGCCAAACAACGTGAAGTTGCCTGTTTCCCTGCCGTTGTCATCGGCCGTTGTTCCGCACAGCCATCGCATTGCACGGTCGGAAAATCTGAACGAGAACGAAGCAATCCCTGACGGGTACATGAAACTGTATGTTTCCTTGTCCATAAAATCTATGACTTTATAAATGTGATATTACTTTTGTTTGAATGGAATGAAGCCGTGCAGGTATCGGCATGGAAACACCGACTTGCTTTTTGTTGTTCCCTGCACGGTTTCACATTGCCGAATGGTGCATAAGCGGAAAGATATTTGCCGAAAGACACATATAAGCCAGTCAATAAGTCCTGTCCCGAAATAAGGGAAGAAAAAGAGGCTGCGTGAACACCAAGCATACACCTTCCACCTTTTGCATACGGTCACTTGTTTACTCCGTTGCCGTTAGCGTTGCCCGAAAACGGTTGTCCGGGTGCAGGCCGCTTGTCAAGGCTCGATACGGCACGGCTGATGTCCGTGGCGTTTACCGCAATGGAAAGCAACGCCTTGTTGACCGTCACCAACTGCCGCTTGTCGCAGAACTCCGTTACACGCTCCAGCAACCCGAACACACGGTTCAACCGATGTTCCTGCGCATTGTCCGCTGTCAGCCGTTCGTTGTCCGTACCGCTGTTGAGATAGCGGTTGAGTGCAAGGCGGTCATCCGCTGAAATGCTCTCTGCCGTAGCCTTGCCGTCAGCGATGGCTATGCTCACACGCAGTGCGTCCGCTTCGTAGATACCTACACTCTCCAAGAATACACGGATGACTTGCGCATCCTTGCCGCTTACCTCACGTTTGCGGCTCTCGTTCTTCTTTTCAGTCGGAACAGCCGAAGCTGCTCCGGCCTGTTCCATGTTCTTACTCTGTTCCATACTACAATTTGTTTTTGATGTGAATTAAAAAATCATTGTCTTTCGTTCATTTCTTGAATCTTGGCGGCTGCTTCCTCTTTGATTTCATCAACTGATTTCGATTTTGCACCACGTACCCAATCAATCAGTTTCTGCTTCTCAAAGAAGATGAGTTTCCCGGCAGGCTTGAAGTACGGCAACTGGTTCAGGTGCGTCATCTTGTACAGGGTACTTTTGGCAACGCCGAGAAAGTTCGCCGCTTCCTCCAAGTTCAACACTTCCTTGGCCGCATAGCAAAGGTTTTCCAGTCTGTTCACCCGTTCCTGAAGCTCCGCAATCTTTCGCTCCTGTTCGAGATTCATTTTCGATGTTCTGTTTTCAGTCATAATGCTGTTGTATATTATTGGTTTGTTAATCGAATTTGACCGCAAATGTATATGGTTTGATTTGTAAAATCGGTAAGTCAGATTCTTGATTTATAATCATTTATCATATTGAAAATCAACAGTTTTAATACATTATACAACGCTGAATATGTCGCTTTGTCCGGTCATTGTGCCATGTGGCATTTTTTACCAATTTGCTGATGGAACACATATTTCCGCATTGCAGATAATGGCAGATGGGTTGTACACTGTTCCAAGGCAATGCGCATCGGCGGCAATACCGTAGTGTACAAATGGCATAAAACGGATTTTAACAGGTCTTTGAAGTAAGCAACACAAGTCTGTGCATGAAGCACTTGCAGTATCTTCCTGAAAATGCACATGTAGTATAAATGTTTGATAGGCAGCATATTTGCTGGATTTTGCTTGTTTTTCACGGGACAAAATTGTACCTTTGCACAGAAAAGAGAAGTCCACGACAAGGGATGTCGGGCTTGAAGCGTTCTTGATTTTATTTTCCTGTGATTTTGTCCCGTTTTTGTCCCGTTTAGGATTTGTCTCGCGGAACAAAATTTCGCAAGTTGTTGGTTTGCAAAGAGTTGCAAATGGAGGAAAGTGTAAAAATGCGCTAACCACCAGTAACCACCAAAATGGCCCTTGGGTGCCTGTAAACGTGGCATCACAAAGGAACTCGTTGGTCTGGAATATCACATCGTCAATCTCCTCTTCCAAGAGGTGGATGCCGAAATCAGAAAGTATGTCGTCTCCCATGCCCTTATGCTGTTGCTTGATTATCCACTGGGGATTGCTCCCGTTCCATTACCGGCAGTATGCCGTCCGCTTTCAGTTTCTCGTAGATGAACATCCTCCCTTTCTGCGTCCATTGGGTGCGCATCACCGATTTTCCGCTTTCTAATGAGAGGGTGGCACTATGCACATACCCCTTGTCCTTGTAGGCTGCATACAGAATCCATTGCTTGTTGTCCTTGTACTGGATGCCTTTCTCGTGCAGTATGGCATTCATTTTCCGCCCAGACATCCCATAGTCCTGCGCGATTTGCGTGATGTCGAGCAAACCTTTGCATTGCAGCACGAGTTCCACGTAGCTTGTCCGCTTGCCCAATTCCTCTATTTGTTCCTGTTGCTTGCCGATTAACTGTTTCTGCTCCTCATACTTTGCTTCCACTTCCAGACGGTTTTTCCGCTCCTCCTTAATGGCATTGGCCAGGCCTATCAGGAAGTCCGGTTCAGTGACTACCCGTTGCAAGGCGGCATCGGTCAGATAGCCCCCGTGCTTGCGGATACTCGGCAATACTTCCTCGCATACCCAGTCCTGAAACTTCTCCGCTTCGGGCAATTTGCTGCGCATCACCAAACGGTAAACATCCGCTTCCGAAATGTACTTGGTGGGTTGCATGACAATCGTACCAAGCTGATTCTCATAGGGGGTGTCCAAAACGGACACCCCCTTGCAATGGGTGCGTACCGCTTTGGCTGTTTCCACATAACCTAATGCTTTTGCCACATCATTGGCTCTGAACAGCACTTTCCCATTCTCTGTTTCTACGGTGTTGATGCTCCCGAACTGCGGGTGGTTGAACACCTGAATTGCGTTATCCTTGCTCATTGTCTTATATATATAATATATTGGTTATTGAATCTTTCATATCCCTACCATCAGTTTAATTCCCCATTATCCGCCACCCGGCTTCCCGCCAACGGTTCATGGCAGACATGGCAATCTGCGCCCGACGGTCTTCAATAGTAGCCGAAGCATCCAACAGTTCCGCCACTTTGACCGAGTTGGCCAGCCGCACCAAGTAACGCACTAAGGTTTCATTCTTGCGGATAATGTCCGCATGGATGCGGAGGTACTGTTTCTTGCGCTCCGAATTGGGCATATAGGCTTCCTGCACTGCCTTGACCGCGCATTGGTACATCCGGTAGCAATCCTCCCAAAGCTCCCGCTCACGGCTGCTGCCCCCGGCTTCCGTAATCCGCCGTATGTTCCGCTCGAAGTTCTCTAAGGCAGCATTGACCTTTTCTCCCTCGGCCAGCCAGGCCACGTCTAACGCACCGCCGCTTCGGTCGGTCACGTTCAACGCCTCAATCCGGGCACGTTGGGTCATGGCAGAATCCAATGCCTCTGCATCGTCCACTTGGTTGTAAAGGTTGATACCCGCCGCCGTGCGAAAGCCCAATTTGTTCTTTGCCGCCGCGCTCTTTTGGTAGGAATTGTGCAGTAGTTGGTAATAAAATGCCGGTGTCAATCCTCCCGATCCGATTTCGGCCACGGTAATCTGGTTCATCTTGGCATCGTCGTGGCTATAAGTCACGCTTTGGGCAAGTGCCTCAGGTGCAAGGCCAAATATCGCCGCACTCATACCTATTATATATACCGCTCGTTTCATCTCAATTCTTTCGTTATTCTATGTTCCTTGTATCTTGTTTCCCTCATTCTGTCTCCGTTTAATCTGTTCCTTGTCATCGATTATACGGGTTCAATCCTGAATCCCGCCACCTTCGGAAAGCTTCGTTCGCTATTTGTGATTTGTCCTTGGCTATGTAGATGCTTTCCTTCCAGTAGCCCATACGCAGCTGGATGTACCGCCAAGTTTCAAAATAGGCTTTGTTCAAGTGCCGCTCGATGTTGTCCAGTCCTTGGTTGATGCTTTCCAGTACCAACAGCAAGTCCGAGGTGGAACAGGCCGCTGCCCCGGTGGCATACAGCACAAGGTCGCTCATCGAACGGTAGAGTTGCTTACCGTCCTCTGCAATCCTCTGCACACACCGCAAGCTGATGCCGATAATCAGTGTATCCATCAGTTCCATCCTGTTCCGTTCCACCACTTTCGTATAGTAATCGTCCAGCAAATCTTTGTAGTCGCCGACTCGGTCGCTCACGCTGTTGTAGGTGGAATACACGTTCAACGAGGTGCGCAGCGACTGGTAGAGGATGTCAATGACATCAAAAGCCCTTGTGTACTTGTCCAAATCCACGTTCAGTTCCTTGAAGTCCACCGCCGCCCCGCTGCTGTATTCGTGCAGGAGTTGGTTGCTCAGTTCCAGTGTCGAACGGGCCAGCAACAGGCTTCGCTGCTGCTTGTGGTCGTTGATGTAGGCTTCCACCGAAACGATGTCGAAGTTCCATTGCGCCGACACTTTCAGTGGAAACGCCACGACCATGATTACAATAGCCATGTAGCGGATATGTCTCTCGGTCTTGTTCATTCCCTTTCCTCCCTTCTTTCATCATCCGTTTCCTCATATTTCCCGTTGTAATCCACCGAGTGCAGGCTGTTCGCCGCGCCACGCAACCACCTGCGGCGGCATTCCTCCACCAGAGTAAGCCTGCGTCCCCGTTCATCATTGACAAAGGGCGCAATGTCCTTTAGCACATCAATAATGCTGAGCTTGTAATTCATCATCTTCTCCAAGGCAACGAGGTCGGCGAAGATGTTTGTCAGTCGGGCTTCCACCTGACGGGCGATTTCCAGCCGGTCGGATGCCCACAGCAAATGGTAAGTGTCCGTAGTCGTGTCTTCCTCCACCGGTTCCGACTTCACATATTCCGTGGTGATTTCACACGAAGGGTATTGCCGGGCAATCTCCGACAGACGGTCATTGACCAACGTTGCCTTTTCAGGCTCGCTCATGGCCGGATCAAGCTCGATGATGTCCACCACTTCCGTGTCCGAATACTCCGCCGTCAGTTCCCAGCTTATCTGCATGATGGCACGGTGTATCTTGATGCCGAGGAAATACTTGGGCTTGCGGGCGATGGATAGGGTAGCTTTGAAGGTGATGGTGCCGTTGATGTTCGGTGCAGTGGCTTCCCGCAGGTAGCTGTAGCCGCTCCACCAGCCGTCACCCTGCCACGTCAGGCTATAGGCGTTTCTGCATTCCTGCATAAGGGCGGGGATGCGATAATAGTCATCGGTGGGCACGGCATTGTCTGCCGCCGCTTCCTCCTTGGCCTGCGCCAGCTCGTCCTGTTTCTTCCGGACGGTGGTAAGGTCGGATTCCAACCGGTTAATTTCATCCTTATTGCGGTTGTATTGCTGCCGCAAGGATGCCGCTTCTTCCACCGTGGAAGATGCGATTTGCTTCACCAACTCGGCGTTCTCGACTTCCAAGGCATCTATCTGTGACTGCAAGGCCGCCGCTTCCGCGTTGTATTCGTTTTCCAGTTCGTCCAGACCGGACAAGTCCAGTTCGTCATCGCCGGACACGGTAGTCTGCATGGCGCATTCCTTGGAATGGTTGTTCAGGCTGCCGCCGCAGGTGCGACACTTGTATTGGGTGCTTCCGCTGCCTAATGTCACCCCGTCATGGCAGGTCACGCTGACAATCACGCTCTCGCAACCTTGCAGCTTGGCTTCGTCCGTGGCCTGGTAATAGTGCTTGGCATCGCTGCCGATGACATAGGTGTATCCTTCCTCATTGTCGTTGAACTCCGACAATCGGGCGTTTAGCCCGGCCTTGAAAGTATTCAAGTCCATCTTGTAGGAATCGAATACTTCTTCATATACTACCTCCTCTTGGTTCCAGCTTCTTGTCACCCGTATGCTATAGGCGTATGCTTTCTGTATTTGCTTGCCGCCTTTGGAAATGTTGTAATTGGAACGGTAATAACTGTTGCTGTAGGAATAGCCGTCATTTAACTGGTTCATCTGTTCCACCTGCGCCCTTGACCATCCGGCATACCGTTCCGAGTTGCTCAGTATCTGCTCGGTCTGCGAACTGTTGGGATAGAAATTGGAGTTCGTGGTGTTGAAGCGCGTCCATTCTCCTCCATAGAGGATGCTGTTATCGTCCGTGGGCGGGGTGTAGTCACACAGGGTTTCCGTGCCGGCATCCCTGCGGTAAATGTACCACCGTTGGGTGTAGTATTGCCCAGCCGTCTCTTTCAGGTAGTCGCTTATCCACGAAGTGAGGTTGTAGTTGTCTATTTGGAAGAGGTTGGCAACGCCTTCCGGCCCGCCGACCATCGAGAGCAACGTATTGCCCATGGAATGTTCCAGTTGCCCGTACAGGTCGTAAGCATTCCCGGCCACTCGCGCAATGTCGCTTACCTTTCCGTTCAGCAAGTCGTCGAAACTGTTTTCACCCAGAATGGCATCCGTGAAATTATCCGCCCCGGTATTGGCCAGTCCCACACCTATATTATATAGGTTATCAATGTCCGCTTTCAGGTTTTCCTTGGTGAAGTTATGCTGTATGTTGCCCAAATCGTCAAAGAAGGCTTCCCAGTCGATGCCGCCGCTTTCCGACAGTTTGAACAACGGGGCAAACTGCGGGGCAATCTCCAGGAACACCACGTCCCGGAACGACAACGTGCCGTTGGTCACTACCGATTCAAATTGCATACAGAGGGCCTTTACCTCGGCGCAGACTTTCATCAGGTAACTGCCCCAATACAGGGCAGTCTGCGGGGAATGGAGCATCTGACCTGCCACTGTCCATATCTTCGGCATTATCTTCGCACTTACGAGGTGGTAAATGCGGCGATAATAGTAGTTTTCCGTGCCGTCGCTCCAGATGCCCAGGTCGGTAAGAGCCTTGCGGTCGAGGAACTTCGACAGGAATATGCCCGCCGCCGCCACTTCCGCCGCGCTGTATTTATCGAGTATGTCCTTTACTTGCTCGGTATAATAAGCTTCGGTAGCCGTTTCGGTGGCGTAAGCCGCCGCCATTGCCGCCACGGTCTTCTTGTCGTAGTTGACACGCACATACTGTGCTTCCGCCGAAAGGACGGAAACACACACGCACAGCAACAGGACAAGGATTTTTTTCATGGGTTACGGCTTGGCATTTTGCGCATTCATGATGTTTCCTGCGGAATGGGCGGGATTTTCACTCTTCCCGGACTTCACCTCACGGTCAAAGCAGAGTGAATACTGCCCGGAACACCATTGCTGGTCTGGGGCTTTGTAGGTGATGTAGCCACGTTCCTGCAATTCCTCACTGGCGGCCAACACGCCTTTCACGCTGAATCCCCTTACTTTGCACAGTAGGCTGGCAGGATGCACATAGAACACGTCAGGCTTTTTCTCGTTCTCCCACACATAAATGAGGTAGAAGAACAACACGGTGGCCTCTTTTGAGAAATTGCTGATTTCGTTGGCCTTCCAAAAGTCGTGAATAAATTTTTCTGCTTCCATAACGTCGATTGTTTATTGTTGATTATTAGGTGATTACTGAATAGTCATCCGACGATTCCGTTCCAGATGCAGCACTCGACCTGTCTTGTTCACCTCTTGGGCGAACGCCAAGGACTTGTCGATGCCGGAAAGTTGCCAATCCCTGCAATAGGCTTCGATGGCTTCCTGGTGGCTGCATCCCAATTCCCGCTTGTAAAGTTTGAGGGCTTCCTTTTCAGCCCGCTCGGTAGTATAGGTCATGTAGCATTCCCTCGGTTCTTCCACGCCGTACACTTCACTGGCCGTGCCACGACGAATGAACACCTCCCGGAAAAACGAGCGGCCCTCCTTGTTTTCCAAGCGGTTGATGGTGAATATCTTCTTGCACTCCACATCGGTCAGGCCGAGTATCGCCTTAATGCCGTCGAACCGCTCACGGAATTTGCTTTGGTCGAGCAACATCACCACATCAGAGTTGTTGATGATGGCCTCTTTCACGATCTCACTGCCGATGATGTCCTGTATCTCTTGCGTCACTACGCCCACGCTTGCCCAGAACTTTCGGGCGGTCTTGTACATGAACTTGATATACTCTGCCATCAGCGGCGAGGCGATGGCCTTCCATGCTTCTTCAATCACCAGGACTTTGCGGTTCTTTTTCAGGCGCATCTTTTGCAGAAATACGTCCATGATAATCAGCGTCACGATGGGGAAAAGCAACGGGTCATCTTTTATCGCATCGATTTCGAAAACGATGAAAGTTTCATCGAACAGGGTGCCGTCCATTTCCTCGTTCAGCGTCTTGTCGTGGTTGCCACCCCGGTAAAAGTCCTTCATCATGTAGCGGTAGGTGGAGAGGTCGATGCCCGCAAGGTTATTCTCGTGGCAGATGTCTGGAATGCGCTGCACGGAGTATTCGTAGAACGTGTTGAACGAGAGGCTCTCCACTTTCAGTTCTTTTCGGCGGAGTTCTATCTCGTCAATCTCCCTTTCGATACGGGCCATCCGTTCCTCTTCTGTTTCCTTGCCGTCACGGGTGTTGGTGCGGTCGTCCACCAGCAGGCTCTTGCGCAAGTCTTCCCGTTGGGGCGGGGTAAAGCCGTCAAAACCGTTGAAATAAACGTCATAGTATTCGGTAATTACTTGGTCGATGAGCCTGTCCTCGGTCTTACTGACCGTGCCCTGGGAGCCTTTCCATATCAGCAACACGAGATTTTTCAGGAAGCCTGTCTTCTCCACATTCAGTTCTTGGCGGTTGATGCGGAAAGGGTTCATGGTAATCGGCTTCTCCTCCGTATAACTGATGTACTTGCCGTTCAAGTACTCGCACAAGCCCTCGTAGGAGTTACCCGTATCTACCATCACCACGTCTGTATTTTGTTCGTGCAGCTGGCGCACCACGCTGTTCATGTGGAACGACTTGCCGCTTCCACTTGGTCCCAAACAAAAGAAGTTAGAGTTGTCAGTCAGCTTGTTACGTCCTTCCTTACCAGTGATGTCAATGGCAACAGGCACACCTTGGCGGTCGGTATAGTATATCTTCAGCGGGGTGTTCTCGCTGTGCTGGATGCGTTCCTTGTACATCAGGCAGGCGGCTGCATCGCCGAGAGTGAGGAAGCGGTCGTAGTCCACGCTCATCCCGTAGCAGTTGCCAGGAAAGGAGTTGACGAACAGTTCCAGTTGGTTGTATGCCCGTTTGCTGATATGGATGCCGAGCCTCCCGAAGCAGTTCTCCAAGTAGTTGGTAGGCTTTTGCAGGTCGATCCCCTTGTCGCAGCACACCATGAGGTTATAATGCATATAGACCAGTTGCTTGCTTTCCCTCGCTACGGTGTCTTGCACCCGCTTGATGTCCTCCACGGCCATCAGGTTCGATGGATTGGGGATGCTGGCATGGCGGTTCTTCTTCTTTTCCAGTGCGGCAAGCTCTTTCTTCTGGCCTGGCATGAAAATCATCTGGTTGTAAACCACTGTCCGTGCGTCGGGTATGCTGTCTATCATAGACACCAAGTCCACGGGCATCTCGGTGTTGTTTACCTCGATGTTGGTGAACGGGCGTACCAGCGAGGGTAATCCTGTGCTGTCCACATCGACTATGGAAAACACCTTGCATTTTCTGCTGCCCATCTCCACACATTCCTCGCCCGCCTTGAAGCTGTCCATTGCCACGGGCTTGTCTGAGAAGTCCATCGTGAAGTAATGGTCAACGTAAGCACTCGCTTCTGCCTTGCCCAAGAACGAGGTACTGATACCCGCATCGCGCAACTGGTCTTTCACCTTGCGTATCTTTACCAAAAAGTCCTTCCACCGCTTGTCATCATAGGAGAACAGGTTGCCCTTGCGGTTCTCCTGCGTCACGGTCAGGTAGGTGCGGCTGTTGGTGTACTGCCTTCCCTTGAAATAGCGGAAATAGGATTCGCTCAGGAACTCGTGCCTGCCGTTGCCTGTTTCCTCGAAGCCCTGCCTGGTGAAGATGTCCTGTTTGTGCAGGGCATAGCCCTCGCCAAGTGTCTGTGCCAATGCGGTGAACAACCGGGTGTACTCATAATAGCTGTCGATGTCGGCGGAGAACTTCTGCACAGGATTCTCGATGCGCAGGATGGCGGAATATTCTCCGGTCTTGGTGTAGAGGATACCGATGCCCTCCACGTCCTCAATGGAGAAATAAATTTCTCGGAACATGCGTTTGCGCTTGCCTCCCGTGCCGAATGCTTTGACAGAGATGGCCATGCCTGCCAAAAGAGCCGTGAATGTCAGTAGTACATAGAGTGTCATGGGTTCATCTGCATTTTTAGAATAAGTAGAAAAGCCGTAGTCTCGCTTGGGCATATCGCTTGGATAATCCTCCTGTCACAATGCCATTGGAGAAGTCCATCAGATAGAAGGTGTCCTTGCCGCTTTCGGAACAAGTGAGGTATTCGCCTTGCAGGGTGGCTATCAAATCTTTCAGCGTGGATGACTTGTCACATTCCAGCAAGTAATAAAGCTCGGCCAATTCACCGAGTGAGGGCACATAACTGCCGGAATGCCGCATTGCCTCTTGCAGCATGGTTTGTCTGCCCAAAGGAGATCCTTGCTTGGCTTGCCTGTTGGATTCAATCAGTCCTTGCGTAAGGCTTGCCCCGTCAGCATGACCCAAGGCGCAATCGTCCGGGTAGGGCATACCGGGCTTGTAGATAATCTTGTCATCCTCCGGGGTGTCGCCAGTTGGATTGATGATGCCCTCATGACGAGTTCCGTCTATGGTCGAATACAGCTTGCCGCTTGAAAGGTCGTTACCAGAGAATACGAACATCCCGTTGCAATCTGACAGGGCAACGGCCTTGCCATGCTTGCCGTCTGTTTCCACGACCACGGCGATGGAAAGGGAGTCACGTCCTGCTTGTACCTTTCCGTTTTTTTGCAGGTAATGGCCCACCTGCACGGAATCAACCGGCATCATCCGGTGTTCATACGCCAAGCTACGCTCTGTTTCCACCCAACTGCCGTTGATGGCCACGCCCTCACGCCCCTTACGGATGGAAAGGTGCGTCATGCTCCCTGCCGTCAAGGGTGGCAGCATGGTGCGCAACGCATGGTCTTTTCCATTGATACGGATGGTGATTGTAACCGAGCAAGCGGTTTCAGTAGGAATCAAATAGAGGTCATGCTTCCTGCCATTGTTCAACAGACAATCCGCATCTTTCGCTTGTAGGCTACCATTGGCTTTTTTATCGAGCCATCTGCCCGTATAAGGCTGGTAGCCGCCCTCTGTATAGAGGTTATCCCCGATGAGAGTGATGTCGTCCAGCCGGTCACGCAGGTCGTCGCTCTCACAGACAATGCGGAGCAGTGCCATGGAACTTTGCAGCCTGAATGCCGGTTGGATGGCGTTTCCGATGACGCGGTGGGTTTCCACTCCATAAAGGTTTTCATCGAACGGAGCGGCCAAGCGGATGATGTCGTCTGTTCCCAATCCTTTTCGGAATGGATAGCAAACACTGACGGTTGCCGTCGTGTCGCTAGTGACGGCATGGCTGTTTCCCGACACATATACACCACCTTTTCGGGTGAACATCGTTCCTGCAAATGCTTGCCTTTCTTCGGGTGTGGTGGCGCTTACGTCCATATATATGCCAAAGTGGGGCCATGCAGGGGTTATTCCCTCCACAGCCTCTATGTGGATCTCAACAGGCTTGCGGCTCTTTTGCCATTCCATGCGGGTTTTCTCGCCCGACTCAATGGCGGCGACCGTGGACTTGGGCTGTTCCTTACCGCCGCAGGAGGCGAGGAGCAGCCCGATACATATTATCAGAAAGGCTTGCATCCGTTCGTTGTTTTATAGAGGTTTTTAATCATTTTCGTATCTGTTGTTTTATAGAGTGAAATCCTACTTACAATCCTTTAGAGCGGGCATAGACGAACACGCCCTTGTCGTTCTTTTTACTGTGAAGCCCCTTCCGCTGTTTGAGCAGGATAAGTGCCGCGCCGCCGCAAAGTGTCACCACCAGGACTATCAGCCCGGCAAGGAAACCGGAAAGGCAGTAAGCCACGATGAAGCCGACAATGGCACCACCGATGGCTCCTGCCGCCCAATAGATGTACCTACCTTGAATCCCCATGAATTCAAGAGGTCGTTGCAGCCCCTTGAACATGGGGTATTCCAGTGGCCGGGTGTCGCCGTTCGTTCCGGACATGGCTTAGCTGGTGATGCCGAAGAACAACGGGAGTGCCTGTGCGGCCGCCACAAGGAAAATACAAGCGCCCACAATCATCATGATGGACTTCTTGACATCCTGCTCCTCGTTGTTCATCTTGATGTACACGCTGATGGCTCCCACGATGGCCACGACACCGGCGATGGCGTAACACAGCTTCACCACGTAGGGCACATACTTGGCGATTTCGGTCGTCACCGTACCGAGGGCGGTGGTGCCTGCCGTATAGTCACCGGCGGCGTTCTGGGCGAGTGCTGCGGTTGTGCCTGCCAGCAGCATGAGGGAGAGCATTTTCAATCTCCCCGAAGGGCAAAGTCCCTTCATCCACTTTCTGAGTTTTTCCTTAAACATTCTTTTTACCTTAAAAATTAAACACTATGTGAATTGTCTCATTTCTTCCTGTCATACCCGGTAGCCGAAGAATGCCGGGAACACGATGGATGCACCTATGATAAACAGGCAAGCACCGACCACCATCATTATCTCCCTTGTGATGCCTTCCTCCCTCGTATTCATCTTGATATAGATTTGTAAACTGGCATAGATGGCGACGATGGCGGCAATGGCGTACAGCAGGTAGAGGACATACAGCATCATAGTCACGACATAATCGTGCATAAGTGCCAATGCGTCAGCACCCCAACTGTAGTCCACGCCACCACATTTGGCCGAGGCGGGCAAGGCCGCACACACGCCAAACAACAAGCCTGTCAACCTGCGCGTCTTACAACTCATTCCTTGTTATCTTCATGGGGATTTTGAACAGGGTTTCCCGCTTGCCCTCCAACAACTCATGGAGTTCGGGAGCGGTCACGCCATTCTCGCTCGTTATGTCGGCTTCCAGCAGGCTGGATTTGAGTTGTTCTGCCTTTTCCTCTACCGCATTCAATGTGGGGGCTTCCGGCTTCTCAATAGGGTCAACCGCTGTGGACTCAGGCGGGGCTGCCTGCTTTTCTCCGGAATTTCCCACTTGGAAACTGTCAGCGGTCTCACTTACTTCCACGGACTCCTCTTCCTCCATGTCGTCCAGGTCGAACACCTCCTCGTTGGAGTTGGCGATTCCTTTTTTACCTTGCAAGTCCTTGGCGACGACCACCGCATAATAGAGGACGTAGGCTATCGTCAGAACCAAGGCGAATATCATAAATGGACTCATTGCATTGTCTGGTTTATGGGTTTACAATCTCGTTTTGCCTGCAAAAGAATAGCGGAAAGGCTGCCTCGGGAAACCTCTGATGGAAATACTGTGCTGTTTTTAACTTGATTTTTCTTCAGGCGAAAAAATCATACGGTCAATCATACTTTGAAAGCCTTTCCAAGGACAGTTATACTTGCTTCTCTGGGTAAATTATACTTGCTCAACCATCGAAGCATATCTTCTCCGGGCAATGAAGTGCAAGGGCTGTTCCACGGTCGTTGTTTTTCCTGTGCAAAGTTAAGGCTGTCGGGAAGCTGCAAGGCGCAGTGGCTACTGCCTCCTTGCATTCGTTCCCGGCTTTCCGCCTTGGCTCTTGCACGTAAAAACAAGTCCCTGTGGACGGGTGGAAGCCCGACGGCAGGGAAAGAACAAGAAGTCTAACATTTTAATTCTCGAAACGATGAAACAGATTATTTGGTCGAACGACAGCTATTTTGACGACAAGGCAAGGGAGTATTACCAAGACTGCCAGCGTGAGTATTTGGAAGATGACGGCTACACAGTGAGCGATGAAGAATGGGGTGAGGAAGTGTACAGTTGGCTCGATGCCGAACGCAGGAACCTCAATGTGCAGGTGGACGGCGTGATAATCGCCTTTGGCGACTTGGGCTTGTGGCGGGGGCGCAGGCAGGGCTACCAGATTTTGGGCACAACCTTGCCGACATCTTGCGCAGCTCATGCGATGACAACGAATGGTACGGCGACGGCTACAACATCCGTGCCCGACTCACGCACCACGACGGCACGAACTATGTGCTTTACCGGGTGGCGAAAAGCCGGGAGGATTCCGAGCGGATAGCCGACAAAATTTACAACCTTGAAATTGACGAGAAGGGTTTCCGCAAGCTCACACGTTCACTCTATCCCTATGTTGCCGATGTCTATGGCTGGAAAGTCAGAGGGCGCAGACCGGCGTAAAAGACAGGAAACAAGAAAGGACAGCCGTTCTACCTATATGGCATGACGGTTGTCCTTCATTTGTATAGCGGGCACTATTGGCCAACCTATAATTACATCATTTCTTTTGCATCCCAATCATTTTGCTTGCATTTTTACTTCATATTCGTTATTTCGGAGAATTTTACGTCATAAAACAAGCAAAACATTGTTTTTCGGCATCTTCTTTTTGTGGACTAAAATGTCATTGAGATTTTGGCCGGCTTCATTAATATGTTTCAATCTCACGATGTCAACTTCATCTGTCTATGCACGTGGTTTTCTACAGCTATGAAGCCGGTTTAATGAGCACTTGAAGTCGATTCGGTTTTCTATGTCGGTTTCCCAGTAAGGTGGAAACGTCCGTTCCCCTCTTGTACGGACATAGGAAAAGCCCTCCCTATAAGGAAGAGCTTTTCATGCACCTTGTTATAAGCGGCTTAATGGCCTTAGCCTATGTTCCGGCTTCCGTCCGAACGGAATTTATACATGCCCGTTTCATAGGAAATCCGCCCTAAGACTATCCACTTGTTCAGACCTTCTTTGTTTGCCCATTGCGTGTATTTCTGTTGTATGACGATCGGGTTCACCCTGACCTTCGGGGCGTTTTTCCACTCTTCGTCTGGAATCAAGGCATTGGCGGCAAACTCATTGGCGGCTTTCTCTTCGGGACTTTCATGGTCGTAATCGGGTATGCTGAGCTTGCAGTCAATCTTTGGCTTGCCAGCATAATGCAAAAAGATATGTCCCACCTCGTGCAACAGTGCAAAGGCAAAATTGTCTATCCGGTCATATCGCTTTGTCAGTACGATGCAGGGGATACCGTCTTCGATGAACGAATACCCGTCCACCGAGGCCTTGTCCACTTTCTCCACGATGCAGAATGCAATTCCCGCTTCCGACAATATTTCCTTTACCCGCTGCTCGGTCGATTTGTTGGCATGCAAGGCAACAGCCAGTTCCGCAACGAGGGCATCCTTGTTTGCCATCGAGAACTGCCCCCTCACTTTTTGGCTTCTGACTTGCGACTCTGCCAGTATCTTCCAAGTCATAAGCATTCTGGCATCTTGCCCTGTCTTAGCCGATTTCTTGAACATGCCCGCCGTCGCCATTTTCAATTCCGCAGGCTCTGGAAGGCGGAGTTCATCGGCAAGGAACTTTACCTGCTCAACGGCCGACAATAATTCCCGCCCCAGTCTTTTAAGCAAAGTCTTTATATCGAATGCCTCGTTGTACTGGCTAAGCGTGGCATTTGCCACCAATTCCTCCTCGCCTTTCTTTTCAATCACCGACAGGTCATGGTCGTATTGCGTCTGCATATTGACTAAAGACACGGAGGAGATGCCGAGTGCCTCCTCAATCTTGTCAGCAATGGGCTTCGTCATGGGACGCTTGCCTCTGATCAGCTCGTTCAGATGCGACTTCTGCATCCCAATCATAGCCGCAAAATCCTTTTGGGAGATATTCCTTTCTTCCAATTCATACCTCAGAATGGTACCCGGATGAGTTGCCGTCCAAGGTGTACTGCTCTCATTTTTTGTTACCATAATGATCATTGTTTAATTCTATCAATGTTATTTCAAGTCCAGTATCCGTTTCCCGGAACAGCAACCGCTCAACCCTGTTGTTGAATATGCGCACAGAACTCATGGATATGTGTTTAAGTTGCTCGTAGTGCAAGAAACTGTAATCCTTCAACCGCGAAACGTGTTCTACCCCACGCATCAGATTGTATATGTCTGTCAGTTTACGCATGAACTTCTTGTCACGGGAAATCTTCTTATATTTTCCTGCGTTTGCCCCATTTAGGATAAGCTCCCGCAAGTCGTCGTCAGTAATTTCTACTTTCATTATGCCATATAGCAATATTTTGTTTTTTGCAAAGATACGAATAATTCCCAGTAAAAGGGAACTTTGAGAGATGTTTCGACTAAAACATTGTGTTTTTACATTTATTTAACTGAGACGCAGCCTTACGGCATCTTTTTCTTCCCGACAAGGATGTCATTGAGGTCTTTGTAGAGCGGACAGGCTTCCATCATGTCATGCACGGTGTCGCCTTTTAGTTCCCGGAGCATGTCTACCACACGCCGCCCGGCATCGTCATTGTCGAGATAGCAATTGATGTGCTTGTAGGCTTTCAGCCGTGGCAATGCCTTGGGCAAGTTGTTCACCGAGTTCAGCACCAACAGGTCTGCGCCATAACAAGGTACGGACAACCGTTCCATTTTCCGCAAGGTCAGAAAGGACAGGTAATCCATGAATCCCTCGAACAGACACACGCTCTCCGTTTGCCCTTGGGAAATCAATGACACCGCTTTCGGGGCAATGCACCCCTTATAATAAGGATTGCGAATCTCATAACCGCCTGCCCCGTTGGGGAAAGCGATGGCATAGTAACTTTTCCCATGACAGGTGTAACGTGCTTCCCTGCATTCTTGCTTGGCTATTTCCCTGTCTATGCCCCGCTTAGACAGGTAGGAGAGCAAAGGAATGGATGCCAACGCTTGCAACCGCAGGTTCTGGAATGCGGCCGCCTGCGGTTGCTTGCCACCAGTAGCGGAAGGTTGCGGATGCGGCATGAATGTCCGTGCCTTCAAGGGCACGGCAGGAGCCGCCTGTTCTATCATCTTCAATACTTTGGAGATGTTTGAAGTACGGTACACCAATAATGCAAGGTCGATGATGTCGCCACTCTTGGTCGTACCAAAATCATACCACATATTGCGGTTCTTGTTCACTTTGAAGGACGGATCTTCGTCTTCACGGTAAGGTGCGTGATACCATGCGGACGCTGTGGTTTCCTTGATCGGCCGTATGCCGATGGCCAGCAGAAAATCCACGATGGCTATCTGTTTGATTTGCAAAATATTCATATTATTCTGTTTCTATGTTTGATGAATATTGGAGTGGATATAACCAAGTTTACCATATATATACGCCCTGCGTAAACTAAACCTGTTCCGCTCTCCACTCTATCATTGTTGGCGGTGGAATGCCAGTTTACCCCGTTTGTCATATATATACGCCCTGTGTTAAACTAAACCTCTATGCTCCCAATCTTCCATACCGGGTTGTGCCGGGATAGAAGTTCTCCAAGTTTATCATATATATACCCTCCCATTAAACTAAACCTCTTTGTGGTCGGAGTTATCCCCATTGTTCAATACTTCCGGCAGATAAACATAAGCCTTGTCCTTTTTGACGATGACGCCCCTGCCCATCAGGTACTTGTTCAGTTCAATGCAGACATTGCGCCCGCGTTTGAAACCGATTTCTGCATACCCCTGCCGCAAAGACTTGATGAGAAGTCCATATCCAACAATCGGGCCGCTCCCGAATGCAACTTCCAACGCCTGTGCGTGCTGGGCATCCGTGATTGCCTCAGTCGTAGGTTTACGTTCCTGTGTGAAAGCGTAGTCCTCTACCAGTTCCGGCAGAGCCTCGCGGTTGATGCGGAATGCGAAAGGTAGGAACTCCCTTTCCCGGATGTGCATCGCCTTGACCTCGCTGATGTTGCCATCAAACTGGCTTTTCGTCACTTGAAGGATGGTTTCTGCCTTGTTATTCAATTCGGTACCGATATGCCCCCGCGTGTTGTCATCACCTTTGTTCAAGTGCAATACGGTATGAATGTGCAGGTCGTGCATACTCGACCAGCGCATCAGGTCGTTTATCAAGTCCACGGACTCGCTGGGGCTGTTGATGTCGTACATCAGGTCGCGGATGCCGTCTATCACGACAAAGCCTATCTCCGGGTCGGAAGCAAGCGCATGGTTGATGATTTGCCTCCGCTGCTTGGGACTGTACTCACGCAGCATGAAGAATACCAGCCTGTCCGTTTCCCGGTCTGTCGGCATCCCGGCCAGTTTGAGGATGCGCTCCAGCACTTTGTGGCAGTGGCATTTGCTCTGCTCGGTGTCCACATACAGCACCTTGTGTTTCCCTTCTGGCAGGTGAGCCTTGTAATGCAGGATATTTTTGCCTGACAAAGCCGACGCCACAATGGCGGCGCAGTTGAAGGTCTTCTTGCTCTTGGGCTTGCCCACGGACGCGCTGAAATTTCCGAGCGTGGCGATGGTGATACCGTCCACCTGCACGATTTCAGGAGGGTAGGCGTATGTTTCTGTCACCCGCAGCCGGATAAAACTCAGTATCTGCTCGTAAGCCTGCCTGTCGATGTCTTCCGACACCGGTATGATTCCGTGTGTGTTCATGGCTTTTTCCCTTTCTTCATTTGCTGGCTTCCAGTTCCCATGTTCATTCCGGCAAGAGCCGCCTGCCGTTCAATCTCCCTGTTTGACAATATCGGATTCCGGCGTTTCCAGTCGTCCAACGCTTTCCTCTCGAAGAAGATGTGTTTGCCGTTCGGCTTGGAGAACGGAATCTCGTGGGTGGACGTGAGGCGGTATAGATGCCCGGTGGATATGTTCAGGTACTTGGCCGCTTCTTCCACGTTGAATACTTCCTTTAGTATGTAAAGCTGCCGTTCCACTTCCTCAAACCGGGCAATCAATGCCTCCAATGTGCCAAAACGGTTGATGAACTCCTCTATGACCGTTATCTTGTCCAATACGCAGTCAATGTCCTCCATCCGTTTCAATATGGAGTGGACGGCTTCCACCCGCTCCAATGTTTCCAAGAATCCTGCTTCCGTCATACGTCCATTCCTTTAAGTTCCACTTCCGTTGCTTCAACCGGACAGGGCAATTCCCCGCTTTCATGGTTGCGGCACAGCCAACCGTCCAATTCCCGTTTGCTGAAAAACAGGAGTTTCCCGCTGGGCTTGTAGTGCGGCACCTTTCCCGTTTTTGTCAGCTTGTAAAGCTGGCTGTCCGAAAGTCCAGTGTAGCGGCACGCCTCTTTGAAGTTGAGCGTGTCCTTGATGCAGTACAGCAGCTTTTCCACTTTTTCCACCTGCGCTTGTAGCAGACTCAGTCTCAACAGGCAGGACGGGCATTCCACCCGTTCTGCCTGTTCATTCGTTGCAGTTCTTTGTTGTTCCATCATTCTCGCATTTTAAGTTGGGCAATGAGGGGGCACCCTCCGAAACTTTTTTCGTTTCAGAGGGCGAAATTAGACTCTTGCTTCCAAACGGTTGTACGAACAACAGTTACAGTTCGGAACTGTTGCTCCAACTATTGCTGTTTTGCCTTGTCATTTGCTGGCTGTTCCGTCATTTGAAAGCTGTTCTTGCACTTTTTGGATGCATTCCCGGATTTTCTTCTGCATACTGTTTGGGGTGTTTTTCGCATGGGTCAGCGCATTCGAGAACTGCTCATGCCTCAAGGGCTTGTTACCCTTCGGGCCGAGTATGCTTCCAGCCTGTTCCAGCAAATTCTGCCAACGAGGAAGAATAAGCCCGTGCCGGCACAACTGGTCGAAGAGGTAAGCGAGCATCCTGTTGTTGCGCGACCGCAGCGGAACAAGCAGTTTGCCATCCAAAAGAGAACGCAGGATGGATGCGTCAAGCACTTCCACAAACACACGAGCCTCATTGGCACAATCGGCAATGAGGCTCAGTTGGTCATTGTCAAGGCAACAGCCCAGCGACAAAGAATGGTTCTGCTTGGATGGGATGGACACGGCTGCACCCGCTTCTTGCCCCGGAGGAGCTTCCGTCGTGTAGTACAAGTGCAACAAGTCTTTCAGGGTGGCATCATCGGGCGTGCCCACTTCAGAGAACTGCACAAGGAGGTCTTTCCGTGTGAACAGGATTCCTTTCAGGATGCCGAGATTCTTCCGGTGCTCGTTCAATCCCGCCGCATCCCGGCGGTCGGTGTGGTGGTGGCTGTTCAAAAAATCTTCAGCAAACAGCTTGTACAGTTTTCCACCTGTCACGACCTCGGACTTGTACATGGTTACTGCTTCCCTGAGCAGGGAGTTCAGGTCACTTTGCAATATACGGCCTGCATGAGAATTGGCACAGTTCGCCTGTCCTTTTTTTAAAAGCAGGCATCTTCTTACGCTTTCTAATCATACTATGAAAAAATTAAAGGGTTATTATTACTGGACGAATGCGTTATCCAACAGGGAAACCGCATCGTTCTTTTTGCTATTGATGATTCTGGCGTAGCGTTGTGTGTGCCTGATGGTGGTATGGCCGAGCAGCTGGCTGGTCGTGTAAATGTCAACCCCGGCGGTCAAGGCAAGGGTTGCGAATGTGTGCCTGGCCACATGAAATGAAAATTTCTTATCAATTCCGGCGTTTTTTGCCCAATCGCTGAGCACGTGTTTGTACCAAATGCTTAAGGTGGGAAACACCGGGTCTTCAGGCGAAGCGTCGCCTTGTTCCGGCAACCATTTCCTTGCATTCATGTTCAATGGCAGGTACAACAACACACCCGTCTTGTATTGGGTAATCTCAACCTGCCATTTCCCGTTGTTCCGAATGATGTTTTTCCAACAGAGCAACTTAATGTCCATGATGCGCAAGCCGCAAAAGCATGAGAACAGGAAAGCTGCTTTCATGTCCGGCCTCCGGCACGGAGTCTTTATGAGACGCTTTACTTCATCCACGGTAAGATACTCACGTTTGGTCTCTTTTCCGACAACCATGCTGCGCTTTATCCCTTTATAGGGCGACTTTTGCAACAAGTTTTCTTTGACGGCATAATTGAGTGCGGCACGAAGGTAGTCCATGTGCATGAAAACCGTTTCTTTGGCAAGTTTCCCATGATCCCGCGTGTAAGCCTTCCTTGCAAGCAGCCGCTCCATGAAGCCAAGCAAATAGTCCCTGTCCACTTCAGCGAGCGTGACCGTGCCATTGTACTCTTCCAATTCCGCAATGGAACGGTTTATCCATGTCGAAGCAGACTTGGAGCCGCCCCGTTTCATCACATAGTCATGATAGACCCGCATCCAGTCGGTGAACAACATCTTCGCCTTGTATGAACGGTCGGTGATACCGGCCACCTTGTTGGTCAATTCCAATATCTTTTCCGATTTTATCGCATTCGCCGTGGCAAGCGTGTTGGCATTTTGGATTTTGGAGGCATAATCGGTTTCAGGTACCAGATACAGTTTGAGGAACTGGTAGCTTCTTCTTCCATCATGGTAGATGTCCAAGTATATGGAAGTGTTCCCGCTTTTCAACTTGTTGAATCGCAGGCGGACAGGTTCTTTGGCCTTTACTTGTTTCTTGGGTCTTGCCATGTTTGTTCCTCTGGTTAGTTGTTTTTCATTCAAATAGTCTGTCTATCATCAGTACGGCTGCTTCTTTTTTCGCATCGACAATTTTTGCGTACACCTGCGTGGTTTCCACGTCCCTGTGGCCTAACAGTTGGCTGGTGGTGTACAGGTCCGCGCCTAACGTCAGCTCCATCGTTGCGAACGTGTGCCTGCTCATGTGGTAACAAAGATTTTTCTTTATACCTGCCGCTTTGGCCCACCGTTTTAGTACAACATCCAAGGTCGTTGTGAACGGGATGGAAAACACGTGCTCTTCAGAATTACCACGTTGTTCCGGAAGATACCCTTGCGCCTGGGTGCTGAGTGGCAGATAAAGCATATTGCCCGTTTTCCGCTGGCATACTTCAAGATGAACCTTCCCGGCTTCCTCGATCACGTTTTTCCACAGCAGAGAACGCATGTCACCAAGCCGCAGCCCGCAAAAGCAAGAGAACAGGAAAGGGACTTTCACGTCTTCACGGCAAGGTGTGGCAATCAACAACCTTACCTCGTCGATGGTCAGGTATTCCCGTTTCTTCTGTTCCCCCTGTATGGCATTTCGGTCAATGGCCAATCCGGGATTGACAGACAAGATACCCTCGTCAACAGCAAGGTGCAGGGCAGAAATGATATAGCCTACATAATTGCTGATGGTCTTCTTGGCAAAAGGCTTCTTGGTACGTTTGGCTTTGGCAACCTTTGTCATATATTCCACAAAACCATCCAGAAATTCTTTGTCCACATCGCACAACCGTGCTTTCGGGTCATATTTCTGGAGTTGGACCACAGTGGAATGAACGCTTGGCTCCAATCCGCGTTTTCCATTTTGCTTCCTTTGTTCCATATATATATCCATCCAGTCTATTAAACGCATCTTGCCTTTCTCGGACAAAACATGCGGTTGCTTTTTGTTCGTGATATCGATGATGCGTTGTGACTTGATGGCATTAGCCGCTTTGAGCGTATGCTCATTCTGCGCTCTCGCCTCTGCGGAAGTTTCTGGTATAAGGTACAGTTTCAAGAACTCATACCGTCTTTTCCTCTCATAATATATGTCGAGATAGATGGACTTGTTCCCATTCTCCAATTCCTTAAAGCGGATTCGGACGGGTACAGACTCTGATTTCTTTGTACGTGCCATAACTTCCTCCTTGGTTATTTGTTACTGCTTGTGCAAAGATAACAAAACCCATCCAAAATACCAAGAAATGACTAACAAAAAAGTAACATAAAAGACGGAAATATCTGCCGACTAACGAAAAACAAATAGAATATCCATTTAGCATATTTATTTGTATATCATTGGTATTCATTATAATCTATGATTTTAATTATATCTATTTACTCATATATACCCGTTTTGTATATAGCGTGCCGTTCCTGGGCGAGATCCCGATGCGCGACAAGAAGGACAAGAGCGAGGTGGTGGTGCATGAGAACGGCCGCGACTCGGTTTCGGAGGCGTTCCGTATCGTGCGTACCAATATGGACTTCATGCGGGTGAAGGATAAGAAGATGCAGGTGGTGATGTTCACCTCGTTCAATCCGGGAGCCGGCAAGACGTTCGTCTCCATGAACCTGGCGATGAGTTTCGCCCTTACACACAAGAAGGTCGTTTTGGTCGACCTCGATATACGTAAGGGTACCCTTAGCTCCCATGTCCGGGTATCGGACAAGGGTGTCACCAATTATCTGTCCGGCCGTATCGACAATGTCGATGAGATCATCCGGCAGAACGAGTTGTGCGACAAGCTGGATATCATCCATGCCGGTCCTGTTCCGCCTAACCCGGCTGAACTCTTGCTGGGGGACAGGTTGGAGACTTTGATCGCCGAGCTGCGTAAGCGGTATGATTATATCATCCTGGACAACGTACCGGCCGGTGTGGTTGCCGATGCGGTGATCGTCAACCGGGTGGCCGACCTGACGATCTATGTCGTCCGTGCGGGCAGAATGGACCGCCGTGCCCTTCCCGAAGTGGAGAAACTCTACCAGGAAGGCAAGCTGCGTAACATGAGCCTGATCCTGAACGGGACGGTTTACAAGCATGGCGCGTACGGCTACCGTTACGGGTATGGCTACGGTTATTCCTACGGCTATGGGTATGGTTACGGACAACGTAAAAATAAATAGAAAAGATGTTTTCCCTACTTTTTCCAAAGAAGAACGCGGTTCACACCGATTTGTTGAGGGGGACGGCAGATGTGCATTCACATCTGCTGCCCGGTGTGGACGACGGTGTGCAGAGCGCCGATGATATGCAGGCGGCTCTGAATGCGATGCAGGAGGCTGGTGTGGAACGTGTTTTCCTGACTCCTCATGTAATGGCGGACCTGCCTGACAACCGGCGCAGTTACTTGCAGGATCGTTTTGCTTGTATGAAACAGTTTGCCCCGGAAGGGATCGAGTTGAAGCTGGCGGCGGAGTATATGCTGGACGCCGGTTTCCGTTTGCAGATGGCGGACGGCCTCTTGACGTATGAGGACAGGCAAGTCCTGGTCGAGACTTCCTATCTCTCGCCTCCTCCCGACTATCTGAACTTGCTTTACGAACTGAGCTTGGAGGGCTACACGCCTGTCTTGGCTCACCCGGAACGGTATATGTATATGACGAAGGAGGATTATTTCCGGCTGAAGGACAAGGGGTACAAGTTCCAGCTGAACCTGTTCTCACTTGCCGGCGTGTATGGCGCCCGTCCTGCCAAATATGCCGCATACCTGATGAAGGAAGGCTTCTACGATTATGCCGGCTCCGACCTGCATCATCCCGACGATTACAAGAGAAACCTCGCCCGCCTGAAACTTTCGGGCAAAATGCTCGACGGTCTCAGAGAGGTGCTGGAGAATAACAAGGGACTATAGTTTTTATTTATCATGCCATAGATAAAACTGATGAGCTTTCTACATGCCTCTTGATAATTCTGCATACCTTTGCATTTAACAAATCTAAATAAACCAATAATTATGCTTAACACTATTCTTTGTAAGAGGACGGCATTACCTTTAGGGCTGCTTTCATTGGCTCTGGTTCTGCCTTCGTGTGGTTCCTCCGAATACAAGAAGTATGCGGACAATCAGGCAAAACAGGTTGCTTCCATCCTTCGTGAGAACGGATGCATGCAGTGTCACTCGGCTACGGCGGCGACTCCTTTCTACGGTAATCTTCCTCTGATCGGTCCGACTGTCAAGGCGGATATGCGGGAAGGTACGCGTTATCTGGATCTAACGGCGATGCTGGAGGCGCTCGACAATGGCAAACTCGTTTCCGAAGCCGACCTGGCCAAGGTGGAAGATGCCGCTCTCTCAGGTTCCATGCCTCCCGCCAAGTATTCGCACATGCCGATGCACTGGGGGACAAACCTCGATAGCGACGAAAAGGCGGTCTTGCTTTCCTGGGCGAAGGATGTCCGTAAGAAGAACTATTCGACACCTACCGTCGCCGAAGAATTTGCCAATGAGCCTGTGCAACCGTTGATGGCTTCCATCCCGACCGATTCGGCCAAGGTAGCGTTGGGGTTCGATCTTTATCATGACACCCGTCTTTCCGGCGATAACACGATCTCGTGTGCTACCTGCCACGGGTTGGCGACTGCCGGTGTGGACCGCAAACAATATTCCGAGGGGATAGACGGACAGTTCGGCGGCGTGAATGCTCCGACTGTGTATAACTCGGCTTTGAATATCCTGCAGTTTTGGGACGGACGTGCTGCCGACCTGAAGGAACAGGCTGCCGGGCCTCCTTTGAACCCAGTTGAAATGGGCAGCCACTCGTTTGACGAGATATCGGCCAAGCTGGCGGAAGACGAGGAGTTGAGCAAACGTTTCCTCGAAGTTTATCCGGAAGGTTTCAACCAGTCTACGATTACCGATGCTATCGCCGAGTTTGAAAAGACGTTGCTCACGCCGAGCCGCTTCGACAAGTATCTGATGGGTGACAAGACGGCTCTGACGGCCGAGGAGGTCGCAGGCTACGAATTGTTTAAGGAGAATAAATGCGCTACTTGCCATACGGGGGTGAACCTGGGTGGACAATCTTTCGAATACATGGGTATCAAGGATAATTATTTCGATTATCGCGGCACGGGGCTGACGGATGGTGACAACGGACGTTATTCCGTCACGAAGAACGAACAGGATCGCCATCGTTTCAAGACGCCGACTCTGCGTAACGTGATGCTTACCCCGCCGTATATGCACGACGGTTCGATCGCGACGATCGAAGATGCCATCCGCATCATGCACCAGTTCCAGATCGGTAAGAACATTTCGGACGCGGATACCAAGAGCCTCGTGGCGTTCCTGAACACGCTCACCGGAGAATATAAGGGCAAGTTGTTACAATAAAATCGAACTGCTACAATAAAATCAAGAGCCTTGCGTTATTGTAAAGTAAAACGATAACGTGTATGCCCTTCCGCCTGGTACATATCATCCTTCTGTTGGTCGCTTTCGCGGGCACGGGGGATGTGTGGGGCCAGGAGGAAGGGCTTGCTTCTTATTACCACAACCGTTTCCACGGCCGTAAGGCCGCCAGCGGGCGGGTCCATGATGCGGATGAGCTGGTTGCTGCCCACCGCACATATCCTTTCGGCACTTTCCTGCGTGTCACCAACCTGTCCAATATGAAGCGGGTGATCGTCTGTGTCACCGATCGCGGTCCTTTCCGCAAAGGACGTATCATCGATGTCTCTGCCGGTGCGGCCGAACTTCTGGATTTTAAGAAGAAAGGTCTTGCCCGTGTCCGTATCGAGGTCGTTCCGGGCAAGATAGATCTTAGCCTCCTCGACCTTCTCTATCCCAAGATTCCTTTTTTGGAAGTGGATCATCTTCGGGTGAGGCCGCCTTACAGGATCGGAAAGAACAAATGATCTGATGATTTTTATCCTATATTTGTAGTCCGATACACAAAAACATGTAATGGCAAAGATATTATTAGTAGAAGATGAAATAAACATCGCCTCTTTCATCGAGCGGGGCTTGCAGGAGTTTGGTCATGAAGTCCGCGTGGCCAATGACGGGCAGGCCGGCTGGGAGTTGGTTCAGCAGGAGGATTTCCAATTGTTGATACTCGACATCATCATGCCGAAGATGAACGGTCTGCAACTCTGTAAACAGTATCGCCAGACGTATGGCTACCAGTCGCCCGTTATCATGCTGACCGCCTTAGGGACGACGGACGATATCGTGAACGGACTGGATGTCGGTGCCGACGACTATCTGGTGAAACCTTTCAGTTTCCAGGAACTGGAAGCCCGTATCAAAGCCCTTTTACGGCGTACGGGGGCGGAACCTGCCGTACCGCTTCTGAGTTGTGGAGACCTGACACTCGATCCGTCCAGCCACCGGGCGATCCGTGGCAAGGTAGTGATCGACCTGACCGTAAAGGAGTACCGCCTGCTCGAATATCTGATCCGGAACCGGGGGACGGCACAGAGCCGGCTGACCTTGCTGAAAAATGTCTGGGACAAGAACTTCGATACGAATACGAATGTGGTGGATGTCTATGTCAATTACCTGCGTAGCAAGATCGACAAGGATTTCGACCGCAAACTGATCCGCACCGTAGTGGGAGTGGGCTATATGATGGAAGCATGAAGACCGGGAATAAGATTGCTCTTTTTTATACGGCTATCACGATCGGTATTATTTCGGTGGTGACAGTCGTTTTCTATTTTGTGGCGACCGACTATATCAGCCGCCTCTACTATTCCTATCTGACGGAGAAGGCATACGCGACGGCACAGAAGCATTGGGAGAAGGATGAGTTGGACGAGGAAGATTATGCCCGTATCCAGCAGCATTATGAGGAGACGTTGCCTGTTGCAGCGGAAATCTTGCTGAACGCCGACAGCATAACGGAGGCGCATAGCGTCTTGTCCCGTTACCTGACCGATGAGAAGATCGCTTCCCTGTATGCAGGCAATGTGGTTCGTTTCCATGAAGGGAAAGAATTAGGAGCGGCTGTCTACTATCCGGATAATGAGGGCAATTTTATCGTACTGGTTGTGTCGAGCAACCAGTACGGCGGGGATATCCAGCACCGGATCGGCTGGCTGTTGCTGGGGATGCTGGTGATCAGTGCCGTCCTGGTCTATTTCGTCGGCCGTTTGTATGCGACCCGCATGGTCGACCGTATCGATGCGGCTTACCAGAGTGAGAAGTCTTTTATCAGCAATGCATCTCATGAACTGAATAATCCGCTTACGGCCATCCAGGGAGAATGCGAGATCAGCTTGCTGAAGGAACGTACGTCGGCCGAATACCAGGCAGCATTGGGGCGTATCGCTTCCGAAACGAAACGCATCATCCTATTGATGAAGAACCTGCTTTTCCTTTCTCATGGGGATAAGGAGATCCTGAAGAATGCACGTGAGACGGTTTTGCTGGCCGACTTCCTGATGCAGTTCGTGGGTAACCGCGTTCGTTTTACAACCGACCATTTCGCTTTCGCTATCGAGGCGAATCCGCATCTGCTGAAGATCGCTATCGGCAACATCTTGAATAATGCCTGTAAATATTCGGGAGAAGCGCCTGTCGAGATGCAGCTGAAAGGTTCTGTCCTGACCATTACGGACATGGGAATCGGTATTCCGGAGGAGGAGATCGCCCGTGTGTACCAGCCTTTCTATCGTGCCTCCAACACACGGGAGTTCGCCGGGCATGGTATCGGACTTAGTCTTTCCATGCGTATCCTAAGAAGCTACGGGGCGGAAATCACGATTACGTCCGAGGTCGGGAAGGGAACGACGGTGGAAATCGAATTCCCGTAAATTTTAGATTGTTACGCTTGGACGGATGGAAAGAATGGCTATCTTTGTTTTATTAGATAACACAAACACAAAACAGAAAGGAGAGACTGTATGAATATTATGAATATGATGTGGTTTATGGGGATGTGCTTATTATCGACAGTTATTATAGGTGGCTTTTTTATTCATCGGGATAATAAGCGTAATGCAGCTGCGAATAAAAAAGGACAGTCTTCAAAGGAAGGCTGAACGATATACTTCATTATAAAAACTATATATGGGTAGAGGTCCGGTTAAGCACTCTTTAGCCGGACCTTTCCTTTTCTACTACCCACCTTTTCTTTTCAACATTTAGGCCGTTTTGATTGTTAGATATAAAAACAAATAATATGGCATACAAAATTGCATTCTTTGGAGCTAAACCGTACGATATAGCTTCATTCGACAAAGTAAATGAAAAGTACAATTACGACATTCGTTACTACAAAGGACATTTGAATCCGAACAATGTAGTCCTGACGCAAGATACGGACGTGGTCTGTATCTTTGTCAACGACACCGCCGATGCCGCTGTGATCGATGCGATGGTGGACAATGGTGTCAAACTGCTGGCCCTTCGTTGTGCCGGTTTTAATAATGTGGATCTGAAAGCGGCCAAAGGAAAGCTGCCGGTCGTTCGCGTACCGGCCTATTCGACTTACGCCGTAGCCGAATATTCGCTTGCCCTGATGCTGTCGCTGAACCGTAAGATACACCGTGCCTACTGGCGTACGCGAGACGGTAATTTCTCGCTGAACGGCCTGATGGGGTTCGATATGCACGGCAAGACGATCGGTATTATCGGCACGGGAAAGATCGCCAGGATCCTGATCCGCCTGTTGAAAGGGTTCGGAATGCGCATTCTGGCTTATGACCTTTACCCGGACATGAAGTTTGCCGGAGAAGAAGGTATTTCTTATGTTTCGTTAGACGAACTGTATCGCGAGTCGGACATCATCTCCTTGCATTGTCCGCTGACCGACCAGACAAAATATATGATCGACAAAGACTCCATCGACAAGATGAAGGAAGGCGTAATGATCATCAATACAGGCCGGGGCCAACTGATCAACACCAACGACCTGATCGAAGGCCTGAAGGAAAAGAAGATCGCGGCGGCCGGTCTGGACGTGTACGAGGAGGAGGGCGAATACTTCTATGAAGACAAGTCTGATAAAATTATCGACGATGATGTATTGGCCCGTCTGCTTTCTTTTAATAATGTGATCGTTACTTCGCATCAGGCTTTTTTCACGAAAGAGGCCCTGCATAACATTGCAGAGACCACCCTTCAGAATATCGAAGACTTCCGCTGCCACCGTCCTTTGGTGAACGAAGTTATTCTGTGAAAAGACGATGTTTATATCGCTGATTTATTATATTTTTGTAGCCATTGTCCGGTGTGAGCCAGGCAATGGCTATTATTTTTATGGTAAACAGATATGGATATAGACAGTCGCACAGGTCTGGTGCTTGAAGGAGGAGGGATGCGTGCCATCTTCACCGTCGGAGTGCTGGACTGCTTTATGGATCATGACATTTGGTTCCCTTATACGATCGGTGTGTCCGCCGGGGCGAGCAACGGTATTTCGTATGCCTCCCGGCAGCGCGGGCGTTCCCGTTTCAGCAATATCGACCTGCTGGAAAAATATGATTATATCGGTTTCAGGCATTTCCTCCGGGGGCGGGGATATATCGACATGAAATACCTTTTTTATATTTATCCGGAAAAATATTATCCGCTCGACTACGAGACGTATTTCAAGTCGCCGAACCGCTTCGTCATGGTCACCAGCAATTGCCTGACGGGTAAAGCCGAATATTTCGAGGAGAAGCAGGATGCAGACCGCCTGGTCGATATCTGTTGTGCCTCCTGCACGCTTCCGGTGCTTTGTCCGGTGGCGTATGTCGATGGTGTCCCGATGGTCGACGGCGGTGTCTGCGATGCCATCCCGATCCGGCACGCCATCGACGACGGTTTCCGCAAGAACGTGATTGTCCTGACCCGCAACAAAGGCTACCGTAAGGAAGAGAAGGACTTCTGGCTGCCCGGCTTCATCTACCGCCGGTATCCCGCTATCCGCAAGCAGTTGAAGCTGCGCTACCGCAACTATAACGAAGTGCTGGATTATATCGACGAGCTGGAAGCGAAAGGAGACGCGATCGTCATCCGTCCGCAAAAGAAAATGGAAGTCGGCCGCACCACCAACGACCGCAAGAAGCTGTCCGCCTTGTATGACGAAGGCTATGCCGTCGGCCGATCCATCGTCGAAAACAACCGGTTCGATTTCAAAACACCGGTGATTTGAATTCAAAACATATATGTTTTGGACATCGAGTGAAAATGAGGGCTTAAAATTCGGATTATTCGAGGAAATTGACTATATTTGTATATTAACACAACTAAAAGAATAAGTGATGATGAATAATTATGCAAATTACCTGTATATAGCTATTCGCGCCGCCCTCGATGCAGGCAAAGCGATCATGGATATTTATACCGATCCGGAATCCGATTTCGGCATCGAACGTAAAGCCGATAACTCCCCGTTGACAAAAGCCGACAAGAAGGCCCATGCGATTATCTCGATGGCCCTGTCCGTGACGCCTTTCCCCGTGTTGAGCGAAGAAGGAAAGGAGACGCCTTTTGCCGAACGTTCAGGCTGGGACATGCTCTGGATCGTCGACCCGTTGGACGGGACGAAGGAGTTTATCAAGAAAAACGGCGAATTTACGGTTAATATCGCCCTTGTGAAGGAAGGGGTTCCGGTATTGGGCGTGATCTACGTGCCCGTGCGGAAAGAGCTGTATTTCGCGGCTGACTCGTTGGGAGCGTTCAAGCTGGCGGAGATAGACTACGGATATCAGCCTTCGATGGACGAGATAAAAACGAAAGCCATACGCCTGCCTATGCCGATGGGACACCAGGGAGTCGTGGTGGTCGCCTCGCGTTCGCACCAGACGGAAGAAACGACGGCCTTTATCGAGAACCTGCGCAAGCAGGGACAGCCGGTCACCCTGATCAGTAGCGGCAGCAGCTTGAAGATCTGCCTGGTGGCGGAAGGAACGGCCGATGTTTATCCCCGTTTCGCACCGACGATGGAGTGGGATACCGCCGCCGGACATGCGATTGCACGGGCGGCCGGATGCGAAGTTTATCATATCGATGGCAAAACACCTTTAAAGTACAATAAGGAAGACCTTCATAATCCGTGGTTCATCGTCAAACCGCTCTGACGGGCGGTTTGTTCCGTTTGCTGAAACTTTTGGTCTGTAAGCAAGATTATCCCTAAAATTGGTTATCGTAGTAAGATTAGATTTAATATTCTTATTACATTTGCAACCCTAACAGATAATTGACAATTGATAATTAATGGTCTCTGTTCTTAATTGTCGATTGTCAATTGTCAATTGTCAATTGAAAGGATGAACTTTGAAATAATATTTGTATTGCTGGCATTGGTCGGCATGATCGGGGCGTTGATATGGGATGGGCTGAGGCCCGGAATGGTGTTACTCACGGTTGTGGTGCTGTTCCTCTGTGTTGGAATATTGACGCCGAAAGAAATGCTCGAAGGTTTTAGCAATAAAGGGATGATAACCGTCGGAATGCTTTTTCTGGTAAGCGAGGGTATTCGCCAGAGCGGAGCATTGGGACAACTTATAAAGAAGTTGTTGCCGGAGGGGAAGACAACCGTTTTCAAGGCGCAGTTGCGTATGCTTCCGCCTGTCGCTTTTGTATCCGCTTTTCTCAACAACACGCCTGTTGTCGTTATTTTCGCTCCTATCATCAAGCGTTGGGCGGAGTCGGTCAAGCTGCCGGCGACGAAATTCCTGATTCCTCTTTCGTATGTGACCATTTTAGGCGGCATCTGTACTCTGATCGGGACATCGACCAACCTGGTCGTACATGGCATGATCCTCGATGCCGGATATGAAGGGTTTACGATGTTCGAGCTGGGAAGGGTGGGGATCTTTATCGCGCTGGCCGGCATCATTTACCTCTTCGTGTTCTCCAACAAGCTGCTGCCCGATTCCCGCACCGATCGCTACGAGGAAGAGGAGGAAGACGGCAACCCCGGTAACCTGCACCGGGTGGAAGCGGTGTTAGGCTCCCGTTTTCCGGGTATCAACAAGACATTGGGCGAGTTCAATTTTACCCGTCATTACGGTGCGATCGTGAAAGAGGTGAAGAGCGGGGGACAGCGGTTTACCCGCGATCTCGATAAGGTGACGTTGCACGAGGGCGATACGCTGGTTCTTTGGGCGGACGATACGTTCGTGCCGACATGGGGTGAATCCAGCGTCTTCCTTTTGCTTGCCAACGGCAAGGACGGTACGGAACCTGTTTCCCGCAAGAAACGCTGGCTGGCATTGGGCTTGCTGATCTTTATGATCGTAGGCGCCACGATAGGGGAGTTGCCTGTGGTGAAAGAGGCGTTCCCTGAAATACGGCTGGATATGTTTTTCTTTGTCTGCATTACGACCATCATCATGGCGTGGACCAAGATTTTCCCTCCGAAAAAGTATACCAAATATATATCCTGGGATATTCTGATTACGATTGCCTGTGCCTTTGCCATCAGCAAGGCGATGGAGAATTCCGGTTTCGCCGCTTTGATAGCCCGTCATATTATCGGTATGTCCAGCAGCATGGGACCGTATGCTTTACTGGCGATAGTCTTTATCATCACCAATATCTTTACGGAACTGATTACGAACAATGCGGCTGCGGCGCTCAGTTTCCCGATTGCCTTGTCGGTCGCTACGCAGCTCGGTGTGGACCCGACGCCGTTCTTCGTGGTGATCTGTATGGCGGCATCTGCCAGTTTCAGTACGCCGATCGGTTATCAGACCAATCTGATCGTGCAAGGTATCGGTAGTTATAAGTTCA
>OGIE01000399.1_pt1 | contig 65108 bp, 42 predicted proteins | sample 1571581 | NCBI WGS metagenome assembly OGIE01 (sample SAMEA2582021, study PRJEB24529) | metagenome | biome: Human gut stool | place: China | collected 2011 | reverse complement strand
CACCGTCCATACAATCCATGAAACCTGCCGTATTCCTCTTGCCCTGTATTTTTACCGATCGCTACCATTTCATGGAAACAATAACAATGGAAGCCAATTTGTTAAGAAACGAAGGATTCCCGAAAACGCAGTTGGTATATGACAAAAAAGAAAATTCATTGTTTGAATATACTATGCTCAATAATGATTTTCCAGAAAAAGGCCCTGTGAATTTTACAATGCAGGAAACCACTAACAGTGAAATCGCATTTTGGCAAAAAATGGAACCCCATGAACTTATTGAGGCTTATGCAAAAGGACAATTGAAAGGGAAATTGAAAGACATTGCAGCGGAACTGCAAGAGGATTCAAATCCTGTAATAATGTTAGTAAAATACAGAAAAGTTACCTTATGATACCCCCAAAAAGAAGAACTGATCTTTATTTGTTTAATTGGACTATAGTATTGATAGGAATCATTTCTTTCAATTCATGTAAAGATCACAAGACAATTTCCTTCAATCAAGATTATTCGATCGATACAGTAAAGGTGTCGATCGGAGACAGTTGTCTTCAAACATATACTACACTAAGAAACAGAGTTTATGGAAATAACTTCTATTGTTTCAATAAATTACAACATTGCATCGATATATTCGATCTATCGGCGAAACAACTCATTAACCAATTAAAGATAGACCGTGAAGGGGCAAATGGAATAACAAACATAGAGGCCTTTTGTGTTTGCGGTGATTCCATTTTCATTCAAAATGAAACGAACTATATACTAATGAATCATCGGGGAGAAATCATCAGGAAAATATCCAAAGACAAATTAAACAACCTCATCGATCAAAACATATATTCTTTTTTCCCTACAAGTATTACATTATCCAATTTTGAAAATCTCATATTCGATAAAAAATACAATGAATTAATAATACCCATCAATATAACAGACCCGTTGACACTAAAGGATAAATCCTGTATTGCGACAATAGATATAGAAAAAGAGACTGTGAATTTACTTCCTGCGTATTTTCCTTCTACCGTAACAAATAAGTATTATGGGAAATTAGCGACTGCCCAGATACTAAGCAAAGGGGATAGTATAATATACAATTTTGCAAACTCATCATATGTATATATATACGATCGTACGAATAAACAGACCTATGAATATAATATAAAAAGTGATTATACCCCCAATTTATCTGAAAGCTTAGACAAAAACGCCAATATGGAAAGGGTATTTGACCACTATTTACATTCGCTGTTTTTTCATAATATGCAATACGACGAGTATAGAAATCTTTATTACCGCATACATACAGATAAAAGTAACGACAAATCTGCATTTAATAACAAAGGAACATTTCTTACTATCATAAATTCGCAGTTTGAGAAAATCAATGAAATAAAATTACCGTCCAATACTTATCCCGTATTCAATATAGCACCTAACGGGCTAATATTCGTTTTCATGAAAGGTCTGGATGAAGACTATTTCAGTTATGCAGAACTAACAAATTCCAACATTCACAAAGTGCCCAGTCCATCGCAAGCGAATATTCTCCCCCAGGAAACTGCTGTTAAAAACAAAAACAGCCACCCCCCCAAAAAGGTATCAACTAAACCGGGAAAGGCTCCTGTAATGACTTCTGAGAAAATCGGTAACTTTATAAAAGAGAATATGATATATCCTGAATATGAATTAGAAAACAAGATTGAAGGATATGTATATGTTGTTTTAGAAAGTGATAGTACAGGAAATGTTATAAGTTACAATATATCTGAGATAGCAACAACTACCGATAATGAGAATTTTCGTAAAGAAGCGCTCAGGATAGGTCACTTAATCAAACAGATTTATCCTAACATCACTTTTGCTTTCCATGTACCTTTTCTTATTGACAACTACCTGGAGAATCATAAAAATAAAGTCAACTCATATGAGAATAACGAATAAATCAATATACCCGAACATATTAACAGAAACCTATAATTAGACGACTAATTGTATTCACAACTCCATATATTGCGATTATCACTATGGATATAAATATATAGTGCTCCATAGCTGTTTCAATCTTTACATATTAGTCCATTGTCTGAAATCGGGTTTGGAGGACTTCAAGGCGGGAGATTAAGGTGTCGAAGGAGAGTTTGTCGCCGTAAATCATGGAAGACTTCATGGCGTCATAATCAATACGCATTTTGTCTCTGAGTTCTCCAGTAGGGCAGAAAGCTATTGTTACCGGGAGATTGAGGTCATAGTTCACACCTCCGACGTGATAAAAACGGCGGCGATGTTCGATGATTTCCTGATAGAGCGGCATATCGGTGAGAGCTGCGGCGGCAAATGGGGTGTCCATCAGTCGCTCTAAGTCGTAGAGGTGTCGGCTCATACGATCAGTACGTGGGTTTTTACGTTGATATTCTTCGTTGAGAAGAAATGCTTTTTCAAGGAATGTACGGATTGGGGAAATTGTCGGTATGTCAGCTACAATCTCATCGTCGATTTGCTGGAATTTATTACCCACAAGCGATGATATATGCCTGACTTCGTATGGTTCTTTCATTGAGAGACAGCTAACTTCGATTTTGATTATAGGGCGCACATATTGATCGGATTCAAGCCTCGGTGTATAATGAACCTCAACCACAACAGGATCGCTGTCATGGTCAATGGGGATGCCATTTTCCTTATGAGTCACAGGCAATACTTTACACTCGCCAAGACCCGCTTCGGAAAGTTTCTTTTTCAGTTCGTCTGCGAACTCTCCGATAATGTAGTCGCGATTAACGATGCGTAAATTCTTGACTTGGTTGTTTGTCGCAGCCTTTGCACATTCTCTGCCTAGCTCATTGAGGTAGAAGTCTCGATAAAGAGCAATGTCGATATCCTCCGAAAAACGATCAATCAGGTTCCAGCCTTTGCTCAAGCTCGTACCTCCTTTGAAAAACATATATGGTGATGGAGATAGGGTGAACAATACCTTAAGAATGGCGGTTACCCACCAGTCTTTTTCAACAGAACCTTCACTTATTCTCTTTTCCTCGGCAACAATATGTGCAGACTGCTGTCTGTCTGGAGCCGATGCATCAATCCATTTGCTCATAGCCGTATATCTTTGCTTTAGTGTTCATTATTATCAATCTTATCCAGTTTGGCGCGTGGGCAATATCTTCTTGCCAAGTACTTTCTTCCGGGTTCTTTTTTAGAACACCATACACGACATCAAGCGTCTCGTCTGTGATATTGCTCTGCCCGATAGACTGTAATGCTAATACAAGAACCGGCATTATCTTTCCCTTATATGCAAAAGTGCTTGGCACACGATGCTTGAGTGTAATTATGCGATTCCCTATTTTAAGTTTCCGCGAGGTACCGGAAGTCAGATATATTATGTTCATCGGCACTTGTGTTGAGAAACCCAGATAGTTTTCAGCAGTCGTGCCATGAGGCAATAATTTTGCGTCATCACGTTTGGCGACAGCTTCAGCGATTTCGTATGGTGTAGGCATTACCGGGCCGAAACTCGACATTACAGGCTTTACATAAATGCCAAAAGCCACCCTCACAAGTTTTCCGACCTTAGCAAGTTCGGCCAAAACATTGGCTGCGTGGCGCGTATCAATCGGCATGAAACTGTCTGGTAAGAATATCGTTCCCTTCTTACTTCGATTTATTTTTGATATGATAGCCTGTTTCTGTTCCATATTAGTACTTTGAAGAAATGAAAATAGTATGTTTATTTTCATTTTTACATACTGCAAATATAAACATTTACGCCCAATGTACCAAGTGATTAGACTGATCATTTAACAATTTCACATATATAAATATCATATGGTTACTGAATAATTTCTTGAGTTGGCATTTAAGGAATAATCACGCAATCGAGATGTTACCGATAGATGCTATTCCTCTTTAATCCTTCTTATTCCTATCTATTCCCTGATAAACCGTTTTGGTGTTTTGGAGAGGGGTTACATTTGTAATGTTTTCGAAAACAAGCAAATTAATTCTATCAACACTAAAAAATGTAAGATTATGTCAGTAAAGTATCGTTTAGTTGAGCGCAAAAATTTAGGGAATGATAAAAATCAAACTCCGGTAAAGCTATATGCACAACCTGTTTATTCCGATCTGGTCGGGTTTGAAGAGTTATTGGGTGAGATTAGTGAAGCCGGTATCCCCTCCAACCAGGTGAAAGGAGTCATCGACCGTATGAACTACCTGATAAGAAAACACCTGGCTGCCGGAAGACGGGTACAGTTCGGCGAATTTGGAAATTTCCGCTACGGGGTAGGTTCGACCGGTTCTGCCACGGAAGATGAATTTCAAACCAATATGATCAAAATTCCGAGAATCGTTTTCAGCCCGGGTACTACCCTGCGTAAAGCCCGCAAAGACACCGGCTTTGAGAAAAAAGGAGAAACGGTTGTAAAAAACAACGGAGGTAACAGCGACAGACCGGAAATTGAATAAAGCAGTCAGCACGGTAAATTGAACAATCTAAAAGAGGGTATGCCAAAAAATCCCGGCATACTCTCTTTTTATGTTCATTTTGAGCACTTTATCCGGATATTTTATTTACATTTGTATACACTTATTCATCAGTTATTTGGTTATGAAAACATTAAGGGAGTTACACGCATTCTATTTCATTTTATGCTTTGTCCTTTGCTCCTGTCATACCCAGGATACATATCGCTGGAAGAATCAGGATGACAGAATGGTTCTCATGTCCGGAAAGACCATTGTAGGAGAACTGAATCCATCTGTAACCAAAGGAATGAACCGTACGGATCAGATTGAAAAACTCGATTCCTGTACCTTTAAGATCACCAGCCGGTATATTGCGCTGGAAAATATCGAACGAGCCAGGATCTGTCTGGATTTCGTGCACAGATCTGCTTCAGATTATTGGATGATCCCTTCCGTCTCCTACAACGGGAACAACTGGGGACGTGGAAAAGAACCCAAAGGCGCACAACAGAACGGAGAATGGAGAACGTATTCTTACCGCAGCACGCCCATACCCGGGGCAACCTACTCGGAAGGAACCCGATTTGCCGTTGCCATGTGGAGCGATGTTCCTCAAAATGAAAAAGAAAGTTTCTCCTGTTCGCTGATGCCGGACAAACAAACCACTACACACCGGCTGATATGGCCGGAAGAGGAAAAACCTGTTATGTATGCAGCCAGAGACCGGTACAAACCCGGATATCAAAAACAGGAAAAACTATCTGCAGGAAATACGATCACACTGACTGCCTATCTTACTGTCAGCGACCTCCAGCCGCACCATTACGCTATACGCCACTTTTTACGCGAAGCCTGGGACCGGGCAGACAAGCAGGGAACAGATATTTATCCTCCTGAAAAAATCTGGAACTTAGGTCTTCGGTATGCCAAAGAGTATCTATGGGTGGAAGACGGAGCTTTCAGAGGCTTTACGATCGGTTTCTCACCGGACAAAAGCGGGGGATGGAGCAAGCGGAAAGGTTATGAGATCGGCTGGTGCGGACAAAATGCTTCTTTTGCCAATTCCCTTCTTTTCGATTACATTAAATATAAGAATAAGGAATCCCTGGAAAAAGGATTGGCAACCCTCGACGCATGGGCCAAACTCTGCCAGCTACCCAACGGGCTTTTTATCACGAATTACGACCGCGTCTCCAATCAGAAAAATCTGAATGACAACATCGTTTTAGATGCCTGCAACCTGGGAACGGCAGCCCTTAATTATTTTGAAGCAGCCGACCTCGTGAAAGCATGCGGACTATACAGGCCGGAATACGAACGCCTGGCTTTCGGTATCTGCGACTTCGCCAAAAACGACCAGCAGACCAATGGCGTATATGCCCGGGGCTGGTACTCGAACGGAGAATGTTTCTACCGGGAAGGTACGATCGGCTGTTTTCTGGTCCCTCCGATGCTGGAGGCTTTCACCAGATCTAAAGACAGCACTTATTTTGTTTCGGGTACGAGGGCATACGATCATTATGTCAGTGAACTGAAAACGAAAGGATATTCTACCGCCGGTGCTCTGGATACCTGGTGTATCGACAAAGAATCGTCCATCTCCCTTCTGCGTTCGGCCCTGAAATTATACAAGCTGACAAATAACAAAGAATACCTGGACGATGCCGTTGCCATCTCCTACTATTTATCGACCTGGCTATGGCATTACAACGGTGTTTACCCGGAAGACGATAATTTCACCCAATACAATTATAAGACATTCGGTGGTACTTCGGTTTCCGTACAGCATCACCACCTGGATCCATACGCCCTGTTCTGGGTGCCGGAATGGTTGGAACTGGCTAAACTGACCGGTGACGGCCAATGGAAAGAAAAAGCAATCGCCATCTGGAATAACGGTTGCCAATTGATCTCCGACGGAACATTAGTGATCAACGGACGTGTCCGCCCCGTCGGTTCCCAGAATGAAGCCTATCTGCAAAGTCACTGGAACTGGGATGCAGCTCCCCGTTTTGACAGGATCAATTCATGGCTGGTCGCCTGGCCCGGAGCTTTCAGATTGGAAACATTAAGAAAATTGGACGCTATCGATCTGCCACAAATAGAGTAGAATATTTGTAGAAAAAACAATTATTACCCTATTTTGATCGATAAATCCCCTATTTTGACCGAATAATGATACTGTGGTTTGGAAAATATAACGTAATTTTGACACGTAATAAAAAAATCACAGTATCATATCATGAAAAAATTATTCATCAGTGCCCTCGCTTTTCTGGCATTACCCTTATTTGCCCAAAAAGAGGCAAGTATCCGTGTGTATCCCCAACAGGGAACACAACAGATCAGTAAACATATTTACGGACAGTTTGCCGAACATCTGGGAACCTGTATATACGGCGGACTTTGGGTCGGTCCCGATTCTGATATCCCCAACACACAGGGATACCGTAACGATGTTCTCAATGCGTTGAAAAACTTACAAATCCCTAATCTTCGCTGGCCCGGAGGCTGTTTTGCAGATGAATATCATTGGATGGACGGTATCGGTCCGAAAGAGAACCGCCCGAAAATGGTAAACAACAACTGGGGCGGAACGATTGAAGACAATAGCTTCGGGACCCACGAGTTCCTCAACCTTTGCGAACTGCTCGGATGCGAACCTTATATCAGTGCCAATGTCGGTAGCGGAACCGTGGAAGAAATGGCGAAATGGATTGAATATATGACTTCGGAAGGCGACAGCCCGATGGCACGCCTGCGCCGCCAGAACGGTCGCGACAAAGCATGGAAGGTCAAATTCATCGGGGTAGGAAATGAAAGCTGGGGTTGCGGCGGCAGCATGCGTCCGGAGTACTATTCCGATCTGTACCGGCGTTACTCTACTTATTGCCGCAATTACGACGGAAACCGCCTGTTCAAGATTGCCAGCGGTGCCAGCGACTATGATTACAACTGGACGGAAGTGCTGATGCAAAACGTAGGCGGCCGTATGGACGGGCTTTCCCTGCATTACTACACCGTCGCAGGTTGGAACGGAAGCAAAGGATCGGCAACGGATTTCAATAAAGACGATTTCTACTGGACGATGGGCAAGTGCCTGGAAATAGAGGATGTGATCAGAAAGCACATTACCATCATGGATAAATACGATCCGAAAAAGAACGTCGCCCTGATGCTCGATGAATGGGGCACCTGGTGGGATGAAGAACCGGGAACGATCAACGGACACCTGTATCAGCAAAATACAATGCGCGATGCCTTCGTCGCCGCTCTTTCACTGAATGTATTCCACAAATACACCGATCGCCTGAAAATGACCAATATCGCCCAGATCGTCAACGTGCTTCAATCCATGATCCTCACGAACGGCCCGAAGATGTTGCTCACTCCGACTTACTATGTTTTTGAAATGTATAAAGTACATCAGGATGCCACATATCTTCCGATGGATCTGATCTGCGATAAAACGAAAGTACGTGACAACCGGGAAGTTCCTATGTTGAGCGCATCTGCTTCGAAAGATAAGAACGGCTCGATCCATATCACACTCGCCAATGTGGATACCGACAATGCACAAAATATATCCCCCTTTGGCTATGGCATGAGAAAATCCATGGCGGGCGGGAAGATATCCGGGGTAAGTGGCCGGATACTGACATCCGGTTCCATCAACGACCATAACACTTTCGAGAAACCGGACGTGGTCAAACCGGCAGTATTCAACGGCGCCAAAGTAGAGAAAGGCCGACTGAATATCAATCTTCCTGCCAAATCGATCGTCGTACTGGAAGTGAAGTAGCTTTTTCATCGTATTTTACCATCCTGCCAGTAAATTCGTGCCGGCAGGATGGTTTGCGCCTCCTTTAAATTGTATACATTTGCGGGATAATAATCTCACTCGAATGAAACTCTTACCAAAAATACTACTGGCATGTTTATTAACGGGGCAGGCCGTTCATGCTCAAACAGAATTCCGGATTTACGATACTATACAAGTCACCCACCACAATCTGCACTTCGATATCCGTAATTTCAAAGACCAGACATTATACGGCAAAGCGGATATATCCATCCGGAGTAAGATGGATAACCTGAAATATGTTCCTTTGCTTTTGCGACAAATGGAAATAGACAGTATTTGGGTGAATGGTTCGCTCCTTTCCGGTTATCAATACAATGATACTTTGCTGCGGATACCATTGGTTTCCCCTCTGAATGAAGGTGACAAATCGGTGGTTTCCATCGCATACCACGGTACCCCGGCTGCTGCCGAATTTGGAGGATTCTTGTTTAACGACAGTCTGCGAATGGCATATAATATGGGAGCATCGATCAATGATATCCCCCATAGCTACGGACGGGGTTGGTTTCCCGCCGTCGATGATTTCCGGTCGAGAAGTACTTTCGACCTTCATTTCAGAGTTGAAAGCGGCCTGAAAGCGATCGGGAACGGATTGCTGAAAGATACAGTCTCCAACGGGGACGGAACGACCACATGGCATTGGACTGTCAACCAGCCAATCCCGGAATATCTGGTCAATGTGGCGGTCGGTGATTACCGGAAGATCGAAATGAGCCACCGACAAGCCGGCAGAACACTGCCTATCGATATATACGTTTTACCCCAGGAGGTCGAAAATGCCAGGGAAGCCTATGCGATCGTCCCCGGAATACTGGAGAGCATGGAAAAACGATTCGGCGAATATGCGTTCGACCGGGTAGGATACGTATCCGTCAACAGTCCCGGAGGTGCTATGGAGCATGTGGGGAATATATCCATGCCGATGAATCCACAGCCTACCCTCGATTATCAGTTATATATCATTCACGAATTGATACACGGATGGTTCGGGAATAAAGTGACCTGTGCCACAGCCGGAGACATGTGGTTAAACGAAGGGATCACGACCTTCTGCCAGGAACTGGTATTTCAGGACCTGTTCTCACAACAAGAGGCAAAAAACGATTCTGAGGGTAATCTTTTGTTCGTTCTTTCCAGTTCCTTAAACTACGACGGAGGTTATTATCCTTTACAGGGAATGCCGCAGGAACACACCTACGGCATAGCGACGTACTACAAAGGAGCTGCCGTGATGCATACGCTACGTTATTACCTCGGTGACGACCTGCTGATACCTGCCCTGAAAGACTATATAGATACTTTTGCCTTCCGGCATGTCACAACCGACGAATTCAAAGACTTCCTGTCGGCCCATACCGGGAAAAACCTGGATGATTTTTTCAACCTGTGGATAAAACAACCCGGATTTCCGGCGTTCGAGATCGATTCGATCGTTTCCACGCAGGTGAACGACGGATATAAGGAAACGATTTTTCTGGAACAGAAATTATGCCATGCCAACGAATACGGGCATAATGTACGTGTCCCGATCACTCTGTTCGACGAAACAGGGAAAGAAAGCACGGAGATAGAAGTGACGGCGACCGGAGAAAAACCTTCGTTCATGACGCAAACTCCGTTCAAACCGGCCTATTGGGTCGTCAACAGAAACAACGATGTAGCATTAGCTTCTTTTACCCGGCAGTTATCAATCAATAATCCCGGCCAATATTCTCTGCCCGGGTATAACCTTGAACTGGAGTGTAAGCAGGTTAAGGACCCGGTAAATGTCTATTTACAACATTATTGGGTGGCACCGGACGCCATGCAGACAAAGTCGGATATTCTTTTATCGGATACTCATTATTGGCGCATAGCCGGTCATATCCCTGCTTCCTGTTCGTTAAGCGGAACGTTTACGATCGATAAAAAGTATCTGGACAGCGAGCTGTTGAAAGACGGCCCGGAAGAAGTGCTCGTCATGTACCGCCCTACCCCTTCCGACAACTGGCAGGAGCATTCTGCAGGTTCGTTGGAACAGGGATATTTTATCGTTGCCGACAATCTCAAACCTGGGGAATATTGCCTGGCTGTTCGAGTTTTAAACAGAAATTAATCACAAATCACAATTGTGTATTATCAATTGTTTTCTACCTTTGTCGGCAGAATGAAAAATACACTATCTAATTAAAATAAAAGAATTATGAAACCTACATTATTTCTACTGGCTGCCGGTATGGGTAGCCGCTACGGAGGTTTGAAACAATTGGACGGACTGGGTCCTAACGGGGAAACAATCATGGATTATTCAATCTACGATGCTATTCAAGCCGGTTTCGGAAAGCTCGTCTTTGTTATCCGTAAAGATTTTGAACAAGATTTTCGTGATAAGATCATTTCTAAATATGAAGGTCATATTCCTTGCGAATTAGTATTCCAGGCTATCGATAATCTTCCCGAAGGATTTACCTGCCCGGCAGAACGTACAAAACCATGGGGTACGAACCATGCTGTTATGATGGGTGCCGACGTGATCAAGGAACCGTTCGCTGTAATCAACTGTGACGACTTCTATGGCCGCGATTCTTTCCAGGTAATGGGCAAATTCCTTTCAGCACTGCCTGACGGTTCTGAAAACACATATGCAATGGTCGGTTTCCGCGTAGGAAATACGTTGAGCGAAAGCGGTACCGTTTCCCGTGGCATTTGCAGCACAGACGAAAACGAGTTGTTGACTTCTGTTGTTGAACGTACCAAGATCCAGCGTCTGGACGGTGAAGTTAAATACATCGGCGACGACGGCGAATGGGTGGCTACTCCCGACACTACTCCGGTAAGTATGAACTTCTGGGGCTTCACACCCGACTATTTCGCTTACAGCAAAGATTTCTTTAAAGTGTTCCTGAGCGATCCGAAGAATATGGAAAATCTGAAAAGCGAATTTTTCATTCCTTTGATGGTCGATAAGCTGATCAGCACCAGTACGGCTACTGTAAAAGTATTGGATACGAACAGCAAATGGTTCGGAGTAACTTATCCGGAAGACCGTCAGGAAGTTGTCGATAAGATCCAGGCATTGGTCGATGCTGGTGAATATCCAGAAAAGCTGTTTTAACAACTGAACAATCATACAAAATTCCCGGTAGAGCTGTTATTTTTCAGTTATTCTACCGGGAATTTCTTTTTCTCACCAAAAATCTGTAATATTGTTCCAAATTATGTAATCGCACACATGGGGATCAAAGAAAAAACAGACACGGAATTAGCCATCTTACTCACTCTTAATGATGAAGCGGCTTTCAGTGAACTATATGTGCGCTATAAAGACAAATTGTATTACTTCTGCCTCCATTTACTCAAATCAAAAGAAGAAGCCAACGATATCGTTCAGGAAATATTTATCCGTATCTGGGAATCACGTAACTTCATCAACCCGGACCTCTCTTTTTCTTCTTTTCTCTATACAATGGCACGCAACAGGATACTTAATTATTTCCGGGATATCGATATCGATGAAAAGGTAAAAGAAATACTTGCCACACAAAAAGTTACGGAGGAAGAGGCGATCGACTCCAAAATAATCTACACTGAATATCAGGTGATCCTTCAGAATGCAATCAGCCAGCTTCCCCCGCAACGCCGGAAGATATTCAACATGAGCCGCATCGAAAGTATGTCTCATAAGGAAATTGCAGCCGAATTAGGTATTTCGGTCAATACCGTGCAGGAGCATATTTCAGAGGCGCTCAAATTTATAAAAGCCTATTTCAGCAAACATGCGGATATGTCCATAAGCCTGTTGCTGGCAGCTTTTATCCTGTATAAATAATACTTAGTTATTACTGAAAAAGTCGCCGGTTGTTTTAACTTCTTCCAGCTTTTCTTCTATCAGGGCCGTCAATTCCTTTACTATATCCGGATATTTGGTAGCCAGATTATATTTCTCCGAAGGATCGGCATTTATGTTAAACAGTAAAGGCAATTCACCTTTAAAATAATCCAGTCCCAACTGGCTGTATGTTTTCACATGCAACTTCCATTTGCCTTTCCGTACCGCCATCAACTGATGGTCGATACCAAAATAGAAGAATGGCGTTTCCGGTTTCGGAGCCACACCTTCGTATCCCAGGTAAGAGGCTACATTCTTTCCGTCGATGACCCGGTCTGTCGGAATAGCTGCACCGCCCATCCATACGGAAGTGGCAAAAACATCCATGGAAGTTATAACCTCTTCATTGACCTGACCGTTGAGATGGCCCGCCCAGCTAACAAGGTACACGGACACCCCCTTCCCAGGTGCTGCCTTTACCGTCACGGAAGATACCGGCCGATCCGCCTTCCTCGTTCCGGGGCAGCCAGGGCCCGTTATCGCTCATAAACCAAACGATCGTATTCTTATCAAGACCTTCTTTCCTGAGAGCAGACAAAATCTCCCCTACCCCCCAGTCGATCTCTTCCACCGCATCGCCGTAAGTACCCCTCTTGGATTTGCCGATAAAGGCTTTTCCGGGATATAACGGAACATGAGGCATTGCATAAGGGACATAGACAAAGAAGTTTTCTTCCTTATGCTTTTTAATGAATGATATCGCTTTTTCCGTGTAAAGCGCTGTCAGTTCCGACTGGTCGGGATTCATTTTGAGCGTATCATTTCCACACATCAAAGCTATATCCGGATATTTCGGGGGGATCATATCATTACTGTACGGAAGACCTACATATTCATCGAAGCCATTCTGCAAAGGCAAATATTCCTTCTTCGTACTTCCCAGATGCCACTTGCCATAGATAGTCGTAGCATATCCCTGCTCTTTCAGCAATTCGGCCATCGTCAGTTCGCGGGGATGAATACCTCTTTCTGCATCCGGGCTCAGTACCCAGCGGAAGCCGGCACGCACCGGATAACGTCCTGTCAATAAGGAATAACGGCTTGCTGTTGAAGCCGGGGATGCACTGTAATAATTCGTAAAGCGCATACCGTCCAGAGCCATCCGGTCCAGATTAGGAGTCTTTATATCCGGATGTCCCGTCACACCTATATCTCCATACCCCATATCGTCACAGTAAATAATAACGATATTCGGGCGGGTGGTCTTGTTTTCTTTAGCTGCTGCCTGGCACAAAGGTACCGGCAGCAATGCTAAAGCTATTTTTATATGATTATTCATTTTTGTTTTCTTTCCTGTCACTTTTCCTTATTACTTAAATACCTGTAACATCGGACGGCCGATCCATACCTGCGGCTGTTTCAGATTGAAGATATGAGCGATAGTGGCAGCCGTGTCAAACTGCATCATGCTTTCAGAAAATTCATAACCTTTCTTGATTCCTTTTCCGGAAATAATGAAAGCTGTTTCCATTTCCTGCATCGTCTTACCACCATGTCCTTTATTGATCCCCCCGTGGTCGGAAGTAACAATAAAGATCGTATCATCCAACATACCGGCATTTTTTACAGCTTCTACGATCTGAGCGATATAACCATCCAATACTTTCAGCATATTATAATACTCCGGGGTGTCATGGCCATCCGCATGGCCGATATGATCCGGGTTATCAAAAATGACCGCACACAGGTTCGGTTTGGCCGATTGGATATAGTCGACAGCATAACGAGCCGTAGCATCGGGTTCTTTTGAAGCCTCGGCCACATGCTTGTCGTAATTCAGCGCCAGGGTGTCCACAACATAACGGATCCCTTTCCATTCGCAGACACAACCTATCTCAGCCTTCGGTTCCGATTCACGCAACAGGCCAAATACAGTCGGGAAAATACCGTCTTTACTCAATACCCGCGAAGGTAGTTCCGGTGTTCTCGATCCCCATTCCGTATATCCGTGTAATTCAGGACCTGCCCCCATAAACATGGATGCCCAGTTCACAGCACTGGAAGATGGCAGTACACTTCTTTTTTTCAACGTATAGGAACCATCCGCCATCAATTTCTTAACCGTGGGCATTTCCGCTTTCTCCACGCTATAGGCTCCCCAGCCGTCGAGACCGATCAATATGACATGTTTAGCCTTCCATTTGGCTGCAAACGAAACATTGGCAAATAAAAAAATAAAAGCAACGATATATAAATATTTTCTAGTATCCATATTTTATGTATTAAATAATAAAGGTTGTTTCTACGACAACACAGTCCGGAAACAACCTTTAAGAGAGTATTGATATTAATTATTCGGCAGTTTCCCAACCCGGGTTTTGTTTTAACTTAGGATTCAACGCTATTTCCTGAGTAGGAATAGGTTCCAGATAATATTTTTCCAGCCATCCCGACGGTTTTGCGAACAGGATAGAATATCCCTCATCAGCCCCATTGAGAATATTGAGCTTACCACCATAGTTACTGCTCTTCACCCATGCGCCTAATGGTTGTTTATTCACATATTCCCCTTTCTTCCAACGTTTCAGGTCACGGAAACGGAAACCGTCACCCATCAGTTCGATACGACGCTCACGACGGATTTCCCACAACACGGGATCTACGCTCTGGTCTCTGTTCAAATCGAAGGAAGCATCTATTTCCGATACATTCATAGATGGAATAACCGCACGAACACGAAGTTTATTGATAGTGGCATCAGCTACGGACTGAGAAAATTCACCTAATTCAAATTTAGCTTCAGCATAGTTCAGCATCACTTCTTCTATACCAAATAGCAGATAATCGACAGTAGAAGAACGCAACGCCATATTATCGACGTGACGGTTATAATATTTCCAGAAATAGAACCCTAAATGGCTAACAAGGAATCCCTGTCCGTTCGGGAAGTTACGGAAATGGGGAAAACCGGAAACCTGATACCCGACGAAGTTAGATACCGGTAAACTCTTGCCTGTCGCCGAGCCACCTATTTCTTCCATATAGTCAATATATTCACGATCACTGGCAACTCCGGTATGCTCCCAACCGAATGATGTACCGGCGGCACCTGTCAGGTTCACTTTATACGGAGGAACTACCGTCCAATATAAACGGCGGTCACGGTGACGGAACTGGGCATTCAGATCCTTATCGCCTTCATACACCTTACTGGTAGAAACCGGACGTCCGTCTGAACATAGATAACTGTCAACAGCATCTTTTGTCAGGTCGACGTACCATGCCGAAGAGCGGATCACGCGTGTGATACTATGCGTTACCATATCCGTTTCATATTGTTTAGCCAGGATCACCCCTGTTTTTCCAACCAATTCTTCCGAATTATAAAGATCATCATAATTAGACATGATAGCAGGATAAGTATTCATCAACTTTTCTGAAGCATCTGCACAAGCTCGCAGGTAAGTTTCGCTATCATTCAATCCGTGATATTTACGCCATGTACCTTCAAACAATCCGAAACGGGAAATCAGGGCTCTGACAACATGAACATTGATCGTATTTGTCCCTGTACCATCCTCTTTGATATGTTCTTCTGCCCATTGCAGCTCTTCCAGAATATGTTTGGCGACTTCGTCTCTCGGAGTCCGCTCACAATAAAGTTCTTCCGTATCCGTATCATCCAGCACTCTGTCGATCCAGGGCACATCGCCATAAGCCGCCATCATATCGAAATAACGTAAAGCTCTGAAAAAGTAACCGACACTTCTCCAGTGGTCTTTATCGACATCACTCATGGAAGAACCATCGATATTCTGCAACATTATATTTACACGACGGATAAACGTAAAGCTCCAGGAATCGCTGGTCGCCGGTAATTTCTTTAACTGATATGCATAATCGGACTCTCCTCCGGAATTGGCATAAATTATATTATCCGTATCATACTCACTCGATATATTGGCCGGTGTATAACCACCATCCGTTGGAAATCCGTCGAAATATTCATACAATCCCCAGGCATACGTTTTGAAGTTATCATTCGTTTCAAATGCAGTCGCTTCAGTCTGCTGGTCCAAGGGGATTTTATCCAAAAAATCACTTGAACATCCCGTCAATCCCAAACCGGTTAAAGCGATGACCGGTAATACGATATATTTTTTCAAATTCATATTCTTTCTTTTTAATAGTTTCATAATAATACAGAATTACAAGCTTACGCTGAAGCCAAAGGCATACGAACTCATGAAGGGATAACCCAGTCCGTTCGCTTTACTTTCGACCGCCGGGTCGAGACCTTTAGGCATATGATCGAACGTAAACGGATTTTCTGCTGAAACATACACTCTCAGGTTACTGATACCAATTTTAGAGATTACACTCTGAGGGATTGTATATCCCAGTGTCAGATTCTTCACCCGCAGATAAGCTCCGTTAGTCAGATACTTTGTCTGGGCACGAACATTCGCTGCATAGTTCGTATTTCTCATACCTGTTTCATACAAACGAGGGAAGAAAGCTCCGGTATTTTCAGGAGTCCAGTAATCCAATTGATGTTCATAGATCGTACCGAATTCATAATAATACGGGAAGATCAAATCGTTTGTCAACCATTTGTCACATTTTCCGACTCCCTGTAAAAGGAAAGAGAAGCTGAAGTTATTCCATGACAAACCACCGTTTATACCATATTGGAAACGTAATGAGTTATTCCCGATAATCTTACGGTCGCCCGGATCATAAATCGTTTCATTTCCTGAATTGATGATACCGTTGCCATCCAAATCCTTGAACATCATATCACCCGGATTCGGTTTCACACCTTCCACATGAGGAATACCGTCTTTCAGGGTACCATTTTTCAGATTCGCATCCAAAGTTCCCTCTACAAAGTCATCGACCGTGTACAACCGATCAGTTACATATCCCCATATTTCACCTAACTGTTGTCCTTCCACATAGGTTTTATTATCATTAGTACGAATCACACCGGCTACATTATTTTTAAACTTTGTGATATAGGCTTTGTAATCATACAGGTTGAAACCGATATTATAATGTACTTTACCTATTTGGTCACGCCATGCCAATTCAAGTTCGAAACCGGTAGATTTCAAATCGGCTACATTCTGTAAAGGAGCTGTTGCACCCAAAGTTGCAGGTAATTGCGATCCGCTGGTCAACATATCCTTCGTATCGCGGCGGAAAAGGTCGAAGTTGGCGGAAAGACGATTCTTCAAGGCACTGATATCGAAACCGAGGTTTAAGGTACGAACCGTTTCCCAGGTGAAATTGCCACTTACCAGACCCGGCTGCTTCAGAGTAATAGGCTGTGTATTATTATCCAACCATTTCGACTTTTCAGATTCCATACTTGGTACAAACTGGTAGGGATCGATATTCTGATTACCAACCGTACCGATTGATCCTCTGATCTTAAATTCAGGAATATAATCGCGCAACGGTTCCATAAAACTTTCTTCCATCACTCTCCATCCCACAGACAGAGACGGGAAGAATCCCCAGCGACTACCCGACGGGAATTTGGAAGAAGCATCATAACGTCCGTTCAGCTCAAGCAGGTAACGGTTTGCATAGTCATAATTCAAACGTCCGAAAAATCCCATCACCGTATATTCGGTAAACTTATCATACGCTTTCTGTACACCCACAGACTGGGAAATCGAAGGCATATCGTCATTGATCATATTTGAAGTTTCAGCTTTCAGATAATCATAATGATTGGATTCCTGGTTATATCCTAATAATAAAGAGAAATTATTATCGGCGAAGCTTTTGGCGTATGAGCCGTAAATGTTCAAAGCCGTATAATTTGTAACAGCACGTTGGCGGCTATACGTTGAATAATCAGAAGTGTATTCTTCCGAGAATTTATCAGCATTGGCAAAACGGATACGTTTTGAATACTTTGTCTCGGTTTCATTCAGGTTATCATATGTAAACTCTGCATTCAAAACCATGTCTTTGATCGGCGTTGCTATCAATTTGGCGAAGACACGCGTATCAGAGATCGCATTCGTGTTCTGACCGCCCAAACGAGTCAGGTTACCTGCTGTACCGGAATATAGATCTTCGTCATTGATCGTAATCATCCCTGTCGGGTTGTAAGACGGAGCCCACACCGCTTTGGAATAGTTGGCACCGCTGGGCATGCCTTTATCCGATTTATAGAAACTAAGATCCAACTGTCCTGTCAACCAGTTCGTTATTTTCGAACTGATAAAACCTTTCGCATTATAACGTTTATAGCTATCCATATCGGTTGTCATGATACCATCGGAACCCGTATATCCCAAAGAAATACGGTATGAAGAACGTTCGGTACCCCCGCTCACAGAGAAATCATGTTTCTGCTGGAAACCTGTTTCCGACAAGAAATCCTTCATTATATCCGTTTGTGCCAACTGATAACGCATGCCACCTATATCTGCATATCCATCCGGGTAAGCAGACGGATTAGAACCATATTCATGAAGCAGATCCAGCCATGTATCCACAGTCTGACCGGAATAATATGTTATATAACCCATATCCGAATATGCCTGAACGGTCTGGAGCGGATTCGCTTTTACCGGCAAATTCGTCGGCTTTGAAAAAGAAAAATTATTACTGTATGTCAGCTGTACTTTCTGTTCTTTCTGGACCCCTTTGGTTGTAATCAGGATAACACCAAAAGCAGAACGAGCTCCGTAGATAGAGGCAGATGCCGCATCCTTCAGGACTGTAACCGACTCGATATCATTCGGATTGAGTAAGTTCAACGAACCGGAGAACGGCACATTATCGACAAGAATAAGGGGGTCGCCGTCATTGATACTCGTTGTACCGCGAATATTAAAATCCAGACCGCCACCAGGCTCACCGCTACCGGAAGTAACCTGTAATCCCGGAACTGCTCCCTGCAACAAAGCACCTGTAGTCGGAACCGGGCGGTCTCCCATCACCTCATCCATTTTAACGCTACTTACGGAACCGGTCAGGTTGGCTTTTTTCTGTTTCGCAAAACCGACTACTACGACTTCATCCAGAGCCTGTGTATCCTCAATCAATGCAACTTCCACACTCTGTTGTCCTTTTCCTATCGGCATTTCTTTTGTCAGATAACCAATGTATGAAACAACCAAGGTACCTTTCTCCGGTACTTCCAGAGAAAAATTACCATCCATATCGGTCACAGTACCACTGGTAGTACCTTTTACAAACACGTTAGCACCAATAATAGGCTCGCCATGATTATCACGGATAGTACCGGTTACTTTTTTGGCATTTTGTTCAACAGCCGGAAAAGACGCTTTGGCTTGTCCCCGACTGACCGATATCGTATTATTGATCTTTTTAAAAGACAATCCCGTCTGGCGGGATAATTCATTCAGAATAGCATCTATCGAACCTTCTTTAATTTGTACACTTACATTTTTCAAGCCTTTTAAAACGGATTCGTCATAAAAGAAATTAAAGCCGGTGATTTTACTCAATTGTTCAAAAGCGTCGCTGACTGACGTCTGTTTCACCACATACGTGATGTCGCTTTCTTTAAGACTTTGCCCTAAAGCTCCTTCCGCGCAAAGTAACTGCGACGACAGAGCGATAGCACAAACGGTTAACGAAGTTCGCATAAGAGTCTTGTTATAGATTAGATTATAATTCATACATTTGTAATGTTTTAATAAATGATGTTTGTTAAGACAGGCAGAGATACTTTACAATCCAGTGGCTCAATACTGTTCTGAAGGTCCCTGCTGAAAATCAGTGAAGGCAGTAGTGTAGCAGCACTACTGCTTTTTTCATATATTTTATCATCTAGTGTTTATCATAGGCATTCCGTTTTTTTTAATGTTAGACTTAATGTTTATCATATAATATAATATTATCTCCTTCGAGTCGGCTTCGAAGTCCTGTCGTAAAGCAGATGGCTTCAATTACAGCCTCGATACTTTTGTTATCATGAGTACCCGTGATGCGATACTCACAATCTTTACATTGCAAAATCACTTTTCGATTATAAGTACGGTTGATTGTTTTAATTACTTCACGGATCGGTTCTTTGTTAAAATACAGGGAACCATGTATCCACTTTATATAGTTGTTTTCCTCAATGGTTTCCTTACGAACGTTCCCGTCTATTTTATTGATCGAAAGATGTTCATTCGGTGAAACAGCCAGCTGAAGGTCCTGGTCGGCAACATTTACCCTGACTTTTCCTGTCGATACGGTTAGTTTGATAAATTCATCTTCTTTGTAAGATTTGAAATCGAATGAAGTACCCAATACCTTTACCTGGGCCTCTCCGCTTTTTATAACAAAAGGTTTATCCGGATCGGGAGTCACATCGAAGAACCCCTCTCCTTCTATCTCTATGGTACGTTCTTCTTTATTAAAATTATTGGGGATGCGAACCTTTGTATCAGAATTAAGAATGATCTTCGTGCCATCTGCCAACCGTATACTTTTCTTTTCGCCTTTTGCAGATATTTTTTCCGTATAAGTAATCATCTGTTGCGGACGGTCATAGATTTTTAATAAACCGAACGTCACACTGAAAGCAAGAATTAAAATAGCAGCAATCCGATAAAAACCGTTCAAACGGTTTTTATTCCTAACACCAGTGTTAGCGGATTTATTTTTATGTTCGATCTTTGATAATAAGGAAGAAACTTCTTTGCGTAATTCTGTTTCCCTTTCTGAAGTCGGTTGGGCCATATCCCTATCGATAGCATCCCAAAGCGGCTGGATAACAGAATCCAGCCCGGCATGGCTGTCCGGAGATTTCAGCCATTGAAGCAATGTCCGCAACTCCTGTTCCGAACATTGATCTTTTATATATTTTTGAAGAAGCGATATGATGATCGTGTCTCTCATAAGTATCTTTATAAAATGACTGTTTTTAAGTCTGTTTATAAAGGATACACACAAAAGATTTCCGTCTAGGGGTCAACAAGTTTTTATTTAATATACATTAACAATTATAACAAAAAAAATCTTGTCACCCTGCGCTTAAAACGCGATGACAAGATTCCCATTCAGTAACTTTTTATATACTTAATCTTTTAGAAACTATACTGTACTGCCAGATTCATCCGGTTGGCATGGCGTGTCTGATCGTTGAAATCCGTACGCCATCCTCTCAGGTATTCGGCACCCACCTGCAGGTCGGGCGTTATATTCCAGAACAGGTTTGCCACCAGATACTGGCCGTAACGATATTGTTCGGAAGGAGTGACAGGGTAATCGTTGTCACTGTACAGGCGGGACTGGCTGTAAGTACTTGAAACAAATACTTTCGGAGTGATATTGTACTGCAAACCGGCATACCAGCCCATCATCGGAAGCACCTGCATGTGGCCGGATTTGGCCGGATCGGGAACAATATCCACATTGAGGTTGCTCAGGTCGTTCATGTACTGGCTGATACCTTTACCGTAAACACCTTGTCCGTACACCTGCACTTTGCTGCAGACATTGAAAGTCGTGGAGAGTAAAACACCCCAACCGGTTTCCGATTCGGCTTTATTGGCTACCAGGTTATCATAGGTCATACTTCTGACGATAGCGGCCGCACGCAGATGACTTTTTGAGTTCCATCCGTATTGCAGATAAGCCGGGAAATTCGGCATACGTTGTGAACCGATACTCAGCTTGTCATTGGTGATCCCGTCCACAACCGGCATTTCCACACCGATACCGGCTTTCCATCCTTTTCCGAAGGCACGTTCATAACGGAACTGCGTTGCATGATAGATAGCCATCCCGTTCGGTCCGGCAAAGTCGATCGTCGGAGGAATAGCCGACAGGTCCATAAACGAACCGTAGTCGTATCCGAGTGTGAAACCCAGTAAAGATGCATAAGCATTTCTCAACTCAAACCCTTTACCGTCACCGCGGAAATTACCGGCGGTATAGACAACGAAGTCACCTAAATGTTTGGTATGTCCTACCAACTTCAGGAAGACCGTACTGGTCGTTGCATCCATCTGGAACTGGTTTCTTACGTGTGACGCACCTTTGTTGGGGATCAGTGCAGGGTAGAAATCAATATCCTTGGAAATACCGCCGAAGTCGTATTCGGCTGTTGCCTTTACATATCCGCCGATACCCAGGGCGAAACGGCCTTTGTGGTCGGTCAGCAGGAAACGGGGAATACCCGGTTCGTGGAAACGCTGATTCTGGGTTTCGTTCAGTATCCGGATAATCTCATCGCCCGCCTTGTCACGGGATATGAACAGGATTGAATTCGGCTCCTCATCCTTGATGATCACTTTCTGAGCCTGGGTATGGGTAGACAGTAGACCTAACCCGAGCAGTAAGGCTGCTCCTTTAACAAATGCTTTCATAAATGTGTTTTGTTTAGACGTTTTACCAGTAAGGAACAAGCATTGCATGAAAAGGTTGTGTTAAAAGGTTGCGTTAACGACTAAAAGTAACTATTTTTGTTGCCTTAATAACAAAATAAAACGAAGATGAAAAAGCTGTTTGCTATAGGTTTACTCCTTATTGGAATATTGTCATCCTTTCATTTGCAAGCGCAGGAAGTTGAGACACTTGTCCTGATCGATACCGATATGGGAAAGATCAAAGTGAAGTTATTTAACGATACTCCACAACACAGGGATAATTTTATCAAAAATGTGAAAGAACACCGTTACGACGGATTACTTTTCCATCGTGTGATCAAACAATTCATGGTACAAGGAGGTGACATCAACTCGAAAGATGCTCCTATCGAACAGCATCTCGGCGACGGAGATCCGGGTTATACCATCCCTGCAGAGATCGTCTATCCGAAATATTTCCACAAACGCGGCATGTTATGCGCTGCCCGTACCAGCGACGATGAAAATCCGGAACGTGCCTCATCCGGAACGCAGTTCTATATCGTCACCGGAAAGTTCTATACGGAAATGGAACTGGATAAGATGGAAAAGGCCGAAAACAGGACATTCACTCCGGAAGAGCGTCAGGCTTACATGCTGGAAGGCGGTGCTCCGAACCTGGATAACAAGTACACAGTCTTCGGTGAAGTCATAAAAGGTATGAAAGTTGTCGATAAAATCCAATTTGTCGAAACAAATGAAGACGACAGGCCGTTAAAGAATATAAAGATCAAGACAATGAAAGTTGTCGATAAATAATCATTAAACGAAATTAAGAATGGAAACGCAAACAAACGAGACACAGGTGTTGATGAAAACCAGCCTGGGTAACATCAAACTGAAACTATACAACGAAACACCGAAACATCGCGATAACTTTATCAAGCTGGTAGAGGACGGAACTTACAACGGCCTGCTTTTCCACCGTGTGATCAAGGATTTCATGATCCAGGGAGGTGACGTCACATCCAAAGATGCTCCGATGAGCAAACAGCTTGGTGCCGGCGACCTGGGCTATACGGTTCCTGCCGAGTTCGTTTATCCGAAATATTTCCATAAAAAAGGTGCACTCTCTGCTGCCCGTACCGGCGATGAGGTGAATCCCGAAAGAGAATCTTCTGCATCCCAGTTCTATATCGTAACCGGTAAAGTCTACAAAGATGCCGAACTGAATCAGATGGAGAAACAAAAAGAAGGCCGTCTGAAACAATCTATTTTCGCCCGCCTGCAAAAAGAAAATGCGGCAAAGATCAAGGCGGCTTACCAGAGCGGAGACAAAGCGGAACTGGCTATCATCCGCGATACCCTGGTAGGTAAAACCGAACTGGAAGCGGAAAAACGTAAAGAGGAAGCCAAGCTGACTCCGGAACAACGCGAAGCTTACAAAACAATCGGCGGTGTTCCTTTCCTGGATAATGAATATACGGTTTATGGCGAAGTGGTAGAAGGACTGGACGTAGTGGATGCCATCCAAAATGTCAAGACCAACCGACAGGACCGTCCGCTGGAAAATGTGGTTATCGAATCAGTAGAAATCATTGAATGATACAATTCTCTGCTTATAAAGAACATTATAAAGAAACAATACGCCTGGGTGTCCCGATCATGTTGGGACAGCTGGGCATTATTATTGTCGGGTTTGCCGATAACATTATGGTGGGGCATCACAGTACAGCCGAACTCGCCGCCGCCTCATTCGTCAATAACTTCTTCAACCTGGCTTTTATTTTCGGAATGGGTTTTTCATACGGCCTCACTCCTATTATCGGCGGGCTGCATGCCAACAAAGAATATCGCCAGGCCGGTGAGACACTGAAGAACAGTCTTTTTATCAATTTCATCGTCGGGGTCCTGTTGAGTTGCCTGATGCTTCTGCTTTTACTGAATATCGATATATTAAAGCAGCCGGAAGAGTTGATGCCGTATATCGTTCCTTATTATATCCTGCAACTATTCTCGGTAATATTTGCCATGCTGTTCAATTCGTTCAAACAGTTCAGCGACGGTACGACCGATACGGTCACGCCGATGTGGATCATGCTGGGGGCGAATGTGCTGAATATTATAGGTAATTATTTCCTTATCTATGGTAAATACGGCGTTCCCGAACTGGGACTGACAGGGGCCGGTATTTCTACGCTCGTCAGCCGTATCCTGACCTTTATCGTTTTCTATATTTTATTTACCCGAAGGGAAAAGTATAAGGAGTTTTTAGTGGGGTTCAAAAATGGGGTTGTCAACCGGCTGAATCTCTCTAAACTGATACGTTTAGGTTTTCCTGTAGGACTGTTGATGGGAGTTGAAACAGGGTCGTTCAGCCTGAGTGTTATTATGATGGGATGGTTAGGAAGTACGGCATTAGCTGCTCATCAGGTATTGGGTGTTATTACTACGCTTGGGTTTATGGTTTACTACGGGATAGCTGCGGCAGTTACGATACGGGTCAGTGTTTTTAAAGGGTATAGCGACTGGCTGAATATTCGTCAGGCTTCCTTTGCCGGACTGCATCTGATCATGGGAGTTGCTGTCCTGTTCGTTTCATTTATTATGTTATTCCATAAGAATATGGGATATTTGTTTACTCCGGAGCATGAAGTGGTGGCAATGGTGGCTTTGTTGTCCTGGTCGGTTGTTCTGTACCAGTTCGGCGACGGATTACAGATATTGTTCGCCAATGCTTTGCGTGGTATTTCGGATGTGAAATATATGGCTTACTGCGCTTTTATCTGCCACTTCGGGCTGGCGTTGCCGATCGGGTATATTTGCGGATTTATCTTTGACTGGGGAGCGATCGGTATCTGGTGCGGGTTTCCGATAAGTCTGACGACGTTGGGGGTATTGCTTTGGAGACGGTTTAATAAACTCACTCTGAAACCTATAAAACAACAATAATAAAAATCCCTTTTGCAATCGATTATACACTACAAAATCGATTACAAAAGGGATTTTTTATCTCTATTTACTTTACTATTTCACGATCACTTTGCTGCTTTTCACATCTCCCTTTTCGGTTGAGACCTTTACGACATAGACGCCTCCTGTCAGATAGAGGCGTTTGACCGGTTCGTTTATTGACTGGAGACTGAGTTGTAATCTGCCGGAAAGATCATATACCCGTACCGTCTTCAGTCTGTCAGAGGAAGAGGTAGCAACTACAATTTCACCGGCTACCGGAGAATAGATGGCAATATCGCTTTCTGCCTGTAGCCCATCTTTTCCACTGTTCAGGAAATAGCGGCCATGCGTAGAACCGGGAACAGTTACCTGTGTGTTCAGGGCATCCAGCCGGATACTTTGATCCAGCAGGGCATCATAAAGGTAAAGCGGACTGTCGAACTGTTCGATCCCCTCGAAAGTGAGGGTTACATCTTGTGCGTTATCGCTGTAAATGCCCAGCGGGATGTTGGTAATAGCCGACGTTTGATTGATAGCCACCGCCTGATTTCCGGCTACGCTGTACAGAGCAGGATGCTGTTTTTCGTCCGTATCCAATAATACGGCTGCATCCTCGCCGATGCGGTAGTCGGTATCAGCCTGTTCCCGTTTGACAATGGAAATAGAACTACATTCGTCATTCCGTTTGGCTGAGATGTAAAGAGTCGGGAAAGTTTCTCCTTCTGATGAACGGGTTGAAAGCGAGGTATTATTATCTGCCGACATCATTTCCGGAGTAAAAGTGACAGTAAGGGATTTCGCCTCAACTGCATCCTGTTTCCGAACAAAGAAGCCTTGCATGGGTTTCAGAAAACCGCCAGTACTACCGTTTGTACTTACCGTTTCGTTTCCTTTGTCTAATACAAATGCGTCATATTCCGTCCAGTAAGTTCTAGTCAACTCTCCATTTCCATCAAAAAACTTTTCCATATTCAAATAGGTCATAAACGGATTGCCTACAAAGAAGAAGTAGCCGTTGGTAGCATTTATGACTTCAGCTTTTAACTTCGCTACTCCCGTATCGAAACCTAATTTACCACGTTTATCCTGAATATCCTGAGGAATAGGATACGTATCATCTTTACCACTGGTTCCACCATATTCATAATAATCATAAGTTTTATCATCTTTAGGCAAACGAACCAAAGCCATATCATTATTAAAATTTTCCACACTCCCGTAAAAACCGGTACCCGGTTCATAAGGGACTGAAACATCATTATATTCAACACTCCAATTGGAGGCAACAGCGTCATAGCTTTTATCCTCCTCATCTTTCAAATACATCTTAGCACTATGATCCCATGTTTTCTGATAGAAAGCAGGATTAAAACGATTGTAGTTTCCTCCCCAATTTATATTACTAAAAGCCGCAGTTTCCTGTTTTGCAGAACTTTTCCATGCATACATATCACCAGCTATCACCCCCTGCAAAGGGGATGACAAGAAATATTTCTGGTTCTTCACCATCTCAAACTCAACTCTTGCCTTCTTGTAAGTCAAGTAATCCTGCCTCATCAATGTTGCTCCAGGCTTAAAGTAAATTTCATTACAACGGTTTCCATTAAAAGCTACTGCTGCATACACACCATCATCAACCTCTTCCGGTGTCATCATATCATATTCTATGCGATCAGTCGCATCTCCAATTCTGTCAAGATTATCCGGTTTCATATTCAATGACTGATCACCACTTCCCTTTGCCGTCAATTTATACAACCATGAACTGTTTTCAGGCTTAAGTATTGTCACGTATGAAAAGTTCATCGGAGCAAAAGCATACTCCAAATCATTCCGGTTCAGGCCATCCGGGTTTGCATCAGCGTCTTCTTCGCTACCCATATAAAGTTCTTTTTTGTTCGAACGCCTCCACAAAGCATCGTTATTCCAGTTACGGGAAGTTCCGTCACTGATCCATGTCAAATATTGAGGAACTATTTTAAGCGGAAGATACACGATACCGTCACAAGTCTCTATACGATTATTGTCTATCGTCCTCTCTTCGAAATGAATCATCAAAGTATAGATATACCCCTCGAGCGGCTCAAAATCCGGCAAGAAATTTAAACGAATATAATTATCGCTTCCATCCCTCTCTGCTTTCATATCTGTAAGTACCGCGACAATCGGAAGTTCCTCAACGACATCACCATTTATTTTGTATAGCAAAACGGAATCTTTCAAATCTACCGACGAAATACCCAAGTGATCTGCGTCTGAATTATCTGTCAATTCAATATGGCGCACCGGTATTTGCAGAGAAGCCTTTGATAAAGATGATTCATTCCGTCTACACTCTTTAATCTGTTCCAGACCAATACGTAAAGGTACTTCCGACATATCCTCCGGATACTGTATGCCGGTAAGCCCAAGTTTCATCACAGGAGCCTTCGTCGTTGCTTCAAGCTCTACTTTTTGAGGCTCCAAACAGAGTAACGCATTCGAGCTACCTGTCACAGATTCTATTTCTTCCTTCAATTCCTGTTCGTCTACCGTAAAAGGCAAAACATAAAATATTCGATTCTCTTCAGTCAACGTAAATTCCGGACTATGGACAGATAATAGCAAAGATCCTTCCTCCACTAAACCTATCAATTTTTTCTTTATAAGCTCCAAGTTATCTGACCCCGGATTCCATGCTTTCAAATCTTCAACATTCCCTTTCTTGGGTTCACCACTTACATCTTTGTTCAAATCTTCCCTGAATAGTTTTAAGTCAGCAAACAAAAGTACTACTTCATCCGGCCAAAGATTTCCATTTCCAGTCTCAGCATCCCCTTTGTCATTCCCCTCACCATCGGTATCATTATCACCAGAAGCTTCATCTTCATGGAAAAAATACCAATCAAAACAATAATTCTCCGGTTCAAAATGAATAACTCCACCATCCGGCTTAGATGCCTGCAAAGTAGCATCGATATGCACTGGATTGTTAAAACAATATCCACTTTGGGTATAATCCGACTCTCCATTGATAACAAGACGAAGCGGAGGCAGCACTGAAAACGGAGCAATCAATGCACAAGGAGAATGCGGATCGGCATTACTCCCGTCGGAAACATCTTGTTGAGAGCCATTAATCAACATCGCGTAGTATTCTGTTCCCGGAACTAACTTATCACCACCATCCGTATCTTGCCCTTCACGGGCTGTCTTGATATCAGCCAGAAAAATATACCCGGTATCGGCGTCATTGCCTTCTGTGGAAACTTTCCAGGCACAACTGATAGGAGCCAGTCCCAAATCAGCAAATAGTTGATAAGCAGTTTCTAAGTCGTTTGCTGTATATGAATCAGGCTCTTTTGCTTCATGTAAGTCTATAATATTTTGCTCTGCTAATTGTTTTAATGCTGAATAATTTTCCCTGTACTCTTTCAATGCTTCCAGATTCAATTTTGCAGCCATTTCTTTCGCATCTTCTTGACTTGCCGGAATATACTCTTCTTTTGTCGACACAATAACACGTCCGAAACGCCCTAAATGACCATTTCCATTATAATCCAATTCCAACCATTTATGCGTACCATCATCCACACTTCTTGTAACCGGGGTTACATGAAAATCTTCCAGGAAAGAGAAATACAGATTTTTAAAATAGTCACTTTTCAGATCATCAGTATCATCATCTAAGCCACTAAGCCCAAGACGAAGCAGTATATATTGCTTTTTGTATTCATCACCTAAACCCGCATCATCCCCCCAAACCGGTTCATCTTTTGTTACACCCAGATTATACAACAGCATTTCATAATCAGACCTCAGCAGGACTGAGCTTGCATCGCAGGCAGCTTTTCGGCGTACATTGATATTAGGAGTCGAGCGATAGACCCTGATTTCGTCAACAGCATAATCGGCACCATCGGAGTGCTGACAGTTATTAGCCAGCTCCAACCGATAAGATTCATAATCAATATTATCAGGAATGGTAAATTCGAAACAAACCTGCTGCCACTCCAGACGCAGAGGCAATTCACGCTCAGTCGCCTTTGCCGGAGTATGCCTCATCGAACCGGTATAAAACTTATATAAGTCCTTAACTTCTCCGTCGCTTGTAAATCCCTTGAAGGTAAAGCCGATGTCCCCTGCAATACTGTTAGATGTCTTCGCTTCCATATTGCAAACCCACGCCGTCACCAGAAGTCTGGTTCCTTTACAAAGCTGATTTTCCACGGGTAAAGAGACAATTCTTCCAGGCTCATCGATAGCATCCAAATATAAAAAATATCCCATTTTACCAGGGGTCGATTCCCCCTTCAGAACCAAACGCTCATATAACCGATCATACGCCTTTACATAATATGATCCATCTTTACAAAAATAGTCATTGTACCCTTCCTTTCCTACACGACTGATACCAGCGACATTCAATGTTTTATACAACACATATTCAGAACGGGAGAGAGTACGTGACTTGGGAGTCCTCAGATTTTGATCATAAGCACTCAAATCGGCAAATGCATATTCGGACGATTCTTTGTTCAAACGGGTCGGTCTGTAATTTTCTTTCGGATCCTTAACAACCTTATTTCCATCCACCTCAGGATCATCGAAATTGATTTCGGCAATCAGATCATAGCTCACATCCTCATCCAATAAGTCCTGGCTCCGTTTACGATAATTATAATCCTTTGCTTGTTCCAATTCCCCTGCAGTTCTGGGATCCGAATAAGGCTCCAGCTTAACAGTGATCAGGGCCACAGGAAACCAGTTCTCTTTATCGGCAGAGACATCGGCTGTAATGTATCTGGTTAAAGATTCTCCTACTGTTTGTTTAGTGATAGGGCCTTGCAAATTCATACAATAGAAAACAGCTGCATTGGTAATAATACTTGTATTTTTTCCAGGTTCATCAGTGCCTTTCCCTGTATACTCAGAATATTTACAGCCCAAAGTCGGAAATTCATGCTCGACAACATATCCGCCTGCAGGAACATCTTTGTTTGTACTACCGTCTCTTATATCACAATAAGCTACAGCCTTTTTATTTTCATCAAACACTCTCCACCGAACATATTTTGCACAATGATAATGAATGCTATCCTGAGACTCACTACTATAGTCTTTGACATAATAATTTGCCAGACTCTCCTTCAAACGGAAGTTAACACCGGTTTCCCAGTCTTTCGAACCATGATTCTTTTCAGTACGAAGAGGTGTATGTACTTCATATTTTTCAAAGTAACCGTCTTCAACAAGCGCATCATTATCCCCCTTTGTCTCAGCCGACTTTTGATATGCTTCCTGTGCCTCTTTCAATTGTGCATATCTTGCCTTTGCATCTTTGATAATAAACTTTCGACGAATATTAATTGCTGTCGGCAATTGGTTGATATAATTCTGACCATTCTCCCATTGCCAATCATTCCACGCACTTCCGTCCCAGGCTAAAGAGTCGATAATACCGGAACTATCTGTTGTCTGCCCGTCATCCGCAATATATTCTACATAACGATAATGAGGCTGACTTGCCGGTGTCGACTTATCATTTGCAATATAACAGTTTAGCTTCTCGTCATATTTAAAACCACCTGGATTTCGGGGCAACCATGTAAAATGCGTCTTATACCAGTTCTCATCCTTTGCCTCATCTCCCAATCCTATCCAACGAGAAAAGCCATAAATACCTCCGTTAGCCTTGGTTTGTATAAACATACGAGTATGCTCTCCAGGATACACATATACCGTATCCACCTTTTCATGCCAGATATGTCCACGCTCATACTCCCCTTCCTTTGTCTGAGCATAAGCGATACAACTTATTGCCAACAACAAATGTAAGAGATAAGCCGGTCGTACTATTTTATTGTATTGAGACCTTTTCATATTTACTTTTTGTTTATTTATAAATAAGTTCTATTGTATATGAGATTTCCTTATTGTTTTCTGTCACTGCTGTAAATGACAACTGGGCACTACCTTGCTTATGAACCATTAGTGTCACTTGAGTGACCTCATCCCCCTCATTCGGCTGACTATCTTTCCAGGTAATAGCATCATTTCCATCCGATGTCAACTGCCAATCCTTTGTTGTGAACTGAACGCCACTACCTCCGGTTCCATCAAGGTTCTGTTGTATCAAAGCCAGTTTGATTGTCAGCTCACCCGAATTCTTGATCGAATAGGCCAGGCTAGGTACAAGAGACATTTCGTATGTAAAAGGATACCCTCCTATCGGAGCCCGCTGCTCGCTGACTGTCACTTCCAAAGAGTAATCACTAATTACCAAGGGAATGATCAACAATTCGTTACGACGTACATAAGTAAAATGGGTTACACCGGTCAGATTCTGTTCTTTTTCTTCCTGTCGTTGAATAGTAGTCTGAACTTTGATATTATCTTGTCCATCCAACATAGACTCATGCACATAAAATATAGCCTCTCTTTTATCAGCCGTAGCTAATTCAAAACTACTTTCCTCATCTTGCTCGAAAAATATCTTATCTACATCACTAAATTCAGTAGCATCGTTATCTGGAAATAAAGGGATATCCTCTTCTTTTATATTTTCCAAAGACTTATAAGGAAGCATATAAATCTTTCTATCATTCTGGAACTTTTCCAAGGTCATCTTCGACACAGCAACCTCTCCGGCTGTCTTATTCTCGATACTCATTTTCACCTTTGCTATCATACGATACAAAGGTATTTCCACCATTTCGGACTCCAATTTGTGGGGATGACTGGACATAGGGATAGAGTTCTGCTCATCCACTACTATTTTAACATCATTCTTTATTTTTGCACCAGGAATACTACCATTTAAAACACCTTGCTCATCAAATGAGACAGGCAGCGTCTTCCCCACCTCCAACGCCTCCAGAATATTTTCTTTGTTCTTCAACAACGGACTATTCAAATTAGAAAAAGCATACACATAAGCTGCTTCTTTCGGGACTTCCATTGAAAAACCTTCCTCTAATATAGCCTCCTTCCCCTCTTCCCATTGTAAATCTTCCTCCTCTCTCTGCAATATTTTGCCATCGTTATCTGTAATAACTACAAGGATATTACGCATACCTTCATATTGCGTTGTATTTTGGGAGTTTTCCTCCTGACTGGCAGAGAGCATGAGCCGGAAATCGACTGTCTTAGTGTCTCCCGGCAGGAGACCGTCCGGTTCTTCGTTTGAACAGGCAAATAAGAAAACCAATAAAAGCGAGAAAAAGAACGTATTTCTTAATCGGTACTTCATATGCACTTTCTTTATAGGTTATAACTCCGTTTCATTCAAACGTATCACCCAGTCTTTTACCTGGATGGTGTAGCACGCATAACCGATGACCGGATCAGGATCAGGTGTCGGGTCGGGATCTGGGTCGGGGGTTGGCTCAGGATCGGGGTCAGGATCGGGGTCAGGCGTCGGATCAGGATCAGGATCAGGCGTTGGGTCAGGGTCAGGGCAATCCGGACAGGTAATCGGGGTCAGGAAGAAGATGATAGAATATTCATCCTGACGATCCAGATATTCCTGGGCACTGATGTCATGGCCTTCCATTTTGGTGAGCAAAAGGTAATTGTTGAGGTTGATATTCAGCACATCTTTTTCCCAGCCCTTATGCTGTACGATCAGGCGATAGTTTTCGCCCGCCATCAGACGCATGGTGTTCATTTCGGCTACGGCAACCAGCTGGTCAGAGACCGTAGACTCAGGATCGGGATCGGCAGCTATCTCTACGTTTTCAGTATAGTAAGGGAGATAGCTGATTTTCGGGTCGGACAGCAAGGAGTTGTCGTAGTCCATGTAACCGTTGTCGGCAATGATGCGGAAGGTGAAATCGTCAACGTCCATATTGTCGCCTTTTACGTTTTGGAGAACGAAGCGCAGTTTGTTGGTGTCCTTGGCCAGTCCTATTGTCTGCTCCTCATGGGCAAGGCCGGTCACGACGATGGTGTCGAGGCTATGCCAGAGAGGATGAAGTTCGAGGGGTTGCGTACCGTCCGGCTGACGAAGGGTACGAACGCGTATATCTTCGACCGAAGAGGTGCCGGGTGTCAGCTGAGGCAGGCGGTAAGTACCGTCGTCGAGTCCCGCCCACGAAACGAGATGGTAGGTACCGGGGGACAGGTCTAGACGGATATCATTGGTTTTCAATTCGTCGCCTTCTATCTGTCGCTGCTGAAGAAAAACACCTTGGTCATCGCAGATAAAGAGGGTGACCTGATCGACTTCATGCTGGAATGCGTCGGCGAATTTCATATTATAATCGTACACGTAATGCAGGCGAAATTCACACGGCGGCAATGAGTCGTCATGAATATAATCGCAGGCAGACGCTCCCAGCAGCAGGAGTGAAGAGATTAGTCGGGTATAAGTTTTGATAAATCGTTTCATGTTCGATCTGTTTTAATTGCTTGTTTATATGTTGTCAGTCAGCAGACTTGATTTATTTTCTTTTTCATCAGAATTGGAATCACCATCCATCTTTTGTCTTTTACCTGTTGATATATAATATATACACAGGTGAAGGGTTGTCTTTTTTCGGCGTCACCGGGTTTGAAGCTATTCATTCATCGAGGTGACGCCGGAAAGACAGGGTCATTCACCCTTATATTGTTTGATTATCAAGAAACAGTGCACAAGGGTGAATGAAGTGACGCTGTTTTTGTAAAAACTTTATTCTGAGCAGGTATCAGGCGGATATTCCGCCGGTAAAATCCGCTCCGGCTATGGTTTCAAATGGGTCGGCAACTATTTTGAATGGGTGCCGACTCATTTGAGGACAGGTGCCTACTCATTCAGGAAAAGCTGCCGATCCGTTATTGGAAATACGTACGGCTTTTTATCCAAAAGCGTACGTATTTTTTCATGCCTGCCAGACTAAGATTGTAGCACGATAGTGTTGGACAGGCGGTGACTATAGTACTATAAAGGTCAGCCTTATAGTGCCGGGGAAGTCAGTATGGTAGTGCTGATTCACCCAGGACAGACAGGTTAAAGTTCGATGTCACCGTTCTCACGGACTACCCAGTCTTTGACGTAGATTTCGACGCTGATGTAATGATCTTGTCCTTCATCGGGATTTTCCGGATCAGTAGGTTTGAATGGAGATTCACCCATACCTGAAACTTTCGTAACTGTCAGGTTGTATATGTTATTACGAACGATAGCGAATTCCATAACACCCATTACATCAGGGTCATTATTATTTGAGTGCCTGATCCAATATTTATAATAGTTCTTACCGTCAGGGTATGCAGAGATACCGTTTTCATAGAGATCTGCCCCAATTTCACTAAGATTTTCCTCATATTCACTGAATTTTAAATTTTTATCTAATGTTGCTTTTAAATAGCCTGTTGGGTCGCTCTCTTCTATACCTTTTAGTTTTTGATCTGTAGCAGCATCAAAAGTCCCATTATCAAAAAGTCCCATATACTTCTTATACACTTCTCCCTCTGTTTCACCATCACCTAAGATTTCCCTTACACTATCTTCAAACCAATCAGCAAACACAGCCCAGAGACTATTGTAGATATTCGTATTGTAGACGTAAAAAGTTGCAATAGCAGTACCATCATCATATTTATCATTAGAAATTGGTTTATCACTAAGCTTGTAATCACCGCCTGGTTCCACTACATACCATTCTTTCGGAACATACACCCCTTCAAAGATAGCACCTGTTGAATATCCGTTCTGTTGATTTGCTTTAGAGGTAGTATTTTCCATGGTGTAGACAGGTTCAGCATTAACAATAGAATGATAATTTCCGTTATCCTTAAAGAAATCACCATACAGTTTGTCTGATGCATCCTGAACCTTTTGGTTTGTAAAACTGTTTTTGTATAAAATTTCGTAGTCCGTTTCTCCAGCAGTTGTATTATATTCATCCTGCGCTCTTGTTATCATATTAAAAGAGCCAGTTTTTCCACGTGTCCATGGATCTATGACAAAATTTGTTACCAAGCCACTTGGCGTAGGCGTAGATGTTTCATCTCCAATATAAGTATCGTTATCATTTGAAGTGTTAAGTTCATCCATTATTCCCGTCACACGTTTCAACAGATAAGTACCAGCCTGTAACTGGTTGACGATAGTGAAGTTCTTAAGGAAAACTTTCCCTATTTCGTTTCCATCTTCCTTTCCTGTATCAGTTATTGTATAACCGTCATCTCCACCTGTTTTTTTTACCTCTATCTTCGCAGCCAGACGTTCAATAAAAGCAGTAGTCACAGCCGGATTCGTTTCATTATTTCCTGTACTGATACTTACCTTGGAAGTACCCAGGCCATCAATACTCATCGTATGGGTAGACATGACAAAACGATCTTTAGCATCTCCTGTTATGTCTTCGATCTTGCTTCCAACAAGATAATCTCCTAACTGCCCAACTGTTTCAATCTTTTTACCAGATGATCCTTCAGAAATTGCCTTCTGTAACTGTTCCCCAATGTTAGCCACACAAATCAAACCAAACTCCTTATCAATAAGTGAATTCGGAATTAAAGACTTTATTTTAACTGTCACACTTGAATGATTATTACCTCCGGGATGAGCGATCTCAGGATTATCCAATTTATGATATCCTACTGCGATAATTTTTTTTTCAGCAGTCACTGTTTGGTTCCAATCTGTTACACTATTTAAACTCCCACCGTCATTATCTCCATACAGAATCACTGTCACATCATGGATCTTTCTTTCATCCTGTGTTCCATCATTAAAACCATCCCCATTTTCACCACCATTAGGATTCGCTTTCGTTAAAGCTTTTGTCGTAGGTGAAGAGATAGTGACAGCCACATAAGCCTCTTCGCCTTTGCCATCACCCCTATCATTAATGTCATCTCCTCCATCCAATTCTTCAGAGCAACCTCCTGCCATCATTAACAGCGCGGCCACCCATAAGCCATAAAAGTTTTTCTTTTTCATTGTGTTATAGAATTACGTTATTAATTTTAATTATTCTTCGCGTTTCAACTTGATCTGCTTCAGGTTGCCACGGGCAGCCTCGGCCACCGGTGTATCTTCGTGTGCGGCAAGCGGGGTGAGCAACTTCTCTGCCCGGTCCAGATCGTTCTCAAGCATACAGATAGCCGCTTCCGCCAATTGCCGTTGGGGCGTATCGGTTGTCTTTGCCAGATAACGCTTTGCCTGCCCTAGTTTACCCTCACTGATAGCGATATTGGCAGCATTCAGGTTAGATATCGGATCGTCCGGATACATACGGACCGCTATTTCGAACACTTCCTTGAAACGGTCGCTGCCCGGCTCGTAGGTCTGTGCCACCCGAAACATCTCCTCCAGACTCAACTGCCGGGGATCAGTGTAAAGCAACTCCTTCGCCTCTTCTACCGTAAAGTTGCGTATCGTGTACTTCACTACGTAGTCCGAATGGCGCAAGGCCGGATATATATCGCGTAGCAATATCTTATAAGGCATTCCGCCCGCAAGCATCTTCAATCGCCACTCACGTTTATCCCAATCGGCCGGTTCATCGGCTCGGATGATCGCTAATATTTCTTCCTTTTCCGGTAGATTGGAAGCTTCGACACGCAGTTCGAGCCCCTCCCAATCTTCCGGTTCGAAATTAACCTGCATACGGGCATTCCCGAAGTCATACATATTACGTACATAATCCAATAAAGCCTTAGCACGGTACTCTGCCAGATAAGCATTATTGGCATATCCGCCTTCAGGTGAAGCATATCCTTTGATATCCACTTCAGTGATCGTTGCGTATTTATCATTGCGCACCGATTCGATAGTCTCTCGTATCTTACTCAGTTCCTGTGGATTCTTACGATAGTCCGGATAGATTTCCGTTTTGTTGACAGGGAAATCAAGAAAGGCACTGCCCTCCAGTGAACGACTTTTTACGGCTTCGGCCTGCGGAGCCACATAAACCAGTTGTGGAGCCAATACGACCGGTTCGGCCAAATTGACCGGGAATAAGACAGTACGATCGTTCTGCAAGGCTTCCCAACCACAACCACAAAGGTCAGTTAGTAAAGCAAATTCGGACTTTTCCATCCATTTACAGAACGGAAGACGAACATGATAATCTAGCCGCTGTTCCTGCTTATTATAACGACGTACTACAAAACGGGATTCCGGCCGTATATCGTGTTCCTGCCGTTCATACAGGATATGACGGTCGCGCCCATTGATAACGATCGGGGGCAACAAACGTAGGCTGTCTCCCCGCTGAAGCACCGGAGTACATACGACTGAACGGTTGCGATCAACCTCTATACTACTGATATTGACAGTCATATCCACAATCAGAAAAGAATCGGCCTTTTCTACCAGTTTCCGTTCTACTAAAATTGTGCCTTCCTGCACGGCTCCAGAGACAGTCTCCTGAGCCGACAGGATCGTTGCGGCACCGAATAGCATGGTTGTTATAGTTAGTAAGCGTTTCATAAGGGAGTTCTTTTAGAATAAATAGATAAAACTTACCGCAGCCTGTGTCGGACCGAAATAATGTTTCTTTACTTTCTCAATCTTGCTGCCACAATTGGTACAGGGATATTTATCCGATTCAAGGTATAAATAACCTACGCCTACCGTAGCTTCCAGGTTCCAATGTTTCGACAGTAGCCATTGGTATCCGTAACTGATACCGACACCGGTACCCCACCCCTGATGACGCTCGCCTTCGGTATCCAACAATTTAATGTCGGATACATTATATAATATATAAGGTACGTGAATACCGATAAAGCTCTTGTAAAAGCTTTCGCAAAACCAATAGCGAAGTTCCGGATGCAGACGCAAATGTTTCAACGACTTGCCGTAGCTACCATCATCATTCTTGCCGGAAAAAGGATTCAGGCCGGCCTCGAGCTCCAATGTCCATTTTCGGGCTAAACGAAATTCGACACCGGCATTGAAAGTAGCTGTAGCCCAATAAGGGATATTGGTCTTTATTGCAACCACTGGTCCTCTGTCCGTTTGTATGCCTTCTTTAGCGGAAACGAAGCTGGTATAACAGATTAGAATTAGTAATAAAACGTTTCTCATAGATACTGTACTTTTAGTTCTCTTTATATTTACCTGTGTTTCAGTACAGATAAGCCATCAATAAATACTTTTTCGAAATATCATGTAAATCATGACATTTCGCGTTTTACAAAAATAAATATTCGAACAATAGGCAGTCACTCATATCTGACATATGGTATCAGATTGGAGAAGTTTAGTACAAATTCAGGGGAGTTTTAACATAGTTATTCGAAATAACATGTATTTCATGACATTTCAAAGAAAACAAATAAAAAAAGGATTGCTTCGGTCATCTGCAATTTCTTACAGAAGACCGAAGCAATCCTTATATTGAAAACGTAGAAGTACTAAATATCCTTCTACCTTTATTTTACTTCTTCACCCACTTATCCAGCCATTCGAAGAATGTGCGCTGCCACAATACACCGTTCTGCGGTTTCAATACCCAGTGGTTTTCATCCGGGTAGATCAACAGTTCGGCAGGAACGCCACGAAGTACGGCAGCATTGAAAGCAGCCATCCCCTGACCGGCAAGGATGCGGTAATCTTTTTCACCGTGGATACACAAAATAGGCGTATCCCACTTATCGACAAAGCGATGCGGAGAGTTGGCAAATGTACGTTGAGCCACCGGATTATTCTTTTCCCAGTAAGCGCCCCCCATATCCCAGTTGGCAAACCACATTTCTTCTGTTTCCAGATATTGCATTTCCATATTGAAGATACCGTCATGAGCAATGAATGCTTTGAAACGTTTATCGTGATGACCGGCTAACCAGTAAACAGAGAAGCCTCCGAAGCTGGCACCGACACAACCCAGGCGGTCGTTATCGACATACGGTTCTTTCGCCATTTCATCGATAGCCGTGAAATAGTCTTTCATGCACTGGCCGCCGTAATCGCCGCTGATCTGTTCGTTCCATTCCATACCGAAGCCCGGAAGACCGCGACGGTTCGGGGCCACGATAATATAATCGTTGGCTGCCATGATCTGGAAATTCCAACGATAAGACCAAAACTGGCTGACCGGACTCTGGGGACCGCCTTCACAGAACAGCAAAGTCGGGTATTTCTTGTTCGGATCGAAATGAGGCGGATAAATCACCCAGGTAAGCATCTGCTTGCCGTCGGTTGTCTTCATCCAGCGTCCTTCTACCTTACCCATCTCCAGCTGATCGTAAATCTGCTTGTTTTCAGTTGTCAGTTGAGTCACCTTATTATTATCTGCCAGGTCGATCGTATAGATCTCATCTCCCATGCTCATGGAATGGCGTTTAGCGATCAACTTATTTTCCCCCAGCAGGTTGACAGAGTCATAGTCATACATACCGGAAGTCAGTGCTGTCAATTTATTACCGTCATTCAGATCGATCTTATATACCTGCGATTCACCATGCCATACACCGGTAAAATAGATTGAACGCGCATCGGCACTCCAGCAGAAACCGTCCACATTGGAGTCGAAGTCCTTGCTGACAAATGTCTTTTCACCTGTTTCCAGGTTCATTACCATCAGGCGGTTCTGATCGGCTTCGTAACCGTCACGTTCCATACTCTGCCAGGCAATATATTTACCATCAGGCGAATACTGCGGATTCGTGTCATATCCCATGATTCCCTCACTGATATTGACCGTCTGCTTTGTATTCAGGTCATACACATAAATATCCGAGTTGGTAGAAATAGCATATTCCTTACCCGTTTTCTTACGACAGGTATAAGCTACTTTATCGGAAGTAGTGTTCCATGCCAACTGTTCGATACCACCGAAAGGTTTCATCGGCGATTCAAACGGTTCGCCCTCCAGCACATCGATCGGGCTACCCACTTTATTTCCGTCGAAGTCAGCAATAAACGGATGCGGAGCCGTTGTCACCCATTCATCCCAATGCTTGTACATCAGGTCGGTCACGATAATACCGGTCGCTTTGTCCAGATCCGGATATTTATCTTTTGTACTCGGTACGGTCTTCACCTGAGAGATAAACAAAACCTTCTTCTCATCCGGTGAGAAAGCGAAACCTTCGATATCGCCGTCATAGTTCGACAACTGGCGGCGTTCGGTCCCGTCCGGATTCATTTCCCAAAGCTGGCTGCTGCCACTTTCACCGGAAAGGAAAGCGATCTTCTTGCCTCCTTTGATCCAGGTCGCTTCGTTCTCCGAAAAAGGAGTGTGCGTAATCTGTTTGTTATCAGATCCGTCGGCATTCATAACGAATACTTCACGGTTGCTGGTGTTGAGAGGTACACTGTAATAAGCTACGGTGTAAACTACTTTTTGTCCGTCAGGCGAAACATTCATTCCTCCGATACGTCCCATGGCCCAAAGAGCTTCGGGCGTCATCCGACCGTCGGCAATTTTGATTTCCGAACGTCCGATAACCGGTTTTGTGTCTTCTGCTTTCTTAGCTTCCTGATTACAAGCACCTAGTAATACGGATGTTGCCATAACCATTGTTGCAATAGATTTATTCATGTACATTATAATATATTATATTCTGTGTGCGAAATTAGTAAATATAATTTATATCTTTGCACAAGTAATTTAAGAACTGAACAGTATGAATAAGATTTGGTTATTTGGAGCCGCTATAAGTATGGTATTAGCATTCGGCTCATGTAAACCTAAACAGAGTGCTTATAAGGCTGCTTACGAACAAGCCAAAGAAAAAGAATCTACAGCTCCTGTTGAGGTAGTAGAACAAGAAGAAGAGATTGTTGAAGAAGTTGCACCGGTTTCTAAACCCAGAACTTCTACGGCAACGACTCGCTCGGAAAGAATCAGCGCTGCACAGGGTGAAGACGCCAGCCGTCTGAAACGCTACAGTGTTGTTATCGGTAGCTTCAAAAACAAGACAAACGCTTACTCTTTGAAAGAGCGTATGCAGAATGCAGGCTACAATGCGGTATTAGGTGAAAACGAACAAGGTATGTTGCGTGTAATCGTTGCCAGCTTCGATGATAAAGCTGATGCAGCCGACAGCCGCGATGCTATCAAAGCAAAGTATGCTCCTGACTTCCAGGATGCATGGTTACTGGAAAGACAATATTAATAAGCTATTTAGCTAAATACAAAAGGGATATCCATCACGGATGTCCCTTTTCTTTTGTTACCTGTAAATATAAAAAAGCCCGGATATTCCGGGCTTTCACCAACCTAAACTAAAAACCTAAAAACTAACCATCTTTTTGCCTTAAACTATAAAAACCTATACATACATGAATTATCTTTCTTATTCGTAAGCTGGCCATGCTCCTTTGCTGGAACATACGAAGGCCGCAATCTTCACAGCATATCTGTGGGCGTCTTTCAATGTACCGCCATTGAGCAACGACATGATCAAAGCGGCTGAAAATGCATCTCCTGCACCTACCGTATCGACTACCTCTACTTCCGGTATAGGTAATGTTGAAACTTCATCCGGAGTATAAACCGTACTGTAAGAAGCTCCTGCGGTAAGGACAACCATTTTCAGGTTATATTTCTCCATAAACCAGGCTGCTATTTCATCTTCTGTCCCGTTCAGTCCGAATAGTTCTTTCAACTGATTCATCTCATCGCTATTCATCTTCAGGACATTGGAGAGATATAACGATTCTTCTATCAATCCTTTATTATAATAATGCTGACGCAGATTTATATCGAACAAACGATAGGCTGTATCCGGAGCAAATGACAGGATGGCCTGAATAGTTTCACGCGACTGTGTCGAACGTTGTGCCAATGCTCCGAAACAAATGGCATCCGCCCGCTCTGCCAGATCGACTGCATCCGATGTAGGCGACATATGATCCCAGGCAACACGTTCTGTAATCGTATATTCCGGTATCCCGTCTTCCTTCAGTTCGACTTTGACTGTTCCTGTAGGATAAGGGACTTTTTCGATCAGGTATTGAATAGAGTTTTTATCCAGTTCTTTCAAGATATCTACTCCATCCTCATCATCACCAATGGCACTGACAGCATATCCCTCTGCTCCCAGACGGGATGCATGGTAAACAAAATTAATAGGTGCACCACCTGCTGTTTTACCGGTGGGAAGTAAATCCCATAAAAGTTCACCTATACCGACTACTACCGGTCTTTTGTTTTGTTGCTTTATCTGTTCCATGGTCTACTAATTCTTTATAATATAAGATCTTCTTTTCCCTTAGTTTTCGATGATGCAAAACTAGAGGATACAATGGAGACAAACGATAACACATGCTACAAAAAGAATAATCCTCGTTACATAAAAGAGTTATTTACAGAGAGATTATACTCACGTTACACGTATGTAACAATTGTTATTCCTTTTCCTGGTATTCGGTAGGTGTAATGTTATAGGCCGCTTTAAAACATTTGGAAAAATAAGGAGGAGAACTAAAACCGGTAGCATAAGCTACTTCATTCACATTGCGGCCTTTCTCCCTTAATAAGGCTGCCGCACGTTTCAAACGATAGTTACGGAGAAAGTCGGTTGGCGTGACACCGGTCAGCTCCTTTACTTTCCGGTAAAGGTGTACACGCGACAACCCCAGCATATCACTCGCTTTCTCTATACTGAAATCAGAATCAGGATAAGACTCTTCGATCAAAGCTATAAACTTACGCATAAATAAATCATCCATACTTTCCGTTTTGCCTATTTTCAGGTTGGAAATGGCAGGCGACTGAAGTTCCTGCGTAAAGGCATTCCTCAACCGGGCACGCTCTTCCAACAGGCGAACGATACGAAGTTTCAGTTCTTCGATATTGAAAGGTTTCTGGATAAATTCGTCGGCACCGCTGGCAATACCGTACATCCGCTGCTTATCATCAGACAAGGCAGTCAGCAATATAACCGGGATATGACTGAATGCGATATTCGATTTAATCTGTTTACACAGTTCATAACCATTCATTTCAGGCATCATCACATCACTTATGACCAGAGATATATTTTCCTTTGCCAGAATATCGATAGCTACGACTCCATTTACAGCCGTCAGAATACGGAAATTCGATTTCAGTTCTTTCTGTAGGTAAGCATTGATATCCGGATCGTCTTCAACAACCAGGATCGTATAATCATATGTCCGGTTCACAATCTCGTCCATCTCGCGGGTATCCAGATTAGCTACCCCGCTCGACAGCTCGGTGACGGAAGGGGCAAACGTGCAGGTTTCATCAAAATGAGATTTTCCTTTGGGCAACTCGACAAAAAAGACAGTGCGTTTTCCCGGTTCGCTTTCCACATGAATACTGCCTTTGTGCATACTCACAAACTCATGGGTCAGATGCAGTCCGATCCCCGTTCCGGTAAGGTTATCGCCGGTAAAGAACTGATCGAAAACAGCAGAGAGGTTCTGAGGCTGGATCCCTTTCCCGTTATCTTCTACCGAAAGTGTCACATACCCGGCATGATCCTGTAAACGGATCGTAATAGTTCCGCCATCAGGCGTAAACTTAAAGGCATTCGACAGCAGGTTGGCCAGAATCTTTTCCATTTTATCCGTATCTACCCAAAGACGTACAGACGATACATCGTGCTGAAAAGTATATTGTATCTGCTTACTTTGCGCCATCGTCTCAAAATAAGACTTGACATCCTCTATAAAAACAACCAGGTCTATTTCCGTTACCCGCATATTCATTTTATTACTCTCAACCTTACGGAAATCGAGCAACTGGCTGACAACCCGTTTCAGGCGGTCGGCATTCTTTTTTATCAGATGTATGTCATCTGCGATCGGCGAATCGGGAGGCAGTTCTTTAGATAGCTTATTCAGCGGACCGAGTATCAGCGTCAGCGGTGTTTTGATCTCATGGGAGACATTGGTAAAAAACTGTAACTTTCGTGTTGTAGCTTGTTCGATCTTGCGATTCGCTACAGCCAGTTCTTCCCGTTGCTGTTCAACCTGTATGTTCGTTCGTTTCAGCTCATGGTTCTTTCGTTGTACTTTACGAAAGATATGTATCACATAGAGAGCCAGCAAGATCACTATCCCCAGCAACAACAAGATCAGACCGACCGAATTTTGAAGGAAACGATATTCCGAAAACATCTTATCCAGATTATTGCGCTGTTTCTCGATCTGATCCTGATAATCAGCCAATTGTTCGGTCTGCAAATAGATGGTTCCGGCATTATCCTTATCGATCAGGGCCGATGTCAATGCATAATGTTTGGAGACAGGCATTCCGTTCAGGATCTGCCAGGCTACTTTTATAGCGGTACTCCCCCCTGTAGGATAAACAAATGAAGCGGTCAGATAACCGTCGCGAACCGCTTCAATCCCTTTCCCCTTACCAGGTAAAGCATCTATACCGATAAACTTGATCCTTTCCGCAGCTTGCGGATCGACTTCCATAATCGCCTCCCGGGCAGCCAGTGCCATCGGATCATTATGCGCATACACGATATCTATATTCTCAAAAGATCCCAATGCTGCAATATTAACCTTTGCTTCATCCCTGTGCCAGCGACCATATACGGTTTTCACAGTTACATTGTTATTATGAATAAGAGCATCGCTAAATCCATTATGGCGGTCAAGGGCAGAAGAGGAACCTTCACGCCCCCATACTTCGACGATTGTCGTCTTCTCTTTCTTCAGCAAGGAATTGACAAACAACCCGGCAGCACGACCGATTTCGTAATTATCCGCCCCGATGAACGTGGTATATTCCTCCGAGTAAATTTTCCGGTCTATTATAATGGTTGGGATTCCAGCCCGGTAGGCTTCGACAGCTGCCGTTGTTATAGGTTCCGATTCATTGGCGGAAATAATAATAAGATCGACCCGCTTTTTTATCAACTCACGAATTTGTTTGATCTGAGTATCATTATCTTCACCGGCGTCCTTCACATCAAGAGTCATCCCCGGATAGTCGGAAGCCTTCACCTGCATATCCAGCATCATCGCTTTCCGCCAGCTATCGTTAATAGAGCTATGGGAAACACCCACAACAAACTCCTTTTCCTCCCCTCCCCGCCTACAGGAAATTGTTAGGGACAGAATAAATATCAACAGACAAAGACGGTATATAACGGGTTTCATGAAGCAGCCGATTTTCAGGGTTTCGTACAAAAGTACGGATTATCGGCATAACAGACAAAATTTATTTTGTACATTCGTCCCACAAACAATTGTTGCATAACATGAAAATAATCGATAAACAACTACTTGACAAGACTTCTGAACAGGCAAAGCAATCGCCTCGTCTCCGTATGAATTACAACTTCCACGAACGGTTGGACGATCCGGTCAATCGTTTGCTGAATGCAATGGAGCCAGACACTTATATCCGTCCACACCGTCACCTGAATCCCGACAAAGACGAGATATTCCTGCTACTTCGCGGAAAAGCAGTCGTATTCATTTTCGACGCCCAAGGGAATATTACGGAAAAAGTTCTACTCGACCCGTTGGTCGGTTCGTATGGTGCGGAAATCAAACCCGGTATCTGGCATTGCCTGCTGGTCCTGGAACCGGATACAGTTGTCTACGAGGTGAAACCGGGACCTTTTGCCCCTCTACATCCTGAAAACATGGCATCATGGAGTCCTGAACCGGACGATAAGAAAGGTGTCAAAGAATATATGACTTATCTGGCCACTCAAATATAAAAGATGAAAAATAGCAATAGAATCAGTCATACAGGAAAAAGGGTAATATCAATCGTTACGATTCTGTTTTTTACCCTTATTGCGACCTCATATGCAGGTAACCCGGAAGAGAACACCTATCCGACAAGCGAAAGGCTTTTCCATATAGCCCGGAGTACCAATAAAAACCTGGTCTGCTACGATGTGAATCTGGAAAACGGTAAGCTGAACACTAAAACTCCCCTCAACGTCTACTGGGTCAACCGGGAAGAACGGCCGGGAGAAACCAACGGTTTAAGTTATTTCCAACGAAAGATGGCATACGGATACAAACTGGTTTCGGAAGGAGACGATTTCAGTGAAGTGACCCTGACAGCCTATTCTGGTAAAAAACTAAAGATCTGCAAGCAGGATTCAAAATATGTCTGTATGACAACGATCGACAATCAACCGGCCATACTGGAATCTCTCTATGTACAAACCAAATCCGGTAGTCCTTTAAGTGTCGAATATGTAGAGCTACAGGGAATTTCCACCAGTACGGGAGCCAAAGTTTCTGAAAGAGTCAAGAAATAATAAAAGCGAGTGTGTTTATAACAAACAGACTCGCTTTCTTATTTATTTTACAGACAAACCGCTTTTACACCAATTTATGAATAACCAGCCCCGAACGTAATTTCGGTTCGAACCAGGTTGTCTTAGGAGGCATGATATTTCCGGTATCGGCTATATCCATCAACTGTTTCATAGTTACAGGATATAGGGCCAATGCCACTTTCATTTCACCACTGTCTACACGGCGTTTCAATTCTCCCAATCCACGGATACCTCCAACAAAGTCTATACGTTTGTCCGAGCGCAGGTCTTTAATACCTAAAACTTCGTTCAGGATCAGATTTGAAGAAATAGTAACATCCAATACGCCGATCGGATCGTTATCATCGTAAGTGCCAGGTTTAGCAGTCAACGAATACCATTTACCACCCAGATAAAGCGAAAAATTATGCAAAGCCGTCGGTTTATATATTTCCGTACCTTTCTCTTCTACAATAAAATTAGCTTTTAGTTTATTCAGGAACTCTTCTTCCGTCAATCCATTCAAATCTTTGACCACACGGTTGTAATCGATAATAGTCAACTGATTTGCCGGGAAACATACAGCCATAAAATAGTTATATTCCTCATCTCCACGGTGATTCGGATTTTGCTTAGCCTTTTCCGCACCCACTAAAGCGGCAGCTGCCGAACGGTGATGTCCGTCTGCAATATACAAGGAAGGCATTGCTTCGAAAAGTTCCGTGATACGGGCAATATCATTCTTATCATCAATAATCCAGAATGTATGTCCGAAACCATCCAACTCTGCAACGAAATCATATTCCGGAGTTTTTGCCGTATATTTCTTAACAATAACATCCAGTTCCGCATTATCAGGGTAGGCAAAGAATACCGGCTCAATATTGGCATTATTGACACGTACATGTTTCATACGGTCTTCCTCCTTATCGCGACGGGTCAACTCATGTTTTTTGATATTACCTTTCAGATAATCATCGACATACGCGCAGACAACCAATCCGTACTGCGTACGTCCGTTCATCGTCTGGGCATAAACATAATATTGTTCCTGCTGATCCTGGACTAACCAACCTTTATCCTGAAATTTCTGAAAATTCTCTGCCGCCTTTTCATAGACAGCCGGATCATGTTCATCTGTTCCCTGCGGAAAATCAATCTCCGGTTTGATTATATGATATAATGATTTTTCGTTTCCTTTTGCTTCTTCACGCGCTTCTTCAGAGTTAAGCACATCATAAGGACGCGAAGCTACATCTTTTATTAAATCCTTCGGTGGACGGATACCTTTGAATGGTTTTATTTTTGCCATAGTTTTAACAGTTGACAATTGACAGTTGACAGTTGACAGTTGGGGATGATAGGAACGCGAAGCCCATCTGTCAACTGTCAACTGTCATCTGTCAACTTATTTATTGACTCTGAATTTCTCGTTACCGTTCTGCAGGAAATCAACGATCTGTTTTGCAGCAGCAATACCGGCATTGATATTAGCCTCAGCAGTCTGGGCCCCCATCTTCTTCGGTGTTCCGAAATAACGGTCCGGATATTTGGCAGCCAAATCGGTATCGATAGCCGGCTTGATATCCGTGATATATTTAAAATCAGGACGTTCTTCCATCATCTTTGTCAAACCGGCCTCGTCGATCACTTCCTTACGGGCTGTATTCACAACGATAGCACCTTTAGGCATCGAATTCATCAATTCAAAATTGATAGAACCTTTTGTTTCGGCTGTTGCCGGAATATGAAGAGATACAATCTGGCAAGTCTTAAACAGATCGGCAGTAGAAGCAACTGCTTTTACACCGTCTTTTTCAATCACTTCAGCCGGACAGAATGCGTCGTAAGCATATACATCCATACCGAAGCCTTTAGCGATACGTGCCACATTACGGCCGACATTACCATAAGCCAGAATACCTAGTTTCTTTCCCATCAGCTCTGTTCCGGATGTCCCGTTATAGAAGTTCCGGACAGCATATACAAGCATACCGAAAACTAATTCAGCCACAGCGTTGGAGTTCTGCCCCGGCGTATTCATCACACATACATTATGAGCTGTCGCAGCAGCCAGATCCACATTGTCGTAACCGGCACCGGCACGAACTACGATCTTTAAATCTTTGGCGGCATCCAATACCGGAGCATCGATGATATCACTACGGATGATCACCGCATTTGCATCTTTAACAGCATCCAGCAATTGACTTTTATCCGTGTATTTTTCCAGAAGAGCCAATTCATAACCTGCACCTTCAACCACTTCACGAATACCTTTCACTGCTATCGCAGCGAAAGGTTTATCTGTAGCAACTAATACTTTTGTCATAGGATCAATGTAGTTTTTCAAATTCTTTCATTGTTGCAACCAAAGCTTCTACACTGCTCTTCGGCATAGCGTTATAAAGAGAAGCACGGAAACCACCGACAGAACGGTGTCCTTTGATACCCACCATACCGGCAGCAGATGCGAACTTGTTGAATTCATCTTCCAGCTCTTTGTATTCGTCATTCATAACGAAACAAACGTTCATAATAGAACGGTCTTCTACAGCAGCTGTACCTTTGAACAATCTATTACGGTCGATCTCATCATACAAGATAGCCGCTTTTTCAAGATTCATCTTTTCAATAACAGCAACACCACCCAACTCTTTATACCATTTCAATGTTTGCAATGCTGCAAAGATCGGAAATACAGGAGGAGTGTTGAACATAGAATCTTTTTTGATGTGCGTATTGTAATTCAGCATTGTAGGAATAGCACGGTCTACATGGCCTAAAGCTTCTGTACGCACAATAGCCAGAGTTACACCTGCAGGCGCCAGATTTTTCTGTGCACCGGCATAAATCACATCATATTTAGAGATATCGATCGGACGAGAGAAAATATCAGAAGACATGTCGGAAACCAGACGTACATTCAAATCGGGATCATAACGCATTTCCGTACCATAGATCGTATTATTAGATGTAAAGTGGAAATAGTCCGAATCTTCTGCAACCGTATAACCTTTAGGAATATAGGTGTAGTTAGCTTCCTTTGAAGAAGCGACAACGTCAACTTCTCCGAATAACTTAGCTTCCTTGATCGCATTAGAGGCCCATGTCCCCGTATCCAGATAAGAAGCTTTTTTGTTCAACAAGTTAAAAGGAACCATACAAAACTGCATGCTGGCACCACCACCCAGAAATACAACTTCGTAACCAGCCGGCACATCCAGTAACTCTTTGATCAAAGCTCTGGCCTCGTCGTTTACTGCAACAAATTCTTTACTTCTATGAGATACTTCAAGAATTGATAACCCTGTACCTGCGAAATTCTCAACAGCTGCTGCTGCATTCTTAATCGTGTATTCGCTCAGAATAGAAGGTCCTGCAGAAAAATTGTGCTTCTTCATATCAATTTCTTTTTAATGTTATATATTATTTAAGTAACGTGTTTTTCGAAAACAGGCGGCTAATGTACGAATTAAATTGAAATTTGAAAATCAAAACCCGAAAATTATTAGCAAAAAGGTACATATTTATCATTCTCACCGTCTTTTATACCGTTAATTTTCTAGTTTCAATTATGAATTGTCAATTACTAAAACCGATCTCCCCACAATTTCTTCATTTGTTCGATCAGTTTCTGTTCAGCCGGGTTACTCTGTCCTTTCCAAAAGCGCTGGTTCAGCACTTCTTTAGGCAAATATTCCTGTTCTACAAAGTTGTTCTTATAATCATGTGCATATTTATACTCTTTACCATAATCCAACTCCTTCATCAAAGCTGTCGGAGCGTTCCGCAAATGAAGCGGAACAGGAAGATTCCCGGTGCGTTCAACCAATGCCAATGCATCATTTATCGCCATATAGGCTGAATTACTCTTAGGACTACTGGCCAGATAAATGGTCGTTTCAGCCAGGATGATCCGTCCTTCGGGCCAACCGATCTTCTTCAAGGCATCGAAACAGGCATTTGCCAGTAATAATGCATTCGGATTAGCCAACCCTATATCTTCCGATGCCGAGATCACCAACCGCCGGGCTATAAACTCAGGGTCCTCCCCTCCTGCCACCATACGTGCCAACCAATAAATAGCCCCATCGGGGTCGCTTCCCCTGATCGATTTGATAAAAGCAGAAATAATATCATAATGCATCTCTCCACCTTTATCGTATGCCGCCGGATTCTCCTGTAAACGGTCTACCACTTTCTGATCCGTTATCTCGATCTTATCCGTTTCTTCTGCCGATATAACCAGCTCCAGTATATTCAGTAATTTCCGGGCATCCCCACCTGAATAACGAAGCATGGCGTCCGTCTCTGTCAGGACAATATCCTTCTCCTTTAATACGATATCCTCCTTGATCGCATGATTTAACAATGTAAGCAAATCACTTTTATCCAACGATTTGAGCACATAGACCTGACACCTCGATAATAACGGACGGATCACTTCAAAAGATGGATTTTCCGTTGTCGCTCCGATCAATGTAACTACCCCCGTTTCTACAGCATTCAGCAAAGAATCCTGTTGGGATTTACTAAAACGATGTATTTCATCAATAAACAAAATAGGAGATACCGTATTGAAAAAGCGATTACTTTTTGCCTTTTCAATCACATCACGCACATCCTTCACTCCCGAACTGATAGCACTCAATGTATAAAAAGGTGCCTCCAGTTTATTGGAAATGATCTGTGCCAGTGTAGTCTTACCCACACCCGGCGGTCCCCACAGAATAAAAGAAGGGACACGGCCTGCATCTATCATTTTCCTTAACACGGCTCCTTGCCCTACAAGGTGCTTCTGTCCGATATAATCATCCAGTGTTTTCGGACGTAATCTTTCTGCTAAAGGTTGATTCATCATGCAGACAAAAGTCGTATATTTTATTTACTTTTCAAAGTATAACCCGCGTAAAAATTTTCATTCAAGCGAATGTTAGAAAACAGATTTTTATAACAAAAAGACAACAATACAGCCTTAATACCGAAGTAACACCATTGTAAGTATAACATTTTGTCAAACAAACATTAGAGAACACAGGAAATTCTTCTGATTTCCTCTACGTTCCCTAATGCCGTTACCCAATATCATTTAATACTTGACAAACTCGAAAGATCACGAACGACAGTCATGTCCATAATATTACTGTATATCTCCGTCGTACGCACACTTTTGTGCCCCAAAAGTTTCTGCACAGTCGTAATATTTGCACCATTATATAATAATAATGTAGCATTCGTATGTCGTGCTGTGTGAAATGAAACTTTCTTATCTATATCCGCCATCTTACAAATTCGGCGTAATTGCTTGTTCACGTTTGAATTGGAGGAAGCCGGCATATCAAACAAAGTCCACGGATTATTTTTATAACGCTCATAAATAGGAAGAGATTTCCCGTCAAACAGCAAAAACAGAGGCAAGCGAACATTGACATCTGTTTTGACTGATGAATAGATCAACCAAACCTTATCATCGATAATAAGAAAATTCTCCCTCGTAATACTGACAATATCCGAAAAACGAAGTCCGGTATAACAGCTGAACAGGAACATATCCAACGTCCGTTGCAACGTCCGGCGACCTTTCAGGTTTAAACTTTCCAATTGTCCCAGTTCTTCCGGAGTCAGATGAGTTCTTTTGCTTTCCATATACTTTATCTTGTATTTACGGAAAGGATAACGGTGCAAATCGAACAGATCCTTGTTGATAGCCAGGTTTATATAACGTTTTAAATGCTTCATATGTTTGGCTATCGTATTCCGGTGATATTTATTCACCAACATATAATGCTCAAAATCACAAAGGAAATTAAAACTCAAATCATTAAAACTCACATCTGTTTTAAAAGAAGACAGAACCTGCAATGTCGAAAAATGATTCTTCAATGTTGACAATTTCAGATTACTCTGAGTTATCTCATTTTTCATAAACAGAGAAAAAGAAGTCTGACCTGCCTCAGGTTTCTCTTTCAGATCATTCAACGAAAATTCCTTGCCACTATGCACAATTTCAAGCTCCAGCTGTTCTAATTCTGCAATAAAATTAGTCAGATACTGGTTTAAAGACTCCATATTAGGATGATTCTTTACTGCTTTTCTCTTTGCATCCCACTGAAAAGGCTTCACATAAACCTTTGTCGAAAAATACTTCTTCTGCTTGTTCAAGTAGGCCTCCACCTGAACCAAAGCTTTACCCTCTGAGTTTAACTGCTTCTTACGGTTAAACACTAAGTTATAAATTACTTTTTCCATGATATATAATTTATTTTCTGAATGAAACACGAAGGAACAATAATTAGTTCTTTCTTATGTCTAAGACAAATTAAAAATTTGTTATTACTTATTTACCTAAGTTCCGAAAAGACGAAATCCTACCCCGATCCAGCCTTAAAAAACAATCGATTCGGAAAACTCATTTCTACTACGAGCCTACAAAGATAAAAGAGACTTACTAATCATAAAAAACAAAAAACAAGAAGTAGCTTTCCAAAATGGATACAAAATCACCGTTAAAAAGCAATTGGTTCTAAAAGTGAAACTTAAAGCTTCATTTTTTTTATTCTCCGGAAAAATAAAAATAAGAATGTATCGGTTACTATATATACGTATTCAAGTAACTACAAAAAAAAAGCCTGAGCATAAACCCAGGCCTTTCTTTCATTTACAATTATTTATTGAGGTAATCCATCAGACCAACCTTCATTTTGTTGATCACAATAGCCAGCATTAATTTCGTCTGCAGGGATCGGATACACAAATGCAGAAACATCAAAGCCAGTTACACCTGTAACATTCGGAGTAATTTTCTCTCCTGTTCTACGGACATCATACCAACGATGCCCTTCTTCAAAGAATTCGCGTATATTCTCTTCGGAAATAAATTTGATCAAAGCGTCTTTAGCAGAAGGCAATTCTGATGCACTCTTTATAGCCGGATTTCTTTTAGCTGTATAGAATAAAGCTTCCTGTGATGCAGCAATATTTCCAGCTAAAGCCTCTATTTCAGCAATCATCAGATACATTTCAGATTTTCTGAACACCGGAATATTACTTACCGCCTGTGCTGCCGGTATACCATCAAACTTTAACGGGCGATTATTCTTATCAATTAATTTCAGGCGAATATCTTCCGGACCGAATAACGTCTTAATACCTGAAGACAGAACAGCTCCATATGAACCATACAATGTATTCAATGCGTTAGCAGAAAGATTGTCGTCATTCGTTTTTGCAACCGTAAAAATATCTTCAGCTGTAATTGCAATATCAGACCACATCGTTTGATAAACCAGATCCGATACTTCTCCGGAAGCTCTCAGTTCTATCGCTTTCTTTGCTGAAGCTTTTGCAACATCATTATTACCCATAAAGAAATTAACACGTGCCTCTAATGCATAGATAGCCGCTTCATTCAGATAAAACTGATTTACAGAACTGCTGGCATCTGTTCCGGCATTTTCCATATAAGTTTTTGCAGATGCAATATCATCAAGAATAAGCTCATAAGTTTGTGCGACTGTCGCTCTTTCAATATTTACAAAAGGTTCCAACGGCTCTTTATCCAATAAAGGTAATCCTAATTGCGCATTAGCTTGACCTGGTTGATAAGGTAAGCCAAAGAGATTAACCAGATAAAAGTTTGTCAGAGCTTTTAGTGCATATCCCTGAGCCATATACAAATCAAGATTTGATTTATCTTCATCGGATAACTTGGCATTCGTTGCCAACAAATTATTTGCACCTTCAATCATACGGACACAACGGTCCAATACTCTAAATCCATACTCCCATGCTTCTTTAAGGATTGACTCCGTATCAGTAATTTGATATCTGTTTATAGTAACGCCATGTCCCGATTTAGGATCGGCTACTGCTACATCGGAAGCTAAGTCACCAATAGCAACTACGTTGTTTCCATAAAACCGATAAGTACCAAAAGACTGATAAGCTCCATTTAAACCATTCTGTACGTCTGCGACCGTCGAAAATGCATTTTCCGTAGGAATAGCCTGATAAGTTTCCAGATCGAAGTCACAGGAAGCTAATCCTACAGAACAAGCAACGACCAAAATACATTTAAATATATTTTTCATACTCTATTTCCTCTTTATTATTAATTAAAATCCAACAGTTAAACCTACTACAAAATTTCTCGGTATCGGGAAGTTCCACCATTGTACTCCATCTGCACCAATACCGGAAGGATCAAAACCTCTATAATCTTTAGCCGTTACAGTGAAGAGATTATCCGCATTCACAAATACTCTAAGATTATTCATACTCAGCTTTTGAATCATAGATTTCGGCAATGTATATCCTAATGTTATTGAGCGCAGTTTTAAATAACTACCATTCATTAGGAATCTGGTTGAATGCTGATTAACAGCTCTGCCGTCATTATACATTAATTTAGGGACCTCAGCTATATCTCCCGGCTGTCTCCAACGGTTTTCATAAACATATTCAGTAAAGTTCTGTCCCAAACTACCACCAACCTGTTCATCATAACGCAAGTTATTTCCATAAATCTTAGCACCAACCGAATAATTCAACTGGAATGAGAAATCTAGACCTTTCCATTTCATATTGTTTGTAAAAGAGCCCTGGAACTTTGGATTGGCTGTACCGACATATCTCTTTGCGGCCTTATTATAATTATCTGTTGTTTCAGTTCCTGTTTCATTCAAATACCATGTTCCATTACCCGTTTCCGGATCTACACCTGCCCATTCCTTCATCTTAAACTGATACAAAGGCTTGCCAGGTTCAGTAATTGACGTAGAAGTTTCAATCGGATTATTGTTACTCAATTTTTTAACTTCATTGATATTCTTTGAACCAGTCACTGTAATATTCCAGTTAAAATCTTTTACATTCATCAAAAGAGCGTTCACCGAAAATTCAAATCCCTGATTTAATAACTTTCCTACGTTCATATAATTCTCAGCCAAACCAGTAACCATCGATACAGGTACAGCAAATACCATATCTTTCGTCATGTGATGATAATAGTCTGCTTCGACAGAAAAACGATCCAAAAACGAGAAATCAACTCCGACATTGAACTTTCCAGTCTGTTCCCATTTCAGATTAGGATTACCGGACTGCATACGGCCACTTCCCGGAAGACCGTTATAATTATATCCAAAATCATACAAGTCACGAGAAGTATACCATGATGAAGCAGAATAATATCTCACATCTCCTACTTCCTGATTACCAGAAGTACCATAGCTGGCACGAATTGTCAAGTTATTCAGCCAATCGCTGGCAGGCTCCATAAAACTCTCATTAGAGATTCTGTATTTTGCGCCTAGTGACCAAAATGGAGCCCATCTATTATTACTACCAAAACGAGACGAAGCATCATAACGTAAACTTCCGGATAAATAATATTTGCTATCATAATCATATTGTGCATTTACAAAGAAAGATGCTAACAATAAATTATATTTATAAGTTGCTGCACTTCCAGGAACAGCCGCATTGGCTACCTGATTCAAATAGTCCACCGGATAGTTTGAACCTGCCAGATAGGCTTCCTTCAGATTAGTACGCTGACCTTCCTGCCCAATCAGAAAGTTTACATTATGCTTTTCATTAAATGTGTTGATATAATTCAATGTATTAGTAATACTCAAAAGCATGCGGGTAGAATAATTATTTTCACCCATACCTCTCATATCAGCTCCTTGTGGTTGTAGGAATGACCAATAACCAAATTCATCTACAAAATATAAATCGACTCCACCACGGGAAAGGAAAAATAAATTCTTATTAAAATTGATCTGTAAATAAGGAGAGATAATTGCACGATACTGTTTTGCTGTACTCTTATCTCCCAGATCGCTTCTTTGGGCAACTGGGTTATAACCATTAACAGTATCAAAATTCCAATTACCATTTTCATCTCTTACCGGAGTAAGTGGTGATTGCATATAAGCTTGGGTAACAGGATCACTGAAATATCCTCCACCTGACCCCATATTACTTTCAGTATAGGATAAATTTGTATTAAGCCCATACTTAACAACTTTGGACGGGGCTTGTTCAAAATTAAAACGTACCGAGTAACGTGTTAAGTCTTTCCCTTTAACGATGGATTTATTATCCATATAATTAAATGAAGCAAAAAACTTTGGAGCAGATTCTGTTGCCCCACCGTTTTGAACATCAACTCCATATTCCTGAATCAATCCATTGCGGGTCACTTCTTTCAACCAATCTACATCAGCCGGTTTTTCAACTCCCATATATAAATCAAATAAATCAGACATTCCCTGATTCGTATATGGGTAATTCAAACCATTTTCACTCTGAAGAGCTGCAGTAGCACCATCTTCTCCATAAGTATTCCAGTCATTCAGAAATGCTTCTGCAGATAACTCACGGTATTTTGCTGCATTTAAAGGCTTATAACTCGATGGCATACCAGGCATCATCTCCATACCTACTTTTGCAGTAAAGTTTACAGTAGTCTTTCCCCCTTTACCTTTTTTGGTATTAATAACAATTACCCCATTTGCGGCACGTGCTCCGTAGATTGATGTAGCTGTTGCATCTTTTAAAACAGTCATACTCTCAATATCAGCTGCATTTAAAGTTGAAAGAGGGCTGACCGTTTGTTCTTCTGAGGCTCTTACACCCACAGGGTCTGCATTAAAAGGAACTCCGTCGATAATATACAAAGGCTGAGTCCCCGAATTAAATGAATTCTTACCACGAATGAAGATATTAGCCGGGGCCCCAGGTTGTCCTGATCCTATATTCATTTGTAAGCCCGGTACGGAACCTTCTAACGCCTTAATCGGATTAGAGTCATTTTGCTTCGTGATAGCAGTAGCAGCGACAGTGGTTGCTGCCCCTGTAAACGCAGCCTTTTTTGTTACTCCATAACCAGTAACAACTACTTCATCCAAAGCCAGATTTGAAGACTTTAAAACGATCTTCATCAGAGACTTAACAGCAACCTCCTGAGTTTCCATACCAACGTACGAAATTACCAGAGTCTTTGCAGAACTACGCATATTATTAAATTACTGATTAACAACGCATTATGCATTTGTATATTGTTTGTTTATTAATATGGAAAATACATTTGTTAGAGATTTATTATTAAACTGAAAGTGTATTTAAGTATTGATTATCAACGAATTTTTATACTATTTAAATTAGATATAATAAATCGGGTAGAATTTGATATTAAAATATAACCACTCAAATTCTACCCGATATACAAGGTTTTCTAACTGCTTAACAAAGTGGGAAAGTTATTTGAATTCCATCAAAAATTTGCGGATCGGGATCTGTTTTATTCCTTCATATGAACTACCCTCTATTTCATCCATTGTAATAACCATCTTAGGATAATTGTCCTTTATTGCTAAGAGATTTCCAAATTCACGCTCATAAGTTTTAGGATCCATTACAGAATAGGCTACTTGTATATATATTTTTTCTCCATCTTTCACACCAACGAAGTCTATTTCTTTATCTCCATCCCTTCCTACCGATAAAGTGTAGCCATTGACAAGAAGATGATGGCATACAATATTCTCTAATACTTGTGCTATATCGTTTGCTCTGAAAGGACGGATCGCATGTCGAATCCCCAAATCTTCAAAATAATATTTTTCTCCGATTTGAAACTGACGTTTTCCCTGGATATCCGACGGACGTAACCTTTTTACAAAGTAAGCATTATTCAGATAATTCAAGTATTCTAATATGGTTTTAGGAGGCAAATCGACACGTTGAGATTTAAGGTATTCACTTATTTTATTGGCTGAAAACAAATTACCAATCGTATCAGCCAAATATATTGTTAAATCCTGCAACTGTCTGACATTCCTTATATTATATCTATTTACTACATCCTTAAGTATAATTGTGTCATAAATACTTCGTAAATAATCCGAAACCAGTAATTCATTAAAAGGTAGATTTATTAAATAGGGTAAACCTCCAAACTTATAAAACTTAGTGAAAGAATCGGAACTATCTTCCAACTTATGAAACAGTAAGAACTCTTTATAAGTCAAACTATATATTTTAAATTCGATGTACCGACCGCTTAAATAGGTTGCCAATTCACTTGAAAGCATATTAGCATTACTTCCAGTACAATATATATCATAACTTCCTTCTGCAAAGAAATGTCGCAGTGCTTTCTCAAAACTCGCAATATCCTGTACCTCATCAATAAACAAAAAACATTTATTGTTCGGATCATTACGTTTCTGTGTTACATAATTTATCAGATCTGCATAGTCTTTTAAGCTGTCGAATTCAAACAATTCTTTATTAATATAGATTATATCCGAAAACGGGTATGAGATGCGTATATAATCCATTAATTGGAAAAGAAGAAAACTTTTTCCAACACGACGTTGGCCGGTCAGAACTTTTATCATCTGTGTATTGACAAATGGTTTGATACGATCAAGATATAAATCTCTATTATAGAACTCCGGAGTTTTCATTTTTTATTACTTATAAGTAAAACCAAAAGCAAATATAGTGCTTTTATTTCTTATAAGAAATAGATACTACTTGTAATTAAAGTTATTTGGTTATCTGATATCCTTCACTGAGTAGGGGGAACATGCTTGGGCGAACAAAAAAAGAAGGCATCCCGGAGGACACCTTCTTTTCTATAATATTGCAAATTCTAATTAGTCAACAACTCCATCAGTCAGACCTGCACCTTCACCACTCTGTGGTAATGTACCTTCATTATTATTGTCTGATTCCGAAATACCGTTGTTTGCATTAATTTCATTACGCGGGATACGCATCAGCAACCAACCGTTGTTGGCAGCCAAATTAAATTTAAATCCATCCGGGAAATTACTCTCGACACGATTGTTGAAACGAACAACATTTTTCTGAAGACGTAAGATATCAAATAAAGCAAATCCTTCTCCCCACAATTCAACACGGCGCTGCATCCATACTTCATCCTGGAATCCTGTAGCAGAAGTTGCTTTGCTTGTATAAGACGGATCACGATAATTCTTTACGAAATCTTCCAGAATACGTTTTCCACCACCGAGATCTCCGCTCATAGCTTTAGCTTCAGCCTGGATCAGGATCATTTCTTCTGCACGCATCATACACCAGTCACCAGCATTGATGTTATTCCCCAAAATACCTTGATAAGCACCAAACTTAACATTTGTATAAGGAAGATATGCCATTTTTACATCAGGAACTACCAACGGTCCGATAGGTTGTCCATCGTAGCCTCTCCAAGATACATTTTTCAGGTTCGGAGAATCCAGTTTTTCATCTACCCACCATCCTTTTCTTACATCCGTATCCGGTATCTTTGTATAAAGCAGCGTATTGATCATTTTATAACATCCAACACCACAAGAATATGAATCACCAGAGAAAGAAGAGATCACAGAAGGCCATGAAGGATAAGCATCCGGCATATTGGTCGGAGTCAGAATCAACGCCCACATCCAGTTATGGTCATTAGAATCAACGAACCCCGGTTTGCTTACTTCGTCACGGCTATAAGGAGTATATCCGCCTAATGCATTTGTTGCATCTTCATAAGCAGCAGCCCAGTTTTGCATAACCAGATTTGCACGAGCGCGAAGTCCATAAGCCACATTCTGATCGATCTCGTTTTTAGACTTTCTGTTGTATCCTTCCAACAAAGGAATTGCTGTATTCAGGTCGTCCATGATCAAGTCATATACTTCTTGAACAGATGCACGCGGATTATTCAACAGATCACCTTCTACCTTATCTGTCACAATCGGAACAGCCGGCTTACTTTCATTTCCTTTATAAGTGAACTGATACTGCTGAACCAGTGTCAGATAATCAAATGCACGGGTTGCGATAGCTTGTGCCTTATAGTAATTAAGTGTTTTATCCGTATTATCTTCCGGGATAGTGGCGATAATATCGTTAGCCATTTTAATCTGGTTGTAAATCATAGCCCAACGCATATTCGGATTTGCATAATTATATATTCTATCCGCATATTCACTGGCAACGGAGAACCAGTTATATCCACTGGCATCACTCACCATGTCCGCTCCATTTAAATCCAGAGACAAACAAGCTGCCGGATAACCGAAGTCGTCATCACGTGGATTATCTTCACCATACACACAATACTGTTTACCGATTGAAAAGTACATACCGCTCAAATCGGCTGCTACACGTTCGGGAATTGCTTCCGCTATTTCCTGTTTCTGGTCAGAAGTAGAATTTCCGCCTTCGGGTTGTGTATCCAGATCTGTACAAGAGGCAGTTGCCAAAACCAGTCCCGGAATTAATATCCATGATTTATTTATAAATTTCATAATCTTCATCTTTTTTGTTTACAATAAATTAGAATGTAACACTGATACCTCCTGACAAACTACGGAGTGCAGAATATTTTGCACCTACGGCATCATCATTACCGAAGTATGCAACACCTAAGTTCTGGCGAGCATCAAGACCTTTTCTGGAAGCGATAAGTGCCACGTTATCTCCAGAGAAGAAGATACGCAAGTTATTTACCATAAATTTAGTTGTCCATTTTTTCGGGAATGTATATCCAACCATCACGCTATTCAAGCTCAAATAGTTAGAACTCTGAAGGAATCGCGAAGACAAATCCTGATTTCTCTTATCTGCACTGCTGATACGAGGGATATTGCTGCCTTTATTGGTTTCACTCCATGCATTCAAAATATCTTTGTGCCAGTTAGTACCTGCTGTATTTGCCTCACCACTGTGCATCAACTGTTGGTAAGAATAGTCATACACTTTACCACCCAATTGATAAGACAATCCTACAGAAACGTCAAATCCGCGATATTGAACAGAAGTACCGAAACCTCCGTATATCTTAGGCAAAGTAGAACCTAAATCTGATTGCTTGGCAGCACTGAAATCATCAGTAGTAGTCATGTCTCCATTATCCGGATCTACATAATATAAAGCCTTACCTGTTTCAGGATCAACGCCTGCATCTTTAACCAGATATGCGTTATACAAAGAACCTCCGACATTACGGATAGTTACAGAACTCTTGATACCGCCATTATTCTTTGCTGTCTCTGCCAGATCAAGAATCTTGTTCTTATAATGAGTCATGTTCAGATTGAATGACCATGTCAAATCTTTCGTTCTGATAATATCAGCATTCAAATCTAATTCAACACCTGCATTTCTCATAGAACCAACATTCATCGGGATCGTTGAATAACCTAATGAAATAGGCACCGGCTGGTTGTAAAGCAAATCGACTGTCTTACGGCTGAAATATTCGAAACTACCGCTCAATCTTTCTTTGAACAAGGTAAATTCAAGACCGGCATTAAAACTATATGAAGTTTCCCAGGTTATATCCTTATTACCTTTGTAAGTAAATGATGTTGCAAAATCACCGGCACTGTTAGATACAGTATACTGATCCAAATAAGCATAATAGTTAGGAGTAATACCATCTGTAAGCAACAAGTTGTCATTACCTTGTACACCATAACTGGCTTTTATCTTCAACAAGTCGATCCATGTAGCATCCAGATCCTTGAAGAACTCTTCCTTGTTCATCAACCATGCAGCCCCAACACTACCGAAGTTACCCCAACGGTGATCCGGGTGGAAACGTGAAGAAGCATCGCGACGATAAGAAGCAGAAGCAAAATACTTTCCATCATAGTCATACTGAACACGAGCCAGAATACCGAGTGTAGAATAAGTATCCGTAGAGGAACTTACAGTCGGAGGTGTTTGGATAGCATTGCTAAGTTCACCAATGAACGGGTTATAAAGTTTTTTGTTTGAACCTTCCATTTTCTGGATTTTCAGATTATAAGATTCATAACCTACCAATGCGTCGATATTATGTGAACCGAAACTTTGCTTATAAGTAAGCAAATATTGCTGGTTCAAACCGATATTTCTTTCATTCTTAACATTTACATAACCTTCAGAACCAACGGCCCCGCCATAAAAAGGATTGTTCAGGATAGAACTTCTCTGGTTACTTGAGTTTACACCGACATTTGCTGTAAACTGCAAGCCTTTATACAAATCAACGATTGCGTAAAATTTAGTATTCAATACATCTGTATATGCATGGAATTTATCCAGTTCCAAAGTTACGCCCGGATTAGCCATAGGCATGAAAGGACGAACCTGACCTGTAGAGTTACCAAAGTCATAAACAGTATAACCGCGGTTATCCACCTTTATGCTACCGTCATTATTTCTTACATAGATCGGATAAACCGGAGCAATCAGGTCGGTAATATAGAAAAGGTTACCAGATGAACCCCATTTGTCCTGAGCATCCGGAGCCTTACTGTCATAATATGTATAAGCCATATTTGCACCAATCTTCAACCAGCTCTTTGCCTGGTAGTCTACTTTTGAACGGCCTGTATAACGAGTAAAACCTGAACCGGAAATAATACCTGCATCATCCAGATAACCTAAAGAGAAATAATAATTGATCTTTTCAGAAGCACCTGATACTGTTGCGTTATATTCCTGACGTAAATTTCCTTTATTAAAAGTATTATCATACCAGTCATCCGGTGTATAATAATAAGAACCATCACTGTAACCTAATGTTGCATTAGGATTGATACGACCGTCTGTACCGATAAAATCTTCCCCGTTAGGAGTAGTATAAACCTGATATCCTACTCCACCATTGTCTGAAGAGAAAATATTCTTCAATGCATAAGCACGAGCATCCGCAGCACTTCCTCCGGCATAAGCTTTGCTGTTATACAGAGCCTTGTATGCTGTTTCATAATACATGGCAGGGTCTTTCATTACATTATATTGAGGTACGGCACGTGAATTGCTACCCCATTTTGCATCGACAGTTACCACTGCTTCTCTGGCAGTACCTTTTTTAGTTGTAATCAATACAACACCATTTGCACCACGTGCTCCGTAGATTGCACTGGCAGAAGCATCTTTCAGTACACTCATCGATTCGATATCGTTCGGGTTGATCGCTGCAATATCACCATCATAAGGAACGCCGTCAACTACATATAAAGGAGAACTGCTAGAACTCATAGAACCAATACCACGGATACGGATAGTAGCTGCTTTTCCCGGTTGTCCGTTTGCACTCACACCCTGTACACCGGCTACCTGACCAGCCAAAGCATTTGTAACGTTTGCAACCTGGCGTTCTGCAATCTTTTCTGCTTTCATTGTAGATGCAGATCCTGTGAACGCTGATTTCTTTGCCGTACCATAAGCTACGACCATTACTTCTTCCAAAGCCTGTGAACTGGACTCCAGTAGTACCCGCATTTTAGGCTTAATTGCCAATTCTTGGGTTTCCATACCTACATACGAAATTACCAGAGTCTTTGCAGAACTACGTTTGTGTATAATATATTGATAATCAGCACATTATGATTTATGCGTAAATCTCTGTAAATCCAATAAATACCCTATCCAAATAGCTTAAACTAATGGATTATTTTTTATATCGATTGAAATCTAACTTATGATAATTTGTACTGAAAAAAGACAGTAGAATTTGAGTAGCTAATTTACATACTCAAATTCTACCTAAAGTGGGGTGTTTATCGTAGTGAACCAGTATAAATATTTTTTATCCAATATTCAAAAACAGGATCCTGAAGTTCGGTTATATTTCCGGGTAGAATGTCTATTAAATCTTTTTCCAAAGTCGCCTTTCTTAGATTTTTTATATTTGCAGAAGTTCCCAGTTTATATTTTGTAAGAACATCTTTCGACGAGAAATTTGTGACACCATCTGCCACCGCCAATAGAAAATTAATTTGCTTGGATGTTAATGTGTCTATTATATTGGCAAACAGAAGGCTTAACTGACCAGTCAGACTTAAGAATGCTTCATCGAGAATACTGTCGGTACACTTTTTTTCTGTACGTAACCAAACTTGTTGGCTTAACTGCTGAACATAATATGGATGATCTTTTACCCTGGCTGCTATTTGATTACATAATTCTTTTGAAATTTCTTTTCCGGTATCGGAAAAGCGACTGGAAATAAATGAAATCCAATCTTCCCTTCCTATCTTGTGAAGAAATAAAATGTCCCCGAATTTATAGAATGGCATGCTATAGTCATTAAAAATATCCAGTAACATATGCCGTTTACTCCCGTAAAGACAATAACAGACAGATGTTTGTTTCTGCCAATGAGCGCGCAGTTTACGTTGGAAAGCCAAAGAATCTTCGTATTCATTGATATTTTGGAATTCATCGATACAGACAATAATTTTTTTCCCGGTATCATTCGCTATGACTTGCGGTAAATCCAATATTTCATCATATCCCATCTTATTATCCTTAAAACTTATTCCGAATGAAAACTCATAGGTTTGACTACTGTCTGATACTGAAATAAGCGGAGCCATTTTTCCTAAATATTTTTTTACACCGGATACAAATTCTTCCCAGGCAGAGGTTGAAACTTTTAGCAATGCATTGGCAAAAGCAACATAAAATTCTTCTTCTGTCCGGCAGTTAAATATGTCTACCTGACAAATAATAAAATCCCTACTT
>OGIE01000397.1_pt1 | contig 65385 bp, 59 predicted proteins | sample 1571581 | NCBI WGS metagenome assembly OGIE01 (sample SAMEA2582021, study PRJEB24529) | metagenome | biome: Human gut stool | place: China | collected 2011 | reverse complement strand
TGGTGAAGGCGGGGCGGACGATGACCGGGTAGCCGATGCGGTCGGCGCAGGCCAGTGCGTCCTGCAGCGTCTCAACGACCTCCGAGGGGATGATGGGCTGGTGCAGCTTTTCCATCGTCTCCTTGAACAGCTCGCGGTCCTCGGCACGGTCGATGGTCTCCGGCTTGCAGGCCAGCAGGCGGATGCCGGTGCGGTCCAGATAGCCGGAGCGGGCCAGCTCCATCGAGAGGTTCAGGCCCATCTGACCGCCCAGGTTGGGCAGCACGGAGTCGGGCTTTTCGATCTCCAGGATGCGCTCCACGACTTCGAGGGTCATCGGCTCGATGTAGACATGGTCGGCCACGTCGGGGTCGGTCATGATGGTGGCGGGGTTGGAGTTGAGCAGAACGGTCTCAATGCCCTCTGCCTTCAGTGCGCGGCACGCCTGCGTACCGGAGTAGTCGAACTCGGCGGCCTGACCGATGATGATGGGGCCGGAGCCGATGACCAGTACCTTTTTGATTCTGGGGTCCTTAGGCATTTCAGCGTGCCTCCTTTGCTGCTTTGACGTTGTTCAGGAAGCGGTCGAACAGGAACTCGGTGTCCTTGGGGCCGCCGTTCGCTTCGGGGTGGAACTGGACGGTGAAGCAGTTCCACTTCTTGTATTTGATGCCCTCGCAGGTGCCGTCGTTGGCGTTCACCTGAGCCACCTCGCCCATCTCGGCGGGCAGCTCGTCGCCCACGACTGCATAGCCGTGGTTCTGGCTGGTGATGAAGGTGCGGCCGGACTCAAAGTCGGTGACGGGCTGGTTGGCACCGCGGTGGCCGTACTTGAGCTTCATGGTCTTGGCACCGGCGGCCAGAGCGGACAGCTGGTGGCCCAGGCAGATGCCGAAGGTGGGGATGCCCAGTTCGAAGATATGGCGGAGGTTCTCGATGACCTCCACCGGCTCGGCGGGGTCGCCGGGGCCGTTGGACAGCATGATGCCGTCCGGATTCAGAGCGGCCACTTCCTCGGCGGTGGCGAAGGCCGGCATGACCGTGACCTTGCAGCCGCGCTTAACAAGGCACCGCACGATGTTCCGCTTGCAGCCGTAGTGCATCAGCACGATGTGGGTCTCGCCCTTCTCGTTGAAGACTTCGGGCGCTGCGCAGGTGACGTTCTTGACCGCATCGGTCACGGCATAGGCCCGGATGGTCTCCAGCAGCTTGTCCGTCTCGGCTTTGTTGGCCGGGTCTGCGGGGTCAAAAGTGGTCAGGATGGCGCCGTTCATCACACCGCTCTCCCGGATGATGCGGGTCAGGTGGCGGGTGTCGATGCCCTCGATGCCGATGGTGTTGTTTTTCTTCAAAAAGCTGTCCAGCGTCTCCTCACAGCGCCAGTTGGAGGGCGTGGTGCAGGCTTCGCGCACGATGTAGCCCCTGGCCCAGATGCGGTCGGACTCCATGTCGCCCTGGTTCATGCCATAGTTGCCGATGAGGGGGTAAGTCTGGGTGATGATCTGGCCATAATAGCTGGGGTCGGTCAGGGTCTCTTCAAAGCCGACCATGCCGGTGGCAAAGACGACCTCGCCCACGGTGACGCCCTCTGCGCCCACCGACTGGCCCGCAAAGACCATGCCGTTCGCCAAAAGAAGATATGCGTTCATAGGTACTCCTTGTTTCATCACAGATGCGCGACCTTACAGGGTCTGCTTCGCTTCCTGCTTCATCTTGCGGCTGCCCAGATGGACCAGCGGCAGCTTGCCCTCCTTGCAGATGGGGCACTCTTCGGGTGCATAGTTGGGCAGGTCCAGCTTGAGGGCGCTTGCCACGATGGGAATGGGCGACGGAGCTTCGGGCTTGGTGCGGTCCACCACGCAGGTGATGCCCACGCAGATGCCGCCGTTCTCCTCGATGACGCGCTTGGTCTCCAGAGAGGAGATGCCGGTGGTCACGACGTCCTCCGCGATGAGGCACTTCTCACCCGGATGGATGGCAAAGCGCTTCAGGGTCATCACATTCTCAACGCGCTCGGTGAAGATGGCGCGCTTGCCGGTCTGGCGGGCCAGCTCGTAAGCGTAGACGATGCCGCCCATGGCCGGGCCGACGATGACATCCACGTCCAGCTCCTTGACCTTGTCAGCCACGGCCTTCATGACCTCGGCGCAGCGGTCGGGATACTGCTGCAGATAGGCCATCTGGCAGTAAGCGCTGGAATGGCGGCCGGAGGAGAGCAGGAAATGGCCCTCCAGGAATGCGTCACAGCTCTTCAGGATCTCAAGTGCTTCACTCATTGTACTTCTCCCTCTCTTTGTTGCAGTTCATGTTTTTCGTACGATCACGCAGTATTGTACCACGCTTTTTATGGAAACGCAAATTTATTCACCGATTTTCTGTTTCTTGTGAATATTTGCATTTTTATATGGTTAATTCCAAGTTTTATCCATTGCTGCGGGCGCAGCCACGGATCTCGTCCAGCGTCTTGACGCCGTTCTTGTCCATCCAGGCGGCCATCTCCTCGGCGATGGTCTCCATGGCGCGGGGGTTCGCAAAGTTGGCAGCGCCCACCTGCACGGCCGTGGCACCGGCCATGATGAACTCCAGCGCGTCGCGGCCGGTGGCGATGCCGCCCAGACCCACGACCGGGATGTTCACGGCACCCACGGCCTGCCAGACCATCCGCAGTGCGATGGGGCGGACCGCCGGGCCGGACAGGCCCGCGAAAATATTGTTGAAGACCGGCTTGCGCTTTTCGAGGTCGATGGCGCAGGCCTGGAAGGTGTTGGTCAGGCTGATGGCATCCGCACCGGCTGCCTCGACCGCCTTGCACATCTCCGGGATGTTCTCGGCCTGGGGGCTGAGCTTGACCATGAGCGGCTTTTTGCAGGCATCGCGGACCATCCGGACCACTTCACCGGCTGCTTCCGCCTTGACGCCGTAGGCCATACCGCCCACCTTGACGTTCGGGCAGGAGATGTTCAGCTCCACGATATCCACGGCGCTGTCGCTCAGCATCGCAGCGCCCTCAACATACTCTTCCTCGCTGTGGCCGCCGAGGTTCGCGATGACCACCGTGCCGTATTTCTGCCGCAGCTCCAGCATCTCGTTCAGCTCCACATCAATGAAGTGCTGGACGCCGGGGTTCTGCAGGCCGATGCTGTTGATGAGGCCGGAGGGGGTCTCCCACAGGCGCTCGCCCTTGTTGCCGTACTGGCCGTGCAGGGTCAGGCCCTTGCCGGAGATGCCGCCGATCCTGGAAAAATCGGCCAGTTCCTCGTATTCGACGCCGTAGCCGACCGTGCCGGATGCGCCGATGATGGGGCTGTTCATCACAAAGCCCAACAGGTTCGTTTTCAGATCTGCCATCAGAAGAACACCTCCGTTGCATCAAAGACCGGGCCATTCTTGCACACGCTCTTGCCTTCGCCGCCCCTGGTCTCGCAGGTGCAGCCGAGGCAGGCCCCGATGCCGCAGGCCATCTTCTTTTCCAGGCTGACGAAGCAGGGGGTCCCCTTCTCCGCGCAGAGGCGGGCGGCGTTCTTCATCATGACCGTCGGACCGCAGACGAGGACGGCGTCGTAATCCGCCGGGTCATACAGCTGGGTGACAAAGCCGTGGAAGCCCACCGCGCCGGTGTCGGTGGACACCTTGACGAGGTTAGCGATGGAGCGGTATTCCTCCATGCAGTAGGGTGCATCCCGGAAGCCGAAGAAGACATCGGGCCGGACGCCTGCTGCGGCCAGTTCGCGGGTGACCTGATACATCGGCGCGGTGCCGATGCCGCCGCCCACCACAGCGATCTTTCGATACTGTCCGGCCAGCGCCGGGATGTCGAACCCATTGCCCATCGGGCCGGTCAGCTGGAAGGTATCGCCCTTTTTCAGCGCGGCCAGCTTGTGGGTGCCCTCGCCGATGACCTGATACAGAAACTCGATGGTCTGGGTCTCCGGCTCCCACTTGTGGACGCTGATGGGCCGGGAGAGGAAGGGGGCCTCGTCGGCACCCCAGGCACGCAGGGTGAAGAACTGACCTGCGTGGGGCAGATGTTCGCGGTCCGGCCAGAGGGCGCGCAGCAGGCGGATGTCTGCCGCGATGACCTCATGGCTCAGAACGGTGGCTTCACAGCAGGCTGCACGCATGGGCGATGGCCTCCTTCATGTTCACACACTCGTTATAGGCAGCCTCGTCAAAGGCAGTGCCCGGCTGCTTCTTGTAAGCCAGCAGGATGCCGCGGCTGGAGTTGACCACGCCGCCGTTGCCTTTGGTGAGGTACTGGGCGATATCCTCAGCCTTGCCGCCCTGTGCGCCGTAGCCGGGGATGAGGAAGAAGCTGTCCTGATACTTGGCGCGGATCTCGGTGGCCTCCTCGATGTGGGTGCCGCCGATGACCAGACCGATGGAGGAGTAGCCGTGCTCGCCCATGTAGTCCTTGCCCAGCGCGTTCAGCTTGTCGCCCACCAGGTCGTAGACGTGGCGGCCGTCGGCCAGCTTCTCATACTCGAAGTCCTTGGCGCCGCCGTTGGAGGTGCGGCAGAGCACGAACATGCCCTTGCCCTGCTTTTCGGCGTAGGGCAGATAGGGGCTGATGGAATCCAGACCCATGTAGGGGGCCAGGGTGACAAAGTCGGCCTCAAAGTCGCCGGTGAAGTGGCCCATGGCGTACATCTCAGCAGTCTTGGCGATGTCGCCGCGCTTGATGTCGGCGATGACGGGCACACCCGCCTCACGGACGGCCTTCAGGGTGTCGGCATAGGCTTTCATGCCGTCCAGACCCAGCGCCTCGTAGTACGCGATCTGGACTTTGTAGCAGCCGGCGACCGCCTTGGTGGCTTCGATGAGCTGTTTGTTGAAGCGGACGATGTTCTCGCCCTTGGACAGGGTGCTGTCCACAAAGTCCGCGGGCAGATAGCTGAAGTCGGTATCCAGGCCGACGCAGACCGGGCCGCGCGCCTCAACGGCTTCGTACAGTTTGTCCATGTTCGTCATAGTTGGTTCCTCCGTTGCTCTCTTACTCTTATGTATGTAGGCGAATCTCAAAACAGCGAATGCTGTTTTGAGATTCTATTTTTACGCTTCTGCCTGATAGGTCAGCTCGCCGCCCTTGACGGTGGCAAAGACCCTGCCGTAGAGCTGTGCGCCATCAAAGGGGCAGTTGTGGGATTTGGAGTGGAGCTTGTCCTTGTCCACCGTATAGGGGGTGTCCAGATCCACCAGTACGAAGTCGGCGTCGTAGCCTGGCTCCAGCTGACCCTTGGCCAGACCCAGGATCTCTGCCGGGCGGGTGCTCATCAGGTGGACCAGCAGCTCCAGCGGCAGGCCCTCCTCCTTGCAGAGCTTGGTGTAGCAGACGCCGAAGGCCGTCTCGCTGCCCACCATACCGGCCATGCCCTTGAGCTTGTCCTCTTCCGAGTGGGGTGCGTGGTCGGTGGCGATGGCATCCACCACGCCGGTGCGGATGGCCTCAATGAGGGCGGCCACATCGTCTGCGGTGCGGATGGGCGGATTGACGCGGTAGTCGCAGGTGTCCTTGGTGAACCACAGGTGGTGGGGGGTCACCTCGCAGGTGACGGGGGCCCCGCGCAGCTTGGCCATCTGGATGGCCTCGATGGCACCGCGGGTGGACACATGGCACATGTGGAGCCGGGTCTGGTAATACTCGCTCAGCCAGCAGTTGCGCACCGTCTCGATGTCCTCGGCCAGGCGGTAGTCCCAGGGGCTGATCTCCATATCCTCGGCGTGGCTCATCACGGTGATGTCCCGCTGGGTGCAGATGGCGAAGGCCCGCGCCATGGTGGCGTTGTCCTGCACACCGTGGCCGTCCTCGGTGATGAACCGGACGCTGGCGGGCAGGGTCTTGAGGTGGTCCAGCGTCTTGCCATCGAAGTTCTCGGTGATGGAGACGGTCTGGTTCACATCGCACAGGCCCACCTCTGCGGCCTTCTGCTCCACCATTGCGGCCTGCGCAGCCGAAGAGCAGACGGGCTTGGTGTTGGGCATCAGGTTGACGAAGGTGTAGCCGCCCGCAGCCGCTGCACGGCTGCCCGTTTCGATGTCCTCCTTATATTCAAAGCCCGGTGTGCGCCAGTGGCAGTGCAGATCGACGAAGGCGGGCAGCACGGTAAGCCCCCCGGCATCCAGAACGACCTCGTTCTCCCCGGCCAGAGCCTCCAGATCCTGGCCGACCGCCGCGATCTTTCCGTCCCTGACGAACAGCTCCACGGGGCGTCCTTCCGTGTTGACAGCGTTTACAAGCAGCATGGTACGATACCTCCCTGTTTTTGGTGTGCGCTCGATTGGGCAAAAAAAAGAACTTTTCCTCAAATGGAAAAGTTCGAATCACGCAAAAAAGGAAACACGGAACCCACTGCAAAAAAGGCAGCAAACTGATTTTCCAGTTTTGCGTTCATTTTTGACAGCATGTCGGCGTCTCCTTTGTTCGTGCATTTGTTTCGTTATATTTTAGCATAGAAGCGCGAAATGTGTCAATGCTTCCGGGCTTTTTTCTTTGTAAAAAGGTTTCGGGCCGAACTCAGCAAATTTTAGCTACTCTACCGAAAAACCAAAATCCCCCCTCCGAACCGGAAATTTGAGGCCGCAATCCCTAGCAAAATGCTGTACATTAAAGTTCAGATGTGTTATCATAATACTCAAACGAGAAAGCCGCCGCGGGCGGCATTGGAAAAGGGAGGGTTTCCCACATGGGTTTATTGGAGGACGCACGGAACATCCAGCGCAAGGACCCCGCCGCGCGCAGCGTGCTGGAGGTCATTCTGCTGTACCCCGGCTTTCACATTCTGGTCTATCACCGCATCGCGCACTGGCTGTATGAGCGCGGGCACTTTTTTCTGGCGCGGTGGGTCAGCCAGCGCGGCCGGCATAAGACCGGCATCGAGATCCACCCCGGTGCCCGGATCGGCAGGTGCCTGTTCATCGACCACGGCATGGGCATCGTCTTCGGCGAGACGACTGAGATCGGTGACAACTGCACCATCTACCACGGCGTCACGCTGGGCGGCACCGGCAAGGACACCGGCAAGCGCCACCCCACGCTGGGCAACAACGTGCTGATCGGCGCAGGCACCAAGGTGCTGGGCCCGGTCTACATCGGCGACAATGCCCGCATCGGCGCGGGCAGCGTGGTGCTGAAGAACCTGCCCGCCAACTGCACCGCCGTCGGCGTACCCGCCGAGGTGGTCCGTATCAACAACAAGGCTGTCAACCCCGCCGACGACCTCGACCAGCAGGATCTGCCCGATGTGGTCGCCCAGCGCATCACCGACCTCGACCGCCGCATCAGTGCCATGGAGAAGGCCGCGCAGGGCGATGTTCCGCCGACCATCCACGACATCCGGAAACGCAGCCCGAAATGACCGGCATCCTGCCGCAGCAAAAAAACATCCTGACCGGATTCGTCCGGTCAGGATGTTTTTTTAGTCAATATTTGTTTTCAAGCGCCGACATGGGAACTCATTCCGCACGGCGGCGGGCTTTGTCCGCATACCCCTGATCGTGCCGTTGCAATTTCCCGTATGTGAGCCGTGTCATCAGATACAGCGGCACCCGGAACCGGAACAGATACAGTGGGACATAGCGCTTCCGGTTGTTCCAAAATTCCTTGAGGGGCACTTTCGAAAGGTGCCGGAGCGTCGGGCAGTCGTCGATCATCTTCCGCCAGGCGCGCCAGGCCTGGAGCGGGCCGTCCGGATTTGCGGGGTTGAAATAGCACTTATCCAACAGGCGAACATACGTCTTCATGAGCCAGATATCGTAGGCCGCCCAGAAGTCTGCGCCCTTCTTTTCCCGCTGGCCGAATTCCACGACCCGCTGATCGACTGTATCCAGATAGCCCGGCAGCCGCTTGTCATGAATATGGCACATGGAATCCGGACGCAGCCGATAATAGTAAAGGTCTTTGTCCAGAAGCCCCACGGAATGCGCCCGTTCCAGCAGGTTCAGGTTCCAGATCATGTCTTCGCACTGCTTCAGGCTCTCATCAAAATAGAGATGGTTCTCTTCCAGAAAGTCTCTCCGCACCAGTTCGATCCAGCAGGCTCCGAAATAATACGGCACGGCGCGGTGATATTCATCCAGCAGACCGAGCTGCAGCGCGTTCAGCAGTTCCCGCCCGCCGGTGCGGTAGGTTCCCGTGCGAAGCGGGCTGGGCTGCGGCAGCGGCTGTCCTTCCGGATACGGCATATAGCTGAAGGCGATCAGATCCACCGCATCGCTCGCGACCGCCATGACCGATTCCAGCAGATCCGACTTCCACAGATCATCCGAATCCACACAGATGATCCACTCCCCGCTTGCTGCCCGCAGGCCCGTGTTCCGCGCCCCAGGCAGACCCCGGTTCTCCTGATGGATCACCCGGATACGCGGGTCTTTTTGTGCATATTCTTCGCAGATCATCGGGCAGCGGTCCGGCGAACCATCGTCCACAAGAATGATCTCGACATTCTCATACGGTTGTTCCAGAATGCTGTCCACACAGGTTTGAAGATAGGCTTCCACCTTGTAGACCGGAACGATGACGCTGACCAGCGGCAGCTTTGCACACTTTGTTTCCATCCGCATTTCCTCCAGAGCTTTTCCGCTCTTATTTTAACATGCGGCCTCCCCTGTTTCAAGAAGTTTGAAAAAAGTCCGCTCAACCGATCCCGGAACAAAGTTCCTTCACTTTCTGGGCCGCAGCCGTCACGAGCTGACTGACGGGCTGATCCGGCACACCGACCACGTAGTTCTCGCAGTGGTTGATGGGCACGAGCACCCTTCTGGCCCCGCTCTGGCAGACCGCAGCCGCCATGGCCGGGGTGATCTCGCCCAGAAGGGCATCCGCAATGACGATGCCGATGGGCCCCACGATGATGTCTGCACGGCGGCAGTTGACCACCACCGCGTTCTCGCCGGTGGCAGCGCGGGAGGCTCCCGCCTTGAGCATGGCGTTCGCGGCCAGGCTGTTGGTGCCCACAGCAGTCAGTTCTGCCTCCGGGCAGGCCGCTGCCAGGGCAGACACCAGCTGCCGGCCCAGACCGCCGCCCTGCCCGTCGATGACAAGCACCTTCGCCGCCATCAGAAGTCGATCTCCTCAAGGCGCAGCAGAGCCACGATGTAGATCTTCATGGCCTCCAGCAGCTTGTCGATGGGAGCCGACTCGTTGGCACCGTGCATCGGGCCGCCGAAAGCAGGCAGCTTGACGTCGTTGTGCTCCGGGCCAAAGCTGACCGCATAGGGGAAGTGGCGGGCGTAGGTGCCGCCGCCCATGGTGAACGGGGTGGCGTTCTCCCCGGTGACCTCGTTGTAGGTGTCGATGCAGGCCTTGATGGCAGGGGTGTCAGCCCCGATGTAGAACGGCTCGGCGCTCTCGACGTTTTCGAGGGAAGCGCCCTCGCCGATGGCCGCACGGATCTGCTCTGCCATCCGGTCGCCGGTGGTGCAGGTGGGATAGCGGCTGTCCAGCGTCTGCACGAATCGGCCCTCCCGCATGAAGATGCGTCCGCCGATGACGGTCAGCGGGCCGAAGGGGCCGTCGGCACAGGCGACACCGATGCCCTCACCGGCCGTGGAAGAGTGCAGCTTTTTCAGCGCTTCCAGATAGGCGCGCTCGGCCTCGTTGCACAGGCCGTTGTCCAGCAGGTAGTCCACCACCAGACCGATGGCATTGACGGTGCCCTGCGGGGTCGCTGCATGGCCGGACTTGCCCCAGCCGCGGATGCGTACGCCGTTGCCTTCCGGCTCCAGCGTAATGTTGGGGGCGTTCTTCAGCTTGGTGATGTCAGTCTCGACCAGCGCGCTGGCACGGTCCGGCACGGCATTGTTGGCCACGCCGCCCACGAAGTCCTTGATCTCACCGTTGCAGACCGGGCTGACCAGCTCAGCGCCGAAGTGTCCCTTTTCGCCGTTGCAGACCGGGAACTCCGCATCCGGGGTGAAGCAGAAGACCGGGGCCGGGTAATGCTTGAGGTAATACTTCACATCGGCCATGCTGGTCTCCTCGTTGTCACCGACGAGGGCACGGATGGGGTACTTGAGCGAGTAGCCCTGCTCCTTGAGGAACTTCAGGGCATACAGGATGGTGATCATGGGGCCTTTGTCGTCGGCCACACCGCGGCCGATGAGCCAGCCGTCCCGGACCTCCATCTGGAACGGGTCGCCCGTCCAGCCGTTGCCTTCGGGCACGACATCCACATGGCAGATGGTGGCCAGATACTTCTCAGCGTCTGCGCCGGGCAGCTCTGCATAGCCGATGTAGTTTTCGCAGTTGCGGGTGGCAAAGCCCATGCCTGCGGCCAGTTCCAGCGTCTTATCCAGCGCTGCGCGTGCACCCTGGCCAAAGGGTGCGCCCTCTGCGGGGGTGCTCTCCACACTGTTGATGGAAACAAGCGCCTCAATATCCTTGAGCCACTGCTCCTTGTTCGCCGCAATGAATGCGTCGATCTTCTGGTTCAAAGCCTGATCCATGGTTGGTTCGTCCTTTCTTTTGTCTTAACAGACACATTGCTGTTTATTCTAACACATTTCGCGCAAGATTGCCAGCCTCACCCTCTCAGTCAAACCGTGTCCGGTTTGCCAGCTCCCCCGAAGGGGGAGCCACTGGCGAGTCGGTGGTGGCTGCGCTGGATGAGCAAGATTTTTTGATTTTGGGAACGGCCGGGCCCCGCTGTCTCGATTCACGGCAGTTTGACAAGAGTTCTTTATTCAAGCATTGTCCCGCAGCCGCTGCCCATTCGGACAGGGCCCGCCGCCTTGCGCCAAATTGGGCCCATGCGAACAGCAGGGTTTGCCCGGCCTGCCAAGGGCTCCCCCTTCGGGGGAGCTGGCATCGCGCAGCGATGACTGAGAGGGTCAAACCGCAAACAGGCTGCTGGCCGCACCCAGAACACCCATGCTGGCCAGACCCATGATGATACCGGCCAGCAGCACACCGCCCATGCAGGCGATGAGGACATCCTTGAACTTCATGTCGAGGATGGACGCCGCCAACGTACCGGTCCAGGCACCGGTGCCGGGCAGCGGGATGCCCACGAAGAGCAGCAGCGCCACGGTCAGGCCTTTGCCGGCCTTCTCTTCCAGCTTGCGGCCGCCCTTTTCGCCCTTGACGATGAAGAACCGGCAGATGGGGCCGATGACCGGCTTGTGGTAGCCCCAGATGAGGAACCGCCGGGCGAACAGATAGATGAACGGCACCGGCAGCATATTGCCCAGCACACAGATGACGTAGGTGGGCAGCACCGGCAGGCCCAGACCCAGGCCGATGGGGATGGCACCGCGCAGCTCCACCACGGGCACCATCGAGACGAAGAAGACGAGCAGATAGTTCTTGAGCATGGATACTCTCCTTTGTTGATTCGAAATGAATGGAAGCTCACAGGTCGATGACCAGTTCCACCGGGCAGTGGTCGGAGCCGAAGATCTCGTTGTGGATCTCCGCCGCGCGGATCTTGTCGGCAATGCGGCGGGAAACGATAAAGTAGTCAATGCGCCAGCCTGCGTTCTTCTCGCGGGCATGGAAGCGGTAGCTCCACCAGCTGTATTTCACTTCATCCGGGTGGAGGACCCGGAAGCTGTCGGCAAACCCGGCCTCCAGCAGCTCGGTCATCTTGGCCCGCTCCTGGTCGGTGAAACCCGCGCTCATCCGGTTGGTCTTCGCGTTTTTGATGTCCTGTTCGGTGTGGGCGACGTTCAGGTCGCCGCAGAGGATGACCGGCTTTTTCGCATCCAGCGCCAGCAGATAGGCCCGGAACGCATCCTCCCAGGTCATCCGGTAGTCCAGCCGCTTCAGGCCGTCCTGGCTGTTGGGGGTGTAGCAGTTGACGAGGTAGAACGCCGGATATTCCAGCGTCAGGACCCGGCCCTCATGGTCGTGCTCCTCGATGCCGATGCCGGTCGTCACCGCCAGCGGCGGCTGTCTGCACCAGCAGGCCGTGCCGGAGTAGCCCTTCTTCTCGGCGGAATAGGTGTATTCGGTGTAGCCCTCCGGGGCGAAATCCGCCTGACCGGGCTGCATCTTGGTCTCCTGCACCGAAAAGATATCGGCATCCAGCGCCGCAAAGCTCGCGGCAAAATCGTGGGTCAGGCAGGCCCGCAGGCCATTGACGTTCCAGCTGATGAGTTTCATCACATCGCTCCTTTGATGTTATGCTTGATATTTCGTCTTCCATGCACCGCTGTGGAAGCGGGCGGCAAAACAGGTCACGCGGCAGACCCAGTCCACCACCATGGCGATCCAGACACCGACCGCGCCCAGCCCCATCCGGACACAGATGAGGTAGCTGAAGCCCAGCCGCCAGAACGCCATACTGAGGATGGATACCACCATCGTGAACTTCACGTCGTTGGCAGCGCGCAGCGCGTTGGGCAGCACGAAGGAGGTCGGCCACAGGAACAAGGCGCAGCCCGCATGGATCTGCACCAGCAGAATGGCCAGTTCCATGGTCGCACCGGAAAGTGCATAGATGCCCACCAGCGGCTTCACGAACAGAAGGATCGCGCCATTGGAAAGGCTCATGGTAAGGTACGCCCAGAGCAGCAGCTTGCGGGTGTAATAGATGGCCTGTTCGTGATCCCCCGCACCGATGCACCGGCCCACGACCGTGATCATGGCCAGGCTGATCGCCTTGCCGGGGATGACGCCCATACCGTCGAGGTTGTTGGCCACAGCGTTGGCGGCAATCTGCACCGTGCCAAACGTCGAGATCATGCTGACCACAAGGATGCGGCCTGCCTCGAACAGACTATTCTCAAAGGCAGACGGGATGCCGATGCCCAGGATGCGCCGGGACAGCCCGGCATCCAGCCGCAGCGTTTTGGGGACGCGCAGCACATTGCCGGTCTCCTTATGATAGCACTTGCGCAGGATCAGGGCCGCCGCCACCACGCGGGAGAGGACGCTGGGCCACGCAACACCCTCGACGCCCATTTTCAGGCCGAAGATGCAGACCGCGTTGCCCACGATGTTGATGATGTTCATCAACAGGCTGATCTGCATCGAGATCCTGGAGTTGCCCATGCTCCGGAACAGGGCGGCACCGCCATTGTACAGCGCCAGGAACGGATAGCTCAGGGCAATGACCTGCAGGTAGCGCACACCGGCGTCCAACACGTCGGCTTCGATCGAGCCGTAAAACAGGCGGATCATGGGCCGGGCCATCACAAAGCAGACAACGCCCACCACCGCGCCGAACAGGCCGCTAAGCAGGATGAGCTGATCGGCGCTGGCATCCGCGTGTTTCTGCTCTCTGGCCCCCAGATACTGGCTGACCACCACCGCACCGCCTGTGGCCAGCGCCGCGAACAGCACGATGATGAGGTTGTTGATCATATCCACCAGGCTGACGCCGGAGATGGCCGCTTCGCCGCAGCGGGAGACCATCATCGTATCCGCCATGCCCACCGTCACTTCCAGCAGCTGCTCCACCAGCAGCGGGCCGGTCAGAAGCAGCAGCTCTTTCTGGGTGAACAGCGGCTCCCGCCCACCGAACCGGATTTTTTCTTTGGTGATCGTTCGTTCCATAGAGTTCCTCACGTTTCGTTTTCTGGGCCGCCGGGCGCAAAAAGGCCCGGCTCCCCTCCTGCCGTCTTTGCAGGCCGCAGTGCCGCATTTTAACATGCTTGTATTCATCTTAACACACCCGGTTTCGGTTGTAAAGAATCCATCTGCGGGTTTTGCGGATTCTTTCCCTACCCACGTGTTTTTGCGGATGTTCCCGGCGCTAGGGGAGCTTGTTTTATCAGTTTTGCCGAGAATGTCCTGCCAATTTTGTGCGTTGTGACAAAATATCGGATTTTTGTTCGATTTCCAGAACTTTTTTCAAAAAACCTCTTGCTTTTTGCTTCGAAAAGTGCTATCTTGTATCCAACAAGAGAGGCAGTGGGATACAACGACTGCGACGAGCTTTGCCCCCACGGCTCTTGTGTTCATCCTTCTAATTTATATTGCTATTTTCTTCATTTACCTTCTTATCATTTACCCTGTCCTGTACGGGACAGAAAAAGCGCTTCCCCAACCTGCATGGGGAAGCGCTTTTTCGTACCCTCTCCGTCAACGCATTCGCGTTGCCAGCTCTCCCAAAGGGAGAGCCATTGGCAGGCCGGGCAACCCCATGCTGAACGCTGAACGTTTTCGAATCCCGTAAACGAAAGTGCTCCGCTGTCAAGACCAGCGGCATCTACACGATGGCTCTAACAAAAGAGCGTTTTTTCAGATGCTGTGAATCGAAACAGCGGAGCACTCTATTTTATGGTTTCGAGAAACTCTGTTCATTCAGCACGATCAAAACCGGCTCGCCAGTGGCTCCCCCCTTCGGGGGAGCCACTGGCGCGTCAGCGACTGAGAGGGCAGATCTTCCGAAACGCTTCCCGCACCTCGCCGGAGAAGTAGAGCGTCCCCAGCGCACAGACAGGGCCGGTGCCGCCCAGCTCCACCGCGCGGGCCACTCCGGCTTCGATGGACGGGGCTGGCTCCGCCGTGCCGCCCCGCACCCGGATGTGCTCCGCCAGCGTTTCGGCGGGCATGGCGCGCGGGGTATGCGCTGCCACCGTCACGAACCGGTTTGCCAGCGGGAGCAGAAGCTCCAGCATCTCGTCCACGTCCTTGTCGGCCATGATGCTGAGCAGAAAGACGAATTTCTGGCCTGGGAAACGGTCGTTCAGGCTCTGGACCGTGGCCCGCATCCCGTGGGCGTTGTGGCTGCCGTCCAGCAGGAAGGCGGGCGTATGCCGCAGCAGCTCGAACCGGCCCGGCCAGCGGACGGTCTCCAGCCCCTGCCGGATGGCCTCCTCCGGGATGTTCCAGCCCTTTTCCCGCAGCACCCTCAACACCGTGATGGCGACGGCGGCATTCCGGGGCTGGTAGCTGCCAATGAGAGGCAGGCGCACCCCGTTCAGGCCGTCGAAGTCAAAGGTCACTTCGTCCAGGTCGCCGCCCTCCACGGTCAGCTTCGAGAAATCGACCACATGGAGCGGGGCGTTCTGCTCTGCCGCCGTGCGGGCGATGACGGCGTCGGCCTCCGGCACACCGCCGTAGCTCACCACCGGGCTGCCCGGCTTGAGGATGCCCGCCTTGGCCGCTGCGATGTCCGCGATGGTGGGGCCAAGTTCCTTCACATGGTCCATGCCCAGCGCCGTGATGACCGCACACTCCGGCGGGTCGATGACGTTGGTGGAATCCAGCGCACCGCCCAGACCCACTTCCAGTACCACGATGTCGCAGTGCTGCTCGGCAAAGCAGAGCATCCCCAGCGCTGTGATGATCTCGAACTCGGTGGGCACATCGGCCATGGCATCTGCGGCGGGCCGGATCGTTTCCACCAGACGCACCAGTTCCTCGTCGCTGATCTGCTCGCCGTTCACCTGAATGCGCTCATTGAACCGGTTGATGAAGGGAGAGGTGTACAGCCCCACCCGATACCCCGCCGCCTGCAGGCAGGACGCCAGCATGGCTGCGGTGCTCCCCTTGCCGTTGGTGCCCGCCACATGGACGAACTTCAGCCGCTTGTGGGGGTCGCCCAGCGCAGCCAGAAGGGTGCGGGTGCGGGTCAGGCCGGGCTTATGCCCCGCCCACTGCACCGCGTGGATGTATTGCATTGCTTCTTCATAGTTCATGATGCCACGTTCCTTCAGAGAGACCCTCTCCATCTATGCAGACAGAGAGGGGCTGGTTTATGCTTTTTTATGCTTTTCGGACCAGAGCGGTCAGCGCCTTGTTTTCCAGCAGGATGCGGACGAGGAGGGTGTTCACCACGCTCAGCACCAGCGCGTTGGGGATGCGGGCAGCCAGCAGCGCCCACTGGTAGCCGTAGAAGAGGTGGAGGGCCAGCGAGTTGATGACCACAGAGCCCACCAGATGGCCTGCCAGAATGCTGATCTGCAGCCGCAGGCCCAGGCGCATCTCATGCAGAGACCGGTACAGCAGACCGGACACCAGACCCACCGAACCGGCTCCCAGCGTGATGAGCGGGTTGATGGAATAGCCGGACAGGGTGCCGCCGATCATGTCGGCCAGTGCGCCCACGACAAAACCGCCCGCCGGGCCGAACCAGACTGCTGCCAGGTGGGTGGGCAGAGCGCCCAGGTTGAACCGCAGGAATCCGGTGGACACCGTGAACACGCGGGCAAAGATGATGCTCATGGCCGTGAGCAGGGCCAGCATCGTCAGAGTACGAACGGACAATTTGGAATGATTCATCGTTGATCCTCCATTCCGGATGATGCAGGAGAAGACAAAACGCCCTCCCCTGTGACGAACCGCACAAAGGAGGGCGTGAATCCAACAAGTTTCACTTCCAGGCAGGGCCGCAGCCGGTCTCGCCTGCACCCAAGTCCATGCAGCAGCGGGATGCAGACCATGCACCGCGGGTCTCCCTTCGTCCGCAGCACAACTCCCCGTTGATGCGGCACTTAACGCGCATGGTCTTACTCTGTTGATACTGCTATTATATGCCTTTTTTCGGGCGGTTTCAATCGCACCTCTGCCACAGATTTCACAATTTGAGGCATTCTTTTTTAGAAGTTCTGCCAAAAAAGCAGAAGCCCCTCGGAGTTGCCGCTCCGGGGGGCTTCTTGCTTGCTGTTGTGAGTCTCCATGGAAACTCGTTTACATTCATCACTTTTATTATACGCGCCTGTGGTGAAAAGTCAAGCCATTCACAGTTTTCTTTGACTGTCAGCGCAAAACGTGATAAGATGGAACAAACTTGATATAGAAAGGACGTATCCGTTTATGAAATTCCGTGAGATGACTTACACCCGCCCGGACATCGACGCGCTGCTGGCCCGCTGCAAAGAGCTGGCCGCCAAAGCCGAATCCGCTGCCTCCGGCGAAGCGCTGGTCGCGGTCTACTACGAGCAGAGCCGTGCATTTGCCGATTACAACACCGCCGCCAACCTGGCTTCCATCCACTACACCTGCGACACCCGCGATGCCGCCTGGAAGGCTGAGCAGGACTTCTTCGATGCCAACGGCCCCGCCGTGCAGAACGCCAGCGTGGAGATCAGCCGAGCCTTCCTGGCCAACCCCCACGTCGATGCCCTGACCGAGGCCTTCGGCACCACCTGCGTGGCCGGCATGAAGAACGCCGTGCTGGGCATGGACGACCGCACCATCGACCTCCAGAAGGAGTACAACGCGCTGGTCAGCCAGTACCAGCAGGTCTACGGCGGTGCACTGGTCGCGTTCGACGGCAAGCAGCTGACCATCCCCCAGCTTGGCCCTTATAAGGAAAATCTGGACCCCGCCGTCCGCCGCGCCGCCTACGAGGCCGAGGCCGGTTACTTCGACGCCCACCGCGCCGAACTGGACGAGCTGTACACCAAGATCGTCAAGAACCTGAACGAGCAGGCAAAGATCCTGGGCTACCACGATTACAGTGAGCTTTCCTACGTGCGGATGAACCGCATCGGCTACGGCCCGGAAGAGATCCGGAAGTTCCGCGACCAGGTGGCCAACGATGTGGTCCCTCAGCTGAAAAAGGTCATCGAGCTGCGCAAAAAGCGCACCGGCATCGAGCACCTGACCTTCACCGACCTGCCGGTCTCCTTCCGGGACGGCAACCCCAGGCCCATCGAGGGCTATGACGCCCGGATGGCCGCCTCCCGCACCATGTACCATGAGCTGAGCCCGGAGACCGCCGCGTTCATCGACTTCATGCAGGACAACGAGCTGTTCGATGTCGAGAGCCGCCCCGGCAAGATGTCCGGCGGCTATATGACCAGCCTGCCCGCCTACAAGGCCCCCTTCATCTTTGCCAACTGGAACAACACCTCCGCCGACGTGGACGTGCTGACCCACGAGTGCGGCCATGCCTTTGAGGGCTATGTGGCCGAGCGGGACCCGAAAGTCCCCGCCGACCTGGAATGCCCCGGCATGGAGAGCGCCGAGATCCACTCGATGGCCATGGAGTTCCTGACGGCCCCCTGGCATCATCTGCTCTTCGGCAAGGACACCGAGAAATACGCCCTGCTCCACGCCGAGGACAGCTTCCTCTTCCTGGCCTATGGCTGCATCGTGGATGAATTCCAGCACCGGATGTACCAGAATCCCGACCTGACCCCCGACGAGCGGAACGCCGTCTGGCTGGAGCTGGAACACAAGTACCGCCCCTGGATTGACTTCGACAACCTGCCCTTCTACGGCCGCGGCGCAGGCTGGCAGCGTCAGCTCCACATCTATGAGTGTCCGTTCTATTATATCGACTACTGCCTGTCCACTATGGCCGCTTTGCAGTTCTTCCTGCTCAGCCTCAAGGACCACAAGGACGCCTGGCAGCGCTACCTCCGACTGGTGCGCCGCGCCGGTATGGCCAGCTACGCGGAACTGTGCGAGACAGCCGGTCTGAAGGTTCCCTTCACCGATGGTTCCATCAAGGCCATCGCCGAGGAAATGGAGCAGTGGATCGCCGCCCATCAGGTCTGAGCGAAACCGAACGAAACCTCTTGAGTTCCCGCGCGCGTTTTGCTATATCGCGGCGATGTGCTCTTCTTGACAAACTCGCCCGGATTGCATATAATAAGAATGCGAAAGAAATTGCATTCATGGAGTTCATGAAAGCAAACAAGAAGCCCTTCGGTATTGCGAGTACCGAAGGGCTTCTTGCTGCGTTGGGTCAGTGCTTGCCGTTCATAAAGAACTGTTCGTCAAGCCACTTGCAGATATAGTACGATACAATACCTGCTGCGACGGACAGTGCGAAAGAAATTACCGCATTCATCGAGTTCACCTCCTTCCCAGTGGAGGGGCAGGGGGAACGGCAATTACAGGATACCACAGATTCCGACGGTTGACAAGAAGCCCCACGATATTGCAATATCGTGGGGCTTCTTGTCAACCTATTTTACAATGTAAGGATCACAGCACAATAAACGTGCAGGTCGCAGCAGGCAGAACGAGTTCGCCCGCCGGAGCTGCTGCCGGGGCGATCTCCGGCAGCGCATCGCCTTCGCCCAGGACCAGCGCCTTGCCGTTGCAGAGCATGGTCTGGGAACGCAGGGTCTCAGCGGAGAGCTGGTAGACCTCCGCTTCCTTCGGCAGAGTGACAGTGGTGGTATCCGTCAGGCTGTTGTTGATGACCAGATATGCCTTGCCCGGCTTGCCGTCCGCACGGGAGTGGGCATAGACGTGCGCACCCTCACGGATAGGCTCTGCGGCGTCGTAGACGGTGGTGCCCATCAGGCGGTTCCAGAGCAGCACCGCGAAGTAGTTGGGGCGCGGGTCAAAGACTTCGGGCTTCAGATAGCCGTAGTCACTGGAGGCCAGGGTGTTGTGGAAGATGATGCCTCTGGTCACGACCGAGAAGCTGCCCAGCTCGTTCAGGGTGCGGAAGACATCCAGATAGGTAGAAGCCCAAGTGTCGCCGCCGCCGCCCGCGTCGCCTGCTTCGGTGACCCACATCTCGCCGCCGGGGCAGTAGATGTCCCGCTTTTCGGCGTGGAACTTTGCCATATTGGAGGCGACCGCCAGATACTCTTCGGTGTGTGCCTTGTCGGCTTTCCAGTGGGCAAACGGCATCACAGGCTCCAGACGCTCGGACACGCCATTGTAATAGTGGTAGCTGTAAACGTCCAGCTTCTCCTGGGCACCCTTCATCAGGTCATCGGTCGAGCACTGGGGCAGGATGTCGCCGACTCCGCCGCCCTGTGCCTTCTCGCCGTGCTTCTTCAGCACACCTTCGGTGGAGCAGGGGCCGACAAAGGGGCAGTCGGGGTAGTTCTCATGCAGCCAGCGGATAAAGATGTCCTGATCGCGGACATACTGCTCGGCAGTGTAGCCCTTGGGGCAGCCGGACATGGCCAGCAGGTTGGGCTCGTTGACGAACTCAGCCGCGTCGATGGCCTTGCCGTACTCCTTGCTCAGGGCAAAGATCTGCTCTGCCTGGCTGGGGTTCCAGGGCTCGTCGGCGTGGTGCAGACCCTCACAGTCCGCCACCGAGATCAGGAGCTTTGCGCCGATGTCCTTGCAGAAATCCAGCACACCGAGCCACTGCTCGCGGGTCAGGATGGCGTTGTAGCCCTCCGGGATGACGCCGTTCGTATGGCCGTCGAAGTCGTAATAGGTCTTGGTGGACCAGGTGCCGGACACGCGCACCCAGGCCGGGCCGATCTCTTTGGCCAGCTTGCGCAGCTTCTTGTCGGAGAGGTCGATAGGATCATAATACTGCATCAGGTCGGTGCTTGCGGTCGCGTTGCCGAGGAAGCCGCCCTTGAGGACGAACGGCTCTGTGCCCGCGATCTGGGCGGGGGTGTAAGCCTTCCAGAAGGTGCCGCCGGTGACTTCGGTCATCTCGACGTTGTAGGAGACCAGCCGCTCGTTGCCAACGTGCAGCTCGCGCAGGGAGCCGGGGTTCAGGTTCACGAATTGTGCCATGGGAATTTCTCCTTTTCTCAAATTTTTTGTCTGCATCCATAATACCATTTTTTTGGCCAGACCATGAGGACGATTTCGTGATAAAACCGTAAAATATTTCAATTTTGAAGAAACGAGCTGTCACGGACGCTGTTTTCGGCAAAACACAAGAAAAGCTCCGTCCCATTTCGCTGAGGCAGCGAGGGGGACGGAGCTTTTTTCGATTTCAGATGGGGCGCAGCCTCATCCCATTACTTGTTGTAGACCTCTTCCTTCAGCAGGCCCTCGCTCCTGGCGACACAGATGCTGGCGACGGCATCGCCGACAACGTTCAGCGAGGTGACGAGCATCTCGATGGGGCGGTTGATGGCCAGAATGAGGGAGTAGGCCAGCAGAGCGCCGTCGTTGACGAAGCCCACGCCGGACAGGATGGTGAAGAGGATGACGGCACCTGCACCGGGGGCAGCCGGGGTGCCCACCGAGGCCAGCAGAGCCAGCAGGGCCACGACCACCAGCTGGCCGGGGGTGACTGTATAACCGGCGCAGCCCGCGATGAAGACGGTGGCGATGACCTGCATGATGGCGGTGCCGTCCATGTTGATGGTCATGCCCAGGGGCAGCACGAAGGAGGCGATGCTCTCATCCACGCCGAACTCCTCCTCGCAGACCTTGATGTTCAGGGGCAGGGTGGCGGCGCTAGACGAGGTCGAGAAACCGAACACGGCCACATTGGCGATCTTACGGATGAAGGTGATGGGGTTCAGCTTGGCACCCAGAGCGATCACCAGCGGGTAGGCCACCACCAGGAAGACCAGCAGCAGGATCACTGTGACCACCACATAGACCAGTGCCGGCTTGAGGTAGTTGATGCCGTAGATGGCAAAGGTGCGGGTGAGCAGCACAAAGACAGCAAAGGGAGCAAATTTGCTGACGATGAAGTTCAGGAAGACGACCACCACGTCATTCACCTCGCCCAGCAGGCGGCGCAAGGTGGCGGTGCGGCTCTCGCCCAGCGCATTCATGCTCAGGCCGGTGGCCACCGCCAGGAAGACGGCGCTCAGAACTGCACCATTGCTGCCAAAGGCCGTGATGATGTTGGAGGGGATGATGTTCAGCACCACGTTCAGCGGGTTGGAGCCGGTGGAGCCGGTGGCCTCGGTCAGGCCCTCGATGTGGGTGTTGAACAGCCCCATCGAGAAGGTGATGTAGCCCACGCTGCTGGCCAGCAGCAAAGCCAGGAAAGAGCACAGCAGGAACCAGAACAGGGTCTTGGCCGAGATGCGCCCCATGGTGCGGGTGTCGGCAATGCTGCCGATGGCCAGCGCGATGGAGGTGAACACCATCGGGATGATGACCAGCTGCAGCGCCTTGATAAAGAGCTGGCCGATGATATAGAAGATGCCGAAGGAGCGCTCTGCGCCCTCTGCGGTAATATCCTGGAACAGGAGCTCGTTGATCGTGGTCCAGATCTCACTCTTCCCGCCGGAGATGAGGCTCTCGCGCAGGAACATGAAGGCGAGGCCCGCCGCCAGGCCGCAGACCAGCGAAATGGCCATTCGTTTTGCTAAAGACATACCAGGTTTTTTCGTTTCCATAATACCTTTCCTCACAATCCTTGGTGATACCGGGCCCAGGCCCGCACTTTGTCTATCCTATCATAAGTCGTTCCCCGCTTCAAGAAAAAAACAGACCAAATGCGGCATTTTCTTTCAATAGTCATACTTTTAAGGCGCTAACCGCAAAAAAACACCCGGAAGAAGCTCTTCCGGGTGGGAACACTTATGCCTTGAACTTGAGCAGCGGCACACCGATGGCGGTGTCGCCGGAGGCCACGACCGACATTTCGGACAGGTCGTCGCCGTTGGTCACGATGATGGCCGTTGCCGTGGGATGACCGGCGGCGCGGATGGCGTCGAGGTCGACTTTGAGCAGCGGGGTGCCCGCCTTGACCTTGGAGCCTTCCTTCGTCAGAGAGGTGAAGCCGTTGCCCTTCATCTCCACGGTATCCATGCCCACATGGATGAGCAGCTCAATGCCGTCATCGCTCATCAGGCCCACCGCGTGCAGGCTTTCGGGCACCTGCGTGACGGTGCCGTCAAACGGTGCGTAAACGGTATCCCCGGTGGGTTCGATGCCGCAGCCGCCGCCCAGAATGGCCGATGCGAACGTTTCATCCGGCAGCTCCTCCAGCGGGATGACCTTGCCTGCCAGCGGCATCATCACCGTCTTCTTTTCGCCCTTGAATTTCGTCTCGGCTGCATTCTTGCCGCCGAACAGCTTATCAAAAAAGCCCATATCATTACCCTTCTTTCTGCGCTGCACACAGCGCGACCTTCATCTGAATAAAGATATCATACTGTGCCGGAAATTGCAATCCGCATCCTGCACAAAGAGACGGACCGATGTTTGACACTTACAGCAGGGCCAGCAGGCCGTCGATCTCCTCCATCCGGGTGGCCCAGCTGGTGGCGATGCGCATGACGGTATGGGTGTCGTCGAACTTCTCCCAGAAGCCGAATTTGGCCTTGCCCTCCAGCGCCGCCAGCTGCTCGTTGGAGAAAACGATGAAGATCTGGTTGGTGGGCGAATCCAGGAAGAAGCGGTAGCCCTTGGCGGCCAACCCCTGCTTCAGGGCGTTGGCCGTGGCGATGGCGTTCCGGCTGATGGTCTGGTACAGGTCATCCGTGAAGAGGACATCGAACTGAAGCCCCAGCAGGCGGCCCTTTGCCAACAGAGCGCCCTGCTGCTTCACCATGGTCATGAAGTGTGCCGGCGCCCCATGAGGGAAGACGACGGCCTCGCCGCAGAGGGCGCCCACCTTGGTGCCGCCGATGTAGAAGACATCCGCCAGCCGGGCCAGGTCGGGCAGGGTGACGTCCGTGCCCTCCGCCGCCAGACCGTAGCCCAGGCGGGCACCGTCCACGAAGAGGGGCATGTGGTACGTCTGGCAGACGTCGTGCAGCGCCTGCAGCTCGGCTTTGGTGTAAAGGGTGCCGTACTCGGTGGGGTGGGAGATGTACACCATGCCGGGGAAGACCATGTGGTCGTGGTTTCCGTCTGCGTAGAAGGTGGCGCAGAAGTCGCGGACGTCGGCAGCGTCCAGCTTGCCGTTCTTGTGGGGCAGGCCCAGCACCTTGTGGCCGGTGTACTCGATGGCCCCGGCCTCGTGACCGTTGACATGGCCCGTGGAGGCTGCCACGACTCCTTCCCAACGGTGCAGCATCGACGCGATGACGATGGCGTTGGTCTGGGTGCCGCCGGAGATGAAGGTCACATCTGCTTCCGGGCAGGCACAGGCGGCGCGGATCTTCTCCTTTGCGCTGGCACAGTAGGGGTCGGTGCCGTAGCCGGGCACCTTTTCAAAGTTGGTCTCCATCAGCTTTTGCAGGATGGCCGGATGGGCTCCCTCGCAGTAGTCGTTCTCAAAGTAAAACATCGTGTTCTGCATCCTCTCTATAATAGGTAGTTCTATGATATGCTTTTGCAGCGGAAATGTCAAACAGCAAAACCCGGCCCGCGCTCGCACCGTTCCGCTTTTTGTGCTATGATCGGGGCAGGCTCTGCGGCATTCGGCACCTGTTCCCGACTCCTTTGCTGTTTCTTAGCCGCCGGTGTGGTATACTTTGAACACCGAACGAATATCCATCCGAAAGGAGACATTTCTATGAGATCTTCCACCCGCAGGCACGATGCACTGGTGATGCTGTCCGGCATCACGTCGGCCTTTCTGGTGGTGTCCGGCATTCAGGTGCTCAGCGGACGGATCGACGGCGTAGCCTCCATGGTCTTTGTGCTGGCCGTCTTTCTCATCTCGATGTATACCGATGGTTATCTGTGGGGTCTGGCCGCCTCGCTGCTGTGTGTGCTGGCGGTCAACTTTGCCTTTCGCTCGCCCTACTTTGCCTTCAACTTCACCCTGCCGGAGAACCTGTTCTCCGCGCTGGTGATGCTGGTCGTCTCCATCATGACCAGCACCCTTACCACCCGCATCAAGCTGCAGGAGCAGCTCCGGATGGAGAGCGAGACCGAGAAGATGCGCGCCAACCTTCTGCGCGCGGTCTCCCACGACCTGCGCACGCCCCTCACCTCCATCTACGGTGCCTGCTCCACGGTCATCGAAAATTATGACTCGCTGGCCAAAGAGCAGAAGTTAAAACTTCTCGGCGAAGTCTGTTCGGACGCCCAGTGGCTCAACCGGATGGTGGAGAACCTGCTGTCAGTCACCCGGTTCGACACCGGCACCGTCTCGGTGCAGAAGACCCCCACCGTGCTGGAAGAGCTGATCGACACCGTGCTGGTGCGGTTCCAGAAGCACTACCCGGACGTGAACGTCACGGTAGACCTGCCCGACAGCTTCGTGGTCATCCCGATGGACTCGATGCTCATCTCGCAGGTGTTGATGAACCTGCTGGAAAACGCCGTGCTCCATGCCGAGGGAATGACCAGGCTGACCCTCCGGGTCTTCACGCTGGGCGACCACGCCATCTTTGAAGTCTCGGATGACGGCTGCGGCATCCCCAAAGAGCGGCTGAAAGGGCTGTTCACCCGGATGCTGCCCGCCGACGACACGGCCAGCCCCGGCAAGCACGGCATGGGCATCGGCCTTGCGGTGTGTGCGGCCATCGTCAAGGCCCACGGCGGCGAGATCAAGGCCGAGAGCCGCCCCGGCGAAGGCACCACCATCCGCTTCTGGCTGGAGACCGAATCCACGGACGAATCCACTGATCTGGAGGAAAACATCTGAAATGAGCAACAACAAATTCAAGATCCTCATCGTTGAAGACGAACCCACCATCTGCAGCTTCATCTATACCCTGCTGGACACCAACGGCTACAAGACCTATGTGGCCCCCACCTGTGAGCTGGGCAAATCCATCTTCACCTCCTACCTGCCCGACCTCATCATCCTGGACCTGGGCCTGCCCGACCGCGACGGCCGCGAGCTCATCCACTATGTGCGCCAGAAATTCATGACGCCCATCATCGTGCTGTCGGCCCGCACCACCGAGGCAGACAAGATCGAAGCGCTGGACCTTGGCGCGAACGACTACATCACCAAACCCTTCAGCACCGGCGAGCTGCTGGCGCGGGTGCGGGCCGCACTGCGGCTCAACCGCTTCAGCTCCAACCCCACCGGCGTCTTTCAGGCGCAGGACCTGCTCATCCAGTACGAGCGGCGCAAGGTCTATGTAGGCGGGGAGGAGATCAAGCTGACCCAGACCGAATACAACATCGTGGCCTTCCTCTCCGAACACGCGGGCCGGGTGATGACCTACCCCGCCATCGTCCGGGCCATCTGGGGCGATACCGACTGCGGCAGCACCAAAAAGCTGCAGGTCAACATGGCCAACATCCGCCGCAAGCTGGGCAGCCGCCCCGGCCACAACAACTACATCATGAACGAACTCGGCGTGGGCTACCGGATGATCGATGCCGACCACGACGGCCCGGATGCCCCCGCCGACCACGAGGAGAACGCATGACGCTTGCTCTGATCCTGTTTGCTTTCACCTACTGCCTGATGCTGGCCCTGCCCCGCTTCCGGCCCTTTGCGGCCCTTGGCGGAGCCGGGGCCTTTTTGCTTCTGGGGCCGCTGAGCGGTGCTTTCCGGTTTGTTTCTGATTACTAACTGTAGTCCGACGAAAAACCCACCTAGGGATAGACATTTCTAACTACGGTACGTAAAAAGTTTACACAGATTAACATTTCGAAAATCCCTTGAAAATTCCAAAATCCGTGCTACAATATCCGCAGAAACAGCAAAGCTGTTCGGTTTTTTCGCCCCATCCGGGGCTTGCAATAACATGGATAAAGGTAGGAAAACGATTATGGTAGATGTGAAAAAGATCGCACTGTTCGTCGGCGGCGTTGTGTTTGGTTCGGCAGGCTTCAAGCTCCTGTCCAGCAGCGATGCCAAGAAGGTCTACACCCAGACCACCGCAGCCGTCCTGCGCATGAAGGACTCCACCATGGAGACCGTCAACAAGGTCCAGGAGCAGGCCGGTGACATCCTGGCCGACGCAAAGGCCATCAACGAGGCCCGCGCCGCCAAGGCAGAGGCCGCCGTCATCGAGGACGAAGCCGCAGAGGCTGCTGCTGCCGAGGACGCTGAATAATTTTTGAGCGCTTGAGCCGCCTGCGGGCGGCTCTTTCTATTGAGGAAGGTATAACGTAACCATGAAATGCACCATTTTACATGAGGGCCGGGGCCGGATGCGCGTGCATGTCTGCAATGTGCGGATGACCCTGCACCGCGCCGATGTGCTGGAAGCCTATCTCAACCACCACGATGCCATCGAGAAGGCCACCGTCTACGAGCGGACCGGCGATGTGGTCCTGTATTACCGCGGCAGACGCGCCGATGCAGTCCAGGCGCTGAGCCGCTACAAATTCGACCAGCCGGAGCTGGACGCCCTTGTCACCACCGCCGACAGCCGGAAGCTCAATCAGGAGTATCAGGAGAAGATGTGCGACCTCGTGGCGGGCCACTTCTTCCGCAAGTTGTTCCTGCCCGCGCCCATCCGCGCCGCCTACACAGTCTGGCGCTCCATCGCGTTTGTCTGGAAAGGGGTCCGTTGCCTGCTCCACCGCAGGCTGGAAGTCGAGGTGCTGGACGCTCTGAGCATCGGCGTTTCCGTCCTGCGCGGCGACTTCAGCACCGCCGGTTCCGTCATGTTCCTGCTGAACCTTGGTTCTCTGCTGGAAGAGTGGACCCGCAAGAAGAGTCTGGACGACCTGGCCCGCAGCATGGCCCTGAATGTGGACAAAGTCTGGGTGCGCAGCCAAGGCACCGAGGTGCTCCTGCCCCTGACCAAAGTTCAGCCCGGCGATGAGATCGTGGTCCGCTCCGGCAACATGGTGCCGCTGGACGGCACCGTCATCGAGGGCGAGGCCATGGTCAACCAGGCCGCTCTGACCGGCGAATCCATGCCGGTGCGCAAGGCAAAAGGTGCCACCGTTTACGCAGGCACCGTCGTGGAGGAGGGCGAATGCGTCTTCCTCGCCAAGGCCGCAGGCGGTGCCAACCGCTACGACAAGATCGTGGCCATGATCGAGGAATCCGAAAAGCTCAAATCCAGCACCGAGAACCGCGCACTGGAGCTGGCCGACAAGCTGGTGCCCTGGTGTCTGGCCGGCACGGTCGTCACCTATGCGCTCACCCGCAACGTCACCCGCGCCATCTCCATCCTGATGGTGGACTTCTCCTGTGCGCTCAAGCTCTCGATGCCGCTGGCGGTCCTCTCCGCCATGCGGGAGTGCGGCACGGCCCACATCACGGTCAAGGGCGGCAAATATCTGGAAGCACTGGCCAAGGCCGACACCATCGTCTTTGATAAGACCGGCACCCTGACCCGCGCCACCCCGCAGGTGGTGGACATCATCCCCTTCAGCAACAGCGAGAAGGACGATGTGCTCCGTCTGGCCGCCTGTCTGGAAGAGCATTTCCCCCACTCCATGGCCAACGCGGTGGTCCGCGCCGCCAGAGAGCAGGGTCTGGCCCACGAAGAGATGCACTCCGAAGTGGAATACATCGTGGCCCACGGCATTGCCAGCCGGGTCGGCGGCGAGCGGGTGGTCATCGGCAGCTACCACTTCGTCTTTGAGGACGAGCACTGCATCGTTCCCGCCGACGAGCAGGAAAAGTTCGACCAGATGCCCGCCGAGTATTCGCACCTGTACATGGCCGCTTCCGGCCAGCTGGTGGGCGTCATCTGCATCGCGGACCCCCTCCGCCCCGAAGCCGCTTCCGTGCTGCGCCAGCTGCACAAGCTGGGCATCCGGAACACCGTGATGATGACCGGCGACAGCTACCGCACCGCCGAGGCCATTGCCCGGCAGGTGGGCGTGGACCAGTTCTTCGCGGAAGTCCTGCCCGAAGACAAGGCCAACTTCGTCCAGAAGGCCAAAGCCGAGGGCCGCACCGTCGTCATGATCGGCGACGGCATCAACGACTCCCCCGCCCTTTCGGCTGCGGACATCGGCATCGCCATCAACTCCGGCGCTGCCATTGCCCGCGAGATCGCGGATGTCACCATCAAGGCCGACAGCCTGGAAGAGCTGGTCACCCTCAAGACCATCGCCAATGCGCTGCAGCACCGCGTCAGCTCGAACTATCGCTTCGTGCTCAGCTTCAACTCCACCCTCATCGCGCTGGGGGCTCTGGGCATCCTGCAGCCCGCCACTTCGGCCATGCTGCACAACCTGTCCACCATCGGCATCAGCCTCCGGAGCATGACGAACCTCATCCAGAAGCCTTCTTCTGCACCGCAGCTCGAAGGCTGACCGCCAGCCAACAGCAAAGCCCCCTGCACATACCGCGTGCAGGGGGCTTCGTGTTTTCTATTGAAAGAGGAAGAACTTACAGGATGTCGATGTATTCACCGGCCAGAGCCTTGTTCATGCTGCGGACGGCGCAGAACTTGCCGCACATGGAGCAGGTGTCGCTGTGGTCGTCTTCGGGCAGGCGGGCGTCGCGGATGGCCTTGGCGGTCTCCGGGTCGATGGCACAGGCAAACTGTGCATCCCAGTCCAGCACACGGCGGGCATCGCCCATCTTGTCGTCGATGTCGCGGGCATGGGGGATGCCCTTGGCGATGTCAGCGGCATGGGCTGCGATCTTGGAAGCCACGATGCCCTGCTTCACATCGTCCACATTGGGCAGTGCCAGATGCTCGGCGGGGGTCACATAGCACAGGAAGGCCGCACCGCTGGCCGCTGCCACTGCGCCGCCGATGGCGGCCGTGATGTGGTCGTAACCGGGGGCGATGTCGGTGACGAGGGGTCCCAGCACATAGAAGGGTGCACCCATGCAGATGCTCTTCTGGACTTCCATGTTGGCGGCGACCTGATTCAGGGGCACATGGCCGGGGCCTTCGACCATGACCTGCACGTTGTGGGCCCAGGCGCGCTTGGTCAGCTCACCCAGACGGACCAGCTCCTCGATCTGGCAGACGTCGGTGGCATCGGCCAGGCAGCCGGGACGGCAGGCGTCGCCCAGCGAGACGGTCACATCGTGCTCCTCGCAGATGTCCAGGATCTCATCGAAGTGCTCGTAGAACGGGTTCTCGTTGCCGGTCATGCACATCCAGGCAAAGACCAGCGAACCGCCGCGGCTGACGATGTTCATCTTCCGTTTGTGGGTGCGGATCTGCTCGATGGTCTTGCGGGTGATGCCGCAGTGCAGGGTGACGAAGTCCACGCCGTCCTCTGCGTGCAGGCGGACCACATCCACGAAGTCCTGCGCCGTCAGGGTAGCGAGGTCGCGCTGGTAGTGGATGACCGAGTCATACACCGGCACGGTGCCGATCATGACCGGGCACTCGTGGGTCAGCTTCTGGCGGAAGGGCTGGGTGTTGCCGTGGCTGGACAGGTCCATAATGGCCTCTGCGCCCATGTTCACGGCGCTCATCACCTTCTGCATCTCGATGTTGTAATCCTTGCAGTCGCGGGAGACGCCCAGATTGACGTTGATCTTGGTGCGCAGCATGCTGCCGATGCCCTCCGGGTTCAGGCAGGTGTGGTGCTTGTTGGCCGGGATGGCGACTTTGCCCTCGGCCACCAGCTGACGGATCTCCTCCGTGGTGCGGTACTCCTTCTGGGCGACGATCTCCATTTCCTTGGTCACGATACCCTTGCGGGCCGCGTCCATCTGTGTGGTGTAATTCTGCATCTTGTTACCTCCAGTTTGACAAGTCGATACGTTCTTGCTCTTTTTTTCTATCGTTACGAAAGAGCCGGACTTCGCCCATCAAACGGGTGGTTTCCGGCGCCTCCGCAGACAAACCCTGCGGTGTTCATGTCAAAGCTCCTTTGCATGAAGTCTGTTCCGGCAGAAGGTGGTGCCCCCGGTCTGCCGAGATGATAATTTTCTCCCTACAACCTCTCCGTCATTGCTTCGCAATGCCACCTCCCCTTGTAGGGGAGGCCTTGGCAGTCCTTGCAAAGTCTCCGGTTTCGCCAGAGGCTCCCCTACCAGGGGAGCTGTCGAGCGTGAGCGAGACTGAGAGGTTGTACAAAGGACAACTTTATAGCTGTTCTACCAATGCTCTCAATTCCCTGCACTCAGCCTCGATGTCCTTAGCCGCGAAGATGGCGCTGACCAGCGCCACACCGGCTTCGCCGCAGTGGGCAAGGCTGAGCAGGTTCTGCTTATGGATGCCGCCGATGGCGACCACCGGGATGGGGACCGCCGCGCAGATGTCCCGCAGCGTCTCTTTGGGCAGGGCGGTCACATTCGTCTTGGTGGCAGTCGCAAACATGGCCCCGCAGCCCAGATAGTCCGCACCGGCCTCCACAGCAGCTCTGGCTTCGGCCACATTGTGGGCCGACACGCCGATGATGGCCTCCGGGCCAAGAATGCGCCGGGCTTCGGCGGGTTCCATGTCCTCCTGCCCCAGATGCACACCGTCGGCCCCGCACTGCCTGGCCAGCGCCACGTTGTCGTTCAGAATGAACGGCACGCCGTATCGTTTGCAGAGGGCGGAGATCTCCAGCGCCTCTGCCAGAATGGCCGCGTCGCCCAGATCTTTTTCCCGCAGCTGCACACAGGTGGCCCCGCCCTTCAAGGCAGCTTCCACCTGCTGGGGCAGGGTCTGTTCGCCCACCCAGGCGCGGTCGGTCACGGCATAGAGCCGCAGCATCTCAGCAGTACAGTTCATCGTTTGCTCCTTGGTCAAGTTGTTCGCCGGTCAGGTTGGACACGGCATCCATCAGATACATGCGCAGCGTTCCGGTGCCTTCTTCGCCGGTCAGGCGGGCAGCGGCAGTCTCGCCGCAAAGGCCCATCGCACAGACGGCGGCGGCCGCCGCGGCCAGCGGGCGGTCGGGGTTGGCCCCCACGAAAGCCGCCGTCAGGACCGACAACATACAGCCCGCCCCGGTCACACGCCGCAGCAGCGGGGTGCCGTTGCGGAGGATGTGGGTCGTCTTCCCGTCCGTCACGATGTCCTCGGCCCCGGTCACTGCTGCAACGCAGTGGTGCTGCGCGGCAAACTGCTCGGCCAGCGGCCGCAGGGCCTCCGGCGGCAGGGTCTTGCCGGCATCCACCCCGCGCGAGACCTGCGCAAGCCCGCTCAGCGCCTGCAGCTCCGAGGCGTTGCACCGCAGCACGGTGACGGGCACTTCCCGCAGCACCTCGGCCGCGATGTCCCGGCGGAACTGCGATGCGCCCACGCCCACCGGGTCAAAGACCACCGGCAGGCCCAGCCGGGCGGCGGTGCGGCCCGCTTTGACCATGGCCTCGGCTTTGCGGGGGTTCGGGGTGCCCAGACTCAGGCAGAGGGCCCGGCTCAGCGCCGTGATCTCCTCCACCTCCTCCGGGTCATCCGCCATGATGGGCGACGCCCCGGCCGCCAGCACGATGTTGGCGCAGTCGTTGGCGCTGACGAGATTCGAGATGCAGTGGACGAGGGGCGAGGTTTCCCGCACCCGGTCGAAAAGAGCTCCAAACGCTGTCACGGTGCCCTCCTCAGCTCAGGCTGGTCTGCATGGAGCGCAGAGCGCCGGAGCGCTGCAGCGCAGCCAGCAGCACACCTGCAATGACCGCACCGCCTGCGGTCGAGACGAGGAAGGGCACGATGTAGGCATAGAATGCGATATCGCCCGCGCTCTTGCCCATCAGCAGGATGGCCACCGGGTAGGCGCACAGCCCGCCCAGGATGGAGGTGCCGAACACCTCACCCACCAGAGTGGGCAGCAGCTTTTCGGTCTTGTGGTAGACGATGCCGCACAGCAGGGCACCGAACATGCTGCCGGGGAAGGCCATCAGGCTGCCCAGGCCCAGCAGGTTGCGCAGCAGCGAGGCCACGAAGGCCACGCCGATGCCGTAGTAGGGGCCCAGCAGCACGGCGCACAGGATGTTGACCATGTGCTGCACCGGGGCGCATTTGCTGCCAAAAATGGGGAAGCTGAACACGCTGCCCACAACGGCCAGGGCGCAGAGCATCCCGGCCAGAGCCAGCTTTTTCGTAGAGAGTGCTTTCATGAGGATTCCTCCTATTGCAAAGCGGTCGAGACTTTCTGGTCTCCTCTCACGCCGGAACACGGCTTCCCATCGCGTCGATTCAAGGCCCAGGGCGCTCCCCCTCGGCCCGGAGCCGCCCACAAGGCGGCTGCGGCAGAAAACAAAAAACAGGAGCTCCCTCTGCGGAAGCCCCTGTGAAAACGCATCGTGATGACTTCCTACGGCGGCATTATCCGCATCAGGTAAAAGGGTCGAAGTTTGAGCACTTCCTCTCAGCCCGCATGACGAGCTCCCCTGTATTTTGTTGTCGGGAGTATTCTACACCCATCGTGCCAAAATTGCAAGAGGCAGTTTCCTTTTGCAGTGCTTCTGTGCTATACTAGGAACAGTTCCGCAACCGAAACCACTTCAAAGGAGATTTGGAATATGGGTCTTGTAAAAGCTGCAATGAACGCGGCCTCCGGCGTGATGGCCGACCAGTGGAAAGAGTTTTTTTATTGCGATGCCCTCCCGGCCGAAGTGCTGGCCGTCAAGGGGCAGAAGCGCACCGACCGCCGCTCTGCCAACAAGCACGGCAATGAGAACATCATCTCCGACGGCTCCGTCGTGGCCGTGGCAGAGGGCCAGTGCGCCCTGATCGTGGAGCAGGGCAAGGTGGTAGAGCTGTGCGCCGAGCCGGGCGAATACACCTACAGCACCGGCACCCAGCCCTCCCTGCTCAGCGGCGGGCTGAAGGACATCGACGGCGTCTTTGCCGAGATGGGCAAGCGGTTCGGCTTTGGCGGGCAGGCCGCCGCCGACCAGCGCATCTACTACATCAACACCAAGGAGCTGGTGGGCAACAAGTACGGCACCCCCAACCCGGTGCCCTTCCGGGTGGTGGACCAGCGCGCCGGCATCGACCTCGACATCGCCATCCGCTGCTTTGGCGAGTACAGCTACCGCATCGTCAACCCCATCCTGTTTTACACCAACGTCTGCGGAAATGTGGAAAACGCCTACACCCGCGACGCACTGGACGGCCAGCTCAAGACTGAGCTGATGACCGCCTTGCAGCCCGCTTTTGCCCGTATCAGCGAGCAGGGCATCCGCTACTCCTCCCTGCCCGCCCACACCACCGAGCTGGCGGACGCCCTCAACCAGGCCCTCAGCGCCAAGTGGAGCAAGCTGCGCGGCATCGAGATCGTCTCGCTGGGCGTGTCCGGCGTCAAGGCCAGCGAAGAAGACGAACAGATGATCAAGGACCTGCAGCGCAGTGCCGCCTTCATGGACCCCACCCGCGCCGCCGCCCATCTGGTGGGCGCACAGGCCGCTGCCATGCAGGCGGCTGCCTCCAACACCGCTGCCGGCCCGGCCATGGCCTTCATGGGGGTCAATCAGGCGGCAGCAGCAGGCGGTGTCAACGCCCAGACCCTCTACCAGATGGGGGCCCAGCAGCCCGCAACGCCTGCCGCCCCGGCATCCGGCTGGGCCTGCGCCTGCGGCCAGACCGGCAACACCGGCAAGTTCTGCACCGCCTGCGGCAAGCCTCGGCCCGAAGCGCCCACCGTCTGGGTGTGCAGCTGCGGCGCAAAGAACAGCGGCAAATTCTGTTCCGAGTGCGGCAAGCCGAAGCCCGCTGGCAAGTGCCCGAACTGCGGCTTCACCCCTGCCGACCCGGCCCACCCGCCGAAGTTCTGCCCGGAATGCGGCAGCCCTTTCGGTGCATGAGAGAGGCATCCTGAATGGCTGATAAAGTAACGAATTACCAATGCCCGGCCTGCACCGGCCCCCTGCATTTCGACAGCGCCACCGGCAAGCTCGTCTGCGACTACTGCGGCTCGGCGTATGAGGTGGCAGACATCGAGGCGCAGTACGCGGCCAAGCAGAAAAAGGCCGACTCCGCCGCCGAGGCAGACCAGAAAAAAGCGGCGCAGCGCAAAGCGTCTGCGCCCGTCTGGGATGAGATGGAAGCTGCCAGCCTGACCAGCTACACCTGCACTACCTGCGGGGCTGAGCTTGTCTGCGACGCCACCACTGCCGCCACCAACTGCCCCTACTGCGGCAACCCCACCGTGCTGGGCGGCAAGCTCTCCGGCAAGCTCAAGCCGGAGTACATCCTGCCCTTCAAGCTGGACAAGAATGCTGCCATCGCCCAGCTGACCCACTACTATAAAGGCAAGGCCTTTCTGCCCAAGGCGTTCAAGAGCCAGAACCACATCGCTGAGCTGCAGGGCGTCTATGTCCCCTTCTGGCTCTACGATGCCGAGGCCGACGCTCAGGGCAGCTACGAGGGCCTGACGACCGAGAGCCACCGCGAGGGCGACTACAACGTGACCACCACCCAGCACTACGACGTCCGGCGCGAGGGTACCGCTGTCTTCACCCGCGTTCCGGTGGACGGCTCCAGCAAGATGCCCAACGCCCACATGGACGCCATTGAGCCGTTTGATTACAGCGAACTGAAGCCCTTTTCCACTGCGTATCTGCCGGGCTTTCTGGCCGACCGCTACGACGAGGACTCTGACGCCTGCGCCGAGCGGGCCCGCACCCGGATGCTGAACTCCACGGCCCAGGCTCTGCACGAGACCACCCACGGCTATTCGGAGGTCAACACCCTGCACGAGGACATCAACCTCAGCAAGCTCCGGGCGCATTACGCCCTGCTGCCGGTCTGGATGCTCCACACCCGCTGGAAGGACAACGACTTTCTCTTCGCGATGAACGGCCAGACCGGGCGGCTCATCGGCGACCTGCCTGTGGACAAAGCCAAAGTGGCCGCGTGGTTCGCCGCCATCAGCCTGCCGCTGATGGCCTTCCTCACCTGGCTGCTCTACTTATAAGGAGGTGCGCAGAATGAATCCTCACACCCATTGCCTGCGCAGCCTCTGCGCATTCCTTGCCGCTCTGGTCCTTGCGGTCTGTCTCGCCTGCCCGGCGCTGGCCGACGCGCCCCTTGTGCGGGATGAGTACGGCCTGTTCGACGCCGACACCCTTGCCCAGCTGGAATCCAGCGCCGAGGACGCTTCCGCCGGGCATGACTGCGACATCTATTTCCTCACGGTGGACAGCATCGGCGACACCGACCAGCGCGCCTACGCCAAGAACTATTATGTGCAGAACGGCCTTGGCTCCGGCAGCGGAAAAAGCGGCATCCTGTTCATGATCGCCCTCGGCTCCCGCAAGTATGTCACCATCACCTACGGCGGGGGCGTCACCGCCTTTACCGACTACCGCATCGAGCAGCTGGAAGACGAGGTCGTGCCCATGCTGTCGGACGGCGACTACGCCGACGCTGCCCAGACCTACATCGACCTCTGCGCCAGCACACTGGACTTCTACGCCGAGAACGGCGAGCCGCTGGATTACGACAACGACCCGGACGGCGGCCTCGGCCTGATCGGCATCCTCATCGTGGTGGGCATCCCGATGCTCATCGCCGCCGTGGTCTGCGGCATCCTGTACAGCCGGATGAAGACGGCCCAGCTCAAGACCGAGGCCGACGACTACATCGGCACCGGACTCAAGCTGCGGGTCAAGACCGACCGCTACACCCACACCGACCGCGTCGAGGTCTACGACCCGCCCCAGCCCGAAAGCGACTCCGGCGGTTCCACCACCGACAGCGACGGCTTCGGCGGCTCGTCGGGCGGTTCCTTCTGAAAACCAAAAAAGGTGTTGCTGCAAGAAATTCGCAGCAACACCTTTTTTATTGTTCGTCGAGTTCCGCTGCCTCCAGCGCCGGGTCCACAGGGTCGTGCAAGGCGATCTGATAGCGGCAGATCACCTGATTGGCGCGGTAATAATACACGATGCCCTGAAAAACGGCGCACTGCGTCTCGTTCAATCAGTTCACCCCGCGTTATCCGCCAGATAATCTGCCACGTCCGCGATGGTCACAAAGTTGCGCAGCTCCTTTTCGGGGATGCGCAGACCAAAGGTCTCTTCCAGATCCGCCACAATGGTCAGGATCTCCATCGAGGACAGGTCGAGGTCGTCCATCAGGACGCTGTCTTCGCTCACGTCCTCCGGGCTGATCTCTGCCACGTCCTCCAGGATCGCGAGGATCTGGGACACGATTTCTGCTCTTTGCATCAAAAAATCTTCCTTTCCATGATGGATTTCAGCGTCACAGCGCAAGGGGATGCCCTGCGCGGCCCGGTTTCCCCATTCTGGTCCCGGCCTGTACCGACGTCATGCAGTTTTATAATACCCGTTTTTCAGGGGAATTGCAATATTTCGCCGTACAGCTTTACAGATTTTCTACAAATGCGCTCTTACTTACGCAGCAGCTTGCCCATGGCATTGCGGGGCAGCGGCTCTGCGGTGCACTCCACCGCGCTGATGCGCTTGTACAGCGGCAGGGTGCGGTTCAGCTCGGTGACGAAGGCGCGGACGTTCTGCTCCTTGTCCGGCTCGCAGCAGATGACGGCACCGATCTTCTTGCCCATCTCCTTGACGACGCACTCCTTGATGTCGGTGCACTTGCCCAGCAACTTCTCCAGCTCTTCGGGGCTGACGTTCTCGCCGCTGTCCAGGATGATGAGGTTCTTCCTGCGGCCGGTGATGTAGTAGAAGCCGTCCTCGTCCACGCGGGCCAGATCGCCGCTGTGGAGCCAGCCGTCCTTGTCGATGGCCTCGGCGGTGGCCTCCGGGTCCTTGTAGTAGCCCAGCATGACGGCATCGCCGCGGACGCAGATCTCACCGGTCTCATCCAGTTTGATCTCGCAGAAGCCGTCCGGCTTGCCCAGAGCGCGCAGGTGCTCGCCCTCCTGCGCGATGTTCAGCAGGCCATAGCCGGCCAACTCGGTCATGGAGTAGCACTGATTGATGTAGAAGCCGTGGGCGATGAGGTAGCTCAGGATCTCCGGGTCGAGGATGGCGGAAGAGCAGCTCAGGTTCCACAGACCGTTCAGCTTGTCCTGATTGCCGCGGCGGATCTCGTTGTAGATCATCTCCACCAGCACCGGCGGGGTGGACATGGCGTCGCTGTGCATCATGGACATATCGCGGCGCACGTCGCGCGGGTCCGCGCAGAGGTTCAGGGTCCAGCCATGGATGCCGTAGGCGAAGTAGCAGATGAAGCCGGACAGGTGGAACATGGGCACCAGCGTGAAGTGGCTGAAGGGCTTGTTCATATCCTTCGGAGCCAGATCCTGGGCCTTCCTCATAACGGCCGCCTGGCCAGCAACATACATCCGCATGGCGCTGAAGTAGTTCTTCTCGCTGAGCATGACGCCCTTGCTGCGGCCGGTGGTGCCGGAGGTGAACATCAGCATCATCAGAGCGTTGGTGTCGATGCGGTTGGCCAGCTCGGCCGGGGCGCTGCCCTCATAGGCGTTCATGGGGCGGAGCTTGTCGCCGTAGGCGGCCTTGAGCTCGTCGGCATAGCCGTAGTCGATGCCGTCGGTAAAGATGAGGGTAGGCTCGCTCAGGCCCAGCTCATACTCCAGCTCCGGCCAGGTCTTTTTCTGGTTCAGGGTCACGATGACGGCACCGGCCATCACAGCGCCGAAGGTCACCACACCGTACTCGTAGTTGGTGCGGCTCAGGATGACGATGCGCTGGCCCTTTACATCGGCAACATTTGCCTGCAGATAGCTGGTCATCCTGCGGATGTCCTCCACGAACTGGCCGTAGGTCTTCTCCTGCACGGTCCTGGTGGCGTCGTCCACCCAGCGGAATGCCGGGCGCTCGGCGTATTTTTCCTGCATGGCAACGATCATATCATAGACCGTCCTCGGCATGTCTTTTTCAGCAACAACGGCGCAGCACTCTTCTCTGGTCATATTTTATACGCTCCTTATCTGTTTGACGTTTTTCCCAATGAATCCCGCTTTTTGGCAAAGTTTGGGGGCTATGGTTCTCAGTATACCGCATTCCGGAGCTGAATGCAAGTTTTAATTGCACAAATATGCAATATAAGCTTGCGTCCAACTTGTGCAGACAGATGGGATTTGCTCCCATTCATTGCGCAGGGGCAGCGGGTGTGGTACACTTTTTCTGCACCAGGAGGGCTTTTTGCGGGCTGTCCGTCTTTGATTGACAGAACCTCAAAAAAGCATTATACTTATTTATAACGATTTTGTAACTTTTAACATCTTGCGCCCGAATTCGGCATCTGCCACTCCCCCGGTGATCTCGGCGCAAAGGAGGGCATTTCATGGAGGGTACCAAACCCCGCACAGCCAATTCATTGGGCATGTTTGATTTTCTCAAGGGCATCGGAATGCTGACCATCGTGTTCGCGCACTCCGCCGAGCTGTATCCGGTGGGTGCCACGACGACCATCACGCCCATGACCTTTTATCTGTTCGCCTACCGGGAGTCCCTGATGGCGGCGTTCTACATCGCCAGCGGCTACGGTTTCCGCAAGCGGTCCATCGGCAAGTGCATCGACCAGCAGTTCAAAACGCTGCTCAAGCCCTACCTTTATACCGGGCTTGCCACGACGTTCTTCCATTTTCTCATCCACTATCTCACCTTCGGCTCGGTCGAGGGCGCTGTCCGAGAGACCCTCAAGGTCTTCGGCGGTTTTGCGCTGGGCCTGCCCCATACCTCCCTCTACGCCGGGCAGACCTTCTTCTCCTGCGGGCCGATGTGGTATCTGCTCTCGCTGATGATCGCGTGGATCCTGCTGGACGTCATCCTGAACATCTTCCCCGAACCATACATACCCTGGGCCGTGCTGGGCACCATGTTGTTGGGCTGGGGCATCTGCATCACCTGGGAGGTTCCCTTCTGCATCGGCCAGGGCATGGTCACGGTTCCGGCGCTCTACGTCGGGTATCTGGCCAAGCAGCACAAGCTCTTCGACAAGCCCCTGTCCTGGAAGCTCAAGCTCGGCATGATTGCCTCGGCGCTGGCTGTGGCGGGCCTTGTGCTGGCCACCCAGAGCACCGACTGTGTCTCGATGGCCGAATGGACCTTCGGCCCCGTGAGCATCCTGCTGGATGCGATGACCGGTCTGGGTATGCTGTCGCTGCTGCTCTTCTTCCAGCGCCATGTGGACAATTTCATCACCCACGGTGTGCAGGCCATCGGCCAGCGGTCGCTGTACATCTTCTGCGTCCACACCGTGGAGCTCACCGCCATCCCCTGGTATCTGATGGCGCAGAAGTTTGCGGGCCGGGAGGCTCTGGGCCTTGCGACCCACTTTGCGGTGTCCATGGGTTCGATCCTGCTGATCTGCGAGCTGCTGCTCCGCCGCCGCGACTGGAAGCTCCAGCGCACCGCTGCCCGGAATGCGGCCTCCCGACGTGCGGACCCGGCACCGCGGCGTTATGCGGCCAGACACTGAATTTTTGCGGGGTCTCCCCGCTGAAGTGAATTTATATAAAATGAGGAGAATCCGGTTATGAACAACGAAGCTCCTGCCTCCACGGCTGCCCTGCAGGCCCGCATCGCGGATCTCGAACAGCAGCTCAAACTCTCGGACGAGGGCGTTTCCCGCCTGGCAGAACGCTGCCTTGGGCTGGAACAGGAAGTGCAATCCTACCTTGCGGCCCATCCCCAGAATGAGAAGCACACCGACTCCCCCGCCCTGCTGCAGCCCACCCTCTATTTTGATGCGGGCTTCGGCTTTTCGGAGAAAGACACCCTCACCGCCCCGGACTATGAGGTGGACGAGCTGACGGGTGTCGTCATCGCGACCTTTGAGCTGCCCGTGACCGCCCGCGCCCTGCGGCTCGATCCGGGCGAACTGCCCTGCTGCATCACCAATCTGAGCTTTTCGGACGACCGGGTGCTCTGCCGCCCGGTCAACGGCCTGACTCTGCCCAGCGACAGCACCCTCTTCCTCGACCGCGACCCCAACTATCTGCTGGACGGTGTGACCCATTTCCCCGCCGGGATGAAGCTGGGCGTCTCCTACCATTACTGCCCGCTGGAAACACTGGCCGATAAGCCGCTCTTCAACACCGTGCTGGAGGGCCTCCGGTTCTGCCAGAAGACCAGAGACAGCGAGGCCCATCACATCGCCGGTCTCAACGACCAGATCGCCGCACAGCAGCAGGCCATTGCCGTGCTGCAACAGCAGATCAGCGAACTGCACCAGAAGAACGCCGAGGCGGAAGCCCGCCGTCAGGCCTACGAGACTTCGCTGGAAGGCGTCCTGAACAGCAGCAGCTGGAGGCTGACACGGCCCCTGCGCCGCCTGCTGGGGCTGTTCCGCCACTGAGCCGGGAGGGACGCGCATGTACAATAGTTACACTTCCCTGCAGCGGGAACAGCTGGCAAAACAGACCTACACCGACACCCAGAGCACCTATCTGCTCGTCTATGCGCCGCTGCGCAGCCGCGTTCTGGCGCAGGCTCTGCAGGACCAGCTCCACCGCAAATTCCGTCTGGTGGACCATCTGGCCGGAGAGCTGACCGACGCGGTGGCCGGTGTGCTCCTCGTCAGCGAGGACGTTGCCTGCCTCTCCACCACCCTGACCTATTTCGCCCAGGCCCTGCGGGACGGCGCGGACTACGCCGTCTGCAATGCGGTCTTCGGCTTTTCGGGACAGACGGCCCTCTACCAGAGCCATGGGCATCTGGCCGAGAACAAGTTCGCCCTCGTCAGCCGCGGCCTGCTGGCCCGCTGCCGCGCCGCCGCGCGGGACCCCGAAAGCGTCACGGAGCTGCTGGCTCTGGCCGCGCAGCTCTGCCAGGCCCCGGTCTGCATCCCGCAGGCCCTGCTCCACTACGAGCGGGACATCTGCGCCGAGGATGCCTATTCCGCCTCCGGCAAACGGGCCTTCGTCATGAGCCATGTGCTGGACATGACCGGTGCCCCCATCGTGCTGGTCAGCGCCGTGCCGGTGCTCCGCAGCATGGGCTATGAGGTCGTGGTCCTCGGCCCGGACGATTCCGGCTCGCTCCAGCTCTTCGTGGATGCCGGAGCCGCCGTCATCACCCGCGCGGGCTGCACCTCCTCGAACACCCTCTGGGGTCTGGCGCTCTGCGCCGACTTCGTGCTGGCCAACACTGTGGTCGAGGCCCGCGTTATCCGCGCCCTGAGCAACGCACCGGTACCGGTGCTCTGGTGGCTCCACGATGCCTTTGCGGGCTACCCCCACATCGCGCACCAGATCCCCAAGCACATTGCGCCCAATGTGCAGCTCTACTCGGTCGGCAAACACGCTGCCGCCGCCATGCACTCGGTCCGTCCCCAGTTCGACATCCGCCCCCTCATCTACGGCCTGCCGGACTATGCCGCTGAGGATTTCCCCCGCTGCGACCTGGGCTACCCCGCCGACAAGCCCCTCTTCGCCACGGTCGGCTCGTTCGAGCGCCGAAAGGGGCAGGACATCTTCTGCAAGGCCATCCGCCTGCTGCCCGACGCCGTGCGGGAAAAAGCAACCTTCCTCTTCGTGGGCAAAGCTGCCGACCAGGAGATGATGGACGCCGTCCGCACCCTGACCACCGAGCACCCGGCCAACGTCTTCTACTGCAAGCGGCTCAGCCGGGATGAGATCAAGAACCTGATGGAGCAGTGCACCTGCCTCGTCTGCGCCTCCCGCGACGACCCGATGCCCACCTTCGTCACCGAGGGCCTCATCTTCGGCAAGCCTTCCATCGTGTCGGAACACACTGGCACCGCCGGTCTCATCACCGAAGGGGTAGATGGTTTCACCTACCCGGACGACGACCCGGAAAAGCTGAGCTCCATTCTGGAGTGGGCCATCCTCCACCCGGAGAAGCTCGCCGCCATGCGGGCCGACTGCCGGAAGCTCTATGAGAAGCACTATTCCAAGCAGTCCTTCGCCGACACTCTCACCGCTGCGGTGAAAGAGCTGACCGAAGGGCATTAACGTTTTATTTGTGATTCATTTTTCCTTCATACAACCTCTCCGTCATTGCTTCGCAATGCCACCTCCCCTTGTAGGGGAGGCACTGGCGAATCGGTGATGGTCGTTCTGGACGAGTAAAGTTTTTGCTTTCGGAAACGACCGGGCTCCGCTGTTGAGATTCACAGCAGCAATACAAATGCTGCTGCCCATTCGGACAGGGCCCGCCGCCTTGCGCCTGATCGGGCCCAAGCGAACAGCAGGGCCTGCCCGGCCTGCCAAGGGCTCCCCTACCAGGGGAGCTGTCGAGCGTGAGCGAGACTGAGAGGTTGTACGGAGGATTTTTTATCACTTCGCTCAAATTGACGAGAAAAATTTCGTACAAGTTCACAAACCGCTCCGGCTGCTGTGGTATACTGCAACCAACGATCTCGAAAGGAGCCTTCTCTGATGGACCAGTCCACCCCGCAGCAGCCGTCCCGCAAAAAAACGATCCTCTCGCTCACCGTTCTGGTGGTGCTCACCGGCATCGTCTTCCGGATCTTCCAGCGCCACTGGGCCGAGATCTCTGCCGCGCTGGCACAGCTGCGCTTCTGGCAGGTGCTGCTCGTGCTGGCCGTGGGCCTGACCTACCCGGTGCTGGAAGGTCTGGTCAGCTGGGTCATCATCCGCAGCCGGATGCCCGGTTTCACCGTGCGGCAGGCGCTGGAATCGTCGTTCATGGGCACCTTCGGCAACGTCATCTGTCTGGGTGCCGGTGCCATGCCGATGCAGTCCTACTACCTCTACCGCAGCGGCCTGCCGCTTGGCCCCGGCGTGGGCCTGATGACCCTGCAATACGTTTTCCACAAGACCACCGTTCTGCTTTACGCCACCGTGATGCTGTTGCTGCAGCACCGGTGGCTCGCCGCCAACACCTCCGGCGTGATGAACTATCTGCCCATGGCCTATGCCGTGGTGGCCGCCATCATCGTGGCGCTGGTGCTGGTCTGCGTATCGCCCCTCATCCAGCGGCTGGCCCGCTGGGCGTTGGGCTGCCTGCCCAGGACTGACTCCTGGCAGACCCGCCGGGAAAAATGGCTGGAGCAGCTGGACACCCTCGGCACCGAGAGCCGCCACCTCCTCGCCGACAAGGACCGCTGCGTCCAGATCTTCGCGCTGCACACCCTCAAGCTCTTTCTGATGTACACCTTGCCCTATCTCTGCATCCGGTTCATGGGTCTGCCCTGCGGCCTCAGCTTCTGGCAGGTGCAGCTGCTCGCCAGCCTGATGCTCTTCCTCTCCAATGCCCTGCCCAATGTGGCCGGTATGGGTTCCATCGAGACAGCCTTTCTCCTCGTCTTCGGCTCTTTCATGACCCGCGGCGAGGCCATGAGCACCCTGATGCTCTTCCGCATTGCCAGCTACTACTTCGTCTTCGGCTTCTCCGCCGTGGCATCGCTGTTTGCCCAGAAACATCTGGACCGGATGGATGCACAGAAGCGCTCCTGAACTATTGACATAATTGCCGGTTCATCGTATAATAATAGTACAAGGCAGAGATGCCTCAAAATAGTGTCCGCTCCCCGATATGCGGCTGATAAATGGTCGGGATCACAAATACTGCCGCTCCCCGATACGCGGCTGACAAATGGTCAGGACAAAAATGTTGATATGACAAAACACCTTGAAGAGTTTTCCTCAAGGTGTTTATTTTTTACTACTGCTTTTTATAATTTTTGCCTTTTGTTCCGGCTTCCAGTGTTGAAAAACACGCAAAAGCTGTACATCCTCCCAGTCTAAGCGACCCACGATATAATCAATGCTCACATCATAGTACTCGGCCAGTCGAATCAGGTGGTGCGTTGGAATCTCCTGCACCCCCAGTTCATACTTTGCATATTGCTGTTGGGTCGTATTCAAAATCGTTCCTACTTCTTTTTGTGTCAAATCGGCATCCTCACGCAAATCGCGCAGTCGTTCATAACAATACACAGTCAAGCCCCCTACCTATGGGAACTATACTTGACATCCAATCAGATGTATTGACTTTACACCTTATCAGGTGTATTATGATAAAAAGACTTGTATCTTATACAGTCTAAACGGCCGCTCATCAAAAAGAAAGAGAAGGAAGATTAAAATGGCAAAGGACAAAATGACAACCTGTAAACATTGCGGACAAGAAATCGCTGCCAGTGCTAAAGTATGCCCACATTGCGGTGGAAAAAACAAACCGCCGATCTACAAACGTTGGTGGTTTATCGCGATTATCGTAATCATTGTTCTTGCTGCGATTGGAGGGTCTGGCAGTTCTGACTCCAGCGGTTCTACCTCCAGTACGGCCACTTCCAAAACAGCCGTTTCCAGTTCTTCTTCTGAGGTTGCAATTGAGTATACTGCATATACCGTAACCGAGCTTTCCGAGGATCTGGACAGCAACGCCTTGAAAGCCGCTGACAAGTACAAAGGGCAGTATGTTGAATTGACAGGAAGACTCAGCGTAATTGATAGCAACGGTAAATACATCAGTATCGTTGACAACACGGATGAGTGGGCAATCACTGGTGTTCAGTGCTATATAAAAAACGACGAGCAAAAGCAGGTCGTTATGGATATGTCCATCGGTGATGAAATCGTTGTAAAAGGTAAGATTACAGATGTCGGTGAAGTATTGGGCTACTTCCTCGACATGACTGAAACGCCGGTAAAAGCAGACTGATGAAATGAAATTCCATCCATGAGCGCAGCTTTGCAGCTGATGGAAATTTACCATACAAACAAAAATCGGGGCACACAGGTGGTCAAGCTGTGTGTCCCGTTTTTGTTTTCTGTTTTCGCAAAGGCCGCTGTACCAGAGCCGCCTTTGCCGCGCAGGAGGGGCGGAGCAAACCAGAATGCCGCACCCTGCCAAAAGAAAAAGAGAGTATGGAATGGAGGAATCGGAACCCTTTGCAGAGGGTTTCGCAGCCTCGGTTAGATTTAACTAACCTTGCCGTGACAACAGGATACCATAGTTTGTCATGCCTGTCAAGCCCTGATTTGAAATTTTTTGCGGAAAAAGCTTTTTCTCCAAAAATTGGACACTTGCACTAAGAAACCTTTCCCGCCTTTGTGTAAAATCCATCCGTTCCCTCTTGCTTTTTGCAAAAAACACTGATATTATATTCTTGAGGCTGCTGGGTGTCTGCATCTGCCTGCGCCTTGCAGCTCATTCGTACGCCCCCAGAAAACCGCCGAGAAGCGGTTTTTCAAAGGCTCATTAGTTAGATTATGCTAACCATCGAGGAAATGGTAAAGAGCAAGGAGGTTCCAATGATCGATTTTGAACAGTGGGAAGGCTTTGAGGGCCGCATCTGGAAAGAGGAAGTCAACGTCCGCGACTTCATCCAGAAGAACTATACCCCGTACGACGGCGACGAGTCGTTCCTGGCCGGCCCCACCGAGGCGACCAACCAGCTGTGGGGAGCTTTGCAGAAGCTCCAGAAGGAAGAGCGCGCCAAAGGCGGCGTGCTGGATATGGAGACGGAGGTCGTCAGCAGCCTGACTTCTTACGGCCCCGGCTACATCGACGAATCGCTGAAGGATCTGGAGCAGATCGTCGGTCTGCAGACCGATAAGCCCCTCAAGCGCGCCTTCATGCCCTACGGCGGCATCAAGATGGCAGAGCAGGCCTGCACCACCTACGGCTACCAGCCCAGCGAAGAGCTGCACAAGATCTTCACCGACTACACCCGCACCCACAATCAGGCCGTCTTCGACGCTTACACCCCCGAAATGAAGAAGGCCCGTCACACCCATATCATCACCGGCCTGCCCGACACCTACGGCCGCGGCCGCATCGTCGGCGACTACCGCCGCGTGGCGCTGTACGGCATCGACTACCTCATCAAGGCCAAGCAGAACGACTTTGCCAACTGCGGCGACGGCACGATGACCGAGGATGTCGTCCGCCAGCGCGAGGAGATTTCTATGCAGATCTCCGCCCTGAAGGGCATGAAGGAGATGGCCGCTGCCTACGGCTTCGACATCTCCCAGCCCGCCGCCAACGCAAAAGAGGCCGTCCAGTGGCTGTACTTCGGCTATCTGGCCGCCATCAAGACCCAGAACGGCGCTGCCATGTCCGTTGGCCGTGTGTCCACCTTCCTGGACATCTACATCCAGCGCGATCTGGACAACGGCACCCTGACCGAGAGCGAGGCCCAGGAGCTGATCGACCACATGGTCATGAAGTTCCGTATGGTCAAGTTCGCCCGCATCCCCAGCTACAACCAGCTGTTCAGCGGCGACCCCGTCTGGGCGACCCTCGAGGTCGGCGGCATCGGCATGGATGGCCGCTCCATGGTCACCAAGAATGACTTCCGCTTCCTGCATACGCTCGAGAACATGGGCCCCGCCCCCGAGCCGAACATGACGGTGCTGTATTCCAGCGCCCTGCCCAAGACCTTCAAGGACTATGCGTCTAAAATCTCCATCGACACGTCCAGCGTCCAGTACGAGAACGACGACGTCATGAAGCCTGTCTGGGGCGATGACTACTCCATCTGCTGCTGCGTTTCCGCCACCCAGACCGGCAAGGAGATGCAGTTCTTCGGCGCACGTGCGAACCTTGCCAAGTGCCTGCTCTACGCCATCAACGGCGGCGTCGATGAGAAGCTCGGCGAGCAGGTCGGCCCCGCTTACGCCCCCATCACCGCCGAGTACCTCGACTACGGTGAGGTCACGGCCAAGTACGACGTCATGATGGACTGGCTGGCCGGGCTGTATGTCAACATCCTGAACCTCATCCAGTATATGCACGACAAGTACTACTATGAGGCTGCCGAGATGGCCCTGATCGACACCGATGTCCGCCGCACCTTCGCTACCGGCATTGCCGGCTTCAGCCATGTGGTCGACTCCCTGTCCGCCATCAAGTACGCCAAGGTCAAGTGCATCCGCAACGAGCAGGGCCTCGTCACCGATTACGAGATCGAGGGCGACTTCCCGAAGTACGGCAACGATGATGACCGCGCCGATGACATCGCCGTTGAGCTGCTGCGCAGCTTCCTCGAGAAGATCAAGCGCCGCCACACCTACCGCAACTCCGAGCCGACCACCTCTATCCTGACCATCACCTCCAACGTCGTCTACGGCAAGGCCACCGGCGCTATGCCGGACGGCCGCAAGGCATACACTCCGTTTGCCCCCGGCGGCAACCCGAGCTACGGTGCCGAGACCCACGGCCTGCTGGCGTCCCTGAACTCCGTTGCCAAGCTGCCCTACCACTGGGCACTGGACGGCATCTCCAACACCCAGACCATCAACCCCGATGCCCTGGGCCACAGCGAGGACGAGCGCGTCACCAACCTCGTACAGGTCATGGACGGCTACTTTGACCAGGGTGCCCACCACCTGAACGTCAACGTCTTTGGCGTGGAAAAGCTGCTGGACGCCATGGAGCACCCCGAGAAGGAGGAGTACGCCAACTTCACCATCCGTGTCTCCGGCTACGCGGTCAAGTTCATCGACCTGACCAAGGAGCAGCAGCTTGACGTTATCGCACGTACCTGCCATAAGGTCCTGTAATTTTGTAAGCAGAATAGGGCCCGCAGCCGCGGCTGCGGGCCTTTTTTGTGGTATACTGTGTTATACCGCCCGGTAGGGGCCGGGCATGCCCGGCCCGCAGGTTTGCGCAAGCTACCCGTTCACGTTTTACAGCACCCCTTTTCAAATTGCATTGTAGGGAGGGGTCTTGACCCCTCCGCGGCGGCCAGAGGGCTGGCCGCCCTACAAGCGCCCGCAAAAGGAATGCGTAGGGGAGGGATGTATCCCTCCCGGGACGTGTGCGGCAGCCGCGGGGCGTCGAGGACGCCGCCCCCTACCAATTCATTTTCCCGATAAACGGAGGCAAACTTATGTCCGAAACTCTAGGCTACATCCATTCTGTTGAAACCTTCGGCTTGGTCGACGGGCCGGGCGTGCGGTATATCATCTTTTTGCAGGGCTGTGCCATGCGCTGCCAATACTGCCATAACCCCGAGACCTGGGCGTTTACGAAGGACACCGCCAGCACCCCGCAGGAGGCATTTGCTGCCGCCTACCGCTACCGCAACTACTGGCGCGGCAACGGCGGGCTGACCATCAGCGGCGGCGAACCGCTTTTGCAGCTGGACTTTGTCAGCGAGGTGTTCCGTCTGGCCCGCGCCAAAAAGGTGCAGACCGCGCTGGACACCAGCGCCCAGCCCTTTGCGCCCGACAACGCCGAATGGATGGCCCGCTTTGACCGTCTGCTGGAAAACACCGACCTCGTCATTTTAGATTTAAAGGAAATTGACGACGAGAAGCACAAAAAACTGACCGGCCACAGCAACAAAAACATTCTGGCCATGGCACAGTATGTGGCGGCCAGGGGCGTGGACCTCTGGGTCCGCCATGTGCTGGTCCCCGGCCTGACCGATGACGCCGACGGCCTGCGGCAGCTGGATGCCTTTATTAAAACGCTGCCCACCGTGCGCCGCGTAGAAATTCTGCCCTACCACACGCTGGGACTGTTCAAGTGGCAGAACCTCGGTATCCCGTACCCGCTGGACGGCGTGCGCGTACCCACGGCGGAGGAGGTCGAAACCGCGGAGCAGCTTTTGCATGTGCGCGATTATCCCGATGCACCCAAGGGCAGCACCGCAAAGTAATTTCTACAAAAATACTGGGGCAATACCGCATAATTCTAAGTGCCGATACGGCGAGCGAGGTACGGCAGCTGCTAAGCCAAAAGCGCAGATAATACTTTGTGTATTATCGAGCATTTTGGCAACGCAGATGCCGTGCCGCAGCCGCCGGAGCGGTGCTTAAGCCGTTAGGCGGGAATTATGCGGTGTTGCCCTGGAAATTATTTTGGGAAAATGCTTGACATCACCGCTGCAATATGGTAAAGTATATGCGTGGTTAGCGTCTACTAACCATAACCAATCTCGAACCGTCAACCGGCTGTTTGCCTCTCCGGTGCGGTTCCTGCCAATAACAGGCTGCGCCTCCGTTTTGGCGTTTTGCTCTGCGCCTTTTTAGCGGTCTGCTTATTGCGTTTTGCCCCCATCGTTCTCTGCTCCGGACGGTGGGGGATTTTTTTGTGCGAAGCGCAAAAAATCGCAGCATCACGGCCACGGGAAACCGCTGCCGCCCCTTTTGCGGTTTGTATGTGGGGCGGGGTGCCCTCACCCCGCCGCGGGGCGTCGGGGACGCCGCCCCCTACAGTGGCGAACCGCGAACTTTCCCGCTGTGGCAGACGCCCGCAAAAAGGTCATCCCTCCCGGGACTATTGCAACCCTGTAGGGGCCGGGCATGCCCGGCCCGCGGCCTGACGGAAAGCGCCCGTCTGCGGGAACCACCCCGGGCGGATATAGAATCCGCCCCTACGGGAAATCGCTGCCGCCCCCTACAGCGGCGAACCGCGGGCGTACATCCCGCAAACCCATCTTTCAACAACAACCGCCGCCCGTCGTGGAAAACTTCCCCGGCGGGCGGCGGTTTATTGTGCGTAAATAGAGTTTACTTGCTGATCCTGTCGATCACGGCCAACTCGTCGGGCGTGAACGTCGTGTGCTCCACGGCCTTGATGTTGTCCAGAATCTGCTGCGTTTTGGAGGCACCGATCAGAACCGTTGTGACCTCGTCGTGGTGCAGCAGCCAGGCAAGGGCCATCTCGGCCAGGGTCTGACCGCGCTGCCGGGCAAGGTCGTTCAGGGCGCTGATCTGCGCAAGGCGCTCCGGCGTGATGTCCTTTTCCTTCAAGAACCGCCCATCGGTGTGGACGCGGCTGTCGGCGGGGATGCCGTGCAGATAGCGGTCCGTCAAAAGCCCCTGCGCCAGCGGGCTGAAGGTGATGATGCCCTTGTGCAGCTTCGCGGCGGTATCCTTTAACCCGTTGTGCTCAATCGTGCGGTCAAAGATCGAATACCGGTTCTGGTTGATGACGAACGGTACATGCAGCTCGTCCAGAATGGCCGCAGCCTTTTCCAGCGTCGGGCCGTCGTAGTTGGACAGACCGGCGTACAGTGCCTTGCCGCTGCGCACGGCCTGCGCCAGTGCGCCCATCGTCTCCTCCAGCGGGGTGTTGGGGTCCATGCGGTGGTGGTAGAAAATATCCACATAGTCCAGCCCCATGCGCTGCAGGCTCCGGTCCAGGCTGGCCAGCAGGTACTTGCGGCTGCCCCAGTCGCCGTAGGGGCCGTCCCACATCAGGTAACCGGCCTTGGTGGAGATGATCAGCTCGTCGCGGTAGACGCCGAGGTCGTCCCGCAGAATTTTACCAAAATTCCGCTCGGCAGCGCCCGGCTCGGGGCCGTAGTTGTTGGCAAGGTCAAAGTGGGTGATGCCGTGGTCAAATGCCGTGCGGCAGAGCGCGCGCATATTCTCATACGGGGCGGTGTCACCGAAATTATGCCACAGCCCCAGCGAGACTGCGGGCAGCATAAGGCCGCTGGCCCCACAGCGGCGGTAGGGGATGACCTGATAGCGGTTTTGTGCGGCTTGGTACATGGGGAAAGCCTCCTTTGCTTTTCTTTCATTATAATATCCGCGGTGGGTGCAGACAATGTGAAAGCTGCACAAAAAGCAGCATCAAAATTCGGCACTTGACATAAATCCGATTTCGGACTACAATAGAATCCGAAATCGGATTTTAAAGAGGAAAGAGAATGGAAGAAAAGGAATCCCGGGCCCGCGCCCTGCTGGACAAAACGAACCGCCAGTTCAATGAGTGCAACGCCCTGTACCACGCGGCGGCGCAGCGGTGCGGCCTGTCGGACGCAGCGTTCTGGACGCTGTATGCGCTGGTGACGTCGTGCGAGCCGCTGACCCAGAACCGCATTGCGGCGGACTGGGGCATCCCCAAGCAGACGCTGAACTCCGCCGTGGCGGCCATGGTCAAAAAGGGCCTGCTGGCGCTTTGCCCGGGAAAAGGACCCCACAGCGGAAAGATCGTGACCCTGACCGCCGAGGGCCGTGCGCTGGCCGAGCGCACCGTCGTGCCGGTCATCGCCGCCGAGGAAAAGGCCATCCGCGCCTTTGGCCTTGCAAGCGCCGAGGAAATGCACCGTCTGGCGCAGCGACATCTGGAATGCCTGCAGCGGGAGTTTGAAAAAATTGCGCGGTAGGGGCCGGGCATGCCCGGCCCGCAGCATAACGGAAACAGAGCGGTAAAGGCAAGGTGCAGGGCCGGACATGTCCGGCCCCTACGTGCGTGCCTGCCGCAAAAACAGGAGCATTTATGTCAAAATCAAACCAGATCCAGCTGTCAGACCACTTTACCACGGGGCGGCTGCTGAAATTCACGGCGTCGCCCATTATCATGATGATCTTCACGTCGATCTACACGATTGTGGACGGCTTCTTTGTCTCGAACTGCGCGGGCAAAACGGCGTTCACGGCGCTGAACCTCATTTACCCCTATCTCCAGATGCTGGGCTGCCTCGGCTTTATGATCGGCACGGGCGGCAGTGCGCTGGTCGCCATGACGCTGGGTATGGGCGATGAGAAGCGCGCAAACCGGCTGTTCAGTATGCTGGCCGTTGCGACTGTGGGCATCGGCGCGATTTTCAGCGTCATCGGCCTGGCACTGCTGCGGCCCGTGGCGCTGCTGCTGGGCGCAACGCCCGAGCTGCTGCCCAGCTGTCTGCTGTATGGCCGCATTTTGCTGACATTCCAAACGGCGTTCATGCTGCAATACCTGTTCCAGAGCTTCTTTATTGCCGCGGAAAAGCCCAAGCTGGGCCTGTTCTTCACGGTGGCGGCGGGCGCGACCAACATGGTGCTGGACTTCGTGCTCGTCGGCGTGGCGGGCTTTGGGCTGGCCGGTGCGGCGTCGGCGACGGTCATCAGCCAGATGGTCGGCGGTGTGGCGCCCATTTTCTACTTTGCGAAGCGCCGTCCCGGCTGCCGCCTGTATTTCACAAAGCCGCTGTTCAGCCTGCGGGAGCTGTTCAAAGCCTGCACCAACGGCATCAGCGAGCTGATGACGAATATCTCGATGTCGCTGGTCAGTGCGCTGTACAACATGCAGCTGCTCAAGCTGTTCGGCGCGGACGGCGTTGCGGCCTACGGCGTGCTTATGTATGTGGGCTTTGTGTTCGCGGCGGTGTTCATCGGCTATTCTCAGGGCACAGCGCCCATTGTCAGCTACCACTTTGGCGCGGACAATAAGGACGAACTGAAAAACCTGCTGCGCAAAAGTGCGGGCATCATTGCGGTGGCCGGTGTGGCGATGCTGGCTTCCAGTGAGCTGCTGGCCGAGCCGCTGGCCAAAATCTTCGTCGGCTACGATGCGGGGCTGCTGGCGCTGACGACCCACGGCATGAAGCTGTACTGCATCAGTTTTATCCTGTCAGGCTTCAACATCTTCGGCTCGGCGTTCTTCACGGCGCTGAACAACGGCACAGTGTCGGCGGCTATCTCCTTCCTGCGCACGCTGCTGTTCCAGGTCGTGTCCATCCTGATCCTGCCGCTTATCATCGGCGTGGACGGCATCTGGCTTGCGGTAGTTGCCGCCGAGGCCATGGCGCTGGTATGCACCGGAGGGTTTGTTGTGAGGGGGAGAAAGAGGTATGGGTATCTGTAAATAAAAAAGAGGGCGCGAAAGCGTCCTCTTTTTTGCGTCTCTAAGGCTTCCACCTCGGGGCTGCGCCCGCAGGCGCGTGTCGAAGCGCAACCGCCGGAGGCGGCTCTTAGCGCGGAGACTGAAGCTGTCCGCGTAAGCGGACTGATGAGGGCAGAGCTTGCCAATACATCTCGTGAATGGGTAATTGCGGCACACTCGCCCCTCATCCGGCCTCGGGCGGGGCCTCGGCCACCTTCCCCCGCGGGGGAAGGCTACCTTGCTTATTCCTCCTCCTCATCCTCCAAAATCTCCTGCGCGACCTCGCCGCGGCTCATGCGGGTGTCCATGGCGCGCTTTTCGATCAGGCGGTGGGCGTCGGTCTCGGTGTAGCCTTTTTTCTCAATCAAATAGCACTTTGCGCGGTCCACCAGCCGCAGCTGGGCGATTTTGTCCAGCAGCTTTGCGTTCTCGGTCCGCAGCACGGCCAGGCGCTTGTAGCTGCTTGCCGCGATCTGCACGGCCTGCCGGAACTGTGCGCCGGTGAACGGCTTGGCCAGCACAAGCACGCCGAAATCCTGCAGCTTATCCGCGATCTGCTCCGCGGTGCCGGTCTTGGCCAGAAGGATGACGCCTGCGTCGGTCTTTTCCACGGCGTCGGTGCCCAGCTCGTGGCCGAACTCATCGGGCAGGGGCGTGTTGATGATGACGACCTCAAAGTCGTTGGTATCCATGCGGCGGCGCGCTTCGCCGCCGCTGGCGACAATCGTGGGGCGGGTATAACCCAGCTCTCCGATATGCCGCGCCAGATATTCATTGGCGTTATTCCCCGCCGAAACGATCAGGGCTTTTGCCATAGGCTGCCCTCCCTTCCTGATAATTTACGATGAAGCTTTCGGGCAGGCCGCCCTGCGTACTCCCGTAAAATCAAATGATCAGGAAGCTGTGCGCTCTTTCCCAGCTCTCGGTGTCGGGGGCACCCTCGGCGTCGTGGCAGAGCTGGGTCTGGTACTCAAAGTACTTGTTCATCAGGGCAACGGGCAGCTCGCGGCTGATAAACTCGCTCTGCCCGGCCACGGTGATGGCCTCGCGCAGGGTGCGGGGCAGGCTGTCCAGACCCGCCGCGGCGCTGGGATGGAACAGGTTGCGGTTCACGGCCTCGGGCAGGGGCAGGCTGTGCTCGATGCCGTCGAGACCGGCGGCCAGGATCAGGCCGATGACCAGATACGGGTTGCCCGCGGGGTCGGGCCCGCGCAGCTCAACGCGGCAGAACTCGCCGTGGGCGCTGGGCAGACGCACGAGCTGGCTGCGGTTCTGGCGGCTCCAGCTCACGTACAGCGGGGCCTCGTTTGCGCCCAGGCGCGCGTAGGAGTTGGGCACAGGGTTGCAGAACGCCGTCAGCTCCCGCGCATGGGCCAGGATGCCCGCCACAAAATGTCCGGCCTCGCTGTCGGGCGTAAAGGCACCGTCAAACAGGTTCTTGCCGTCCCGCAGCAGCGAGACATTGACATGCAGGCCGTTGCCCGGCTGGTTGGCCAAAGGCTTGGGCATGAAGCTGGCAAACAGACCGTTGCGGGCCGCAATGGCCTTGACGGTGCTCTTGAAGGTGTTCAGATTGTCGGCGGATTTCAGCGCCGTCGTGTAGCGGAAGCAGACCTCGTTCTGGCCGTGGCCGCTCTCGTGGTGGCTGTGCTCGGGGTGCAGGCCCATTTCCTCAATGGCAAAGCAGATCTCCCGGCGGATGTTCTCGCCCTTGTCCAGCGGCGGGATGTCAAAATAGCCGCCTATGTCCAGCGGAATGCGGGTCGGGCTGCCGTGCTCGTCGGTCTCGAACAGGTAGAACTCGCACTCGCAGCCGACGTTGCAGACAAGGCCCATGGCGCGGGCACGCTTGATGACGGATTGCAGGTAGCCGCGGCAGTTGCCCTCAAACGGCTTGCCGTTGGGCAGGGTGATGTCGCAGTACATGCGGATGACGCGGCCCTCGGTGGGGCGCCACGGCAGCACGGTGGCGGTGTCCGGGTCCGGCCAGAGCACAAGGTCGCTCTCCTCGACGTTCATGAACCCGGCGATGGACGACCCGTCGAAGCTGACACCCTCGGCAAAGGCGCGGGGCAGCTCACTGGCAAAAAGCGAAACGTTTTTCTGGTTGCCGAAAATATCGCAGAATGTCAATTTTGCGAACTTAACATCGTTGTCCTCAACAAAATTGAGAATGTCCTGTGCGGTGCGTTTCATAGGAACCTCCTGTAAAAGCCTTCCCCTGCGGGGGAAGGTGGCGCGAAGCGACGGATGAGGGGCGGGTGTGCCGCGGCAGACCGTGAACGGGTCGTATGGCGAGGCTGCCCTTCATCAGCCGCCTGCGGGCGGCAGCTTCAGTCTCCGCGCTAAGAGCCGCCTCCGGCGGTTGCGCTTCGACACGCGCCTGCGGGCGCAGCCCCAAGGGGGAAGCCGCAGATACTCGAAAGGCCCACCTGTGCGGGCGGGCCTTTCGAGCTGGTGTAAGAAATAGGAAAAGGAGAATGGCGATTGTAAAAGGGTGTACGTTTACACCCGGCTGCGTCTTCACTGTGCGGGGCGGGGGCGCGGCCAGTAAGGAAAATGGCGTGGTGTGGGCGGGCTGTTGCTTGCGGGGAAACAACCCATCCCGCAGGGGCGCATCCTATATGCGCCCGTCAACCGGCAGCCACTTGCGGGCGGATACGGGAGCCGCCCCTACAGAAGCGCGGGAGAAAATCACTCGGTATAGAACAGCATGCGGCTGTAGCAGGGCAGGGGCCAGTAATCCTCGTCGACGATGCTCTCGGCCTCGTCGGCGGCGGCACGCAGGGCATCCATCGCGGGGATGACCTCGTCGTGGAAGGCGTGTGCCTTGGCGGCCTCGTCGTCCATGGCGCTGACCTTGTCGGTAGCGGCCTGCAGGGCGTCGGTGGCGTCGGACATCTCGTCGGTGTACTTGCTCAGGGCGGTCAGGACCTTCGTCTCGGCCTTGGTGGAGATGCCCTCCACAGCGGCGGTCTTGGCGGCGGCTGCGCCGGCGACCTCGCCCATGTAGGCGGTGGCGGCGGGGATCAGCTGCTTGTTGGCGATCTTGAGCATCGTGCGGGCCTCGATGTTGAGGATCTTGGAGTAGTGCTCCATCTCGACCTCGTAGCGGCTCAGCATCTCGGTCTTGGTCAGGACGCCGAACTCCTCCATCAGGGCAATGTTCTTAGCTTCCTTCAGCGCGATCATCGCGTCGGGGGTGCACTTGCGGTTCGGCAGGCCGCGGCGCTCGGCCTCGACCTCCCATGCCTCGCTGTAGCCGTTGCCGTTGAAGATCACGCGGCGGTGCTCGTTCAGCGTCTTTTTGACCCAGGCGGCAGCCGCGCACTCAAAGTCGGCGGCACCGGCGGTCTCGGCCACGAACTCTTTCAGGCTCTTGGCGACGGCGGTGTTCAGGATCGTGTTCGCGTCGGACAGGTTCTCGGCGGAGCCGGGCATACGGAACTCAAACTTGTTGCCGGTGAAGGCGAACGGAGAGGTACGGTTGCGGTCCGTGGTGTCCTTGCTGAACTTGGGCAGGACATCAACGCCCAGGTCCATCTTCATCTTGACGGGGCCGGCATAGGGGGAATCGGTGCAGATGGCATCAATAACGGCCTCCAGCTCCTCACCGACGAAGATGGAAATGATGGCCGGGGGTGCCTCGTTGGCGCCCAGACGGTGATCGTTGCCCGGGGTGGCGACGGAGGTGCGCAGCAGGTCGGCGTAATCGTCAACGGCCTCGATGACCGCGGACAGGAACACCATGAACTGCAGGTTCTCCATCGGGGTGTCGCCGGGATCCAGCAGGTTCTCGTGCTTGGTGCTGATGGACCAGTTGTTGTGCTTGCCGCTGCCGTTGACGCCCTCGAACGGCTTCTCATGCTGCAGGCAGACCAGACCGTGCTTGTCGGCGATCTTCCTCATCATCTCCATCGTCAGCAGGTTGTGGTCGATGGCGACGTTGGTGGTGTCGTAGATGGGGGCCAGCTCATGCTGGCAGGGGGCGACCTCGTTGTGCTTGGTCTTGGCGGGAATGCCCAGCTTCCACAGCTCCTCGTCCAGCTCCTTCATAAAGCCGGAGACGATGGGGCGGATCGTGCCGAAGTAGTGTTCCTCCAGCTCCTGGCCCTTGGACGGGGCAGAGCCGAACAGCGTGCGGCCGCACAGCACCAGGTCCAGGCGCTTCTGGTAGTCCTCCTTCTTAATCAGGAAGTACTCCTGCTCGGGGCCGACGGTGGTCGCGACGCGGTCCACGTCCTTGCCGAACAGCTTCAGCACCTTGCAGGCCTGGTCGGAGATGGCCTGCATCGAGCGCAGCAGCGGGGTCTTTTTGTCCAGGGCCTCGCCGGTGTAGGAGCAGAACGCAGTGGGGATGCACAGCGTATCGTCCTTCACGAAAGCGTAGCTGGTGGGGTCCCAGGCGGTGTAGCCGCGGGCCTCGGCGGTGGCGCGCAGGCCGCCGGAGGGGAAGGAGGAGGCGTCCGGCTCACCCTTGATGAGCTCCTTGCCGGAAAACTCCATGATGGCGGTGCCGTCCGGCTGGGGGCTGACAAAGCCGTCATGCTTCTCACTGGTGATGCCGGTCAGAGGCTGGAACCAGTGGGTGTAGTGGGTGGCGCCCTGCTCAATGGCCCAGCGCTTCATGACGCTGGCCACGACGTTGGCGACCTCAAGGTCCAGCGGCTGGCCCTTCTCAATCGTCGCCTTGAGGCTCTTGTAGGTCGAGCTGGGCAGACGCTCGCGCATCTCATGCTCGTTGAAGACTTTGCTGCCGTAAAGTTCCATAACGGTTGCTGCCATACTTCTTACTCCTTTATTTCCTCTATTTACAGAAAAAGGACGCTGCGAAAACACATTCGCAGCGCCCTTGCTGTTATGCCTCTATTATACGGGGTAAGCGGACAAAATGCAACTGGCAATCTGACGAAAGAAGCAACGATTTTTTGGTTGAAATACGGCAATACTGTGAACTGTGCGCGAGAGACGGAATGTGGTATACTAGGGACAGGAAATGAACCCCACTTGGCCCCCTCTGGGAGGGGGCTCCCGCCGCAGCGGGTGGGGGAGAGAGCCTTGCGGTCATCCGAAATATTTCGGGCTGTGGCAAGGTTCTCTCCCTCCGGCCCTGCGGGGCCACCTCCCTCGCAGAGGGAGGCAAGGAGGATGGGAGGTATAATAAACTTATGGAAATCGAACGCAAATGGATGGTCACGGGCTGGCCGGAGGGGCTGACCCAGACCTCGGACTATCAGATGAATCAGGGCTACGTCAGCGTGCGGCCCACGGTGCGCATCCGGCGCGAGGCCCTGCAGGGCGGGCGCACGGCGCTGGTGCTCTGCTTTAAAGGGGCGGGCACCCTGAGCCGCGAGGAGATCGAGACCGAAATCGACGCCGAGCTGTTCGCAAAGCTCGAGCATTTAATAGGTAAGCCCCTTATCCACAAGGAGCGCCGCGGCTATCGGCTGCCCGGCGGGCTGACGCTCGAGGTCAACTGCGTGGACCCCGACCTGCCCACGGCCTTCTGGTACGCCGAGGTCGAGTTTGAAACCGAAGCCCAGGCTCTTGCCTGGGACCCCGCCGCCGCGGGCCTTGCCGACTACCTGCACGACGAATGCACCGGCAAGCCCGGCAGCAGTATGGGGGAGTACTGGCTTCAGACGCGAAAATAAGGAAACTTTCAGTCTACGCGCTAAGAGCCGCCTTCGGCGGTTGCGCTCCGACACGCGCCTGCGGGCGCAGCCCCGTGGGGGAGGCAAAAATTTGTATTTGTAAAATCTCCGCCCCCACCTTTACAAATGCCCTTGAAACGACTACAATATTAGTATATTTACTACAACAGGAAAACCTGAAAAGGAGCAATGGAATGAAACGTGTTCTGCTTGTGATCGCAGCGCTGCTCTCCCTGACAGTGCTGCTGGCGGCCTGCAAAAAGAGCGGCGATACCATCTCGACCCCCACCGCGGAAAGCACACCCGCGACTGTGGAGGCGACCCCCGCTCCCACCGAGCTGCCCCCCTATGAGGCCAACGTCCTGACCGGTGAGCCGAAGGGTGCTGACTACCCCGAGGGCCAGCGCATCACCGCCGTGATGGTCAACAACATCGTGGCGGCACGCCCCCAGCGCGGTCTGTCCAAGGCCGACATCCTGTTTGAGATCAAGGTCGAGGGCGGCATCACCCGTTTCATGCCTGTCTTTACCGATTATAAGACCGTCGGCGAGGTCGGCCCCGTCCGCTCGGGCCGCGACCAGTTCTTCCGCCTGATCCTGCCCTGGCAGGCGCTCTATATCCATGAGGGCCAGTCCGTCGTCATGCAGCAGTACGCCATCGACTACGACTACGGCAAGCTGAACAACAACGACGGTGCCAACGGCTACCGCGATTATGGCCGCGTCAACTGGGCCGGCAAGAGCTACAACGCCGGTTCTCTGGCGCTGGAGCACACGATGTACACCAACGCCGACAACATCGCAAACTATATCAGCAACCAGAACGTGGACATGAACCGCACCTACAACTCCACCTTCTTTAACTTTGTGGATTACCGCCTGGGCACGACCCGCGACCTGTCCAACAGCCTGGACAGCGCCTACAGCGATAAGTACGGCCCCGTCGTCTCCGACGGCCAGTATATCGAGATCGAGCACAGCCAGTCCTACAAGACCCGCTTCATCTACGACGAGTCCACCAACGAGTACAAGATGCAGCAGAACTACTCCGACGGCCAGTGGCGCGATACCGTGGACGAGGCCGCCGACAACAAGGTGCTGACCTTCCCCAACGTCATCGTGCTGTACACCGACATCCACACCTACCCCGGCCACGAAGCCAAGGACCTGCAGTACGTTGAGTACGCATGGGGCGGCATCGGCTACTACTGCTACGGCGGCAAGTGCGAGAAGATCTACTGGCAGAAGGGCACCCCGCTGGAGGCCCTGCGCCTGTACTACCTGAACGAGGACGGCACCTGCAGCGACACCCCGCTGGAGGTCAACACCGGCAAGAGCTATGTGGCCGTGACCGACGTAGACTTTGCCGGGAACTTTGTCCACAGCACGCTGGACGGCGTCAACCTGTCCACCGCCACGACCCAGACCTACGAGAAGAGCTACGTCGAGGACGACGCCAAGGCCGGTGAGACCCTCGGCTCCTCCACCGACGACCTGACCGCAGCCGCCACCGGCAGCGGCGAGGCTGAGACCACCGAGGCTCCCGCGCAGGAACAGGCCCCTGCCGAGGAGCAGGCCCCCGCCGAGGAGCAGGCCCCCGCCGAGGAGTCGGCTCCCGCATCAGAGCAGGCTCCCGACCAGCAGGAAAACACTGAGGGCAGTCAAGGCTAAGCATCCATCGACAACGCGGCTCGCCCGGCGGGCCGCGTTGTTTTTATGGTTTTTATGAGAGAGGTACACTATGAAAAAATGGCAGGCATTGGGCAGTGCTGCGGCGCTGCTGGCGACACTGCTTCTGGGGGGCTGCAGCGGGCAGCAGGCAGCGGCCACGCCGGAGCAGGCGGCCACGCCTTCCCCCGCAGCTACGGCAGAGCCGACCCCCGTTCCGGCCCCGGCAGGCAACCCGCTGACCGGGTTGGACGACGCCGACTACACCGGCAAGCGCCCCGTGGCCGTGATGCTGCGCACGCTGGACGGCGCACAGCCCCAGTGGGGCATTGCGTCCGCCGATGTTCTGATCGAGGGCGTGACCGAGGGCAACACCGCCGGTCTGATGGCGCTGTTTGCCGACGTGGACCGCATCAGCAAGGTGGGGCCGGTCGGCCCGGGCCGCGACCTGTTTTTGCAGGCCGCGCTGCCGCTGAACGCGATGCCGGTCTCGATTGACAAGAACGTCTACGCGGCAAACCTGCTCAACACGCTGGCGTATCAGGATCTGGACGGCTACCACGTCGGCAAGACGGCGTTTGCCTTTGACCAGGGCCGTCAGGACGCAGGCTACCGCGAGGAAAACTGTTGGTACACCACCGGCGAGCTGATCCGCAGCGGTGCGGCCAGCTACGGCACGGCGCTGGAGGGCAGCAACACCCCGCTGTTCCGTTTTGGCACGCGGGAGGAGGTTGCCCCCGAGAACCGCAGCGGCATGAGCCTGACCGTGACGTTCTCGAAATCCGACAGCGAGCAGCTGAACTACAACACCGGCACCGGCCTGTACGAGAAGCTGAACGCCGACGGAAGCCCGATGACCGACGCCGACAACGGTCAACAGGCGGCGTTCACCAACGTGTTTGTGCTGTATGCGTCCAGCGGCGTCAAGGATGACGGCTACACCCGCCAGTACGACATGACCGGCGGCACCGGCCTCTACCTGCACGGCGGCGCGTGGGAGCAGATCTCCTGGAGCAAGGAGGACGCCACCGGGCCGTTCAGCCTGACCGCCGCCGACGGCACGCCGCTGACCGTGGCCCCGGGCAAGAGCTTTATCGCGATCTGGGGCGGCTACTACGGCCAGGCCCTGCGCCTGACCGCCGCCGACGGCAGCGAGCAGACCCTGCCCGAAAAGCCCGCCCTGCTGGCAAGCGGCGTCACTGATGAAGCCGCTGCCGCCGCCGAGGCCGCGCTGTCGAACGCGCAGAAGCTCATCGACGCGCAGGCTGCCATTGACCAGGCCAACGCCAGCCTGGCCGAAGCACAGACTGAATTGCAGGACGCCCAGGCCGCCCTGGACGCCGACAGCGAGAACGCCGACCTGCTCGCCGCCCGCGATGCCGCGCAGGCAAAAATCGACGAGCTGAACCAGACCATCGCGGACAATCAGGCGTATCTGGATGCGAACGCTCCGCAGCCGGAGGAAACCCCCGTGCCGGAGGCAACCGAAGCCCCGGCGGAATGATGAAGGTGAGCGGCAGCCGCAAACGACCGGAGGGGCTTTGACGGGCCTTCCCATGGCCGTCCGTATCCCCCACAGCCGCCCGCTGCAAAAATTGCCGCCCTGTAGGGGCCGGGCATGCCCGGCCCGCGGCCTTCCCATAGCCACCCATACACCATCCACAGCCGGGCCGGGCATGCCCGGCCCCTACCGCCCAATAACCCAAAAGGCACCTGCTCAACCCCGAGCAGGTGCCTTTTTATATCATGGTAAGGAACAAAACTCCCGCAGCTTACTCCATCCCGTCCAGATACCCGTGGGGCACAACGTCATATGCCTCGGCCAGATGATCCCGCATCCACATCTCGGCGTCCAGGCGCACGCTGTAGCCCGCGCCCGGGTCGGTCATCCACTCCTCCGGCTTGCGGAAGGGCAGGGCGTGCTGGGACAGCATGTTCATGATAACGCCGCCGTGGGTCACGCAGGCGGCCTCCTCGGTGTGGGTGCGCAGCATGTACTCAAACATCTTCATCAGCATCGACGACGTGCGGTTGAAGAACATCTGCCGGTCCTCCGCGCCCGCGGGCACCGTGCGGCTCGTCGGGTCCATCCACTGGGCAAACTCCGGGTCCTTCACCAGCTCCTGCACGGCGCGGCCCTCAAACTTGCCAAAGGCCATCTCCCGCAGGTCGTCCAGCTCGATCTGCCGCACGCCGGGAAACAAAATCTCCGCCGTCTCGGTGGCGCGCTTCATCGGGCTGGTGAACACCAGCGGCACGACCGGATAGTCAAAATCCTTTTTCAGCGTTTTCAGCTGGGCGCGGCCCTCGTCGCACAGGGGCAGGTCGCTGCCGCTGCCAATGTACAGCCCTTGCAGATTGCCCGCCGTCAGGCCGTGGCGGATCAGATGCAGTTTATAATATTTCACGGTATAATCTCGCTTTCCATAACATTGCTACTTAACAGCATACCCTAAAATCGTGTCCTGCGCAACCGTAAATTATTACAATTTGGTTACAACGCACACCCGTCGCGCCGCTTTGGCAAATTCTGCCCACAATATTTATAGCTGTACTCGCTGTATAATGACTAAATGTAGGTGCAGGGTGTCGGTTCGGCGCAGTGACGGCATTTTCGGCGCAAAATCTGTCAATTTTTTGGGTTTACAAAGCGTTTTTCACCCGCTATAATATACAGCGTGTAGAAAATATGCAAGGGGCACCACTGCGGCCCGGCATCGTGCCGGTCATGCGCCCCGGAACAGGATTGCGGACCATGGGGATCGAATTTAACCGGATCATTACGCTGCTGCGCAAGGAGCGCGGCATCACCCAGAAGCAGGCGGCGCAGGACCTTGGCATCAGCCAGGCCCAGCTCTCCCATTACGAGAAGGGCATCCGCGAGTGCGGCCTTGCCTTTGTCGTGCAGGTGGCGGACTACTACGACGTCAGCTGCGATTACCTGCTGGGCCGCAGTGCCGAGCGCAGCGGCCAGACCATCACGGTGGAGGAGCTGCCCGAGGGCAATTCGGCCACCGGCGGCAGTGTCTACCGCGGCAGCGTCCTGCCCACGATGTACAAAAAGCTCATCGAGAACTCCCTCGACATCCTCTACGACAAATTGCAGGAGAGCAGGGACAAGCAGCTTGTTGTCGGTGTCAGCAGCTACCTGATGCTGGCCGTGTACAAGATGTTCCGTCTGCTGTACGAGGCATCGCCCAAAAATGTCAGCGGCATGTTCCGCGTCGGCTCCGCCCGCTGGGACCGCAGCGCCGACGCCGCCATGAGCATGGCCGAGGGTGACCTGGCCGCCGCCCTGACCGGTGAGGACGGCACCCGCGACAGCCTTGAGCCTGCAACGCTCGCCCTGAGCACCGACCAGCTCGCCCGCGACTACCCCCGCCACGCCACCAGCCTTTTCAACCTCGTCAAAAATGCCGAGGAAGCCATGCGCGGGCTGAAAAAGGCGGAGTAAAACCAAAAATAAGAGCCTGTGCAGTTCGCCTGCACAGGCTTTTTTGTATAAGCGGGGATATAACAGGGAGAGCGGGCCTTACTTGCCCAGTGCCTTGCGGCAGACGGGGCAGACGTATTTGCCGTGGAGCAGCACGGCGTCGGGAGAAATGTCGCCGCAGAAAACGCAGCTGCCCTGCGCGTGGTACTTGCGCATAATGATGGAATCCCCATCGGTAAAAATCTCCAGCGGGGTATCCGGAGTAATATCGTAGGTGGTGCGGAGTTCCTTGGGCAGGACCACGCGGCCCAGACTGTCAATGCTGCGAACGATACCGGTAGAAATCATCTTTCTAACCTCCTGTAATACGTTTCGGCGTGTTGGGCCAAAAAACGGTGCCCAAGCCGACGGCTTCGAACCTTACGCCCTTATTATACGGCTTATTGGAAGCGTTGTCAATATTTGGCAATCGAAAAAACCGAGCTTTTGCGTATATTTTTAGAAGGCTGCAAAATAAAATCACAAAAAATCAGAAAACGATGCGTTTTGTCACAACTTTGTCACAACACAATGGTATCGTTTAAAAAACGTAAGCGGAAAGGAGGGCGGCCATGGCAAGGACCGGCACACCCCCGCGGGAAAAAGCCCGGGTCTACCGCACCGGGCGGCCCGACAGGCTGAGCCCGCTGCTGTTTGCAGTGGCGGCGCTGATTTTGTGCGCGGGCATCGGCGCGGTGCTCTGGCACGAGTGGCAGGGCACCCGGCCCACCGCGGCAGAGCAGGCCGAGGCGGACGAGATCGAGCGGGCAGACGGCGGCGAGGAGGAGATCGCCGCCGTGACAGAGGAGGCAGCGGACGGCAAAATCGTTGTGGCCATCGACCCGGGACATGGCGGCGTCAACCCAAGCGTCGGCGGCGAGGACGCGGGCAGCCTCGGCAGCGGCCTGCGCGAGGCGGATGTCACGCTGAAAACCGCCACGCTCGTCTATGACAAGCTCGCGCGTGATGGCCGTTTTGCTCCGATGCTGACCGCCAACGGCACCGAGTACCTCAAGCCCAGCCGCCGCGCGGCCCGCGCCGAGGCAGCCGGTGCGCAGCTGCTGCTCTCCATCCACCTGAACTACGACGCCGACAGCGGCGTTTCCGGCTTTGAGTGCTGCCCGGCTACGCCGCAGCTGTCCACAAATGCCGACAGCCTGCGCTTTGCGCGGCTGGTCGCGGAAAAATTCAGTGCAATGGGGATGGAGCTGCGCGGCATCGACGGCGTGCGCTACATCTATTTTGACGACAACGACAACCGTTACATACGCGAGTCCAACGACACGACAGTGCTCTCCGACCCGACGTTTACCGTAGTGCAGAAATGCGGCTGCCCGGCGGTGCTGGTGGAGGAGGGCTTCATCACAAACGCCGGCGACGTTGCCCTGGTCGCCACCGACGCAGCCTGCGAGGCGGCGGCACAGGCGTACTATGAATGTATCCTGACCTACTTTGACCTGACATAAAAAGCGCGGTGCACCCCGGCGGGCGCATCGCGCGTACTTATTATATAAGGATGCCGCTGCAATGGTCGATCTCATGCTGGATGATCTGGGCCGTCCAGCCGGTGAAATTCCTGACGTGGGTCTGCATCTGACGATCCTGCCACTGCACCTTAATGGTGCGGTGCCGCCTGGCCCGGCGCTGCCCCTGCAGCGACAGGCAGCCTTCCTCCGCCAGGTACAGCCCCTTGCGGTAGACGATGACCGGGTTGAACATCTCGCAGGGTGTGCCGTCGTTGTCAAACACGATGATCGCCTTGTTGACGCCGATCATATTGGCGGCCATGCCGACGCAGCCGTCCTCGTGCGCCTTGAGTGTATCCAGCAGATCGTCGGCGACAGCAATGTCGCCGGCATCGGCGGGCAGCGCCTTCTGCGCTAAAAAGACCGTGTCGGTCATGAGGGGACGAACCATAGGGAAAAACCTCCTGCCTATACTATGGCAATACCGCATAATTCTAAGTGCCGATACGGCGAGCGAGGTGCGGCAGC
>OGIE01000391.1_pt1 | contig 65662 bp, 44 predicted proteins | sample 1571581 | NCBI WGS metagenome assembly OGIE01 (sample SAMEA2582021, study PRJEB24529) | metagenome | biome: Human gut stool | place: China | collected 2011 | reverse complement strand
TCGAACTTGCGACCTCTGCGTCCCGAACGCAGCGCTCTACCAAACTGAGCCACGCCTCGATTTCTCTTCGTTTCTGAGCTTTTGTTTTGTGCTCTCGAATCGAACTCCTATATACTATCATGGATTTCGCCTTTCGTCAAGCAAAAAAATAAAAAAAATTAAAAAAATTTCAAAATTCCCGAAAAACCTTGAAAAACCGTTGTTTTTCGCAGGAGTTTCCTGCTTAAAAACCTTGAAATCTTTAGGAATCTCTGGAAATCCCCCAAAAATTCCCGAAAAAAATTAAAAATCGGTTCGTATAAATAATTATAAATGAATCACAGTTGCGCCGAGTGCTTCTGCATCTTCTGCCTGATGGGTGGAGATCAGGAGCACTTTTTGTTTTGCAAAAGGTTTCAGAAATTCGATTACTTCCAATCGGGTCTTTTCATCGAGTCCGGTGAATGGCTCGTCCATTAAAAGAATCGACGACGGGGCGAGAAGTGCCCGACAGAGCGCAACACGCCGTTTCTGACCGCCACTTAGTGTCGAGATGGGGCGAAGTATTGCTTCTGGCGGAAGAAGGGCACAGAGCGCCGTATACGCGTTCTGATAGGAAAAGGTGTTGTGGGAGACAAGCATCACGTTGTCGAGAGCACAAAATTCCTCGCAGAGTCGATCTTCCTGAAAGACAGCGGAGAAGCGGGGCAGAGCATCGGAATGGGATCGTGTTTTTCTTGTTTCAAGCTGTGTGTCTGAGGCTTTTATTGGTATGCCTGGGATTTGTGTGCCTATTGTTTGCATATCCAAGGTTTGTGTATCTGTGATTTGTGTGTGCAGGTTCACATTTCCACTGTCAGCAGAGTCAAGACCGAGAAGAATCCGAAACAGAGTTGTTTTTCCACTTCCCGATGGAGCCATGAGACAGAAAATATTTCCCGATCGGAGATTCAGCGAAAGATTTGAGAGAATCGTCTGATCCCCGAAGGATTTGCAGAGATTCTGAATCTCAAGAGAAAATGCCTCGTTTTGGAATGAGTCATTTTGAAATAAGTCGTTTTGGATTGCAGATATTGCAGAAGCTGTGAATCTGCGGGCAGTGAGTTTGTGGAGATCATGAAGATTGTGAACCCTGCGAAAATCATGAAGCCCATGAGGTTTGTGAAACTCGTGGAGACTGCGATGGTGACAGTGCCGATTGATTTTTTCCGTAAGACCCAGGATCCCTAAAAAAATCCGTTCGGTCAGGAGAGAGATCAGGATGATCATCAGCGTCCATGCAAAGAGATCTGCAGTTGCCAGATAAATCTTTGACATGTAGAGGTGCTCGCCGACGGTGTGGGAGGGAACTCCGATGACTTCTCCTGCAATTCCGGATTTCCAGCCCATTCCAAGTGCAATCCGGCAACCATTTGAAAGATATGGGAAGAGTGCCGGAAGGTAGAGAAAACGGATGCGGTTCGGGAGAGAGAGGTGAAAGACCTTCGCCATCTCAAGCAGTTTTGGATCGGTACTTGCAAGACCGGAGCGTGTATTGACATAAATGATCGGAAACACAACAAAAAAGGAGATAAAAATCGAAAGATTTTCCGAGCCCGCCCAGATCAGTGCAAGAATCACAAATGATGCAACCGGCACGGATTTCATCAGTAAGAGCGGGGGACCGAGGATCTCGCCAAGAAGCGGGAAGCGGAAGGAGAGACTTCCGAGCAAGATTCCCGTAAAAAAGGCGAGCAGAAATCCGCCCATGATTTTTGAGAAGGACATCGCGATCGAAAGCCAGAAGTCCGAGGTGAAAATTTGCATAAAAAGGGAGCGGATCACGTCCGCCGGCCCCGCAAGAAGAATGTCGTTTGCGACGATGGCTGCTGTGATCTGCCAGATGGCAAGCCACGCGAGCACAATCGCCAAAGTTCTCAGAGATAACCGGTGATGCATGAAAACCGCTCCTTTTGTTTGAAATTTTTTCTGTGATTGTCTACGGCTCTGCGACCGTTTGGTTTGTTTTAGTTCTGCTTGGACAGATAGTAAAAATCATCTGCCGGAAGTGCTCCACCTACGGAAGTCGGGTCCTGATCATACAGAACCTGAAGATAACCGCTCAGTGCAGTCTTCATCTCCTCGCCGGTGAGACAGGTGATGTTGCAGAACGGAAGTGCTTTCTGTGCGACCGGTGCTTTCTCGATGATGCCTGCATTTACGATCAGATCTGCGGTCTCATCCGGATTCTCATTTGCAAATGCAGCGGAAGCGCTGTGATCATTTAAGAAAGTTTCAACCTCTTCCGGATGCTCCTCGAGGAACGGGGTGCGGACAACGGTGACACCGGTTACGAGCTGGCTTCCGTTTTCACCTTGGACATTCTGCCACTGCTCCGTCAGATCGAGAACGATCTTTAAGGCCTCATTCTGCATACAGGTTGCGGTGACAAACGGCTGAGGAAGGACGCCTATTGCGTCTGCATTCTCTTTCAGAACAGCGGAAACCTCAGCAGGCTCAGACTTGAATTCGAGGGTGACATCGCTGTCGCTGAGTCCATTTGCGCTCAGCAGGTAATGAAAAACGTAGTCCGGGGTCGTTCCCTTTCCGGTCATGTAGATCGTCTTGCCCTTTAAGTCCGCGATTGACTGGATCGAATCGTCGGAAGCAACGACGTCGAGGACACCGAGGGTATTGATGTCAATGACGGAGATACCGCCCTTTGTCTTGTTATAGAGAACGCTTGCGGTGTTTGCCGGAATCAGGGCGATGTCGAGATCGCCGGAAGCAATCTTGCCGAGAAGCTCATCGGCTGCGGTGACCATTGTGAACTCGTAATTTCTGCCTGCTTCTCCGTTCTCATTCTCATCCATCAGATGAACAAGACCCATAGAGGTCGGTCCTTTCAAAGAGCCGACGCGGACAATACCGTCTGCGCTGTCGGTCGTTTCTGCGGATTCCTGAGATTCGGACTCAGAGGCAGATTCTGCGGACTCAGAAGTCTCGGAAGCAGATGCTGCGCTGGATTCTACTGCCTCGGAAGGTGCGGTCGTCTCAGCAGTCTTCTGACCGGAACATCCGGCAAGGACTGCTCCTGTTGCCAATGCCAAAAGAAATGGTGCGTATTTTTTCATAATGTTTCTCCTCCTTGTAGAAAATGTACTTGCGAAATCTCTCTTGCACTTGCCTTAAAAGCAGGCACAAAGAGATTTCGCGAGCACATAAAACAAATATCTGCGCCCATTATAGCATTTTTTAAAATGTGTGTACAGAATACAGGATCGAAAAACATGAGAAAAAATGATTATTGGTTATATAAATATCTTAAGAATGTCTCCGATCGTGGAGTTTTTCGGCCGGAAGGTTTTCACTCAAAAACTCCCAGAGTGCATCCGCCGACACAGTTGCCTGACCGTCCGGGAGCAGAAATGCCTGACGCTCGGAGGAATAAAAATAGATCGCTCCTTTTACCCGCCATGCGCCTGAGAGGTTGCTCCAGTTCAAGCGGAGTGTGCCCTCGGAAGTGTTTGGGGAGGTCACTGTGATGCCGTCCTCTGCACGGGTGAAATTCAGTGTGTAGACGAGGCGAGGCGGGTCGAGTTTCAGTTTTTTTGCCTGTGCCCGCACAGAGAGATAGAAGTTGAGCAGGTATCCGACGGGGAGCAGAATGCCGATGCCAAGAAGGACATTTCCCATGAGAATCGCCTGATCGGCGTGAGCACGAAAGACGTAGCAGATCAGAGCAAAAAATCCCATGATACAGAAAAAGATGATCGGTGAGCGGAGCCGTTTCTGGCGGATCAGGGTGTCAAACATTGCAAAGTCGCGAAACATCGTCGGTCCGACGCGACAGGGGATTGTGATGATTTCTTCGGATTGATCCGGGGTGGAAGTGTTTTTGTTCATAATAAAAAGTCCTTTCTTCTGAAAATTTTGAAATCTTTAAATCTCTGAAATTGGAGTCTGCAACTCAAATGACAGTTTATGTATGACACAAACGATGCCCAAATTTGACTTGCGTTTTTCATTTCTTTCCCATCATATCGCAAAGTGTAGAAAACAACAATGAAAATAGAAAAAATATTCGTCATAAATACAAAATAAATACTAATATATTAGTTGACCAATGCCGAAAACCATAGTATAATAGGGCTAACAAAAGAAAAGACACACATAAACGAACAAAACAAGAAACATGTACCACGCAATACAGGATATGCAACAAACAACAAAGAAATCTATAAGAATGTGTAAGGAGGAAATGAACAATGAAGATGACATTTCGCTGGTATGGAGAAGGCAATGACCCGATCTCTTTAAAGCAGATCAAACAGATCCCGGGAATGAGCGGTCTGATGGGACTGCTTGACTACAAGGCAGCAGGTGAGGTTTGGACCGAGGAGGAGATCAAGCCGTACATGGAGTACGTTCATGAGGCTGGTCTTGAGTGTGAGGTTATCGAGAGTGTGAATGTCCATGAGGACATCAAGATGGGACTGCCGACCCGTGACGAGTACATCGCAAACTACATCACCACGATCCGCAATCTGGCAAAGTATGGCGTAAAGGTTATTGTATACAACTTCATGCCGGTATTTGACTGGCTTCGTACCGATCTGGCTCGCCTGATTCCGGAGGATGGTTCTAACAGCCTGTACTTCGATGAGAAAGAGCTTGGAGAGATGACTCCGCTTGATCTGGTAAAGAAGACCGCTGAGGACAGCAACGGCTTTACTCTTCCGGGCTGGGAGCCGGAGCGTCTGGCTGAGCTTGAGAAGACCTTAAAGCAGTATGAGAGCATCACTCCGGACGATCTGCGTGCAAACTACAAGTATTTCCTGGATGCGATCATCCCGGTATGTGAGGAAGTTGGCGTGAAGATGGCTTGTCATCCGGATGATCCGGCATGGCCGATCTTTGGTCTTCCGCGTATCGCACACAGCCAGGAGGACTACGACAAGATCTGTGCTCTTCATGAGTCTCCGGCAAATGGACTGTGCCTGTGCACCGGTTCTTTAGGTTCTAACCCGGACAACGATATTCCGGCAATCATCCGTCACTTCGGTGAGAAGAACCGCATCAATGCCATGCATGTCCGCAACGTAAAATACCTTGGCTACCACAAGTTCCGTGAGGCAAGCCACCTGTCTTCCGACGGCGATCTGGATATGTTTGCAATCATGAAGGCAATCTATGACACCTGCCCGGATACCTACATTCGTCCAGACCACGGAAGAATGATCTGGGATGAGGTTGGTCGTCCGGGATATGGTCTGTATGACCGTGCACTTGGAGCAACTTATCTGAATGGTCTGTGGGAAGCCATTGACAAGATGAGCAAAAACGGCGACAAGTAATAAGTAATAGAGAAAAACAAACGCAGACTGCTGTCAGGAAAAGGGGGAGTTCGGTATGAAGATTGCAGACCGCCATCCAAGGGAAAATGGAAGAGATTATGCGATGCGAGTCATTCGTGATGGCATCATCAGTCTGGAATTGGAGCCGGGATCTGTGATCAGTGACAGGGAACTCGCGACAGAGATGAACCTTTCCCGGACTCCGGTCCGCGAGGCACTCCTCGAGCTGGCGAAGGTCAAGATCGTGGAGATCTATCCGCAGAGGGGAAGCATCGTGGCGCTGATCGATTACAATCTCGTTGAGGAGGCGCAGTTTATCCGGAGCGTGCTGGAGACGGCGGTGGTACCGCTTGTCTGCCAGAAAGCGACTCCGGATGACATGAAAGCACTTCAGGAAAATATGGATCTTCAGGATTTTTATCATGAGCACAACGGCGAGGAGAAACTTCTTGAGCTTGACAATGAGTTTCACCGGATGCTGTTTCAGATTGCAGGGCGGATGCAGGCATACGAGATGATGCAGAGCATGACGGTTCATTTTGACCGTGTGCGCAGTATGGCAGTTGCCTCTGTGAAGGAACAGCACTGGATTGAGGATCATCGCCAGATCTTAAATGAGATTCGGGAGAATCATCCGGAGGAAGCGAAAAAGTGGATGGAAAAGCATCTGAGTCGTTATCAGGTTGATGAGACAGATGTGCGGGCAAAATATCCGCAGTTTTTCAAATAGTTTTGAAATGGGTTTCAAACAAATAGGTTTTAAATAAATTTCAAACAGGTTTCGAGTATTCTATTTAGAGGAGAAGTAAGAAATGAAACTGACACTGGAAGGATTAAAAGAGAAGAGCAGTTGGGAAGCAGTCGGTGTGGCACTCCCATCCTATGATGTAGCATCTGTTGCAGAAGAGACAAAGAAAGCGCCAGTATGGGTACATTTTGGAGCAGGAAATATTTTCCGTATCTTCATTGGCGGACTGGCTGACAAGCTGATCTCCGAGGGCGAGATGAACAAGGGAATTACCTGCGTGGAGACCTTTGACTTTGACGTGATTGACAAGATTTATCGTCCATATGACAACCTGGTTCTCGGTGTTACGTTGAAGGCAGACGGTTCTACCGACAAACAGGTGATCGGTTCTCTGACTGAGGCAATCAAGGCACAGGCTTCTGACGAGGCTGAGTGGAATCGCCTGAAAGAGATTTTTGTAAACCCGGTTCTTCAGATGATTTCCTTCACAATCACAGAGAAGGGTTATGCGCTGAAGAATGCAGAAGGTCAGTACTTCCCGTTCATTCAGGCTGATATTGACAACGGTCCGCAGAAGCCGGGCTCTGCAATGGCAGTTGTATGTGCCCTGCTGTTTGAGCGTTACAAGGCAGGAAAGTATCCGTTAGCAGTCGTATCGATGGATAACTGCTCTCACAACGGTGAGAAGCTGATGAGCTCGATTCTGACGATGGCAAACGAGTGGGAGAAGAAGGGCTTTGTCGATGCAGGTTTCGTAGCATATCTGTCCGATGAGAAGCAGGTTGCATTCCCGTGGAGCATGATCGACAAGATCACCCCGCGTCCGGCTGAGTCTGTATGTGAGGAGCTCAAGAAGGCCGGCATCGAGGATATGGACCCGGTGATCACCTCCAAGCGCACCTACATCGCTCCGTTTGTAAACGCAGAGGGACCGCAGTACCTTGTCATTGAGGATAAGTTCCCGAACGGTCGTCCGGCACTGGAGAAGGCTGGCGTATACATGACCGATCGCGATACTGTAAACAAGGTAGAGCGCATGAAGGTAACGACCTGCTTAAATCCGCTTCACACCGCTCTGGCAGTATACGGCTGTGTACTTGGCTATACCCTGATCGCAGATGAGATGAAGGATGCAGAGCTGAACCGTCTTGTTCATGAGATCGGACCGGTTGAGGGAATGCCGGTTGTAACAGACCCGGGTATCCTCTCCCCGAAGGATTTCGTTGATGAGGTTATCAATATCCGTATCCCGAACCCGTTCATGCCGGATACGCCACAGCGTATCGCAACGGATACCTCCCAGAAGGTAGGCATCCGTTACGGCGAGACAATCAAGTCCTATGTTGCAAAATACGGCGATGCAAAGAAGCTGACTGCAATCCCGTTAGCAATTGCTGGTTGGTGCCGTTACCTGCTCGGTGTTCAGGATGATGGCGAGAAGTTTGAGCTGTCCGCAGATCCGATGGCAGGAGATCTGACCGCAGAGCTGGCAGGCATCGAGGTAGGAAAGCCGGAGACCTATACCGGTCAGCTGAAGGCAATCCTCTCCAACGCAAACATCTTTGGAATTGATCTGTATGAGGCTGGAATCGGTGAGAAGATTGAGGAGATGTTCAAAGAGGAGATCGCAGGAACTGGTGCAGTTCGTGCAACTCTGAAGAAGTATCTGGCGTAAAGCGTGCAGAGGTTTGAGTGAAATTATAGAATGAGTGAAACAGTTCTTTGAGTTTCTGTTTTTATGTTAAAAAAGTCGGGATAAAATCTATTGTGTGGATTTTATCCCGACTTTTTGCTGTACCATAATAAAGAAATGGTGTTATCGCTGAATATATTGTTCGTTGCATCGATAAATTTTTGCACAAAAATAACCGCCATGGCAAGTAGCGGTTACTTTTGTTAATTTCCATACAGGGACAAGATATAGTCATTTATCTATGACATATATAGTTATATAAACTATATGATTATATGTTAAGTGTTCCCTGAGCATATGAAACCCGCTTTGTTAGTTAAAAATAAATCCGCATGGTTCATCACAGGTTTATTTCTGCTCTGTCTGCGGGACGATTTTCAGGAATTCCCGAACGGCAAGTGGCTGGTAGCGGTTTCGGCGGTAATAGAAATAGACGTCACGGGAAGCATTCTGATTGTCGAGTTTGTAGAAAAGAAGAGACTCCTCTTCTGGTACATGGCGGATCAGAATGTCACCACAGAAGGAGACACCCATCCCGTAGCGGGAGAGGTTGTAGGCAGTGATCTGCTGTTCGGCCTCCAGCTTGATTTTCGGGATGAAATGACCGCTGTTTAAGCAGATTTTTTCGGCGCGGGTGCGGGTGTCATTTCCGCTCTTTAGAAGGAGAAACGGGGCATCCTCAAACGTCTTCAGCGGAACCGGAGGAATCCGGGAACTCAAATGGCGATTTTCCCGAATATCCGAGGCGGTCAGAGCATAATTGCGGACATGCTCGTTTTGCGGGAAACGGGCGGGAACGGCGAGAAGCAGATGCTCCTCACAGAAAAATTCACTTCCGTAGACGGAGGCATCGAGTGCCTGATTGTCGATCAGCAGATCAAGCGTTCCGGTATAGAGTTTCTCTGTCAGCTCCGCGGTAGATGCCTCAACGAGATCAATGTGAATCGCCGGAAATTTCTCGGTAAATCGGGACAGAATCGGCGGAAGTACATAGGAGGCAAAGAGATTTGTACCTCCGATTGAGAGAGAACCGCTCTTTAATTCCTGCATGTCATTGATATAATTTTGAAATCCGTTTTCCACATCCATAATTGTCTCGACTGCGCGGATGTATTCCCGACCGAGTTCAGTCAGCTGGATCGGATTGCAACTCCGGTCAAAGATCGGAAATCCGATCTGTTTTTCTTCTTTTTTGACAGCCGCGCTCAGTGAGGGTTGGCTGATATAAAGGTTTCGTGCCGCTTTTGAAAAATTCATTTCTTTGTATACTTCGTAAACGTATCGCATTCCAAGAAAAGTCATAAAAGTCTCCCAATATCCATGATGTACAAATTTTATAGATGAATGTATTATAGACAAATATCTATATAAATTATCCTGTTATAAGTATTTGAAAATATTGTAAGCAGATTTTATACTGATGTCAAGGGCAGAGATAAAATGGGGATCTCTGGTCAGATAGAAAAAAGACAGAGAAGAAATTAAAAAAGAAATTAAAAAGAAGATTAAAAAGGAAATTAAAGAAGACAGACAAGAAGAGAGATAAGGGAGAGACATAAGATGAAAGACGAGCAGATCAAATATAGATTGGAGCATGATTCGATTGGAGAAAAGGAAGTTCCGGAGGATGCGTATTATGGCGTGCAGACGCTCCGCGCCCATGAAAACTTTTCAATTACGGGACTTAAAATGCATCCGGAACTGATCAACAGTGTGGCGCAGATCAAGAAGGCGGCAGCGATCACAAATTTTGAGGTCGGGGAGCTGGACAAGAAACGCGCAAATGCGATTGTGCAGGCATGTGATGAAATCATTGCGGGAAAACTGCATGATCAGTTTATCGTAGATCCGATTCAGGGCGGTGCGGGAACTTCCCTGAATATGAATGCGAATGAGGTGATTGCAAACAGAGCGATTGAGATTCTCGGTGGAAAGAAGGGCGATTATTCGATCGTCAATCCGAATGATCATGTCAACTTCGGTCAGTCGACGAACGATGTCTTCCCGTCCTGTGGAAAGATGGCAGCGCTCAAGCTGATCACGAATGCACAGGAACAGCTCAAGCGTCTTGATGAGGCACTGACGGCGAAATCCAAGGAATTTGACTCAGTGATTAAGATGGGAAGAACTCAGCTTCAGGATGCCGTTCCGATCCGTCTCGGTCAGGAGTTTCACGCATATGCATCCGCAATCAAGAGAGACATCCGACGGTTTGAGAATGCGAAAGAAGAGATCCGTTGCCTGAATCTTGGCGGTACGGCAATCGGAACCGGACTCAACGCAGATGTGCAGTATTATCGCCGTGTCGTAAAAAATATGTCGGCACTGACCGGAGAGGATCTCGTGCAGTCCTATGATATGATTGATGCGACCCAGAATCTTGACAGCTATGCATCGGTGTCCGGAATCGTGAAGAACTGTGCAGTCAACCTCTCGAAGATGTGCAACGATCTGCGCCTGATGTCGTCCGGTCCGCGCACCGGATTTGGAGAGATTAACTTGCCGGCAAGACAGAATGGATCGTCAATCATGCCGGGAAAGATCAATCCGGTTATCCCAGAAGTTGTAAACCAGGTTGCATTTAACATTATCGGAAATGATATGACAATCACGATGGCAGCGGAGGCAGGACAGCTCGAGTTGAACGCATTTGAGCCGATCATTTTTTATAACCTGTTCCAGTCGATTGAGACGCTGACATCCGCAGTCAGAACGCTTGTGGACAACTGCATTGTGGGAATCACGGCAAACCGGGAGCACTGCAAGGAGATGGTGGAAAACAGCATTGGAATTATCACGGCAATCTGCCCGTATGTGGGATATGAGACGGCAGCCAATATCGCAAAAGAGGCGCTGAGAACGAACCAGTCGGTCAAGAAACTGATTCTTGAGAGGGGACTCATGGATGAAGATCAGTTGAAGACAGTTCTCGATCCGTTCACGATGACGGAGCCGGGAATCTCTGGAAAAGATCCTCTTGAGCAGTTGAAGAATTAAAAATCAGGATGTTGAGAGTAAAATAAAAAGATTGATTGCGAATGATGAAATCAGAACCACAGTCATAAAAAGCAATGAAATCAGAATCGAATCATAAAAAATAGTTCCATAAAAATGGTCATGGGAGCGAAAATTTCGTATTTCCCATGACCATTTTTTTAATCTTATTGCGTTGTGAATGGATCAGTCAGAATTACCTGGAGGCTGATCGGTTGAAGCAATTAATAATCGAGTAATCAACTGAATAATTGGACTTATTATACGGTCTCAGCGATCTCGTACAGCAGACGCTCAGAATCATCCCAACCTAAGCACGGGTCGGTGATGGACTTGCCGTAGCAGTGCTCACCAATCTTCTGGTTGCCCGGCTCGATGTAGCTCTCGATCATAACGCCCTTTACGAAGTTTGCCAGATCCTCGGAGTGACGACGGCTGTGCATAACTTCTTTGACGATTCTGATCTGTTCCTTGTACTGCTTGTTGGAGTTGGAGTGGTTGGCATCGACGATGCATGCCGGATTCTGTAAGTTACGCTCCATGTAGAGCTTGTGCAGAAGAATCAGATCCTCATAGTGGTAGTTTGGCAGGCACTGACCATGCTTGTTGACAGCACCGCGCAGGATTGTGTGAGTCCATGGGTTTCCGTCGGTCTTTACTTCCCAGTCGCGCATGATGAACTCGTGACCGTGCTGAGCTGCCTGAACGGAGTTGAGCATAACGGAGAGGTCTCCACTTGTCGGGTTCTTCATTCCTACCGGAACGTGGCAGCCACTGGAAACAAGACGATGCTGCTGGTTCTCAACGGAACGTGCGCCCACTGCGATGTAGGACATGATGTCGTCGAGGTAGGAAACGTTATCCGGGTAGAGCATCTCATCTGCGGTGGAGAATCCGGTCTCTTTCAGGACACGCATGTGAAGGTGACGGATTGCATGAAGACCGTCAGCCATGCTCGGGCGCTTCTCCGGGTCTGGCTGATGAAGCATGCCCTTGTAGCCCTCACCGGTGGTTCTGGGCTTGTTGGTGTAAACGCGCGGAACAATCAGCAGTTTGTCCTTGGTTGCTTCCTGAACTTTCACAAGACGGTTGGTGTAGTCGAGCACAGATTCCTCGTTGTCAGCGGAACACGGTCCGATAATGACAAGAAACTTGTCGCTTTTTCCTGCAATGATATTTTTTACTTCCTCATCGCGCTGTGCCTTGGTGGCAATGCAGGACGCCGGTAACGGGAACTGCTCTTTGATTTCTGCCGGAGTCGGCAGTTTGTTGATGAATTCGAATGCCATAATTTTCTCCTCGTCTTCCGATACATTTTCGCGAAAAGTGTCGCGCTTGTGTTTCATTATAATATGCAGAAAATGAAAATGCAATGAAAAGCGAAAAAAGCCGACAATTTTCGCAAATCTCTCGTTCCTGTATCGAATATACAAAAGCAGGTATTTGATAAACAAGTATCGGATAAATAAATATCTGAAGCAAGCATCTAAAACAAATATCTAGGAAACGTGTGCTCTCTGTTTTTCTCTGCGTCCGAGAGGGCTGAACACCAGATAATAGATCAAAAACAGGATCGTGGTGCACACCCAGGTCAGCGGATAGCTGAACATGATGGTGTACATATTCCGGTGAATCGGGACGATTGCAATGATCCAGAAGACGCGCAGGACACAGACTCCGAAGGCGCACAGAACCATAGGGATGAAACTGTCGCCGACACCGCGCAGGGCACCGGAGAGGATCTCAATCGCGACGTAAGTCGTATAGAACGGGGAGAGATAGCGCATCATGCGAATTCCGATCTCGATAACCTCCTGATCGGTTGTGAAGAGTGCGTAAGCGTAAATTCCAAGGAAGTACACGAGGGCAGAGATCATGATGGAGGAAATGATTGTCATTCCCATGCAGACGCGCACTCCGCGGTGAATGCGTTCATGTTTGCCTGCACCGTAATTCTGACCGACGAATGTCGTGATTGCGATTCCGAAAGAGTTGATGATCATCCAGAAAATCGAGTCGATCTTTCCGTAGGCAGCCCAGGAGGCGACGGTGTTTGTACCGAGCGAATTGATGCCTGCCTGAATGATGACGTTTGACAGACCGTACATCACGGATTGGAGTCCGGCGGGGAGACCGATGCGGATCATGCGCCTGAGCATCCGCGTGTCAATGCCGATCCGGGTAAGATGGACGCGGTACATATCTGAGCTTCGGCAGAGACACGAGAGGACGAGGAGGGCACTGAGAATCTGGGAGCAGACCGTTGCGATTCCGGCTCCGCGGACTCCAAGTCGGAGAATGACGACAAAGAGCAGGTCAAGCACGATGTTCGTCATACAGCTGACAATCAGGAAATACAGCGGTCGGCGGGAGTCTCCAACTGCGCGCAGAATTGACGATCCCGTGTTGTACAGCAGGTTGGGGATCATGCCGAGAAAATAGATTCTCAGGTATAAAATTGAGAGATCCATGATATCCTCCGGTGTACTCATTGCACCAAGCATCCGCGGTGCGAGAATAATTCCGATGATCATAATAAAGGCACCGGAGAGCAGGCTGAATGCGACCGAGGTGTGGACGGCGTAACCGACCATCTCAGGGCGTTTTGCACCGTAATATTGGGAGATGATAACTCCACATCCGGCGGAAAGACCGACGAAGAAGCCGACGATCATCTGGGTCAGCATACCGGCAGATCCGCTGACGGCTGACAGAGCTTCTTTTCCGACAAACCGACCGACGATCATCGCGTCAGCTGTGTTGTAGAGTTGTTGAAAAAAGGTTCCCATCAGGATCGGGAAAAAGAAGAGAAGGAGTTGTTCCCAGATCACGCCCTCGGTGATCTGATTGGTTGTTTTTTGTGTCGAGGAGGTGCTGGTGGAGCTTCCGCCAGGTTGTGTTTTTTTCAAGGTTTGCATGTGAGGTCTCCTTTGTTTTAGTTGTTTCAAGTCTCTGTATTGTTGTTTTATGGATGTATTTAAAAATATAATTTTACTTTTTTACTTTGGATTTTGAGGTTATTTTAGGTTTAGTTTATATCATGATTATAGCACAGGAAATGGGGCGGGCGAAAGGGGAACACTGAAATCGTAAAGGGGGCATTACAGCAGAATTTGGAATGGCGTGTAATCGCGGAATAGATGCTTGGAGAAAGATTGACATGACAGAGAACGAAAGTTGCGTTATACTGGAACAAAGAGTTCTATCTTGAAAGAAATTTTTGGATAGGATAAAAACAGATTCAAACAAGGAGACGAGAAAATGAAAACACGGGTTGAAGAAACGATTGGTCGTCATGATAAGGGATATAACTGTGCACAGGCAGTTGCATGTACCTACTGTGATCTGGTAGGAGTCGATGAGGAGACGATGTTCAAGATGACGGAAGCTCTTGGACTTGGAATGGGCGGTATGGAAGGAACCTGCGGCGCAATTACAGGCGCTTGTGTGCTTGCCGGAATGAAGAACAGCACAGGCAATCTTGAGAAGCCGAACAGCAAGGGTGCTTCCTATAAATTGTCCCGTCAGATTGTGGAGGAATTCAAGAATCAGAACGGAGCGACTCAGTGCCGGGAACTCAAGGGTGTGGATACCGGGAAAGTTCTGCGTGCCTGCCCGGATTGTATTCGAGATGCAGCTCGCATTGCGGAGAGTGTGCTGTTTGCAGATCAGGAGAAATAAGACAAAAGAGTGCGCTGTTGTGACAGGGCGCAGATTTTTATAAGTATAAAATAGTAAAAAAGCTGGGAGAAGAAGACGTTTAAAAACGTCCGCCTCGTCCCAGCTTTTTCATATGTGTGAGAAGGTACTGCGCACAGTGACCTGTGAAAAATCCGCTGATAATGCCGGAGACCATCAGAATCGGGAGGTACCAGAGAATCTCCGGGGTTCCGGTGATCGCAATGGCAACACTGATCTGCCCGATGTTGTGGAAAATTGCTCCGATTACGCTCAGAAGCCAGAGCCGTTTTAATGGAAACAGCGGGAAGAGCAGGGCGCAGATTAGAAAGCAGAGAAGACCTCCGCTTAAGCTGTATGGAAGCGTCATAATCTGACCGCTTGCAAAAGCACCGAGTACGACGCGGGTGAGAAGAACCATCAGGGCATCTTTTCGTCCATACAGGTAAAAAACAGAGAGGGTGACGATATTGGCAAGTCCCATTTTCACTCCGGGAACGGAGGTCAGAGGTGGGATGTTTGCCTCGATCACAAAGATGATGAGGGCGACCGTTGTCAGGAGCGCAAGCTGAGTCAGACGGGTCGTTGCCGAATTGCGCCCGCTCATCGTCCGGTCACCGCATCCAGTGCCTGATTGTCATCAGTCCCTTCCGATCCGTTTGTGGAATCTGCGGAATCCTTGAAACGAATGCTTAATTTGTGAGGAAGACAGACGATCGGTTCCGGTCCGTGGGAGCGGATTCCCTGTTTGACACAGATCTGATCGCGACAGTCTGCCTCGATGACGCCGATGCCGTCCGGGGAAATCTGAATCGTGTTTTGTGCCCCCGGTTCGCCGATGGTGAACGTTTCCGTCTCCTTAACCGAAGAGAGGTCAACTGTGCGGATCAGTTCACCCTGATAAACGATTTCCGCAAGGTTTTGACTGTTTCCCCTCTGGCGCAGAACCATCCATGCGCCGAGAAGTCCGATGCAGAGAACAGCAAGGGCGAGAGTGATCAGGATGTTTGTCTTTTTTCTCAAGAAATCACCCGAACCTTTCCGCCATTTGTGACTTTACAGCGGTCTGCAAGTCCGGAAGTTACAAGAACCTCGCCGTTTTCAGTCATCATAATCGCTTCAAACTTGTCACGGTGATTCTGCCAGAAGGTGGAGGCATCATCTGGTCCCATGATGAAGAGTGAGGTCGACAGCGCATCTGCGAGCGTGCCATCCGGGCTGATGATTGTCACAGAGGTCAATCCGCTCTCGGCCGGATAGCCGGTGCGCGGGTCGATGATGTGGTGATAGTGAACGCCATTTTCCTCGAAGTAGCGCTGGTAAGCGCCAGAGGTGATGACGGCCTCATCGGAGACTTCGACGACGGCAAACATTGCGTTTAAATCGTTCGGATCCTGAATTCCGACGCGCCAGAGCTTTCCGTCTGGTTTCGTTCCAAGTGTCTGAACATTTCCGCCGAGGGAGATGATGCCGGAAGTTACACCGCTGTTTTTGAAGACTTCCATCACACGTGCGGAGGTAAAGCCCTTTGCGATACCGCCAAGATCAAGTTTGACATCTTCCGGAAGCGTCACATGATTGCCAGATAAGGTCACAGCTGAGGCATCGACATGAGAGAGAAGTTCTGTCAGCTCAGAGTCGGACGGAACACGATAATTTTTCGTGGTGAATCCCCAGGCTTCCATGACTGGCTCAATCGTGCAGTCAAAAATACCGTTGGTGTCCTTGCCGTATTCGAGAGCGCTTGCAAGAAGGCTTCTCGTGTCCTCAGAGAGATCGCCCTGTCCATCTCTGTTTACACGGTAAATGTCTCCGGTCTTGCTTGAAATTGAAAATAACTGGTCGAGACGCTGAATCTCAGCACTTGCGGAGTCAAGTGCCTCACGGGCATGAGAACCGTAGGCGGTCAGGGACATCACGGTGTCCATTGCGTAGAGTTCACTGCTCTCGCTCTCATTTGCCTTTGGATCAGGTGTATCGTTGTTACTGCTTTCTGAAACGGACTGGTCAGATTCCTGAGAATTTTGAGAATCTGATAAAGCGTTTTCTGTGACAGTCTGATTTTCTGCCTGGCTGGAATCAGCAGATTCAGAGGCGGATACGGTGGATTCAGAAGCAGAGACAGCAGAAGTGTCTGCGGTCTGATTTTTGGAATCTCCTGCACAGCCGGATGAGAGAAGGGCAGTGCAGAGTAAGGTTGCAATAAGTGTTTTTTTTATGATTTTCACAAAATTAATCCTCGGTTTCTTTCGCGTATCACTCAAAGTGGATGTCGCCCTCTTCTATAAGTGGGGGATTGCAAACTTTTTCAGAAGGTGAATATCCGCTTTTGAGTCATACGATTTGTAATCATACGGTTCATATTAACATCGGCTAACTGGCTTGTCAAGCGCGAGAAATCAGTCAAAATCAGTAAAAAAAGAGAGAAAAATGATAAAGAAAGCCATGAAAAAAATTAATGAGAAAAATAGACGAATAGGCATGATTGGTATTCGTTGACAGAAGAGTTTGCTATTGCTAACATGGGAGATACAAATGCAGTTAGATACAACTAACTACTTAGTGGCTATTTTAAGCTATTTTAATAGTTATCTGACTGCATCACGACGCAGGGATAAGCAATTGAGAACCGTGACTGGGAATGGGATTTGGACACGTTTCAAACTGTGGATGGACAATAGACAAAGGAGGGCGACATGAAAAAAGCACTGAAAAAGCAGGCGGTATTTATGATGCTTTCGACGGCGGTTGCAGTACAGACCGGATTTCCGGGATATGCACAGACGGCTGTCACAGGAAACTGGGCAAACGAAGATGGTGGATGGAGGTTTTACAATTCCGATCATCAGGCATATACGGGTTGGGTAAAGACCGAGAGCGGATGGTATTATCTGAATCCGGCGGATGGAAAAATGGTGACCGGATGGCAGAAGATTGATGGTTTTTGGTACTATTTTGAGACTGCACAGGAAGGCATTGAGGGACGGATGCATACCGGATGGTACAAGTCCGCAGAAAATACCTGGTATTTCTTTGAGAATGGCGCAAGAACGGCAACGGAGGGTCATATGGTGACCGGATGGCAGTGGATTGATGGATACTGCTACTATTTCTCCGCAGAATCTTCCGATCAGCCGGGCGTTCAGGGATCAATGTATGCAGGACGGCGCACGCCGGATGATTATCCGACAAATGCAGATGGTCAGTGGACGCAGGAAGATCAGGCAGTTTATCGTCCGGGTCTCGGATTCGGCACAAAGACGAGTTCTTCCTCTGGAAGCAGCGCCAATCCGAGTCATTCAGGCGGTGGAAGCAGTTCCGGTGGAAGTTCCAGTGGTGGCAGTAGTTCAGGTGGAAGCTCCAACGGTGGCTCAAATAGTGGTTCTGACAACAATGGCTCGAATAATGGCAATAATGGTTCTAATTCCGGCGACAATGGATCAAATGAGAATCCAAGCACTCCGGACAAACCGAGCACGCCAGATACTCCGGACAAACCGGATCAGCCAGACAAACCAGATACTCCAGATCAGCCGGATACCCCGGATCAGGAGGAGTACCAGTACCTGCTGATGAATATTCCGTATGAGGCATTCTACGAGGCGGAGATCGAGGAAAATGAGATGCCGGTCGATAGTGTTTCCTCTGCGACGAAGACAAAGACGAGAACAGGAAGCCTTGTAGGTGGTTCTTACCATGTAAACAGCGATGGAACAGACATCAGCGGTGTGATCTTCCCGGTTAAGGTTGCAAAGAATGCAGATCTGAGCAAATTTAAGCAGATCACGGATAGCGATTCTGTGAGCATCACGGTAACGAACCGCGGACAGACAAACACGACGGAGTACAAGGGCAAGGATGCATTGTTTGAGAACTCAGATTACTCCTACTATGTTCTTTCTGAGACTCCGGATTATTACAAAGAGCTGACGATTGACGAGAATGGAAGTCTTTCGTTCGGCGAGGTTCAGGGCGAGAAGAAGAGCGTTTCAAGTGGTGTGAGTGCAACCCTTTCTACCGAGAGCAACTACGGTGACTATCAGCTGAGCTTTACCGGACTTCCGTCCGCAATCAACAATGACACGACCGTTTACGGTGTCGTTCTTCACACCGATAAGGGGGAGGACTACGGTCTGCGTCATCTTGAGAACATTTGGCTGAGAACAAACCTTGCATGGTCCGCAGGTGTTGTGACGACGACACATGGAAATACGCTTGCACCGGAGCATTACAAGTCGATGATGGGTAAGACAATCACCGGACTGACCTACTACACAAGCAATGGAATTTTGGAGATCACACTTGACGATGGGCTCTATGTACCGTTCAAGTTTGCTCATGCGGAGTTTGGCGTTGCAGGTGCGACCGTTGACGCTGGAAAGACGGCGATCACCGGACTTGACGCAATTCCGGAGGACTATGAGGCAGAGTACACGATCACCGATCCGAACGGAAACATCGCAGATGGATTTACGGTTGAAAACGGCGAGCTTGTGTGGAGCGGAAACGCAGTCGCAGGAACTTACAAGCTGACCGCAAAGGACAAGAGTGGCAAATATGCAGACCTGACTGCAAGTTTTGTTCTGACCGAAAGCGAAGTTCCGAAGCCGGAGGGAACGGTCGTTGAGGGATCGGCAACCGTAGAGACGTTCGGATACGAGGCGAAGGTAAAAGTAACCTATGATTCCGAGTCCGGCAAGATCATCAAGGTAGAGGACAATGGAACCGATCCGGGTAATTCGATGAACGAATCGTTCTGGAAGAATGCAATCAACGGAATTCTCTCGAGATTTATCGGAAGAACGAGAGACGAAGTTGGAAGCGTCGATAAGGTTTCCGGTGCAACCCTCTCCTCCAATGCAATCAAGAAAGCCGTTCAGAATGCTCTGCCGGAGCCAGAGAAGCCGGAAGACACGAACATGAGCGTGATGAAGTTCGTTGTGGACGGAGTGGAGCATACCTACTACTATGCAACCTATGTACCGCTTGAGACGCCTACGCTGATTGTAAATGGCGAGGATGTCACGAAGAAGGCAAAGACCATTCGTGCAAATTACAGCGGAAAGGCTTACTACTATGTAGAGGATGACCAGAAGCTGACCGGAACGATTTACGGTCTTGCAGATGTGCCGTATGCAGAGTTCTATGCAGGAGAGAAAACCGGTTATACCGGACCGTGGACTTCCTCCGAGGATATCAGCACAGGCGAGCATATGTACAACACGGTGATGCGTAACGGCGGATACGATGCGATCAGTTCTGCGACAACCGCAAAGTACGGTCTGTATACAGAGGCTTCCTACGGGGAGGAGACAGACAATGGATACAAGATCAACGGTGTTCAGACGAATGTCGGAATCAGTGCAGACCTCTTTGTGAGAGCGAGAATTCTCTCAGAGGTGGGCGTGAGCAGTCAGGGAAATACGTTCAGCATTTTGAACAGCATGACGAACAATGGTCGTGATCTGACCGCCAAGGAGCCGGCTTCTTACAAGACAATGTACTACGATGGAATGCTTTCCAAGATGCAGTACAGCGCAGATGCACCGGAGCTTAACACGGACGGAATCACGGCAACGCTGAAAGATAAGAGCCGTTATGGTCATTATAAGATCGATGTGGAGAACCTGCCGTCTGAGATCAAGGGCGACACAAACGTGCTCGGAGTTCTCGTGAAGACCGGCAACCGGATGACAGATATTTATGGCCTTGAGCATCTGGAGAATATCTGGAAGAATGCAAATGAACTTGCACTTGCAGTGAAAGATGGGGTGGTATCCCACGGCAACAAGATCAGCTATGAGCGTTATTCTAAGCTGGAAGGTCAGACAATCGAGAGCATTGTTTACCTGCTTAGCGATTATCAGCCTGTGGAGATTCCGGTAAATCTCTACTGCCCGAAACTTCTTGCTGACAATCAGGGTATCGAGGCAGAGAGTGTTTCCTATCAGGCAGATGCCGATATGAGCGTTTCAATCAAGCTGAATCTTCCGTCTGATTATGATCCGCAGATTGACAGCGTGATGATTGGAAGCAAGGAACTCGATGCGAATGCTTATCACTACGCAGACGGTATCCTGACTCTGAAAGAGGGCATGGTGACACCGGGTGCTTATACCATAAGGATTCGCGATGGAGAGGCAGGAAACAAGGGATACCAGAGTGTTCAGGCAGTCTTTGCAGTGAACAGTGCGCTTCAGGCAGAAGACGTGAAGTTCTCGAACAATCGTCTCGTGATTTCTGGAAACAGCGGAGTGACGGTTGATGAGTACCGAAAGGCAATCACGGCAGTCTATGTAGATGGAAAAGAGATGAAGAATGTTCCGGCTGAGCAACTGATTCTTGAGGATGGTTCGATCAACTTTGATCTGGAATACCAGAGAAAAGGCAAGACGATCAAGGTATTTAAGAATGGCGCAGAGGGAACCTACAAACTCAAACTTGAGGCAGACGGTTATCCGGCGATTGAGGCGGAAGTTGGTTCTGGAAGTGTGCTGGAGAATACACTGGCAGATGGTGTCTGGTACGGAACGGCAACGGAGAGTTTCTACTACGAGATGAATGGCCCGGATACAATCAAGGCAGTTATTAAGGATGGCAAGATTGAATCCGTAGAGTCCGTGCTTTATAAGGAGGATAACGTTGACCAGTATCGCAAAGGAATAAAGATTCTTGATTTTGCAGTTGGACTCAGCGATATCAGTGATCTGAAACAGCAGCTGACGAATCGAAGCGGTTCTGGTTACGATGCAGTCAGCGGAGCAACGCAGACGGCAAAGAGCCAGATGAGTGCGCTTGAGAATGCGCTTGAGCGTTCTGCAAAGTATCAGAGGGATGGTATTGAGCAGAACATCAACTACATGGAATTTGAGACGCGCCCGAAGACATGGTCCACTACCACGACTCTGGATCTGAGCGATTCCGTCCTGAAAGTACATCTGAAGAATGGAACTACAAAATATGTGAAATTTGATGAGTTTGAGGAGTATGGAATCACGACGAATCCTACAAATGGAACTGAGATTCCGCAGAATGGACAGACAATCGAGATTAAGTTCCAGAATGAGGACGGTCTGATTACAATTCCGGCATATATTTATGCGAAAGAGAAACTTGTTTATCGCTATCCGACCCGCATGCAGATAACTTACTCCGACCAGAGCACGCAGGATATCAAACTGGATCAGGACGAATTCCGTTACAAGATGAGCGCTGAAAAGACGATCAGGTCGGTAGATCTCTATGATGGCGACGAGAAGATTGTTTCCGGTGTATTTGATTCGGTATCAAGTGAGTGGAGAATGGAACTTGATGCAGTGAATGCAGGTGCAGAGTATACTGGTGGTTGGAAGTACAGCCTGTATAAGCTCGTTGTTCAGATGGTCGCAGACAACTCTGCAATTGTCAGCGCAAGCATTGATGTGGATTCTGCGAAGACCTCCTATATGTTAGGCGAGGAGTTGGATCTGAGCGGAGTGAGTGCCGTTGTCAAGACAGAAAAGGGAAATGAGAAGACTCTGTCTTCCTGGAGTGAACTTCAGAAGAATGGTTTCACTTCCAGTCTGAACAATGGATATGAGTTTACCTCAGATGATATTGGAACAAAGACAATCACGATCTCGATTGTGATCAACGGCGAGACGATCAAAGAGAGCTTTGAGATTGAGGTCGCAGAGAAAGAAGTTGACGCGGATGCACAGATCCCGGCAAAGATTGTTCTGTACAGTGGCGACAGAATGGTAAAAGAGATTGAGGTCGACAGAGATACCTTTGTTGAGAGACAGGGCTATCTGATTCTGAGAAATGAAGTGATTTCTTCGGATTACAAGGATACCTGGAAAGAGTTTACTGCTGAGGTATTTAACAAGAGCGGTGACTTGCTGAACATCAATGTTGTTCCGAGATCAAACAATCTTCGCATTGAACTTCCGGACTACAAGGATTACGAGCCGGAGTATGGTGGTTACATCATGATTGTCTTCTCAGCAACCGGCGATCCGCTTGAGCCGGAGGAGATCAACCAGACACCGGCAAGAGTGGTATTCTCCGTAGATAGAGAGGATCTTGCGGAAGTCACGATTTCCGAGGAAGATCTTAAAAATGGTGGCGGATATGTAAGAAAGAGCGGTGTAGAACTGCCGGAGACTTACAAGGGCAACCTCGATAAGCTCACCGTTACGGTTTACAATGAGGATGATGATATCCTTGAGAGCACGATCGGAAGTGTCCGTGCATTTTACATGCAGATTCAATTCCCGGAGTATACAGAGTATGACTCAGAGGGAGGAGCTCTCACGGTTGTATTCAGCTTTGTGAGTGCGGAAGATGAGAATGCACTTGAAAGCGATGTGATCGATGTGGCTGACGAGGCAACTGATGAAGTTACAGATGAGGCACAGGAGAGCAAGTCTGATAAGTCAGATTCCGAGAAATCAGAGGATGTTGTTGAGACAGACGAAGATGATGAGATCGCTGATACGGATTTGGTAACTGACAAGGTGGCAGATGAGGTTGAGGATGATTCTGAGGAGTCTTCCGACACCGATCAGGATGAAAAGTCTGAGGATTTCGAAAAAGAATCAGAGGATGAAATTGTAGCAGACGATGTGGATGCAGATGAAGAGGTTCAGGACGATAAGGAGAAGGATTTCGAGGAGAAAGTTTCTTCTGAAAATGATACAGAAGATGATTCTGAGATCTAAGTCGTTATAAAAAATTAAATTTAAAAAATTTTAGAGAAACCAGAGATTTCGCGGGTTCACCTGAAAGGGAGCGGACCTACGGAATCTCTGGTTTCTTTTATTTTGCGGAAGTCACTGAAAAACCATCGAAAAAGCCATAAGCCATCGAATTGGAAAATCGGGCTCGCAGAGAATTCTGAAAAAAAGAAAAGTAATGCAAAATACAACAAAAAAACAGATCAATAATGAGAAGAGAAAGACATTGATAAAAATAGTCAACAAGAAACTGTAAAGAAGTTGACAAAGAAGGTTTACTATTGCTAACATAAAAGCCATAAAGGCAGTTAGTATCAACTAACTATTTGTGGCAAAAGGAGGAAAACATGAAAAAAGCACTGAAAAAGCAGGCAGCATTTGTCATGCTTTCGGCAGCGGTTGCAGTTCAGACCGGATTTCCGGGATATGCAGCGACCTCTGTTACAGGAAGCTGGGCAAATGAAGATGGCGGATGGAAGTTCTATAATTCCGATCATCAGGCTTATACCGGTTGGGTAAAGACTGAGAACGGATGGTATTATCTGAATCCGACGGACGGAAAGATGGTGACTGGATGGCAGAAGATCGATGGCTTCTGGTACTATTTTGAGACCGCACAGGAAGGCATTGAGGGACGGATGCATACCGGATGGTATAAAACCGCAGAAAATACCTGGTATTTCTTTGAGAATGGTTCTGGAAGCGCTACCGAGGGTCATATGGTGACCGGATGGCAGTGGATTGATGGATATTGCTATTATTTTTCCGCTCAGCCGGGTATTCAGGGTGCTATGTACGCAGGACGACGCACACCGGATGATTATCTGACAAATGCGGATGGTCAGTGGACGCAGGATGGTCAGGCAGTTTATCGTCCGGGTCTCGGATTCAGCACGAAAACGAGTTCTTCCTCTGGCAGTAGCTCAAGTGGAAGTTCCAGTTCGGGAAGCCATTCTGGTGGTGGAAGTTCCAACAGTGGCAATAACGGATCAAATAAGAATCCGAGTACCCCGGACACTCCGGATACCCCGGACAAGCCGGACACTCCAGATAAACCAGACACTCCGGATACTCCGGAGCAGGAGGAATACCAATATCTGCTGATGAATATTCCGTATGCAGAGTTCTATAAGGCAGAGATCGAGGGTAATGATGAGGAAGTCGATGCCGTTACCTCGGCAACAAAGGCAAAACCGAGAACAGGAACTCTTGTTGCAGGTTCTTACCATGTGAACAGCGATGGAACTGACATCAGTGGTATGACCTATCCGGTTAAGATCAAGAAGGATGTGGATCTGAGCAAGTTTAAGCAGATCACAGACAGTGACTCTCTGACAATCACGGTAACGAACCGTGGTCAGGAAGTGACGACAACTTACGAAGGCAAGGACGCTCTGTTTGAGAGTGCAGACTACTCTTACTATGTTCTTTCAGAGATCCCGTCTTACTACAAGGAAGTATCTGTTGACGCGGATGGCAACTTAAGTTTTGGAAAGACGGAAGGAACTGAGAAAGAGATCAGTGGTGTATCCGCAACACTTTCCACAACGAGCAACTACGGCGACTATCAGCTGAGCTTTGATGGAATGCCGGATGTGAGTGCAGATACCATCTACGGTGTTGTTCTTCACACTGAGGAAGGCGAGGACTATGGTCTGCGTCATCTTGAGAATATCTGGCTGAGAACCCAGCTTGCATGGTCAGTTGGATTTACAACTGCATCTCATGGAAGCCCGTTGAAGTTTGAGCATTATCAGTCGATGATGGGCAAGAAGCTGACTGGAATGACTTACTACACAAGTGCAGGAATTCTAGAGATTCCGTTTGCAGAAAATGTGTATGTTCCGGTGAAACTGGCATCTGGTCTGAGGATTGAGAACGGCGCAGTTGATGCAGGTGAAACTGGAATTACCGTTAGTGGAGCAGAACTCCCGGCTGATTTTGATGTTGAGTATGTAGTAAAGAATTCCCTCGGCGAGAGCGCCCCTGTTCAGTATGATGCCGAGAGCGGAAAGCTGACGTGGGAAGGAAAACTGAGTGCAGGAAGCTACACGCTGACTGTGACCGACAAGTCCGGTAAGTATGCACCGTTAACCGGAAGTTTTGTTCTTGAGACCGAGGCAGTTCCGGCGGTATTTACGCTGACTGAGGATGGCTGGAAGCTCACAAAGGCTGACGATGTTTCTGATGAGGAGTTCCGTGCTTACCTGTCCGCAATCACGAGTGTAAAAGTTGGTGAGAAGAGTTACTCAGCAAGTGGACGTGGATCTGTGAAGATCATTGACACGATGACCGGAGAGATTGATTTCACTGCAAAATCAAACAATGAGACAATCTTTACCACCGGAGAGACGTATGAGCTTGAGATCACAGCAACCGGATACAAGAAGAATGTAGTCGGAACCGTAACTGCTGAGGAGAAGAAGCCGACAACAACCGCAAAAGAGGGCGAGGCAACTGTTGAGTCAGAAAGTGGCAAGCCGGTAGCAGGAACGTATCAGGCAAAGGTTCTCGTAACAACCGATGCAGATGGCAAGATCGTTTCGATCAAGGATAACGGAACAGAGCCGGGAGCGAACAGCACGTTCTGGAACAATGCGACAGAGATCTTTAAGAGGTTTGCAGGAAAGACTGTCGATGAGGTTGATGGTGTCGAGGCGATCAGCGGAGCAACCGTTTCCTCAAATGCAATCAAGCAGGCAGTCAAGAATGCACTTCAGAAGAGCGATGCCACCGAGGAGTACCAGTACCTGCTGATGAACATCCCATATGAGGAGTTCTATGAGGCAGAGATCGAGGGCAATGAGATGCCGGTAGATGGCGTTTCCTCTGCAACCAAAACAAAGACGAGAAGCGGAAGCCTTGTAGGTGGTTCCTATCATGTGAACAGCGACGGAACCGACATCAGCGGTGTAATCTTCCCGGTTAAGGTTGCAAAGGATGCAGATTTAAGCAAGTTTAAGCAGATCACAGACAGCGATTCTCTGACGATCACCGTGACGAACCGTGGTAAGGAAGTAACAACCACATACGAGGGCAAGGAAGCACTGTTTGAGAGTGCAGACTATTCTTACTACATTCTCTCTCAGACTCCGGATTATTACAAGGAGCTGACGATTGACGAGAATGGAACGCTTTCCTTCGGCGAGGTTCAGGGCGAGAAAGAAAATATCGCGAGCGGTGTAAGTGCAACCCTTTCTACGGAGACTAATTACGGCGATTATCAGCTGAGCTTTACCGGACTTCCGTCTGCAATCAACAATGATACAACCGTTTACGGTGTTGTTCTTCATACTGATAAGGGCGAGGACTATGGTCTGCGCCACCTTGAGAATATCTGGCTGAGAACAAACCTTGCATGGTCCGCAGGTATTGTGACAACGACTCATGGAAATACGCTGAAATCTGCGCATTACGAGTCGATGATGGGCAAGGCAATCACCGGAGTGACCTACTACACAAGCAATGGTGTACTGGAAATCACGCTTGACGATGAGGTCTATGTACCGTTCAAGTTTGCTCATGCAGAGTTTGATGTTGCTGGTGCAACCGTTGAGTCTGGAAAGGCAGAGATTAGCGGACTTGATGCGGTTCCGGATGATTATGAGGCAGAGTACACGATCACCGATCCGAATGGAAATACCGCAGATGGATTTACGGTTGAGAACGGTCAGGTTGTGTGGAGTGGAAAGGCAATTGCCGGAACTTACACGCTGACCGCAAAGGATAAGAAAGACAAGTACGCAGAACTGACTGCAAGTTTTGTTCTGACGACCGAGAGCATTCCGGCAACCGCGACTGCAAATGCAGATGGTGTATGGTCTCTGACAGTAGCAGAAGATGCAACCGCAGACGAACTCAAATCTTACCTGTCCTCGATTGTTTCTGTAACGGTAAACGGAACGAAGTATCAGGCAAGTGGACGAGGCGCTGTGAGCATCATCGACCCGAACACCGGTCTGATCAAGACGGATGCAAAGAGTGGCGATGAGGCAATCTTCGTCACGGGTGAGAAGTATGAGATCGAGGTAGAGGCAACCGGATACGAGAAGAACCTGACATTCGAGATGATTGCAGGCGAGGCTCCGGCACCGGAAGGCACAGTTGTAGAAGGCTCTGCAATGGTAGATGTCTTTAATTATGAGGCAAAAGTAAAAGTAACCTATAATGCAGAGAACGGTGTTATTGAGAAGGTAGAGGATAATGGAACAGAGCCAGGAAGCAATAAGAGCTTCTGGCAGACTGCATTGGATAAAGTTCTGTCTCGTTTCATTGGAAAGACGAAAGACACTGTGGATGAGGTAGATGCGAAGTCTGGAGCAACTTATTCGGCAAATGCAATCAAGAAGGCAGTTAAGAATGCACTTCCGGATAATGGAGTTGAGAAGCCGGATGCACCGAAGCTGACGACTGCTGATTTCCGCACGAAATTCCTCTATGCAGGAACAGACAGTGCAGAGCTTGCCGTGGAGGCAGAGGATGACGCCGTTGTGAGGTACACGATCGACGGCAGTGATCCGTCCGCAAATGGAAACAGTGTTCTGACTGCTGTGGATGGTGTGATTACCATCACACCTGAGACAAATGCAGACCAGACAATCACAGTCAAGGCAGTTGCCATCAAGAATGGTGTAGCTTCCGCTGTTACGGAGCAGGAAGTTCAGTTTATTGAGATTCCGGAAACACAGAGTGGTATGAGAGTATACGAGGGAAGCTCGATCGTCAATACCCCGTCTGGCAAGCCGTATACTGCAAAGCTCAAAGTTACTGTTGCTAATGGAAAGATTGTCAAGATTGAGGATAATGGAACAGAGACAACCGATATCCGCGATGAGGCATTCTGGGGTCCGTACATGTTCCCGAAGTATGAGCAGGACATTTCTGCGAAGTTTGCAGGAAAAGATCTTGAAGAACTGGTAAATGCAAAGACGGTTCCGAACAGCACTTCTGATCTGCGTGTCGATGCAGTTACCGGAGCAACCGTATCTTCGGATGCAGTGAAATACGCAGTTATCGATGCAATGCGCTCTGAGCCGATTGATTCGAGCGATGAGACTGTGATGGCACCGACCGTAACCGCAGGATGGAATACTCTCGTAACAAGAAAGAGCTACGGTGTAAACCTCAGAGTTTCTGCTGGTGAGAACACAACTGTTTACTACACGACAGACGGATCTGATCCGACGCTGGAAAATGGAAGCAGATGCTATGGTTCTGTTACTGTTTATACAAATGATAGAGTGAATGGTGATAAGGTTCAGGTGAAGTTTGCTGGTTTTGATGCAGATGGAAACCGCAGTAAGATCGTTTCCGTATGGTGCGCATTTACGGATAATGTTCCGAGTGCAATCTACAAGACCGGAACTTACACCGGAAGCGCCGATGATCTCGAGGCAACCGTAACCGTGACGAATGGATATGGAGACAGACCGATCATTTCCCTGGTTAGTCTTGACGAGGAATCTCAGAAAGACTGTGAGGACTTCCTGTCAGAACTGCTTGCAGAAGTCTTCTATGAGCAGAGCACGAAGATCGATCTCCTTGATGAGTACGATGCAGAGAAACAGCAGAAGGTTCTCGATGCAATCGATGTTGCGCTGGAAAAAGCTCTGAGTGCAGAAGTAAGCGTTTCCCTGAATCCGGAAAAGAAGATTTATGGAACACGTTACGGTAAGTATGAGTTTGACGAGGCACCTGAGGTAACACTGAGTTGTGCGGTGAAGGGCACTGAGATTTACTATCATGAAACGGATTCCTCTGCAACAGAGACTCCGGATGCAGATACTTGGACGCTGTATGACGGAGCATTCACTCCGACATTCACAAATGAGCAGGGCGGTACGCTTTATATTAATGTGGCATCGACGAAGGATGGAGAGAACTGGCTTGATACAAGACAGATTTCAATCACCTACAAGGAGAAGCCGGATGAGAATACCGTTATGATCGGTGATACCGGTTACACCAGCCTTGAGAAAGCATTTGCAGAGGTTGAGGATGGTGACACGATTGTTCTGAATAAGGATATTAACCTTGAAGACAGTGTGGAGATGCCGAAGGCAAGCTTCACAATCACTTCCGCAGAGGGCGAGTGCTACAAGCTCGAATCCAAGTATGCACTTGAGCTGAACGGTGATCTGGAAATCTCCAACCTTGACTGGGATGCAGAGGCATATCTCAACGGTCATAACTTTACTGCTGGTGAGGGTCTTGCAGAAAGCGAGTGGAGTTACACAACGCTCTACGCTAGCTCGAAGACAGGCAGTGTTGAGAGAAATCCGGAGATCAATATCCAGTCTGGACAGTTTGAGATTTACGGAGTTGCAAGAAATGCAGAGCTGATCGGTGATTTGACTGTTTCTGTAAGCGGAGCATCTAAGATCAAGTTCATCGGTGCACAGTACAGCGGTAAGCTCGATGGAGACATCTCTGTGACGGTCAACGGTGATGAGGGCGCAATGCTTTACTCCTTCGTCGGAAGACAGAGCAGTGGAGAGGTAACTGGCGATTTGAATCTGAAACTGGAAGGTGCAGTTGAGCTTAACAGTGGATGGTTAGCAACCTACCAGACTGTTCAGTATAACGATGATGCAAGCTGGGGAACTCTTGATCTGTCAGAGGCAGATCTCACTGAGGATGAGGTAAAACTCTTCAAGGGATTTGAGAATGTAATCAAAGCTAATGAGGATGAGATTACTGAGGAAGTTCCGGCAACCGAGGTAGCTGAGAAGAAGACTGAGATCGAGACGGATCAGATAGAAGAAATCACAGAGGACGGCGAGACCGCAAAGGATGAAACCACAGAGGAGGATTCCAAGAAGGATGAGACGGCTTCTGATGAAGATGAAATCACCGGTGAAGACGAGATCATTGATTCTGATGAGACAACGGATGAGATCACAGATGATGCCGAGGATGAGAGGTCCGAGGACGATTCCAAGGACAGCGGTTCTGAGAATGCTGAGTCTGAAGAAAAATCTGATGAGGATTCCGAAGCTGACACAGATGAGGCAGAAGAAGATACAGAGGACGCAGAGATCGAGGATGAGAGCGATGTCGAAGAGACAGTCGAAGAATCCGAGCTGATCGAGGAGGACTCTGAGAACTAAAGGATTGGTAGCGTAAGTAGCAAAGAAGAATTTTTAAAGAGACCAGAGGTTTCGCAGATTCTCCCCGAAAGGGAGAGAGTTTGTGGCATCTCTGGTCTTTTGTTTTAATGTGCTTTGGCACGAGATTGTGGAAAATTTGTGGATAAATAGGGTGAATAAACATGCATATATCAGTGAATATCATGCAATATTTTTTGTGGATAATGTGGATAACTCAAATTTCCACCCTCAAATAACTTTAAAATCACCTTCAAACAGTCCTCATAAAAATCATATTAATAACCTGTTTATAACCTGCTTAACATGCAGGTTTTTTATATTAAAAAGATAATAAAACCAGCTTTTTTTAACCAGGTTTTTCTATTAAAACAACACTTGTTGATTTAAAGCAAGTAGGGTATAATAAAAAGGCTCAAAAATGGCGATATTATCCATACAAGTGTTGAGATAAAGAAATAAACCAACATCTGTATGGATATTAAAAGAGAATAACACAACATATGTTGCGTTAATAGAAATAATTAAACCAACATATGTTGAAATAAATAACAAAAAACCAACAAGTGTTGTGATAAAACGCCATAAAAAACCAACATCTGTTGAGTTAAAAGATTTATTAAACCAACATGTGTTTAGATAATATAGGAGAACCAGCATAAAAAGCATATGAACAAACCAAATAATAAAAGAAAACGTACCTCTATGGAATGTATTGAAAAGGTATTTATGGAGCTTCTCAGAACAAAAAAATTAAGTGAAATACAGGTTACTGATATTTGCAAACAGGCAGGTTTGAATAGAACCACATTTTATGCAAGTTATGCAGATGTGTATGATCTTGCAGACTCGGTTCGCAACAAATTTGAGAAGGTATTGCCGGAGTTTTACAATGGAGATCAGGACACTTTGAATGGCGAAGAGGAAGCAGATCACAGAGGATATTATTTGCGCCTGCTTCGTCATATAAAGGCAAATCAAATTTTTTATAAGACTTATCTCAAATTGGGGAATGATACTCCTTATGGGATGTTTTCTTATGATAAGAATGACAGAAAGCGGATGCAACCGCATTTGGAGAGTCAGAGTTCCTTAGAAAAATATCGCATGGAATTTCTGCGCGGTGGAATTTTTCAGATTATCAAGATTTGGCTTTATAATGGATGTCAGGAGACTCCGGAGGAACTGCTTGGCGTTGTGGAGGCAGAATGTCAGGGATGGATTGCGGAAAAAGGAAAACTCCCAAGGATTTTTTAATCTTCAATCTTCAAATGACAAAAGAGAAAAAAGGGCAAGTTAAGAAAGAATCAAAGAGAATAGGTGCAACAAATCATTCAGAAGGAGAATAGAGAGATGAGAGAGATCAGAGTGGCACAGCCGGAACAGCTTGAAGAAATCATGGGGATCTATGCGTATGCACAGAAATTTATGGCGGAACATGGGAATCCGACCCAGTGGGAGACGATTTATCCGTCGAGAGATCTGGTTGAAGAAAATATTCATCAGAAGAAATGTTATGTCTGTATGGACGGAGGCAAGATAGAAGCAGTCTTCTATTTTGCGAAGGAAGAAGACGAACCTTCTTACCGTCAGCTTGAATCAGGAGAATGGCTCAATGACAGACCTTACGGTGTCGTTCACCGGATTGCGGTGGCAGAGGGGACACGTGGAGCCGGCTCGTTTTGTCTGAACTGGGCATTTGAACAGTGTGGAAATTTGAAAATCGATACGCATGACGACAATAAGCCGATGCAGAACCTTCTCGCAAAACTTGGGTTCGTGTACTGTGGCAAACTTAAACTGGAGGAGAATGATCTGAGAAAGGAATTTCAGGAAGTGCGAAATCCGTGGAGAGGATATCACAAGGCGAACTGAGGAATTTTCTCGATTCGTTCAGAAAAAAACTGGACAGAATCATTCGACAGTGATAAACTAAAGAAGAATAAAATCAGATAATTTCATTCAGACAAAATAATTCAGATAAAAGCAAACAAAGGGAGCTTGTGGAAGCAGGCTGAGAGGAAGTAATCAAACTTCGACCTTAATAACCTGATTTGGGTAATGCCAACGTAGGGATCGAATGCGAAAACCGATGACCGAAAGAACATTTCAGACGGCGTCCTGTAAAGAACATCTCGTTCCCACACAGGATGCCGTTTTTTGATTTCATAATTTTGTAATTCGTACCATAATTCGTGGGAAATTGTATTTTATGACACAAAAACGCTTCATGTAAATACACCAAAGAATATTTTATATGAATGATATGAATGAATCGCGTCATGCTGATGAATGCTGTTATAGGAGGAGAGAAAATGAGAGAGTACACAACACAGATGGATGCGGCGAGAAAGGGAATCATCACGCCGGAGATGAAGATTGTAGCAGAAAAAGAAATGATGAGCGAGGAAGAACTGCGTGCCCTGATTGCGGAGGGCAAGGTAATCATTCCGTGTAATCGTCTGCACACATCGATTGATCCGAACGGAGTCGGTTCGATGCTCAAGACGAAGATCAATGTCAATCTTGGAACTTCCCGTGACTGGAAAGATCTTGATATGGAACTGGAGAAAGTAAATGATGCAGTGAAGATGGGAGCAGAGTCCATCATGGATTTAAGTTCTTACGGCGACACGCAGACGTTTCGCCGCAAGCTGACCGCAGAGTGTCCGGCAATGATCGGAACCGTGCCGATTTATGATGCTGTTGTCTACTATCACAAGGCGCTCAAGGACATCACGGCAGAGGAGTGGTTAAAGATCGTCGAGATGCACGCAAAGGATGGCGTGGACTTCATGACGATCCATGTCGGCATCAACAAGAGCACCGCAAAGCGTTTCAAGGACAACAAGCGCCTGATGAACATTGTATCGAGAGGTGGATCAATCATCTTTGCATGGATGATGATGACCGGGGAGGAGAACCCGTTCTATGAGTATTATGATCGCGTTCTGGAAATCTGCCGGGAGTACGATGTGACGATCAGCCTTGGTGATGCCTGCCGTCCGGGATGTCTTGAGGATGCAACTGACATTTCCCAGATTGAGGAGCTTGTGACACTTGGCGAGCTGACCCGCCGTGCATGGGAGAAGGATGTGCAGGTTATGGTAGAGGGACCGGGTCATATGCCACTTGACCAGATCTCTGCAAACATGAAGATTCAGCAGACCGTCTGCAAGGGTGCTCCGTTCTATGTCCTTGGACCGCTCGTCACGGATATTGCACCGGGGTATGACCATATCACCGCAGCGATCGGAGGTGCGATTGCAGCAGCATCCGGCGCAGCCTTCCTGTGCTATGTAACTCCGGCTGAGCATCTTCGCCTTCCGGATGTCAACGATGTAAAAGAGGGAATCATTGCTTCCAAGATTGCAGCCCATGCAGCAGATATTGCAAAGGGCGTAAAGGGTGCAAAAGATTGGGATCGCGCAATGGGCGCAGCGAGAAAGAAACTCGACTGGGAGGAGATGTTCAAGCTCGCAATCGACCCGGAGAAGGCGAGAGCATACCGCGCATCTGCAAAGCCGGAGAAAGAGGATACCTGCTCGATGTGTGGAAACTTCTGTGCAGTCAAGAATATGAACCGCATCATGGACGGAGAGATCGTTACTATTTTTGATGAGTGATGAAAATAAATAGGTAATAGGTGACAGTGACAATTATGGAAAACGGAGACGATAAAAAGATCAGCCGGAAAACCGTTCTGACGATCGCTGGATCGGACAGCAGTGGTGGAGCCGGGATTCAGGCGGACCTGAAGACGATGACGGCACTTGGCGTCTATGGAATGAGCGCAATCACGGCGTTGACGGCGCAGAACACGACCGGAGTGGCGGGGATTTTTGAGGCAGATCCCGCCTTTGTCGGACTTCAGCTCGACAGTGTATTCACAGATATTTTTCCGGATGCAGTGAAGATCGGAATGGTTTCCGGAAAAGAGACGATCCGTGTGATTGCGCAGAAACTTCGTGAGTATCATGCGAGAAATGTCGTGCTCGATCCGGTTATGGTGTCAACGAGTGGTTCGAGACTTCTTGCAGAGGATGCGATGGGGATACTCGCAGGGGAACTTCTTCCGCTGTCAGCGGTTCTGACTCCGAATATTCCGGAAGCTGAGATTCTCGCAGAGATGAAGATTGAGAATGAAGCTCAGATGGAAGAAGCCGGAGAAAAGATCTCAAAGCGCTACGGTGGTGCGGTTCTGGTAAAAGGTGGTCATCAGATCTCAACCGCAAATGATGTTCTCTACCGTGATGGGGAGTGGATCTGGTTTCGTGGAAGCCGGGTCAACAACCCGAACACACATGGAACCGGATGTACACTCTCGTCAGCGATCGCCTGTGGACTTGCAGAGGGAAAGAGCGTGGAGGAGAGCGTAAGATGTGCAAAAGAGTATCTTACGGGAGCACTTGCCTCCGGTCTGGATCTCGGAAGGGGAAGCGGACCGCTCGATCACTGTTTCAAGATCAGACCGCTTACTTAGGCGTTGTGCATAAGCGCAGAATCCCAACTTCACGAATTCTTTTATTTATAGTATAATAATGAGTATAACTCAGAGTGGATGTCTCCTCCTCTAAAGGTGGAGGCATCGGACTTTTGCCACCGGCAAAGAAAATGATGGAATGAGGTTGAGGGATGATTTTTGAACAACTTACAGAGATGAAGGGATTTACTCATCAGGAGCAGGCTGTGGCCCGTTACATCTTGGAGCACACAGAGGCAATTCTGCCAATGTCTGCGGAAGAACTGGCGAAGGCATCTTACACCAGCAAGGCGACGGTAATCCGCTTGAGTAAGAAACTTGGACTTGCCGGATATCAGGAGCTGAAATTCCAGATCGTTTCAGAGAGTGTGCAAAATATCCGGATCAATCAGTTGCTTCAGAATGAACCGATCAACGAAAAAAGCACCTATCAGGATGTTTTAAATGTGATCCCGGCATTGTATGACAAAGCGATCAGTGATACGCGAATGTGTATGGATAAAAATGTGGTAAACCGGATTTTTAATAGGATGATGCGGGCGGATCAGATTGATTTTTACGGAAACGGGATCACTTACACGCTGGCACAGTCAGCGGCGTTCAAATTTTCCACGCTTGGTATGGAATGTCATGCCAGAGAGAGCGTGAATGCCCATTACCTGACGGAACGACAGGATCAGAAGCGGATCGCTTTTGTAATGAGCTTTACAGGGGCAAATCGTTCTATGATTGATGTTGCCCGGTATCTGAAAAAAACAACAAAGACGTTTGTGACAGGTATTGTGGGGAGACACAATGCGGATATTCGGGAATACTGTGATGAAATCATAGAGATTCCCTCCAGGGACTCACTTTTGAGTCTGAAAGTCATGACTTCTTATACGGCGGTTACTTATGTGCTGGATGTGCTGTTTGGCATGTGTCTTTCTCAAAATTACGGAAATCATGTGGAAGCAGCTTTGAAAATGGTAAACCGGGAGTCTCTGCGGACTACGGTGGACTATTGGAATCTGATTTACAATAAAGAGAAAAAGTCCTGAAAGAGAAAAACAATCAGAGACAATTAGAAACAATCAGGACTAATCAGGACTGATAAGGAATTGGACCATTGGTTCAAAATTTTGACCGGCTGGAACGGCAATTTTGAACCGATGGTCCTTTTGCTTTTTCGGATGCTGACATTTTATTGAATCAATGGTAAAGTTGCAGACAGAAAGAACCAGAGAGAACGATAAGGAGGAGGTTACACATGGATTACAAAAGACTTGCAGAACAGATCTTAGAGCTTGTAGGCGGAAAAGAAAATGTTTCTGGTCTTGTACATTGCGCGACCAGGCTTCGTTTTAACCTGAAAGATGAAAGTAAGGCGCAGACGGATGCTCTGAAAAAGACAAAGGGTGTAGTTGGGGTAGCAAAGAGTGGCGGTCAGTATCAGGTCATCATTGGAAGTGATGTGGCAAATGTGTTTGCACCACTGAATGAATTGTGTGATTTAAAGGAAAGCCGTGTAGGGGAGGAACAGAAAGAGAAAAAATCGAAAGTGGCAACGGCGATCGATACCTTATCTGGGATTTTCACACCGATTTTGCCAGCATTGACAGCCGCAGGTATGTTGAAAGCGGTACTGTCACTGCTTGTAGCGTTTAAACTGGTTGCTTCGAGTGACCAGAGTTATCAGATTCTGAACTTTATGGGAGATGCAACCTTCTATTTTCTGCCGATCCTTTTGGCAAGCTCGGCGGCAAAGAAGTTTAAATGCAACCCGTATCTTGCTATGATGTTGGGAGGTATTCTCCTGCATCCGAATTTTGTCAATATGGTATCTGCATCCAAAGAATCGGGAGAGGCGATTCGCCTGTTTATGATTCCGATCTACAATGCCAGTTATTCTTCTTCGGTAATTCCGATCATTTTAGCAGTATGGTTTATGTCCGTGGTGGAACCAATTGCAGACCGGATTTCTCCAAAGGCAATCAAATTTTTCTCCAAGCCGTTGATTACGATTCTGGTGAGTGGTGTTGTAACGCTCTCTGTGCTGGGACCGATCGGTTACGTCATCAGTAACTATATTGCGACATTCCTGCGGGCAATGGAGAGCTATGGATGGCTGGTTTCTATGATTCTTGGTGCGGTGTTCCCGCTCCTTGTTATGACTGGAACACATTATGCGATCGTCCCGGTAGGCATCAACAATCGTATGACTATGGGTTATGACAGTATGGTTTATCCGAATAACCTGGCATCCAACGTGGCTCAGGGTGGTGCAACCCTTGCAGTGGCGTTTAAATCAAAAGTATCTGAAATAAAACAGCTTGCGATGTCTGCCGGTATCACGGCAGTCTGCGGAATTACAGAGCCGGCGCTGTATGGTATTAATGTACCTTACCGGACACCGCTCTACTCTGCGATGGCAGGTGGTGCTGTGGGTGGTCTGTTCGTCGGACTGATGCATGTAAAGAACTACTCTGGCGGATCACCGGGACTTCTGACTCTGCCGAGCTATATTGGCGGAGATAGCCTCAGAGATCTGCTGTTTGCCAGCATTGGTGCGGGAATTGCTTTTGTGGTTGCTTTCGTAATTTGTTTTATTCTTTACAAAGACCCGAAGGAAGCTTTAGAGGGGGATGGAAAAGAAAAGGACAGTGTTTCCGCAGAGAACAAGAGCACGGTGGAGACAGAAAAGACAGAAACCTTTGTTTCAAAAGAAGATTGTGCACAGCCGGCTTCTGACTGTGATATGGTTTGTTCTCCGGTTTCAGGTAACGTGATTCCTCTGAGTGAGGTGAAAGATGAGGTATTTTCTCAGGGAATCCTTGGAAATGGTGTTGCCGTGATTCCGGATGAAGATGTGATTGTATCTCCGGTGAATGGAACAATCGTATCTATTTTTGATACGCTTCATGCGGTCGGTCTTCTGGCAGACAGCGGAGAAGAAGTGCTGATCCACATTGGTCTTGATACGGTAAAGCTGGGTGGAAAGTATTTTAAGGCTCTGGCAAAGACCGGAGATCGTGTATCGGTTGGCACTCCGCTGATTCAGGTAGAATTTGACAAGGTGAAAGAAGCCGGGTATGACACTGTAACCCCGGTGCTGGTAAGCAACACAGCAGTTTATCGCAGTGTGACGGGCGAAACAGGAAAACACGTAAAAGCAGGAGAGCCGGTTATTCAGGTACAAAAGTAAAAACGTAAAACGTAAGAAAGCAAGAAAGTAAGAATAATCGACTGGTGGACAGGAATAGGAGAAATGACGATGCATGGATTACCAAAAGAATTTTTGTGGGGCGGTGCGACAGCAGCAAACCAGTGTGAAGGCGGTTATCTGGAATGCGGAAAGGGATTAGGAACGGTAGATGTGATTCCCTGGGGAGAAAACAGACGGGCAGTGATGGAGGGCATCATGGATTATCATAGCTTGCCGGAGGATTCCTTTTATCCGTCCCACGGTGCTACCGATATGTACCATCACTGGAAAGAGGACATCCAGTATATGGCAGAGATGGGATTTAAGTGCTATCGCTTTTCGATTGCCTGGTCCCGCATTTTCCCAACAGGAGAAGAGGCAGAGCCAAATCAGGAAGGACTGAAGTTTTATGATGATCTGATTAATGAATTACTGGCAAATCGGATTGAGCCGGTGGTTACGATTTGTCATTTCGATGTGCCACTGCATCTTGAGGAAACCTACGGATCATGGAGAAGTAGAAAGCTGATTGATGCCTATGTAAAATACAGCAGAGTTCTGTTTGAACATTTTAAGGGGAGAGTTCACTACTGGATGACGTTCAACGAAATCAATATGCTGATGCATCTTCCGTTTATGGGAGCAGGAATTCGTTTCCGGGAGGGAGAAAACCAGAAGCAGGTGAAGTATCAGGCAGCGCATCACGAACTGGTGGCTTCTGCGATGGCAACAAAAATTGCCCACGAGATCGACCCGGAAAATAAGATTGGCTGTATGCTGGCAGCAGGGAGTTTTTACCCGAATACCTGTAATCCAGAGGATGTCTGGGCGGCGAAGAAGCGGGATCGTGGAAATTATTTCTTCGTGGATGTACAGGCGCGCGGTGGATATCCGGCTTATGTAATGAAACAGTTTGAGCAGGAGAATATCCATATCACGATGGAGCCGGAAGATGAAAAGATCCTTCGGGAGAATACGGTGGATTACATCGCATTCAGTTATTATACTTCCCGTCTCACCAGCGCTGATCCGGATGTAATTGCGAAAAATTCCATTTCCGGTAATGTAATGAAATCCCTGAGAAATCCACATCTGAAGGTAAGTGAGTGGGGATGGCAGATTGACCCACTGGGACTGCGCATCACGATGAACGATCTCTATGACCGCTATCAGAAGCCACTGTTTATTGTGGAGAATGGTCTGGGTGCGGCAGATCGGATTGAGGAGGATGGAAGCATTCAGGATGACTACCGTATCGCCTATCTGGAGGCTCATCTGAAGGAGATGATGAAGGCTGTGGAAGAGGACGGTGTGGATTTGATTGGTTATTGTGCCTGGGGCTGTATCGATTTGGTGAGTGCTTCCACCGGAGAGATGAAAAAGCGTTATGGTATGGTCTATGTGGATCGGGATAACGCCGGAAACGGAACCTTAAAGCGTACTCCGAAAAAGTCGTTCGGATGGTATCGGCATGTGATCGAAACAAACGGGGAGTGTTTGAAATAAATAAAAAACAATGGCGGTAGGTCCAGATAAAAAATGGATCTACCGCCATTTTCTGTGTATATCGGAGACATGGTTGTTTGACAAGAATCTTATGACAAGTCTGATAAAAAATGGTATGATTAATTGAACTGGGATAAATGGATAAAGGCAATGAACAAAGGCAATGGATAAAGACATAGTTAAAAACAATAGATAAAGACCGCGACAGGTGAGGAGATGGACAGCTTATGGGACAGAGATATGTGGGGATTGATCTTGGGGGAACAAAGATTGCAGTTGGAATCGTCAGAGAGACGGCGGAAAATAAGTTTGAGATTGAGACAAAGATCCAGGCTCCGACGGGTCTGCCGAGAGAGCCGGAGGATCTGGCGGATGAAATTTTTCGGCTGGCAGTCCGACTGTTGGATTCTCAAAAACGGAGCTTTGCAGAGATCGAAAGTGTGGGAATTGGAATTCCGGGAACGGTCAATCAGGAAAAAGAGAGCGTGGAGTATGCAAATAATTTTGGCTTCGACAACGTTCCGTTTGTGAGAATGTTGCGGGATCGATTTCCATGTCCGGTCTATGCGGAAAATGATGCAAAATCGGCATCCTGGGCGGAGTATTTAGCGGGAAGCGGTCAGGGAAGTAAGTCGATGGTGGCAGTGACGCTCGGGACCGGAGTCGGTGGTGGCTTGATTCTCGATGGAAAGATTGTGAGCGGAGTCAATGCTTCTGCCGGGGAACTCGGACACATGGTGATCCGAAAAAATGGGCGCAAATGTACCTGTGGGCGAAGGGGATGCTTTGAGGCGTATGCGTCGGCATCCGCGCTCGTCCGGTCGGCGAAACGGGAGGCAAAGAAGAATCCAGATTCTCTCCTGAATCAATTGTGCGCAGGCGACCGAAGTGCGATTGATGGAAAAACAATTTTTGAGGCGGTTCGGGCAGGGGATCTGACAGCAAAGGGGGTGTTCGATCAATATCTTGATGATCTGGCGGATGGAATTGCAAATATCATCAATATCATTCAGCCGGAAGTACTCTGTATTGGAGGCGGGATCAGTGGAGCGGGAGAGGAATTGCTTGCTCCGTTGAGACAGAGAGTTGCGCCGATGATTTATTCGCGGGGTTCCGAGAAAAATACGCGTCTTGTGACGGCAAAACTCGGAAATGATGCCGGTATCATCGGAGCCGGGGTGCTCTGTCGCCTGGAAAAAGCGATAGAAAAGAAAGGATAGAAAAGAAATAAAGAGAGAGCTAAAATAAAGAATAAATGAAAGAATAAATAAAGAGTAAATAAAGAATACAGATAAAGACAAGACAAAAAAGAGACCAAAACAAGAAACAAAAAAGAAGCAAGAAAAGCAAAAATACGACAAAGAAGGGACAGGAGCGACGATGAGTGAAGCAGAAGATAAGAGAGAATACTCAAAGGAGAGACAGGAGAATCCAAACAATAAGAACGAAAACAGAATTTATCTCGAGGCAGGAGGGAGCGTGAAGAGCCTTGATGCGCTGACCGTGGAACTCCCGGAGGATATTGCAAGACTTAAGGCAATGGGACATTTAAAACTCGCGAAGCGGGTAATTGAGAAGCGTCTTGAAAAGGACCTTCCGGAGGCGTTGAGAGAGCGTCTTCTTCTTGAGCGGGAGATTATTGCGCGTCTTCCAGAGCAGTATCCGCACAGTTGGCAGAGTGCGATCAATATGATGAAGGAGACATTTGCAGATTTTGAAAATGAGGAACTCGATGATCTTCTGGTGGAGGGAGCGTTTGAGTGGATCTGCATCAACGGGGAGATCAAACTCAAGGACAATTTCATTGACAACCTGATCAAGACCCGGAAAGATCTTAGCTATCGTCTGCTCAATGAGGAGACGATCTGGGATCGCCGAGCACAGCTCAATATGCTCGATGATGTGATGCACAAGATGAAGGAAAAGGGAAGTCTGAGAAGCAAGATTCATATCAAGAGTACAGCATCTCTGCGTCCGTCTGCGAGAAGAGAGGGCACAAAGATTCAGGTACAGCTTCCGCTTCCGATCGAGTATGCTCAGGTGAAGAAATTTGCATATCTCGGTTGCAGTCCGGAGTGTGGACAGGTGGCTCCGACGTCTGCGCTTCAGAGAACGATCTGCTTTGAGACAGAATATCAGAGTGGGCAGACCTTTGAGGTGGAATATGAACTTGAGAATGAGATGAAATACTGGGACTGGAAAGAAGCCGCCGAAAAGTTGGATTTGAGCCGGGAAGAGGAAGAATCGAATGAACCGAATGGAGAGCGGGAAGAGGCGAAAAAGTATCTGGGGGAACAACTCCCGCATATCCGTTTTACTCCATATCTGAGAGCACTTGCGCAGGAGATTGTCGGGGATGAGACAAATCCGGTGAGAAAGGCAAAGAAAATCTATGATTATATCACGACTCATGTGATGTATTCCTATGTGCGCTCCTACTTTACGATCGAACAGCAGGCGACGTTTACGGCGACAAACTTAAAAGGCGATTGCGGACTTCAGGCACTGCTCTTTATCACGCTCTGCCGAATCGTCGGTGTGCCGGCGAGATGGCAGTCCGGTCTCTATGCATGTCCGAAGAATATCGGCTGTCACGACTGGGCACAGTTCTACATAGAGTCGTATGGCTGGCTGTATGCAGATGCCTCGTTTGGAGGAGCTGCGTGGAGAGCGGGAGATCTCGAGCGCTGGGAGTTTTATTTCGGAAATCTCGACCCATACCGGATTCCGACAACCTGCGAGTATCAGAGTGATTTTTATTTCCCGAAAAAGTATCTGAGACAGGACCCATATGACAATCAGATGGGCGAAGCGGAATACGAGGATCAGGGGCTTCTCGTGGGAACAGATTTTGATACGAAGCATGAGAAGATTGAGATTGATCTCATTTAAATCGCATTCGGCAAGGGGCTTGACAAACATCCTGGGAAAAGGCTATAATGCAAGCGTGATCGCAAAATTTTCGGCGCATGGGAATGCGACAGCAATCAGATCGGATAGGAATCAGATCGAGTAGAATCCAAATTGGATAGAAATCAAACTGGATAGGAATCCGACAGAATTTGTGATCAGAGATCAGAAAAGTGAAAATCAGTCAGGCAATGAGAGGAAGAAGTACCATCGGGAATACCCGCACAGAAAGTAGCCGGAAGATGAGAGGCGCGCGGAGAGACGGCATGGGAATACATCCTTGAGCTTCACACTGAACGTGGTCGTGAACAGAAAAAGAGCAAAGAATCGATCCGATTTTTGTTTTGTTTCAGAGAGCGGGACATCAGTAGGCTGTGACGGAGTCGGCGACCGTTATCATGTCGGAACGTTATAGAAACCATGCAGAACAATCACAGATGGGATAGAATATGACGCTCAGTGAGGCAGGCAGTGCAAGCTGTCTGTGAACAGAAGGTGGTAACACGAGCATGCGCCTCGTCCTTTTGATGGCAGAACCATTGAGAGGGCGGGGCTTTTTCTTTCATAGGAACTTGATAACGCCCGGACTTCTCGGTTCTCACGAATAGACGTGTGTTTGAATCGTATTTTCAGATGCACGCAAGCGCAGAAAATAAAGATTTCCCCCAAAAAGAGCGAAATCAAAAAACAAATAAGAAACACAGACAAGAAATAAAAAAGAAAGACAGAAGCAACGAAGAAAAAAGAACGAAAAAGAGAAAAAGGAGATTACAGCGATGAATTGTTACGAAGAGCTGGTTGCCCGCGGTCTGATCGCGCAGGTGACAAATGAGGAAGAGATCCGTAAGATGGTCAATGAGGGAAAGGCAACGTTCTACATTGGATTTGACCCGACCGCAGACAGCCTTCATGTTGGACACTTTATGGCACTGTGCCTGATGAAGCGTCTTCAGATGGCAGGAAACAAGCCGATCGCTCTGATCGGAGGCGGTACCGCAATGGTAGGTGATCCGTCCGGACGTACCGATATGCGTCAGATGATGACGGTTGAGACGATCCAGCACAACTGTGAGTGCTTCAAGAAGCAGATGAGCCGTTTCATCGATTTCGGTGAGGGCAAGGCAATGATGGTAAACAATGCAGACTGGCTGTTAAAGCTGAACTACGTTGAACTGCTTCGCGATGTAGGTGCTTGCTTCTCCGTAAACAACATGCTTCGCGCAGAGTGCTACAAACAGCGTATGGAGAAGGGACTGAGCTTCCTTGAGTTCAACTACATGATCATGCAGAGCTACGACTTCTATGAGCTGTTCCAGCGTTACGGCTGTAACATGCAGTTTGGCGGAGATGACCAGTGGAGCAACATGCTCGGCGGTACCGAGCTGATTCGTCGTAAGCTGGGTAAGGATGCTCATGCGATGACAATCACCCTGCTCTTAAACTCTGAGGGCAAGAAGATGGGTAAGACCCAGTCCGGCGCTGTATGGCTTGATCCGAATAAGACCTCCCCGTTCGATTTCTACCAGTACTGGAGAAATGTCGACGATGCAGACGTATTAAAGTGCCTGCGTATGCTGACCTTCCTTCCACTTGAGCAGATCGATGAGATGGATAAATGGGAAGGAAGCCAGTTAAATACTGCAAAAGAGATTCTTGCATTTGAGTTGACGAAACTTGTTCACGGTGAGGAAGAGGCAGTTAAGGCTCAGACCGCTGCAAAGGCTCTGTTCTCCGGTCAGGGAAGCCTTGAGAACATGCCGTCCTACCAGCTGAAGGAGGAAGACTTCACGGATGGAGCAATCGACCTTCTCGCAGTTTTGCAGAAGTCTGGTCTGGCTTCCTCTCGTTCCGAGGCTCGCAGAAATGTTGAGCAGGGCGGTGTATCTGTCAACGGAACTCAGGTAAAGGACATTAAAGCATCCTTTACGAAAGACGATTTCGGCGGAGACGGAATGGTTGTAAAGCGCGGTAAGAAGAACTTTATGAAGGTAACTCTGTAATGCCATCTGGAAACCAGATTAAGATGATTAAAAAGAAAAAATTTTTAAAAGAGTATCACATCGAAAAAGAAGAGCTGAAACGAACCGGCATGAAGTGGGATGAGCTGAATGCGATCTATGATCACTATTGTCAGCTTGAGGGACAGTTGAAACGGATCGGAAAGGATTTTGTGAATGATTACCTGTATGACATTGAGCGTGCAGGCATTCACTCCTACCGTTACCGAACGAAACAGCCCGGTCACCTGATTGAGAAGATCATTCGCAAGAAGCAGATGACCCCCGATCCGTATCAGTATATCGATCGGACAAATTACTGGAAATACATGACGGACTTGATTGGAATCCGCGTCTTCTTCCTTTACCGGGAAGATTGGATTCGCTTTCACAACTACATCACTTCCGTGTTTGAGAATAATCCGGAATGTTATATAGAAGACCGTCTGATGGATTTTGATGAGAATCCCGATCACTGTTACATCGCGGAGCGCCCGAAGGTTTACCGCAGAACGGGTGATACCAGAATCTATGACAAGCGCCTGATCGACATCAAGTCGGACGGCATTTACCGGTCTCTGCACTATATCATTAAATATAAGGGATATTATGTGGAGATTCAGGGAAGAACGCTTTTTGAGGAAGGTTGGAGCGAGATCGATCATGACATCGTCTACCCGTATTTTCAGGATGACGAGATGCTGACGGATTTCTCGACTCTGCTCAATCGTCTCGCGGGAATGGCGGACGAGATGAGTTCTTATTTCCGTCGGATCAAGGATATGAAGATGGAATCCGCTGAGAAAGCCGAGAAGGCTGAGAAAGAAGAAAAAGCCTACAAAGCAGAAAAAACAGAAAAGACAGAGAAGGCGGAAAAGTCTGAGAAATCTGAGAGTCTGAGCAAGGCGGACAAGGTGACAAAGAAGGCATCAAAAAAAGAAAAAGAAGCTCAAAAAAGCGAATAAAACTGAATAACAATCGAAGAAGCGTCGAAAAAGAAAGAATACTGTTTACGGATTGTTCCGAAAACGGTATTCTTTTTTTCATATTTTTTTGCCCCCTTTCATATCTTTCCATTAGAGCGTGTCCCGGGAAGGGATTCAAGAAAGGGGGGAAGGCAATGGATACACATTTCAAGCAAGAGGTATCCAGGATCGTTCATGTTCTGAAAATGCGCGGAAAAAGATTCTGTGCGGTACTTTTGTGTGTGACGCTTGCGATGGGAAGTGGACTGTTTCACCTGGCAGTGGTGGCATCATCGGGAAATAGCGGTGTGACGGAACTCGAACTTGACCCAAAGCAGCTTTACGCATGCATTCAGCAGACCGTGAAGTCTCAGAAGTCCCTGAATCCAGATGATCGGAAGTGGAGAGGGGCATATGCCGGAGAGTACCAGAACATTCTCTGCGGGGAGGATGGAGAGGGAGCGAACCTGTATGAGGTTGCGCTTCCGGAGGACTTCACAAAGAAAAACAGGAAAGAGAAGGTCGGGCTTCATGTGTTTGTCCGGCTGGATGATCGAATCAATCTTGAGAATGATTTAGAGGATGATTTGGAAAATGATCGCAATTTAAGCGGGGATTCAAGAAAAGATCTTCGAGAAAATTTGAATATTCATTCTGTGAAAACTCAGCAGGAGCTCTATGAGTTTCAGGGGGATGAGACTCTGATGTTTCTTTTCACGAATCAGACGGATGTGACACAGCGCGTCAGCTTAAATCTTGGAAGATATTCGACTGGAATTGCCTCGATTGGTCCGAAGAGCTGGGTGAAGAGAGGGGCGGATGAGGAATGGTCGACCGGATCAGATGCATTTGGCAGTGCGACAAACTCCGATTCCGATGAGTTTGAGACGATGGAAACAGAGGGGATGAAAGTGGAATCTGGGACAACCTCAAATGCGGATGGTACTTCCAGTACACGTTCCGGTGTAGTTGCGACGTCCTCAAATATCGAGCGCCAGACCTTGAAGGGTCAGTGGCTGGAGATGGTTTTGGCAGACCGCAGGGCAGGAAGAGGATTTGTGACAACGGCAGAGAATCTTGAGCTTGAGCAGTTAAAAGATCTTGCCTCCGATTCCGATGCAGACTTTTATGAGTCGGAGACAGAAATTGCGGTTGTGCGTGCGTGGGCAGAGCAGGGAAGCTTGCCGGATCATGCGAGTCTTGAAGTCACGCAGATAAGCGGGGATGAAGGACAGGATGGCGAAGAATATCAGGAATACCAGAGAGCGAAAGAAGCTCTTGATCAGCAGGAGATTGCATATGACGGGATGATGGCATTTGACATAGGATTTCTTGATGAACAGGGGGAGGAGATTGAGCCGGACGGAGTTGTGGAGGTACATATTGAACTCAAGGACGGGGCACTTCCGGAGGATGCAGATCCTGAGTCGCTTGCGGTTCAGCATTTGCTTGAAAACGGCGAGGAGATGGAGGTGCGCCGGATGAATGTGGAGGGTGAACCGCTTGAGTTTAAGACAGACAGTTTTTCAACCTACACGGTGACATTCCGGACGGAGCTCACATCGATTCGATCGATTTCGATTCGAGATGACATTACAAATAGCGGAACTCTGATTCCGCTGATCAATGGCTCAGAGCTGACCCAGGGGGGATCGGGAAGACTTTTTCTTCAGTGGTACCGTCAGACTTCTGACGGAGACTGGGAGGCAATAGAGCGCGTTAAGGTCAGCGGAGATTCCTACAACGTTTCAGATGACGGAAGACTTAATGTTGCCCTGGATATTTATACGAGACGGACGGAAGACTCGGATTACCGGAACAAGCAGTATACATACCGAGTAGAGGCGTGGCTTGAGGGGGACGAAAACAATAAAAAGGTTTCCTCCTCCTACACGGAACCGTATTATATGCAGCTTCAAAACGGTGGATTTGAGAACCCTTCTGTGACAAGGTGGATTCAATATAAGAAATCTTCTTTTGTGCAGCTTCCAAATGGAACGAGCGGACTTGTCTGGAGGACGACGGGATCAGATGGAAAAATCGAGATCACGGGGGACAATCCGAGTGGAGCCTATCATTTTGAGCAATATATAGAGGGCGAGAGGGCTGCCGAGCTCAACTGTGAGGCATATGGTTCTCTATATCAGGATGTCCTGACGGTTCCGGGATCGGAGCTTCACTGGCAACTTTCCCATGTCGGCAGAGAATTTCCCCCTGTCGGTAAAGAGGGAGCTGATACGATGCGCGTCGTGATCATGTCGGCGCCGGAGGCGATCGCTTCTAATATCACGAGTCAGAGCGCAATGGAGACACTTTGGGCGGAGCACCCGGAATATTTCCAGATTGCAGATGGACTCACGAGTGCGGATATCACAGATGGACCGGCGGACTGGAAAACGTATTCCGGCGAGTATCAGGTTCCGGCAGGTCAGTATCTGACGCGATTTTTCTTTGTTGCAGTCAATGCCGTGGGTGGAGCGACGCAGGGAAATCTGATCGACAACGTGTGGTTCAGCACGGAGCTTCCGCCGGCAAAACCGGATCGCGGACATTTGACACTTAAAAAGACTGTGTTCGGTCTTGACGCAGAGGATGCGCAGAATTATCGGGTGACTGTGACGGCAAAGAAGGAGGGCAGTAAGGAGACTCTGACAGCGGAGCTTTCCGGATTTATCGCAAATGGAGACGGAAGTTATTCAGCGACGAGAACGTTTCAGAATGTAGGTACCGGAACATATGGGATATCTGAAAATGTGTCGGAGACGGTAAAAGAGCTGCTCTCGGAAAAATATCAGGGTCCGACGAGTACGGTCAATGGAGAAAACGGAACAAGTACAACTGTTGAGGTTCATGACCAGAGTGAGACGATTGCAGAATTTGCGAATACCTATGTGATCTATTCGACACAGGTCACGGTGGAAAAGCAGGTGACCGGAAACATGGGCGGAAAGAGAGAACAGTTCTTTTTCCGTGCGGAGGTGTCAAGAGCGGGAAGCCCGATCAGACAGCTGGAATTTCCGCTTCAGGATAAGGATCACGCTTCTTCAGATGAGACAAGATCCCGTGTGCTCACAGAACTTCGCGAGGGTGATGTTGTGACGATCACAGAGACGGGAGGTGCGAGCGGATATGAGACGACGCCGACGGTGAGTGGAAATGTTTCGGATACGCAGATTCTGAATTCCGGAAAGACGATCCGGTTTGTGATTGGAAGTGGAGCGGGAGATATCCGGGTAACATTCACAAATAACCGGGAGATCACGTCTCCGACAGGAATTCCGGGGCAGAAACGTTCTGGTCTGCTCGCGATGATGGGACTCTTGTTTGGCTCTGTCTGGATCTGGTGTGAGGGATGTTTTTCAACAGGAAAGAGAAGAAAATAGAGTTGTGAAAGTGCAACGTAAAAAGTTTATTCGGGAAAACGTGGGAAAGTGCAAAAAAGGCGTGAGAAATTTAAGAAAAGCGTGAAAAGTTCAGAGGAAAATGAAGATGGGGAAGCGAAAATGAGGAAAACGACAGAGAAGAGAGACCGGGAGGAGAGAAATTGGCAGAGAGAAGAAATTGTGATGTTTTTTCGGAATCTGGCAGTTATGGCGCTTACGTTGATTGTGATGTTCGGTGTGGTATTTGGGGTTTACCGCGTGCACGATAATGCGATGTCACCGCGGATCAGCGCCGGAGATCTGTTGTTCTATTATCGTCTGGAAAAACAGTTGCGAACTCAGGATGTGGTGGTGCTCAGAAAGGATGGAAAACGCTATGTAGGAAGAGTTGTGGCAAAGAGTGGAGATCAGGTGGAGGTAACGGAGGACGCATGTCTCAAGGTAAATGGAAATCTGATTGTGGAGACGGATATTTTTTACGATACGCTCCGAGATGGAGACCATCTCGATTACCCCGTAATACTCGGAGACGGTCAGTATTTTGTGCTTGGAGATTTCCGAATCGGTGCAGAGGACAGCCGGTATTTTGGTCCGGTGGAAAAGAGCGAAATTCTCGGAAAGGTGTTGATTTTGCTTAGAAGAACCGGATTTTGAGATATAAAAAATGTGTTGAAAAGAGAGGATTATCTATGAGACGAAGAAGAATGGGAAAGAAGGCAGTGGTGGTAACGATGACGGCAGTGGCGCTGTCTTCTATTGGAGCGCTTCCGGCGTTTGCAGAGGTGGCACCGATTGAGTCCGTGAATCTGATCAAGAAGGTTCCGACGGATGGAAAGACGTACTCACCGGCGACCTCATTCTCGTTTGAACTTACCGAGGGAGATGCAGGAACATTCAAGGATGAGGTAGTCTATGCCGGTATCAGCGGAGGTTTGACGTTAGGCCCGAATAATTCCTTTGATTTCACACCGGGAAATGAGGGTGTGCTCGCGGAGTACAGTAAGACAGGAGCGATTTTGGTGGATGCGACGAAGTTTACGACTCCGGGCATTTATCATTATCAGGTGAAAGAGGTTATTCCGGAAGCTGTGGCAGACCGGTATGAGGGAATCACCTATGATGACAGTGTTTATGATGTCTATGTCTATGTGGAGAATAATTCCGACTACACCGGCTATATCGTGTCTGCTGTGAAGGCGACGAAGGATAATGGAGAGACGAAGTCGGATGATCTGATGTTCCGAAATGATTACGATGGTGTACATAAGCTGACGCTGATGAAGGAGGTAACCGGTAATCAGGGCAATCGCGACAAGGAGTTTGAGTTCACAATTCAGGTGAACGGACAGGAGAATGAGAAGTATGCGACAAACTACACGCTTGCGGATGGAAGCACACTCGTGCTCACAAGTGGAGCAGATGCCGTGACGGTATCCCTCAAGCATGGCGAGTCGATAGAGGTCTATGGACTTTCCGCAAATGATGTCTACACGATCGTCGAGGCAAGTTATGCATCCGATGGATATCAGACAACGATCGCGGGTGCAGATTCTTCAGATGGTCTGACTGCAACCGGTAAGACAGATACCGGGGATGACACGGTTGTTTACACGAATGACAAGACGATCACTTCGCCGACCGGTATTGCGATGGAGTTTGGACCGTATGCGTTGATGCTCGGAGCGGCGGGAGCACTCGGTGGTGTGTTCTTCCGCAAGAAGAGAGAGGAGTAAATAAAAAGCTCCGACGGCGAGAGAAAGTCCTGCAAACGCGCTCTCGCTCCGGGTTCAGCGTAGCAGTGCATAAGACCGTAAAATACACGGTCTAAGCACTGACGCTTCACACGGGTTTGCAGGATCTTTCTCGCCTTACGTCGCTGGTAATGTGTGTGTAAGGTGAATTTTGTAACCCCATAACTTGTAAAATTTTGGGTGAGAAAGGAGGGATCCCAGAGTGGAACTGGCAGGTCATGTGGCGCGGACGGGAAACAGATTTTTTCGGATTCTGGCGGGCATTTTGATTCTGATGATGCTTTTTTTCGGTGGCTGGTCGCTCTGGGAGAACTTCCAGCTCAGTCAGGAAGCATTTTCAAAAGGACGGATTTTGCAGTATAAGCCGGGTACGGATGGAAGTGGAGGGACGTACAGTCTGGACGAACTGGCAAAGCTGAATCCGGATACGCGGGGGTGGCTGACGATTGAGGGAACACATATCGACTATCCGGTTGTGCAGGGGGAGGATGATATGACGTACATCAATAAGAACGTGTTCGGGGAATTTGCCCTGACGGGATCGATTTTTCTGTCGTGTATGAACAGCCCGGATTTCTCAGACCCCTATAACTTGATTTATGGTCATCACATGGACAATGGAGGAATGTTTGGAGATGTGATGGAATTTCTTGACTCGGAGTATTTTGATGAACATCCGGAGGGAGAGTTGGTTTTGCCGGAGAAGAGGTTTCGCGTTGTCCTCTTTGCCTGTCTTGAGACGAATGCCTATGATCCTCTTGTCTATCATCCGGGACCGGAATATCAGAATGAAAATCTGCTTGAGGAACTTCGGGATCGTGCATCCGTTTACCGGGAGATTGGTGTGAGTGATTCAGATAAGATTGTGGGAATGTCAACCTGTGTGGACGCACAGACGGATGGACGCGTCGTGCTGTTTGGAAAGTTGGAATAAAACGGAAGGAGGAGCGGGAAATATGGATCAGATAAAAAGAAAATGGTTGTCGATACAGTCTGTCGTGATGACGGGAATTGCTGTGTTTCTGGCAGTGGTGGTCGGGATTGTGGCACTTCCGGCAATGGCATTTGCATCGTCTGACCTTATCTGGGTATCCATTCCCGTACAGGTGCAGACATCAGGAAATGCGCCGTCAGGAATGACATACCAGATTGAGCTTGCAAGGAAACAGTCAGATGCGCCGATGCCGGAGAGTGCGGGGGATGTCGATCAATTTGTACTGACGGCAAATGTCGGGGAAAATGTAACCTTTGAGCGGATTGCGTATTCAGTGCCGGGGGATTATGTGTATCAGGTTACGCAGACAACACAGGATCGATCCAATTTTACCCTGGACAGAAGTGCTTATCTGGTGACTGTGCATATCTTAAATGGAGCGGATGGCAAATTGGAGAGTGGACTTTCCGTTGAGAAGCGTGCAGGGGACGGGCAGACGGAACCTGGGGCGAAGGCGGAGAGTATTCTGTTTGCAAATCGCTATTCACGGTCGTCAGGGGGCGGTGGTCATTCTGGAGGTAGTTCCTCATCCGGAGGTGGATCTTCGTCATCAGGAAGTTCAGGTTCGACGAGTACGTCGGAGACAACGACGGGCGAGCCGACGGAGACTTTTCCGGATATTCTGTTTCCGGAGCAGGAAGCAGTTCTTCCTCAGCCGTTTACTTTGCCGAAGACGGGAGATCTCACCCATGAATGGTTCTGGACCTTGCTTGCAGGAGCTTCCGGAGTGGTTGGAACGGGACTTGTAATCGGAACTTTTGTCGGAAAGAAGAGACGGAAGGCAGAGGAAAATGGAAGCCGTCTGGCATGAACGTGGATGACGATGAGAAGGCATAAAAATGAGAGAAAATCAGAGAAAACGGGATTGACGAGAGCGATTGATGAGAGAACAGAAATGAAATAACATGAAAAACATGAAAAAAATGAAAGAACGGGAACATGCGGGAGGACAAATTGGGATTTTGATCTGTGCAGTCGTATTTCTGATTTCTTCTGTTGAGTGGGGGCGAACCCGGATGCAGGCAGTCAGAGAGGCAGACACGATTGCACAGCTTGCCGAATTGACACGGCAGGATACAGGATCGGTTACGCAGTCCTGGCCTTCGCCACAGGATGATTTTGAGGAAGGACAAGAAAAGGGAAGTTCCGAGCGGAAAATGCCAGATCAAAATTTGCAGGAAGAAAATTTTCCTGAACAGGAAAAGGATCATGAAACCCGCGATTACGCAAAACTGAGCAGACTGAATTCGGATTTTGCAGGATGGCTCTGGATTCCGGGAACGATGGTTGATCTTCCGGTTATGAATGATCCGGGAGACCCTCAAAAATATCTGCGAAAAGATTTTTTTGGAAAATCTTCGGCAGGCGGAAGTCTGTTTGTTGCAGAAGGGTGCGGGACGGAGAGTGACTGTCTGTTGATCTACGGGCATAATATGAGAAATGGAACGATGTTTGGTTCGCTTAAGTGTTATGAAAAAAAAGAGTACTGGGAAACTCATCGCTGGATTCATTTTTATATGCCGGAGAATTTGTGCTCGTATGAAGCCTTTGCCGTGTTTCGGACAACGGTTTCAGAGCCTGAAACGGTTTTTGAACAGGAAACAGCGACGGGAGCAGATGCAGATGCGAACGCAGGTGGTCAGGGGGAGAATTTCCCCTATTATCGCTATGCGGGAAATCTGAATCAGGAGCAGTTTCAAAATTTGATTCGGGAGGTTCGTGAATATGCCTGTTATGACACGGGGATCGTGCCCGAGTACGGAGACCAGATTTTGATGCTTTCTACTTGCAGTTACCACGCAAAAAACGGGAGAGTTGTTGTCGTGGCAAGAGCGGCCAAGGGAAAATGATCTGTGATGAGACTATTGACAGAAAATGAGATTTTTTTTATAATGAGATCTGTTTCATGGATATTCGTGTACAAGAAAGGATTTTTTATCAGATGGACGATAGTGACAGCCAGAGTGACAGTGATGAAAACCATATGTTTATGATGCGTTGTGAGATAGAAGAGGCATAGTCTGTTCTCTAAGGGGAGGGCAGGCTGTGCCTTTTGTGCGTGTCAGACGACACAAAAGATGTAAAAAGGTATCGAGTAGAAAAAACGGAAACAGAGATGGAACTAAAGGAGAGAATATGATGAGTAGTAACAGTGTACAGTTGGCAGTGATTCTTGTCTGCCTGGTGATGTCTGCCTATTTTTCGGCAACGGAGACAGCATTTTCTTCGTTGAACCGAATTCGGATCAAAAATATGGCAGATAAAGGAAACAAGAGAGCGGAGCTGGTGATGAAGCTCGAGGATAATTTTGACAATATGCTGTCCTCGATGCTGATCGGAAACAACATTGTAAATATTTTGGGAACATCACTGGCGACGTTGATGTGTGTGCGGATTCTCGGTGAGGAGAACGGCGCAAGCGTTTCCACGGTGATTATGACAATCGTGGTTCTGGTATTCGGTGAGGTAACGCCGAAGAGCGTTGCAAAGGAAGTGCCGGAACAGTTTGCAATGTTTTCTGCGCCGTTTATGAACATTCTGACAAAGATTCTGACCCCGTTAAACTTTCTGTTTGCACAGTGGAAAAAACTGCTTGCAAAGTTATTCCAGATGGAGAACGATCATGGAATCACAGAGGAAGAACTGCTGACGTTCGTCGAGGAAGCGAAGGAGGACGGTGGAATTGACGAGCAGGAGGGACGCCTGATCCGAAATGCAGTCGAGTTTACGGAGCGCGATGTCATGGATATCGGAACTCCGCGTGTCGATGTGATCGGTGTGCCGGAGGATGCAGAGCTGACGGAGATTGATCAGGTGTTTGCGGAGACGATGTTCTCCCGCCTTCCGGTTTACCGGGAAAATATTGACTGCATTGTCGGAATTATTTACCAGAAAGATTTCTATTCAAAGGTTTATCACAAGGGAGGAAAACTCGCAGATATCATCCGTCCGGCGCTCTTTGTTTCAGAGAGTAAGAAGATTGGTTCTCTGTTAAAAGAGCTTCAGCAACAGAAAATGCACATCGCTGTGATTGCCGATGAGTTTGGTGGAACGGCGGGAATTGTGACGCTTGAGGATATTCTCGAGGAGCTTGTCGGAGAGATCTGGGATGAGCATGATGAAGTCATTCAGGAGATCGAGAAGATTTCCGATCATGAATACATTGTCCGCGGTGATGTAAATCTTGACAAGTTCATGGATCTGATCGGACGCGAGACGGACAGTGATGCCCAGACCGTCAGCGGATGGGTGATGGATCTGTCAGGAGAGATTCCAAAAGAGGGAGATGTGGTCACTGGCGAGGATTTGAAGGTGACGGTGCTTGAGATGGATCGCAGACGCGTAGAGCGGGTGAAGATTGAGATTCTTCCGAAGAAAGAAAAAGACGAGGAAGATTAAATTTTTATATGCGATACGTTGTACCATACGGTATTCAATTAATGTTCGTAAAGAGTCATCGTGTGATTTACTATAACGGATATACAAACAGCTGTGAGACAGTGGGGAGATGACTCCCCTGCTGAATCACAGCTGTTTTTGTATATAACCGTTTTTTACGGCTGTTTCGTTTTTTGACTGGTTTTTATTTAGTGTCCCTGACGGCAATCGATCAGCTCGTAATCACGGCTTCCAAGACCGATCTTCTCTGCATGCTCAAGGCAGGAACGCCACTCAGACTCCGGCGTGGAGTTGCGGAACGGATCGTGATGATCATGGAAATGAGGCTCGGACATATGGCGGTCGAGCTGGCTTCCCGGCATCGGAGATGCTTTCATGCAGGCATCCACGCAAGCCTGATCGAGGGCAAGCGGATCGAATGAAGCGAACATACCGATATTCGGCAGAATCGGAACATCGTTCTCACCGTGACAGTCGCAGTTCGGAGAAACATCTACGATCAGGGAAATGTGGAAGTTTGGGCGACCGTCGACAACTGCCTTGGTGTACTCTGCCATACGGCAGTTTAAGAGCTCATTTGCATTGTTGTTGTCAAAGCTGATTGCATCGAAGTTACATGCTCCGAGACAGCGACCACAGCCGACGCAGTTGTCCTGGTTGACGTGCATCTTGCGGGTTTCTTTGTCAAATACGAGACCACCGTTTGCACATTCTCTCTGACAACGGCTACATCCACGGCAGAGTGCTTCGTCGATGTGCGGTTTGCCACTGCAATGCTGTTCGGTCTTTCCGGCGCGGGAGCCACAGCCCATACCGATGTTCTTGATTGCTCCGCCGAAACCGGTCATCTCATGACCTTTGAAGTGGGTCAGGCTGATGAAGACATCGGCATCCATGACAGCGCGTCCGATCTTTGCAGATTTTACATACTCACCGCCGACAACCGGAACATCAATGTCATCGGTTCCCTTTAAGCCATCACCGATGATAACCGGACATCCGACTGTGAGCGGGGTAAAGCCGTTCTCCCAGGCGCACTCGAGATGCTCAAGTGCATTCTTACGGCTACCCGGATACATCGTGTTACAGTCGGTTAAGAATGGCTTTCCGCCGAATTCCTTTACGACGTCAGCAACTGCCTTTGCGTAGTTCGGACGCAGATAGCTGATATTTCCGAGCTCACCGAAATGCATTTTGATTGCAACAAATTTGCCGTTCATATCGATGTCACCGATGCCGGCTTTTTTGATCAGTTTCTTTAATTTGGTCGGAAGACCGTCTCCAAATGCGATGGTGTGGAAGTCTGTGAAATAAACTTTTGATTTTGCCATGTGAATAGTCCTCTTTCTTTTCTTCTTGACTCTGACTTGAAAAAGTCTCATAATTGACTGATTTTATCAGTAAAAGTATAGCACTTAAAGTATACTTTAGGTCAAGCGTTTTCGTGGATTTTTCGGATAAATAATGATATAGTGATTACAGTCTAGGTGGTAGGGATTTTCTGAAGTGAAAAATTTATATTACAGCCATATGAGGAATGATGAAACGAAAGGATTTGAAGGGATTTATTTATGAAATCAGAGAAAATAGAATCAAATACGGAAAATGCGAAATCAAGGGCATCAAAACCAGTAAAATCAAAGTTGAAGAACAGCCATTTAGCAGAGCAGGTTCAGCAACAGATTTATGAATATATTTTGGAAAAACCGTTTGCGATCGGGGAGAAAATTCCGAATGAGTTTGAGCTGGCAGAAAAATTTGGGGTCGGGAGAAGTACGGTGCGCGAGGCGGTAAAATTGCTGATCTCAAGAGGGATTCTCTCGGTGCGTCAGGGATCGGGAACCTATGTGACGAGCACGACACCGGCAGATCAGGACCCGCTTGGACTCGGCGGAGAGAAGGACAAGATGGCGCTGGCGCTTGATCTGGCGGAGGCGCGCTTGATTTTAGAACCCGGAATTGCGGAGCAGGCCGCCATCCATGCAACGAAAGAGCAGATTGAGGCACTTCAAAAAATCTGTGAGAGTGTGGAAAAGAAAATCCGTGCGGGGGAGGATTATATCGAGGAGGATATTGCATTTCACCGCTGTGTCGCAGAGTGTTCCGGAAACCGCGTGATTCGCCAGCTCGTTCCGATCATCGATTCGGCGGTGCTGATGTTTGTGGATGTGACGCACCAGCAGTTGAAGGAGGAGACGATTTTGACGCATCAGGCGGTTGTGGATGCGATTGCACTGCATGATCCGGTCGGGGCGAGGAGTGCGATGGTGATGCATATGACATTTAACCGGAGAATGATCCAGAAGAGCATGCAGAAAGAGCAGTCGTCTAATGACTGACAGAGACTGATGAGTTAGGGCATCTAAGCGAGAATCCTCGGCTATTCAATAACTGAGTCGTTCACAGGGAGATAAATCGGAGTGAGAGTGCAGAAATTGTGGTCAAAAAAATGATAAAATGACAGAAAAATACATCTGACGTATTGAAAAAAAGATTCCAGTATGATACGATAAAAGCATCAAAACATCTGATGAATTATTAAGAAAATCATCAATAACAGCGATGCAAATGTATGGAGGAGGATCATATGGAACTGTATAGTCAGACAATTCGGAAACTGGCACCGGAAAATGACCCGTTGAAAATTGGAATGGGATGGACGAGGGAGGATCTCTCGAAACCGCAGATTCTTGTGGAGAGCACGTTTGGAGACAGCCATCCGGGAAGTGCCCATCTCAACCAGTTTGTAGAGCAGGCAGTCAGTGGTGTGAAGGATGCAGACGGAAAGGCAGCGCGCTATTACGCAACAGATATCTGTGATGGAATTTCTCAGGGACATGACGGAATCAATTATTCTCTGGCAAGCCGTGATATGATTGCGAACATGGTTGAGATTCATGGAAATTCGATCGGATTTGACGGAGGAGTGTTTATTGCAAGCTGTGATAAGTCGATGCCGGCAATGCTGATGGGAATCGGAAAACTCAAGGAGATGAGTGCGATTGTTGTGACCGGAGGCGTGATGGAGGCACACAAAATTACTCCTAAATATGTCGAGAATGATCCGGCTTGCGCAATCAATGAACTCTTGACGCTTGAGCAGATCGGAAAGTTTGATGCGCAGGAAAAGCGCGGGGAGATTCCGGTCGAACAGCTTGATTACTACAAGGAGAATGCCTGCCCGAGCTGTGGTGCCTGCTCCTTTATGGGAACGGCATCGACGATGCAGGTTATGGCGGAGGCTCTTGGTCTGATGCTTCCGGGAACGGCTCTGATGCCGGCAACAGCTCCGGAACTGCGCCAGGCATCTTATGATGCGGGAAAACAGCTGATGAATCTTGTCCGCCAGGGAATTCGTGCGAAAGACATTGTGACGAAGGAGAGCTTTGAGAATGCGATCATGGTTCACGCAGCGATTTCCGGTTCCACGAATGCGACGATGCACATTCCGGCAATCGCACACGAATTTGGTATTGAGATCGATGCGGATACGTTTGACCGGATGCACCGAGGAGCGCATTATCTCTTAAATATCCGTCCGTCCGGAGACTGGCCGGCACAGTATTTTTACTATGCGGGAGGTGTTCCGCGCGTGATGGAGGAGATTCGCGGAATGCTTCATCTCGATGTGATGACAGTAACTGGAAAGACGCTCGGAGAAAATCTGGACGATTTGAAAAAGAACGGATTCTATGAGCACTGTGAGGAAATTCTGAGAGAGAAGAGCAAGGAACTTGGGCGTGAGATTTCCCGAACCGAGATCATCCACAATTTCGATGATGCAAAGGGAACCGATGGAAGCATTGCGATTCTGCGCGGAAATCTTGCACCGGAGGGATGTGTGATCAAACATACGGCCTGCCCGAAAGAGATGTTTCAGGCAGTTTTGCGCGCGCGACCGTTTGACAGTGAGGAGGCGTGCATTGATGCCGTTCTCAAAAAGCAGGTAGAGCCGGGAGATGCAATCTTTATTCGATATGAAGGACCGAAGGGAAGCGGAATGCCGGAGATGTTTTATACCGGAGAGGCGATCTGCTCGGATCCGGAGCTTGCATCGAGCGTGGCACTGATTACGGATGGGCGTTTCTCGGGTGCATCGAGAGGTCCGGTTATCGGGCATGTAAGCCCGGAGGCGGCAAGTGGCGGACCGATTGCGCTTGTGGAGGAGAATGATTTGATTCATATTGATGTTCCGGCGCGTGTCCTTGAGATTGTCGGAGTGAATGGAAAAGAGCTTCCGCCGGAGGAGATTACGGCAATTCTTGAGGAGAGAAAGAAGGCGTGGAAGCCGAAAGCACCGCGTTATCAGAACGGAATTTTGAAGCTGTATTCCCAGCATGCCGTGTCACCGATGAAGGGTGGATATATGGAGTAGGTTTGCATTGACTTTTTCGTCTGCGTCGCCCGCTGGTGTAACTCAGAAGAGCAATGATTCTGACTGGAATATGTCAGCAGAGCCGACTAAAATTATAAATCATCTTCTACATAAATTTGTAAGAGAAATGTTTTGTTTTTTCAATAGTATTTCTTCGGGCTTTTTGATATACTGCGAGTACAGAGCATAGAAAATAATGTTTATAAAAAATGTGAGCTGTACAATGTATGAAAGGTGTCAAAAAATAAAAGAGCAATTTAGAACTTGAAACATACAAATTAAAGTTGCAGTTGAAAGTGAGAATAGACGGAGGAATTCTATGAAAAAAAATAAGATGAAATTAATGGCAATTGGGTGTGCATTGACGTTTGCAGTGGCAGTAACGGGATGTTCCAAACAGTCTTCAACAAAGGAAACCGCGGTAGTTGAGACGGAATCAAAGACGAGTGAAGTGACTGTAAATGAAGCTGTGAAGCCGGAGCACGCATCGGGAACAACGGCAATGGCACCTTCCGAGGTTTCTGGAACTTCTGAGTCAGAGGGTGATGTTTCTGAGGAGAATTTCTGCATTTCCGGTCCGGTTCTGAGTGTGGAGAACGGACAGATCACGATGGACAATCAGTCAGGAAATTCTTATGCGGGAGAGGTTGTTTTGACGGTCAGCTCAGATACGACTACGATTGTGGACGGAGAGCAGGGACTTCCGGTGGATCTGTCTGAGATCAAGGTGGGCGATACGATTTATGCTTATATCGGACCGGCTATGACGATGAGCCTGCCACCGCAGACAAATGCAGAATTTATTGTCTGCAAGGTTCCTGCTGATGCAAAGGCACCGGAGTATGTGAAGGTAAAGTCCATGGAAGAGAACAAGGATGAGAGCTGGACACTTGTGAGCGATGCAGGAGCGACGTACCAGATTGCAGCGGATTGTCCGATTCAGCCTTATCTGACGAGACAGATCGTGAAGCTGATTGATGTGGTGGACGGAAGCCGTGTGCTGATCTGGAGCGATGCGCAGAACCAGGCACAGAAGCTGATTCTGTTCAACGAATAAAAAGTTTGCAAAATTAAAAAATAAGTTTTATTGTAAAGGGTGTCTGCGAATGAAGACACCCTTTGCGGTATCAAAAATTAAAAACAACAGAGAATTACACGAAATATGTGGGGGAAAGAGAATGAGACTTCTGGCTGATTATCATACACATACAACTTATTGTGACGGAAAGAGCACGCCGAGAGAGATGATTGAGTCGGCGTGTCGGATGGGATTTACGGATCTCGGATTTTCGGGTCATGCAGATTTTTCGTTTGCAGAACCTGGGTTTGGAATGTCGGAGGAGAAACTGAATGCTTATCTGAATGAGATTCGGAAACTTCGAGAGGAATATGCAGATCGGATACGGATTTATGCGGGGATAGAGCTTGATTGCCTTGGCCCTGTGCAGAAAGCGGAGTATGCGATTGGTTCTACGCATTGTGTCTGCAAAAACGGAGTTTATGTGTCTGTGGATGACACGGAAGAGAAGCTCGTCGATGCGATAAGAACACTTTGGAATGGCGACTGGTATGCATTTGTCCGGGATTATTTTGAGCTGGAAGCAACGATTATTGACAGAATGGATTGCGACTGGATCGGACATTTTGATTTGTTGACAAAGTTCAATGAAAATAATCGCCATTTTGATGTGACAAGAGATGAGTATCGAGAACCGGCACTTGTCGCACTGCGCCGACTCAATGAGGCAGAGATTCCGTTTGAGATCAACACCGGAGCAATTTCGCGTGGTTATCGCACAGAACCCTACCCGTCTGCTTTTTTGCTCAGGGAACTGAAAAGCATGGGCGGGCGAATTATGATCAGCTCGGACAGCCATCATGCAGATACGATTGGCTTTGCATTTGACCAGGCACTGAGACTTGCAGTGGAGTGTGGATTTGATCGAATCACAGTGCTCAGACCGGAAGGGTTCCGGGAAGTGGAAATATAGTTATGATTTGTATGTTTGATGAACGGCAATAAGATATAGCTCAGAGTGTATGGTATCAATTGCGGTAGGAAGAAACGATTCATAAATCATCATCCCTTGCGTCCATCGAAAGTCCAACTGTTTTATCTACGCTATTTATGATAATTATTTTGTATTACTTTTTTGTCCTTATTTTTTATGCGGAAATCTTCAGAAAAATCAGGTTTTCTCAGTTGTTTTTCTGTATTCAGAATATGATTCCAGATTGTCGTATGTGCAGAAAATCATCCCAATTCAAGTCAATATCAACAGAAACCGTGCTCCTGAAAAGCAGGATGTTTGTGAAAATTAGGTATTGCAAACGAAAAAAGCATGTGCTAATATAATACCAATTTAGTGCGGCAAAGCACCAAAACGGCTGAGAAGGAGACTCTTGCCAGAAGGACTTCGACAGGAAGACGGCGTCACCGACTGAGAGCGCGGTCATGTTGGACTTGGCGAAAGGGAACACTCCGGAGCTGGTATTCTGAAAGAATTTCCAGACAGTTCAGATGGATATTGATCATTCTGATCCTATTTTGGAAATTGCGTAGGGGTATCCGTCAGACATACGTTACATGTCGAGAGAGGAGCGCCGGTTTTTGCACTGGATCGGCCTCAATGCGGGTGGTACCGCGGAACATGAGAATAATGTCCCGTCCCGGAATATGCAGCGATATTCCGGGACGGGTTTTTTGTTATCCAATATTAAAAAACTATGTCTGACCCGGTTCCGGAGATCGCGATTTAGAATCCCAAAACGCATACAGGTAAGGAGAAAAGAGACATGGAATTTTTAACAGGAGTAAAAGAAAAAGAGGTTGTGGGCATCCAGGAGATTCTGGATCAGGATTATGTGGGAAAGACCGTTTGCATGAACGGAGCCGTCCACAATGTCCGGGATATGGGAGAGGTCGCTTTCGTGATTCTGCGAAAGGCAGAGGGTCTCGTTCAGTGCGTATTTGAAGAGGGAAAGACCGAGTTCAATTTAAAAGAACTCAAAGAGGAGTCAGCGGTTGAGGTCACCGGCGTAGTTGCTCTTGAGGAGCGTGCTCCGCACGGTTTTGAGATTCGTTTGCAGACAATCCGCGTGCTCTCCGAGCCGGCAGAGGGAATGCCGATCGCAATCAACAAGTGGAAGATGAACACTTCCCTTGAGACGAAGTTGGGTCTTCGCCCGATTTCTTTGAGAAACGTCAGAGAGCGTGCAAAATTCAAGGTTCAGGAAGGAATTGTCCGTGGTTTCCGCGAGTTCCTCTCCTCTCAGGGATTCACCGAGGTGCACACCCCGAAGATCGTTTCCCGCGGAGCAGAGGGTGGAGCAAACGTCTTCAAACTGAACTACTTCAACAAGAAAGCAGAGCTTGGACAGAGCCCGCAGTTCTACAAACAGATGATGGTTGGTGTATTTGACCGCGTCTTCGAGGTTGCTCCGGTATTTCGTGCCGAGAAGCACAACACCACCCGTCATTTGAATGAGTATATCGGACTTGACTTTGAGATGGGATATATCGACAGCTTCGAGGACGTGATGGCGATGGAAACCGGTTTCCTCAAGTACACGATGGAGCTTCTGAACAGGGAGTACAAGAAAGAACTCGATATGCTCGGAATTCAGCTCGAAAATATCGAAAAGATCCCGCAGGTTCGTTTCGATAAGGCAAAAGAGCTTGTCGCTGAGAAGTACAACAGAAAGATCCGCAACCCATTTGATCTTGAGCCGGAGGAAGAGGTTCTGATCGGTCGTTACTTTAAGGAGGAGTACAACAGCGATTTCGTCTTTGTCACCCACTATCCGAGTAAGAAGCGTCCGTTCTATGCGATGGATGATCCGGCAGATCCGCGTTTCACCCTGAGTTTTGACCTTCTGTACAAAGGACTTGAGATCACGACCGGCGGACAGAGAATCCATGACTACAACATGATTCTTGAGAAGATGGCAAAGCGTGGAATGGACCCGGAGGACATCAAGGATTACCTGATGATCTTCAAGTATGGAATGCCACCGCACGGTGGTCTGGGAATCGGTCTTGAGCGTCTGACGATGCGTCTGTTAGACGAGCAGAACGTCCGCGAGACTTCTCTCTTCCCGCGTGATGTGACGAGACTGGAGCCGTAAGCATCTGAAAAACAGAAATGTAAAAAGTGTAAATACAGAGAATGTAAATACGAAGAACGAAGAGCACAGGTGCAAGAAGCACAGATGCAAAGAGCGTGAACGTGAAAACGGAAATTGGAACGTGAAAGGAGAGAGAACGATGGCAAATATCATCAGTGACGAGACGATTGAGTACGTTGGTATTCTGGCAAAATTAGAGCTTTCTGAGACCGAAAAAGAGGAAGCAAAGAAAGATATGGGAAGAATGCTTGACTATATTGACAAGCTGAATGAGCTGGATACGAGCGGAGTAGAGCCGATGTCTCATGTATTTCCGGTCAACAACGTGTTCCGTGAGGACGTTGTGACAAACGGTGATGATCACGAGGCGATCCTGAAGAACGCACCGGAGAAGAAGGACGGCGCATTCAAGGTGCCGAAGACCGTAGAATAAGAAGAGAAGGACAGGAGGAAAACGCGGTGAGTATACTGGATTTAACTGCCGTTGAGCTCGGCAAAAAGATTAAAGCGGGCGAGGTAACCGCTGTGACTGCCACGAAGGCTGTTCTTGAGCAGATCAAGGCATTGGAGCCGTCCTTAAACTGTTATGTGACGGTCGATGAGGAGGGCGCACTCAAGCAGGCAGAGGAGGTGCAGAAAAAGATTGAGGATGGAGTCTTGACCGGACCGCTTGCAGGTGTACCGGTTGCAATCAAGGACAATATGTGCACGAAGGATCTGCTGACCACTTGCAGTTCCAGGATTCTTGGAAACTTTGTTCCGACCTACTCTGCTGAGGCAGTTTTGAACTTACAGAAGGCGGGCGCAATCATCCTTGGAAAGACGAACATGGATGAGTTTGCAATGGGAAGCACAACTGAGACTTCCGCATACGGTGAGACGAAAAACCCGTGGAACACCGAGCACGTTCCGGGAGGTTCTTCCGGCGGTTCCTGTGCAGCAGTTTCTGCAAATGAGTGCTTTTTCGCACTTGGCTCAGATACTGGCGGTTCGATTCGTCAGCCGAGTTCATTCTGTGGAGTGACCGGAATCAAGCCGACTTACGGAACGGTTTCCCGATATGGTCTGATCGCTTACGGTTCTTCTCTTGACCAGATCGGACCGGTTGCAAAGGATGTGACCGACTGTGCAACAATTCTTGAAGTGATTGCTTCCCACGACCTGAAGGACAGCACTTCGGTAAAGCGTGAGGACTGCGATTTCACTTCCGCTCTTGTCGATGATGTGAAGGGAATGAGAATCGGAATTCCGAAAGATTACCTCGGAGAGGGTCTTGACCCGGAGGTAAAGGAAGCGATTCTGAATTCCGCAAAAGTTCTCGAGGCAAAGGGTGCAATCGTCGAGGAGTTTGACTTGAGTCTTGTCGAGTATGCGATCCCGGCATATTATGTCATTGCATCCGCGGAGGCAAGCTCGAACCTCTCCCGTTTTGACGGTGTGAAGTACGGCTACCGCACGAAAGAGTACGAAGGTCTTCATAATATGTACAAAAAGACCCGTTCGGAAGGATTTGGGGCAGAAGTGAAGCGTCGTATCATGCTCGGTTCGTTCGTTCTCTCAAGCGGTTATTACGATGCATATTATCTGAAGGCACTGCGCACAAAGGCACTGATCAAGCAGGCATTTGACAAGGCGTTTGAGAAGTACGATGTGATCCTCGGACCGGCAGCTCCGACGACGGCACCGAAGCTCGGAGAGTCTCTGAGTGATCCGCTTCAGATGTACCTCGGAGATATCTACACGATCTCTGTAAATCTTGCAGGTCTCCCGGGAATGACCGTTCCGTGCGGAAAAGATTCCAAGGGACTTCCGATCGGACTTCAGCTGATCGGTGATTGCTTCAAGGAGAAAAATATCATCCGCGCAGGTTACGCATTTGAGTGCAGTCGCGGTGGATACGAGGCGCCAGAACTGGCAGAACGGGAGGAGAGATAAGATGAGCAAACAGTATGAGACGGTCATCGGTCTTGAGGTTCATGTAGAGCTGGCGACCAAAACCAAAATTTTCTGCGGTTGTTCCACGGCGTTTGGCGGTGCGCCGAATACCCACACCTGTCCGGTCTGCACCGGTATGCCGGGTTCCCTGCCGGTCTTAAACAAGCAGGTTGTTGAGTATGCACTTGCAGTTGGTCTTGCGACGAACTGTGGAATCAATCAGTATTGCAAGTTTGACCGAAAGAACTATTTCTACCCGGATAATCCGCAGAACTATCAGATTTCCCAGCTCTATCTTCCGATCTGTCACGATGGCTGGGTCGAGATCGAGACGGCTGGCGGAAAAAAGAAAATCGGCATTCATGAGATCCACATGGAGGAGGATGCCGGAAAGCTGATCC